>Ga0209344_10001226_pt1 | contig 34979 bp, 39 predicted proteins | sample Cruoilmetagenom6_FD_187293 | JGI IMG/M metagenome (GOLD analysis project Ga0209344, IMG submission 187293) | Oil polluted marine microbial communities from Coal Oil Point, Santa Barbara, California, USA - Santa Barbara Oil Seep Sample 6 (SPAdes)... | ecosystem: Environmental > Aquatic > Marine...
TACCGTTCTGCCGACCGCCATCTCATTTCCGAAATTTTGCGCGGCCGCCGAGTCGGTTTGTCGATTGCCGAGATTCGCGAAATTATACAGGTCTACAAGGATCCGCCCGGTGAAGCGGGCCAATTGCGCCTTTTGATGCGCAAAGTTGAGGAAAAGCGCGATAATTTGCGACAGCGCCGCAAGGACATCGATGATACCTTGACTGAACTCGACAATATTGAAGAGTCCTGCCTGGAAAGACTTGCGGAAATTGGTGTGCGGACCTGATGAGCAGAGCTTGCATTGTCTGACGTTCGATAGAAAATTTATTAGATCCAGCGACGGACGGACTTCTTGTAGCTTTCGTATTTGTACCCAAACATTGCGATCAGATGGCTTTCCTCGCCGCGGATTGCAAGAAAATACGTCAACACACCGTCGAGCACTGCCAATGGCAACAACCAGCCAATTTGAAAAAACAGTCCAATGCCAACAAGCAAAATCATGTTTGCGAGGTAAATCGGGTTTCTGCTGAGTTTGAACGGGCCTTCGGTTACCAGATGGCTCGAACCGCGGTGCGGCATGACGGTGGTGTGGGAACGACGCAATGTAGCTATTGACCACAAGTCAATGGACAGGGCCGATACAATCAAAACCGCTCCGAGAAGCCGACCTCCGGAAATGACCAGTGGCAACGGCGCGATGGTGTTCAAAACAATTCCGCAAACTATCATTGATACAAGCAGGATTGGTGGCCAAGGCAAAGAATTTGGTCGGCGTCGATAGGCATTCATTGCAGAATTTACTTTCTCCGGAATGGGCAAAACCATTGCGCAACACAAGAAACAGCAAGTCAACCCACTTTAGTTTGTACCCTCTGCCTTCCGCGTGCAAATTCGTGCAATTTCAAGCATCTGCGGGTTCTCAGCCGGGCGGATCGTACCCGATTGCAAATTGGACAGCAGATCTTCTTTCTTCAAACTTTCAGCTGTACACATGCAGAAGCGCTTGCACATGACCGCATCTTGCCGCTCCTCGCAGCTTTTCTGGCAGCTTCCCAAATAAGCGAGAGTGCCATCTGCTGGAGCAACCTGACTAAAGGCCCAGATCAATGCGATCAGTATTGGTTGATGAACCAGATAAAAGGCCAGACTGTGGCGGCTGATAAAACTGATCGGGCGCGAAATTGTCGCAGGGGTTTTCGGCAAGTCAGCAAGGTAATTCAGGATGCCAAATTGCTTGGCGAGGTCTCCTGCAGCCACGCCGAGCAAAACGGGTCCGAACCAGGGAAAAAAGGGCACGAAGTCGAGCGAGCGGGGTATGCGCTCCGATAGACCGGTCCAGACCAACCAGTCTGCATCAAAAACCGGTGTGTTGAAATAGTTGGGCAGGGCAATGACAGCTATCCCAATCGTCAAAGTGATGAGTGCAGGCAGATGCAGAAAGGCCAGCGCAACGATGCTTGAAACAGCAATCGAGTGCAAGATTCCGTAAAAGATGAAGGCGTGTGGAAATGCAAAATAGGTGCCGATACTCACCAACGCTGCCGCAGCCACGATTGTGGCGAGCCGCCTTCCGAATTTTGCCGGCTCAAACCGCGCTTGGTGCGCCAGCACCAGGCTCAATCCCACAAGAAACAAAAAGCTTGATGCAATGCCGCGCGCATAGAGCTTTGGCCAGCCGGTGGCGGCAGTTCCCTGCGCTGCATAGCCAAACATCTCCAGATCCCAGATGAAGTGGTAGCTGGCCATCGCCAGCAGTGCCACGCCACGAGCGATATCAATTGCTTCAATCCGACGCGCTTTCGAGGTGTTGTTTTCACGGTTGTCGGCGGTCACGGCCGCAGTTTCGGTGTTAGCCATCGATAACTCCCGTCAGTTGACAGCATGCGTCAGTCGTAGCCGATAAACACCGCGCAGTCCGGCAGGATCTGCCACCTTGCCCTTGCGAATCAACTCAATAGAACCGTCTTGCGCGAGTCTAACAAAAACCGGGCGCAACAGCCTTGCCATGCGTCCCCAATTTTTGCTGTCAGGACCGGCAAGTTCACGTGCCACCATGTTTGGGTCGATTGTTTTTGGCGCGCCTTTGGCCGAAGACAGCTCAGTAATAACTTTCAAAACCGACTCGGGGGTCATGATCGGGAATCTGCCTTCCTGTTTGGGTTTTTGATATGAATTCCCTCAATCGGTTTGACGTTGCAGGGACAACTGGGCCGCCGAGTGGAATTGTCTCCGGACCAGTACCACTGTGACCATCAACGATGTTGCCATGAAGACGAATGGCCCGGCAAACCAGCCCAGATAACCGATGGACATGAAAATGGCCCGCAATCCGGCATTGAAGTTCTGGCCAGCCAATATGTTCATGTCGGCAACGCGGTCAGTCGCCGCATTCAACGCCTTGGAATCACTTTCCAAAGTGGAAGCCGGTGGAATCGCGCCAAACAGGATCGAGGAATAGTTGAACAGCCGATAGGACCAGCCAAACTTGAAAAAAGCGTAGGCGAATATCGCTGTCAGCCCAATGATCTTCGCCTGAAAAATCGCAAGGCTGGTATCGAGTGTATAGGGCAGGGCGTCAACCACCGACAACACCTTGTTTGTGGCTCCAAGCGCCGCAAAACAGCCGCCTATGGCAAAAATCGTGGTTGATGCAAAAAAGGCGGTCCCATTTTGCAACCCGCTGAGAATGCTGGTATCGATCATGCGCAATTCACGCCGTGCCGCAATGTGCATCCATGCACGACGGTGGCCGTTCATGGCTTGGGTAAGGCTTCGTCGGCCAAGGCCATGGCTGGCCCTGGTAGAGTAGGAAAACCCAATCCATAAAGCGATAAACCAGATGATCGCGGCAATGTCATAAGCTGTCATGACTGCTTTGTGCCATGAAGTGACCGCTGCCGCCAGCTTGCAAAGGCAAGCAAACCAACCTTTTGGCTTCTGCTGCGTAGTCCGCATGGCTGAGACAAGGTTAAAATGATCTCAATGCAGAAATATTTTGTTAATAAATAAGGTGAAAACATGGGTGACCGAAATCAACCTGAGTCGGTGGTTCCGCCCAAGCCTTTGGAAACAAACAACCTCCTCGGAGCAATTCAAGGAACCTCATTCATCGCTGCCACCTTTTCGCCTCTTTTTGCACTTGCGAAATGATTACCGGAGCGTTAATAGCATCGCCATGCAGCCGGATAAAACGGTTTAGATCCCGCAAGTCTGTCGAAACATCGGAGTAATTATGGAAGATACCGCGACCAAATCCTGCTGGGGCATTACAGCCCGTGCAGTGATCGGATTCACCGGAATTCTAATTTTCGCATATCTTGTAGGCGGCTTCTAACCCGCCATTCTTTGAAATTCCTGAAAGGCAGCGCGAGTGGGCAACTCCGCTGCCTTTTTGTTTGGTAACTGATGAATATATTCCTGCCCGAAATCTTCCCTGGGCATATTGAGGCGAACCATTCACCTATCTTTATTATTCTTGTGGTGATTTGCTGCATCGTTGCATCCATCTCTCAGAGCAACGACGAAAACGAGAAGCGCCAAAGCATTCTATTGGCAGAAAAATTTGCAGCGCGCATGCCAGACGCTTTCATTCGCATTTTTGGAGAAGAATTTCCTGAGCATGCGTCTGAAATTACCTATTCGAAAGCAAAGGGTTGCATTGATGCTTGGAACAGCACCGTAACTTCAAAAGAATACAAGAAACATATCAGTTGGATTGGCAACAAGTACAAATCTCCTACCCATCAGCGAGCGGGCGAATTATTGTTGGCGCGCAATGTGGCCAGCCAAGTTTCCGATAAATTCCTCGAACAGGCCCTTGCTGATCCGGACAAGTTTTCAGAGACTTTCCAGAGAGCGATCAAAGCGGCGGCAACCCTTTCCAAGAGCGATGTGTAGCGGAGCGCCGTTATGCAATCGGCGTGCTGGTACGGGACCGGTAGTCTTTGATATTGCGTTTCCATTTTGCTGGCGCTGTACAAGTGCCACAATCACGATCATTTTCGTTTTCCTGCTGCTGGAACCCTTCATTCAAGTGAATTCAGTCCTTGTTGTGGTTTGCTTGTTTTTGCTCGGCCTTGGCGGTTTTGATGGTTATCGTTCGTATCGACTACCGGAAGGGACAACCAACCTTAAACGGATTGTTTATGGAACGTGTCTTGGGTTGGGGGCAGCGGGGATCTATATTGCGGTGTGTCGACAATAGCCTTTCACCGCGTTGGAACCAGACCGGACGACCTGTTGATCGGATTAATGTCGTTGTTGGCTCAGTCCATGGCGCAGTTGTTTGATCGGCAAACGAGCCGACAGTGTAGCTAAGAGACAAATCCAGCCTTGGCATTGCTGAAATTGGAGCCACGTCAGAATGTTCCTATCCGTCTTCGACATCTTCAAGATCGGCATTGGCCCATCAAGCTCTCACACCATGGGACCGATGTCAGCCGCCGTTCGCTTCCTCGAAGAATTGGGAGGTTCGGACTGGCCGCGGCCTTCTGGCGCCGTGGTTACGGCATTAAAAGCCAGTCTGCATGGGTCACTCGCCTATACCGGTGTGGGGCATGCCAGCGACAGGGCGGTCATCTTGGGCCTGTCGGGCGAGCGGCCTGAAACCGTGGACCCAGACCAGATGGACGCAATCGTACAACGAGTGCATGACCACCGTCGTGTTGAGCCACCGGGCCATCAATCCTATGAATTTGATCCGCGAACCGATCTGGTTCTCGACAAGAAAACGCCATTGACCGGCCACGCCAATGGAATGACGTTTAGAGCATTTAACAGCGACGGCGCTTTGCTGTTGCGTCGGGTATATTATTCAGTCGGCGGCGGGTTTGTGTTGTCCGACACGGAGTTGGAAGCCGCAAAGGCGGAACGTAAGATGCAAAAAGCTCAAAGCTCTCAAAACAGTAACAACCCCGGCAAAAGTACGCAGCCGCGCATTCCGTATCCCTTCGCCAGCGGCGCCCAGATGCTGGCGATGGCCTCCGGCTCCGGCCTCGGCATAGCTGCCATGAAGCGAGCCAATGAAGAAGCGATGATGAGCAGTCAGGACCTCGATGACGGTCTGCGCCGTATCTGGGATGCGATGAATGCCAGCATTGAGCGCGGTTTGCGCGGTGAGGGTGTCTTGCCCGGTGGCCTGAAAGTCAAACGACGTGCGGCCAAATTGTACGAGCGCCTGTCGGAGGAAGATCGCGCTTCAAACCGGCTCAACCCACTCAAGGCCAATGACTGGCTGAGCCTGTTTGCCATGGCCGTCAACGAAGAGAATGCATCCGGCGGGCGCATTGTAACGGCCCCCACCAACGGTGCTTCTGGCGTGATTCCTGCGACAATTCGTTATATGCATCAGTTCCATGATGATTTTGATGACAAGGCTGTCAGCGAATTCCTGCTGACGGCCGCCGCCATCGGTGGCATTCTCAAGCACAACGCGTCGATCTCTGGCGCCGAGGTCGGTTGTCAGGGCGAGGTCGGATCGGCTTCGGCCATGGCAGCAGCAGGTCTCGCCGCAGTGATGGGTGGAAGTCCGGAGCAGATTGAAAACGCTGCAGAAATCGCATTGGAGCACCACCTTGGCATGACATGTGATCCCATCGCAGGTTTGGTTCAAGTACCCTGCATTGAGCGCAATGCACTTGGTGCCGTCAAAGCAGTGACCGCTGCATCGCTTGCCATGCGCGGGGATGGGACCCATTTCGTCTCGCTCGACGCCTGTGTCGAAACCATGCGCCAGACCGGTCGCGATATGAACAGCGATTATAAGGAAACTTCAAAAGGTGGATTGGCGGTCAATGTGGTGGAATGTTGAGCGCGAACTGTGGATTAGATCACTTGCGCGCGACGCAGCCTTGACCTGAGCGCCTGCCAGGCATCAAGTCAAACCATGACGCTCAATCTGATCAAGCTCTGTGTAGGCGCGGAATCCATCGAGGATCTGGAAAACTGGATCGCTCAACGGTTGGCCAGCCGCAAGGCCGCCGGACAGGAGCCACGGCACTACCACGTCACCCGTATGCAACCGCGCCGCGGCGAGGAAATTCTGGATGGCGGTTCGCTTTATTGGGTCATTAAAGGCAATGTGCAGGCCCGTCAGCGCATCATCGCTATCGAACCTTTTACGGATGAAGATGGTATCGGGCGTTGCCGACTGGTGCTCGAACCGGTTCTACATGCGACCCGCTGGCAGCCCAAACGTCCCTTTCAGGGTTGGCGTTACTTGAAACCGGAAGATGCGCCCGCCGACCTGACAGTTGGCGAAGGAGCGGAAGATTTGCCCATGGAATTGCAGGGTGAACTGGCAAATCTCGGCCTGCTTTAATCAATTTGCTATCATTGATCACTTGCAGTTCCCCGTTCAGGTGCCACATTGAGTCTCGGAGGAAGGAGCCAGCATGGCATGAGCCAGGACAAAGCAACACGAAAACCGAACCGAATGCCGGAGAAGCGGAATGATGCCTCTGTGACGGATAACCGATCCTCGGCGTCAGAAATTTCCGAATTTCTCAAGGCCGCCAAAGCGACGGCTCCGCTAAAGCCCGGCGATGGTCGGCTTATTTTCGCCCTTGATGCAACCATGAGCAGGCAGCCGACATGGGATTTGGCCTGCGATCTTCAGGCAAAAATGTTTTCTGTGGCCGATACGCTCGACGGGCTGGCCGTGCAATTGGTCTATTTTCGTGGGTTGGGCGAATGCCGCGCCTCGCGCTGGACCCGGACTTCTGGTGATCTGGCGTCCATGATGCAAAAAATTGATTGCCGTGGTGGAAGAACCCAGATTTCCAAAATTTTGGCTCATGGTTTGAAAGAAGTTGGCTCAGCACCGGTTGGAGCGTTGATCTTCATCGGTGATGCGATGGAAGAAAATGTTGACGCGCTGTGCATCAAAGCTGGCGAACTCGGGTTGCGCAAAGTTCCCTGTTTCATGTTCCATGAAGGACGCGATTCAGTCACAGAATCCGCTTTTCGTGAAATTGCCCGGCTTTCAGGCGGCGCTTATTTACGCTTTGATCGTTCTGCCGCCCATGAATTGGCCGAACTGTTGAAAGCTGTGGCACGTTATGCGGCCGGCGGTCGCAAGGCGCTGGAAAGCCAGGGAGGAAAGGCCGCGCAATTGCTGCTTAGCCAGATGGGAAATGGCAAGAAAGGAAGCCATTGATGGGCCTCGCTGTTGTTATTGGCTTAATGCTTGTGCTGATTGCTGTGTCGCTTCCGGCGCTCATGCGAATGCAACCCGAACGATTGGCCCAGCTTCTGCGCTTTGGTGTGGCCGGCGCCGCTGGCCTTGTCGGCGCAGTCTTGATGTTCACCGGCAAGGCTTTCCTTGGCATGCCAGTTCTCACCGGTGCATTCATCCTGTTCAGGCGCGCGTGGCAAAATTACGCGAACACGCACCGCTCGGGGCAAAAATCCCGTGTTTATTCCGACGCGTTGATGATGGAACTCGACATTGATTCAGGCGCAATGAACGGAATGGTGCTCAAAGGCAGCAAAAACGGTTCCGAACTCAATCAGCTCGATGATGATGCGCTGCTTGAGCTGTACAGTGAACTGGTCGATTGGCCCGAAAGCCACGCACTGCTAGAGACGTATCTTGACCGCCGAATAGCCGATTGGCGTGACCGCTTGAATACGCAATCCGACGCGGGGTTGCGAACCCCGCCAGGCTCGGGCGCCATGACAGAGCAGGAGGCCTACGAGATCCTTGGGCTTCCCCTTGGTGCGGGAGAGACTGAAATCCGCCAAGCGCATCGCCGCCTCATGAAGCGGGTGCATCCCGATACGGGAGGCTCTGCCGCGCTTGCTTCGCGGCTCAATACGGCCAAGGATTTTCTCTTGAGTCGTCGACATGTTTGAATTCCCCAATACGCAAATACAAGTTTCGGGTTGTCAGGAGCAGTGCTCCACGTGGTTCAGTTGGATGTTGCCCAACAGGCAAATCCCTTCTTTTTGAGTGAGCTGCAGGCTGCAACTGCACTCGATTGACCGGAAAAGCCTACAAAACGAGCGCGGTAAAGCTGCGCACCGTTGGCATTGACCGCAATCGTTACGGGTTCGGTCCCATTAAGGCGATTTCCGCCGACTGATTTGGCTTTGTCCAGCAAGGTGTTTGCTGCGGTTCGATCAGGCATCGCGCCAATTTGGATTTGCCAGCCGTCGATTTTGGTACTGGCGGTGACCACCGGATCGATGGATGGTTCTGAACCCTGCGCGCTCGCAACATCTTCTGATGGCACATAAGCAGGCGCCGGAGAGGGGATGGCAACCTTCTGCTCAAGAAGTTTGGCAGTCAATGCCGCACGACCAGTCACAGGTTTCGCAGAAGCTGTTGCATAGGCAAGTTCAATGCGGTTGGTGCCAACGCGAAGCAAGTTGGGAACAGGGCCAACCTTTGGAAGCTCGAGATCAGCAACAATAACGGCGCTACCAGTCTCGGGAATGCCAATTCCATTGCCGCGCGTTGATGCCTTTGGCAGATACTGTGCAATCAGCTTCTGCATCTGCGCGTTACGGGAAGCGCCGGTTCTGCCACCCAAAACCACAGCCACAATCGAGCGATCCCTGTCTACGACAGACGATACAAGATTAAAGCCCGAGGCCCGGGTATAACCGGTCTTGATACCGTCCACGCCCCGAACCTTGCCAAGAAGCCGGTTGTGGTTTGACATACGTGTGCGTCCATAAGTGTAGGAGCGCGTGGAGAAATATTGGTAATATTGAGGAAAATGCTCACGCAACGCGATGCCAAGCCGTGCCATGTCCCGCGCAGTGGACTTCTGATCACCATTGGGCAATCCACTGGCGTTTTTGAATGTTGTACGACTCATCCCAAGTTGACGAGCTTTGGCCGTCATCATCTGTGCAAAGCGGGCTTCAGTGCCGCCAAGAAATTCTCCAGTTGCGGTGGCCGCATCATTGGCCGATTTCGTAACCAGCGCATAAATGGCAGTTTCAACAGAGAGCGTCTGTCCTGGCTTGAGACCCAATTTTGTGGGCGGCTCGGCGGCAGCATTGCGCGAAACGGGTATTTGGGTTTTTAGCGAAATACGTTTGCTCTCGAGCGCCTCGAAAACCATGTAAAGGGTCATCATCTTCGTCAGCGATGCCGGATAGCGCAGCGAATCCGCACTGGATGAGTAGAGCGTCTTCCCGGTTTTGGCATCAATCACGATGCCTGCATACTTGGAATTTGCCGATGATGTAACGGTTGTGGCCAGCAATGCTGCGCTTGTAACTACGATGACCATCGTAGCCGCGGCTAGCTTGTTGCAGACAAATCGGAATTTAGGCGAATTCGATCTGATACGCTTGTACACTTGAACACTCTTTAAACCGAGGGAAATTTCATCGACGTCCTGTCTCGTCGCTATTCCCAACAGCCTATCCCAGCGTCGTTACCAAACAGTTTATGATGAACACTTCCTTTCCAGCGGGACTAAATTTGAGAGAATGTGTCCCGGAATTCAGGAGGTGCGTGTCGGTGTTCAGAAAGAAAATTGTGCAATGCACAAAAGACTCTTGACAAATTGGTGCGCTGCATATAAATCCATTGTCAACGGATGATCCGAACAGGCCCCAAGGGTCACCAGCGGCCCCCAACAGGATTGGACAGAAAAATGATGAATTTCGATGCGACTTCCAAAATGACCAAAGAAGCGATGGACAGCATGCTCACAACTTATTCGTCTTTGACGAAGGGTCTGCAGCAGATTGCTGGCGAAGCTGCCGACTACTCCAAGAAGTCTTACGAAGATGGTGCTGCTGCTGTTGAGAAGATCACAGCTTCAAAAACCCTCGACAAGGCGTTCGAAGTGCAGTCTGACTACGCCAAGACAGCCTACGAAGGTTTTGTTGCACAGGCAAACAAGATGGGCGAACTCTACGTCGATCTCGCCAAGGAAGCTTACAAGCCATTCGAGCAAGCCGTCTCCAAGGTTGGCTAATTCTGAATTGGCTTTTGTTGCCTTATAAAAGGGCAGCTATTGCTTGAAACCCGGTTGCGGACTCCGCAGTCGGGTTTTTTTGTGCAATTTTTCGGACTTTTTTTCCCGACAATCCAAATGGGGGCTTAAAATTACCAACGGAAGGATTAAGTTACCTGTTCAGGCAAATCATCCAGTCCCGGACCGCCCTGGGATAATAATAGGTGACAGGTGGGAATGAGAATCTCTATCGAAACTTCCAATCCGGTCATGCAGGCAGGAAAAAAGTCAGGCGATACCCCGCCTGATCGCGGCACACAGGTCATTACCAAAACCCGTGTCGACGTCAAACGTCCCAGCCTTTACCGGGTGCTACTGCTAAACGACGATTACACGCCCATGGAGTTCGTGATCCATGTGCTTGAGCAATTTTTTAATAAAAACCGTGAGCAATCGACGCGAATCATGTTGCATGTTCACAACCACGGCGTCGGAGAGTGCGGCGTTTTCACGTTCGAAGTGGCGGAAACCAAGGTCACACAGGTCATGGATTACGCCAAAGAACATCATCATCCACTGCAATGTGTGATGGAAAAGAAGTGAGGACCTGACACGTGCCCAGTTTTTCTCCCAGTTTGGAAAAAGCAATTCATCAGGCGCTCACATTTGCCAATGAGCGCCATCACGAATACGCAACCTTGGAACATTTGCTTCTGGCGTTGATCGAAGACCCGGACGCTTCCGCGGTCATGGGAGCCTGCAATGTCGATATCGATGAATTGCGCGGCACTGTGATTGAGTATGTTGATAAGGAGCTCAACAACCTCATTACCGGCTATAATGAAGATTCAAAACCGACTTCAGGCTTCCAGCGGGTTATTCAGCGTGCAGTGATCCACGTTCAGTCCTCCGGGCGCGAGGAAGTGACCGGCGCCAATGTGCTGGTCGCCATGTTTGCCGAGCGCGAAAGCCATGCGGCCTATTTCCTGCAGGAACAGGAAATGACACGTTATGACGCGGTCAATTTCATCTCCCATGGTATCGCCAAAAGACCGGGTTCCAGCGAGGAGCGTCCCGTACAAGGTGTTCAGGAAAACGATGCCGAGGATGACAAGACCAGCGGTGATGGCGAAGAAACGGCCCGCAAAAAGGGTCAGGATGCGTTGACTGCCTATTGTGTCAACCTCAACGAAAAAGCCAAAGTCGGACGCATTGATCCGTTGATTGGGCGTACAGAGGAGGTCAACCGGACCATTCAGATCCTGTGTCGCCGTTCAAAAAACAACCCGCTTTATGTCGGCGACCCCGGTGTGGGTAAAACGGCAATCGCTGAAGGTTTGGCAAAGCGCATTGTTGAAGGCGATGTGCCTGAAGTATTGATCGACTCGACCATTTATTCGCTCGATATGGGCACGCTACTGGCAGGCACGCGCTACCGCGGTGATTTCGAAGAGCGCCTCAAACAGGTGGTCAAGGAACTTGAGGATATGCCGGGTGCCATCCTGTTCATCGATGAAATCCATACGGTAATTGGGGCAGGGGCCACATCCGGCGGTGCCATGGATGCCTCCAATCTGCTCAAGCCAGCACTTTCTTCGGGCACCATTCGCTGCATCGGTTCGACCACATACAAGGAATATCGCCAGTTCTTTGAAAAAGACCGCGCCCTTGTGCGTCGGTTCCAGAAGATCGACGTCAATGAGCCGACAATTCCCGATGCAGTGGATATCCTGAAAGGTTTGCGCCCCTATTTCGAGGACTACCATAAGGTCAAATACACCGATGATGCCATCAAGGCAGCCGTCGAACTTTCGGCCCGCTATATCACCGATCGGAAATTGCCTGACAAAGCAATCGATGTCATTGACGAATCGGGTGCGTCTCAGATGCTTATGGAAGAAAAAAAGCGCCGCAAGCAGATCACTGACGCCGATATTGAAGCAACAATTGCGACAATGGCACGCATTCCGGCCAAGACTGTTTCAAAAGATGACGAGACGGTTCTGGCTAATCTCGACAAGGAATTGCGGTCCGTCGTTTATGGTCAAGACGCTGCCATCGATGCGCTGGCAGCAGCGATCAAGCTGGCTCGTGCCGGACTTCGTGAACCGGACAAGCCAATCGGGTCCTACCTGTTCTCTGGTCCCACCGGGGTCGGAAAAACCGAGGTGGCACGACAGTTAGCCTCCTCGCTTGGGGTAGAACTGCTTCGTTTCGACATGTCGGAATACATGGAACGTCACACGATTTCTCGTCTTATCGGTGCGCCTCCAGGTTATGTTGGTTTTGATCAGGGCGGTCTTTTGACTGATGGCGTTGATCAGCATCCTTATTGTGTGCTTTTGCTTGATGAGATTGAAAAGGCCCATCCGGATCTGTTCAACATTCTGCTGCAGGTCATGGATCACGGCTCGCTGACTGACCACAACGGCAAAAAAATCGATTTCCGCAATGTCATCTTGATCTCTTGATCATGACAACCAACGCGGGCGCGGCTGATCTTGCCAAGGAAAATATCGGCTTCGGCTCGTCCAAACGCGATACCGACGATATGGAAGCAATCAACCGGCTGTTTACACCGGAATTCCGCAACCGGCTGGATTCGATCATTCCGTTTGGCTCGCTGCCGCCGCAGGTCGTCAACATGGTGGTGCAGAAATTCGTTATGCAGCTTGAAGCTCAGTTAGCTGAGCGAAATGTGACGTTTGATCTCGCACAGGAAGCCATCAAGTGGTTGGCCGAGAAGGGCTATGATGAGCGCATGGGTGCGCGGCCGCTTGGTCGTGTTATTCAGGAACACATCAAGAAGCAGCTCGCTAATAAGAAGCAGCTCGCCAATGAATTGCTGTTCGGCAAGCTCAAGCATGGCGGTACAGTGAAAGTCACTGTGGGAACGCGCGAAGATGGCACCCGTGGATTGATTCTGGAGTCCATTCCGTCGGAAACACCGATCAAGCCAAAAAAGGAAGAGGTCGACAAACCAAAGCCTTCAAAGCCCAAGGCCAAAACAAAGCCAAAGGCAGCTTCACGCGCAACGACTGCGCGCAAATCACCGCCGAAAAAGCCTGATGCTGAGGTAACCTCCGAAGCTGAGGCAACAGCTACTGCCAAAAAAGGCGACAGTACTGCAAAATCTGCCCCGGCAAAGCGTAACGGCACGGTACCCAAGGTTCCGCGCAAAAAATAGACCGGCCCGACCGGTCGCCGTGTCTGTTGCTGCAATTTCAAAAGCCCCGACCCTGAGTCGGGGCTTTTTCTGTTTGTTTCGAGCCTGATGATCAAACCATCAGTCTTTTTGATTTTGCAGCAGCCAAGAAAAGAACTACCAAGAAAACATGATCATGCCCGCCCACCGGGCCGGTCGGACCTATTGGTTCATGCGGGGAATGCAAGGCATATTTTCGCTGCCGGCCTTAATACTGTTAAGTTCCTTCATCGGTTTTGCAGGCTTTGCATCCGAGGCTGGTTTGACCATGTCCGAAACCGTTTTCATGGTCGGCATTGTCTGGGCGCTACCGGCCAAAGTGCTGTTGGTCAGCGGTATCCTGTCAAATGCATCGTTGCCGGCGGCATTTCTGACTGTCACATTATCGTCGATCCGGCTGATGCCGATGGTTGCTGCACTCATTCCTGAAATCAGGACTCGCAAGACACCGCTATGGGTCCTGTTGTTGATCTCCCACTTTGTTGCAGTCACCGCTTGGGTGTTCGCCATGGAGCGCATTCGCGATGTGCCAGCAGATCGCCGGATTACATTCTTTTCCGGTTTTGCGCTCACATTGTCGGCCTCAGCAATGATTCTCGTGGCGTTGGTTTTCAGTATAGTTGACGAACTTCCGCCGCTGCTTGCGGGCACACTTTTCTTCCTGACGCCTATCTACTTTTTGACATCAATCTGGGCGTCCTCGCGCGATGCAGTCGGCCATTATGCGATGATTGCCGGGCTGGTTCTCGCTCCGGTATTTCATCAGATTTCTCCGGAATTCGACATTCTGTACACCGGTGTGGTCGCTGGTACATTAGCCTTCTTTGTTCAGCGTTCGGTCAGCAGCAAGAAGCCGACAAAGGAACGGCCATGATGACCTGGCAATCTTTGGACGCCTGGTGGTGGCCGTTTGTGTTCATCATGATCGGAGGATGGTTGGCCACTGATGCTTGGCGCTGGCTCGGTGTCTTGATCGGAAACCGGTTGAGTGATGATTCTCCGATCCTCATCTGGGTGCGTTCGGTTGCGACCGCCTTGGTCGCCGCCGTCATTGCCAAGCTGATACTCTATCCCAGCGGTGCATTGCTGGATTTTCCCGTCATTCTGAGGGCAGGAGCCGCCTTATTCGGTTTCACCGTTTTCCTGAAATTCAACCGCAAGCCCTGGATCGGAATTCTTACGGCTGTCGTAACACTGGTGGCTGGTCAAATCCTGTTGGCCAACCTTTGAATTCTGGTTGGGGCACAGCCTAAAACTTCTTTGCAACCCAAGAATAGCTGTCTGAGACGATGTGAACCGGCTTGGTGATGACGGATTTCATCGTTTCCTGTTCAGGTAGATAACTGCGGACTTCCGATAGTGCCCGGCTGATAAAACCCGGTTCGGCATTTGCGCTCGCTGTAAACCCTTGCGCTTCCGGAATTTCGGCGGGCGGGGCAGGAACTGTCTCGGACGCGATATCCAGGTCGCGTTCTTCCGGCATGTCGAGCGGACCACCCACTCCATCTTCGCCTATGCCCGCCATGTCTGCCTGTGTGGCTGCCGGACCTTGGCAAACAGCAACCACGACAGGATAGTTCCTGTCCCCGTAAGTGGACAAAGCTTTTTCAGACGCACTATCACATGCCTGCACCGTGTCGTACTGCGCGTTGACCTGATCGATGTATTCGCACTGTCGTACCGAATCGTCACATCCCAGAATGGTCATGATGATAAATACTGTTTTCATGGTTTAGCCTTGTTTTGCGCCTGATGATGGCTTTAGGCACCACAATTGTCGCAAAACCATGACATGAACAGCATTTTTCATTTCTGGAAAAATTGTGACTGTTTCGGCGTTCAGGAAAGGGCGGCGCGAATTTTCTCGGCGTTGGCCTTCAGAACCTCACTGTTCTCCATCTCGCCTGTATGTGGCTTGAGTGAAACGCCGTCAAAACGGGGAATAATATGGACATGCAGGTGGAAGACCACTTGGCCGCCAGCGCTCTCATTGAATTGTTGGATGGTTACACCATCGGCATTGAACGCCTTTTTCACTGTCTGCGCCATAAGTTGGGTAGTGGCTGCAACCGCAGCAAGGCTATCCGATGAAACATCAAGGATGTTGCGGGAAGGGGCCTTTGGAATGACCAGGCAATGACCTTCACCGCGCGGCATGATATCCATGATGACGATGGTGTTGTCATCCTCATAAACCTTCTCGGCCGGCAGTTCGCCGCGCAGGATTTTGGCGAAAATATTGCTGTCTTCATAGGTCGGTGCAGTCATGTCTTACTCCTGTGATCAATTCAATTTGTTGTAACTGCACTTGGCAGCCGGTCAAGTCATTCGGGGATGCTGCCGGGTTTTCGAAACGGGCCATGCTGAGCCAGAATTTCGCCCATCTCGGCCACATCCGCGCGCTCATGATCTAAATAGCGGGCCACCGCGTCGCGCAGTCCATCATGGGCAATGAAATGGCAGGAATGGGTGGTCACGGGCAGATAACCGCGGGCCAGCTTGTGTTCACCTTGGGCACCGGCTTCGACGCGGACCAGTTTCCGGGCAATGGCAAAATCTATGGCCTGATGGTAACAGACTTCGAAATGCAGAAACGGGTGGTCCTCACAGCAACCCCAATGACGGCCATAGAGGCAGTCTGAACCGATGAAATTTATGGCACCAGCCACATAGCGACCGTCACGCTTGGCCATGATCAGCAGAATGTCATCAGCCATGCGCTCGCCGATCAGCGAGAAGAATTTGCGGTTGAGATAGGGGCGACCCCATTTCCTGCTTCCGGTATCCATGTAGAAGCCGAAAAACACATCCCACACAGCTTCAGTGATTTCCGATCCTGTCAGCCACACGATCTCAATGTCGTTCTCAAGCGCGGTTTTGCGTTCCTTTCGCAAGTTCTTGCGTTTGCGCGATGCCAGCGTTTCGAGAAAATCCTCGTAATTGCCATAGCCTGGATTTGTGAAATGAAATTGCTGGTCGGTACGATGAAGAAAGCCTTCTGCCTCAAAAATCGCGACTTCGGCTTCCGGCACAAAGGTCGCATGTGCAGAGGATAAGCCGTTGCGCTCGGTGAGCAGCCGCGCACCTGCGGCAAGTGCCTGACCAATCGCAGTGTGGTCCAATCCCCGTCTGTGCATCAAGCGAGGCCCGGTAGCTGGCGTGAAAGGGATTGAACATTGCAGCTTCGGGTAATAACGCCCGCCAGCCCGCTCATAGGCATCCGCCCATCCATGATCAAACACATATTCGCCCTGGGAATGCCCTTTGATATAAGCAGGCATGACGCCGAGTAATTTTTGGGCCTGGTCACGCAGAACCAAATGCTGCGGCAGCCAACCGGTTTCCGCACTTACCGTTCCCGCATCTTCAAGCGATGACAAATACGCATGTGAAACAAATGGATTGTAAGGTGTTATGGAGTCCCCACTCTTACTCGCACCGGAAAGAATGCTCCATTCCTCACTGCTGACCTTATCAAGTCCGGAAAGCGTTTGCAGCGAGTATTCGGCTTGCGATGATGACATGAAAGAGCGGTTCCGGTTGGCGGGCGGGCTTTTGGTCAAGTTTGAAATCTAAGGGCTGTCAGCCTGAATACAAGCCACAACTGATGGTGCAACTCCTGCAAGTGCGCACCGGTTATGAAGTTGGTTGCGCTTCACGCGTCTGGATCAAACCCCTCAAACGTCATCTGGTCGCAAGTCTCTGCAGCACGCTGTCGCATGTGGGGTGTTCGTACTGTCCAACACAACACCGGCACGCCCTGTTTCCGCAAACCTTCGACGAACGGATTGGGCAGATGTTCGATGCCGTAGGAGATGAAATCCAGTCCAAGTGACATGCCGTCTTCGTGAATGAAAAAGGTTTCTGGCTTTGCGCCTTCTGCGGTCAAGCCCACGGGGTAGGGACAACGGAGTTGGATGAGGTCCCTTAAAAGACGTTGGTCAAAAGACATCAAAGCCACTCTGCCAGCGTAACCTTCCAGTTCTTCGAGTACGGCCGCGGCAAAGTCAACGTCGTTGTCGGTCCGGCCCTTGAGTTCGATCAGCAGCGGCACGCGGCCAGCGACATGGGCCAACATTTTCTTCAAACTGGGGATGGAATCAGACGTTCCGCCGACGCGCTTCAAGGCGAGCTCCGCAGATGTCAGCTCCGATATGTCGCCCGGCAGCCCACACAGCCGGCCCAAATCCTCATCGTGGAAAACCATGGGCGCACCGTCGCTGGCAAGATGAAGGTCGCATTCAATGGCAAAATTGCGCTCGATGGCCCGGTCAAACGCCGACAGCGTGTTTTCCCAGACCTCTCTGTTCATGTCGTGATAACCACGATGGGCAATCGGCCGGCGTGTCAGCCAGTCAAGCGGTTCGCGATAACGGCCCATATCAGATTACCGAACCTCGATGATTGCGTCGATTTCAACAGCCGCATTGAGTGGCAGACTGGCCATGCCGACAGCCGCGCGCGCGTGTTTTCCAGCATCGCCCAGAATATCGGCAATCAGGTTGGATGCGCCATTCATGACCAGGTGCTGCTCGATGAAATCGGGCATGGAAGCGATAAAGCCGGTGAGTTTGACTATCCTGACGATGCGTTCCAGGTCTCCGTCGAGTGCCGCCTTGGCCTGCGACAGAATGTTGACAGCGCAATATTCGGCTGCCTTCTGCCCGGTTTCCACGTCGAGATCGCGGCCCAAAAGGCCGGTGGCAAACAATCCGCCATCCTTCATCGGCAATTGTCCTGAAATGAACAGCAATTGACCGGTTTGCATAAATGGCAGGTAATTCGCAGCCGGAGCTGCTGCTTGCGGCAAAATGATGCCGCGAGCGGCGAGGCGGGAGGCGATTGTGTCTGTCATTGTTTTTCCGCTTTTCAGTTGCAAATGAGGCCAAGGGCAGTTTTTTGATCCGGTGTGGAACAGGCGAGGGCAATGGAAAAGATTGGCACCTGCACCGTCAAATCCATTGCGCTCGCTTTTCCGCCCAATCTCCATATATCATGCCTACAAGATTCGACAGGAGTAAGTCCGAATGCGTTCGATGCTAACAAGTATTAGTCTTGGTGTTCTCAGCCTCGGTTTGGGGCTTGGCCCGGCTTTCGCCGGATCTGCGGCCTTGTTGCCGCATCGCGCAGTCTATGACTTGTCTCTGAAAGAGGCATCTGAGCGATCAGGTATCAACAACATGGTTGGCCGGATGGTTTACGAATTCAATGGCTCAGCCTGCGATGGCTACACGGTTAGTTTCCGCTTTGTTACGGAGATAGATACCGGCGAAGCCGTTCGCATTGCCGACCAGCAGACGACGACTTATGAGAACGTGCGCGACCGCACCTTCAATTTTATCACCAAGTCCTATGTCAACGAATCTCTCGATCACGAGATCAAGGGCAAGGCTGCGCTCGATGGTGAAGACCTCAAGGTTGAAATCGACAAGCCGTCCAAACTGGTTATTGATCTGCCGGCGGCTCGTTTTCCAACCGCCCATATGATGGAACTGATCGACAAGGCAAAAGACGGTCAGCAATTTTACCAGTCGCGGATATTTGACGGTTCCGATGAAGCCGACGAAGCTTTGATCACCACCACGGTTTTAGGAAAATTGCAGGCTGCAATGTCCGTTGATGCAGAAACAACGGCTGCCAAGTCACTTGCCGAGAAGGATTTCTGGCCCGTGTCGATCTCTTATTTCAATGAGAAGAACAAGGACGATGGAATTCCAATTTATTCCATCGCCTTCAAGCTTTATGAAAACGGCATCACTCGCGATTTGACCATGGATTACGGAGATTTTTCTCTGACCGGAAAATTGGCCGACCTCAAACTGTTTGAACCAGCACCCTGTGCCCAATAGGCGCCTAATCAGCCCAATTACTTGAAAAACGGCGGTCTGCCGTGCTGCGGGGGTTGCAGTGCAATAGCTTTTTCTATAATGCCACGCTCATTCCACACGCGGAGCTTGGGACGTATCGGGAGAAATCCGGTTCGTTCCGCCGGTGGCGCATGTCGCGCTGACGCACCGCGGAGGTCCAACCGGAAACAGGAGAAAAGGCATGGCATTGCCTGATTTTACTATGCGCCAGCTGCTCGAAGCAGGCGTCCACTTCGGCCACCAGACTCACCGCTGGAACCCGAAAATGAAGCCGTACATCTTCGGCGATCGCAACAATCTTCACATTATCGATCTTGGTCAGACTGTGCCGCTTTTGCACACAGCGCTCAAGCTGGTATCCGACACCGTATCAAAAGGTGGTCGCGTCCTGTTTGTTGGCACCAAGCGTCAGGCATCTGACATTGTTGCAGATGCTGCCCAGCGTTCGGCGCAGTATTTCGTCAACGCCCGTTGGCTCGGCGGGATGCTGACCAACTGGAAGACCATTTCCAATTCAATCCAGCGTCTTCGCAAGCTTGATGAAATTCTCTCGGCAGATGCCGCTGGTTTCACCAAGAAAGAGCGTCTGAATCTCGAGCGTGAGCGTGAAAAGCTCAACCGCGCACTTGGTGGTATTCGTGACATGGGCGGCACCCCCGACCTGATGTTCGTAATCGATACCAACAAGGAAGGTATTGCCATTCAGGAAGCCAAGCGTTTGGGCATTCCAGTTGTCGCAGTTATCGATTCCAACTGCGATCCGGACGTTGTCGACTTCCCGATCCCTGGCAATGATGATGCAGCCCGCGCCATTTCGCTTTATTGTGATTTGATCGCACGCGCTTGCCTCGACGGCATTGCACGTCAGCAGGGTGCATCCGGTATTGATCTTGGCGCATCCAGCGAAGCACCAGCCGAGCCGGCGCTCGATGAAGCGCCAGTTGCTGCTGTTGAAGAAGCGCCTGCCGCTGCAGAAGCTGCACCAGCCGCCGCTGAAGACGAAAGCAAAGCCTGATATCAAGGCTTCACATAGTTCCGGCGGACTTGACCGCCGGAACTTCATTTCCCGGACGGTGCATTCAAGCACCTGATTGGCGGGAACCGGCGGCAACGCCAAAAACCCGCATCTGAAAGTAAGAGGCTGACATGAGCATTTCCGCTGCAATGGTGAAGGAACTGCGCGACAAGACCGGCGCAGGCATGATGGATTGCAAGAAGGCATTGAACGAAACCGACGGCAACATTGAAGCAGCCGTTGATTGGCTGCGCGCCAAGGGTATCGCCAAAGCCGACAAAAAGGCTGGACGCACCGCTGCTGAGGGACTTATCGGAGTCGTCTCCGGTGACCGCGACGCAGTCGTTGTCGAAGTTAACTCGGAAACAGACTTTGTCGCACGTAACGATGCCTTTCAGGGCCTTGTTCGCGATATCGCTGCTGCCGCTTACACCACCGACGGATCAGCTGAAGCTGTAGGTTCCGCTACTGTCGCATCCACTGGCAAATCTGTAAGTGATACCGTCAAGGACGCTGTCGGCCACATCGGCGAAAATCTCAACTTCCGTCGCTCGACCAAGCTGTCGGTCGACGAAGGTGTTGTTGCCAGCTACATTCATAACTCTGTTGCTGATGGCTTGGGCAAGCTCGGTGTACTGGTAGCATTGAAATCAACAGGTGACGCAGACAAGCTGCAGGCTTTTGGTCGCCAGGTCGCCATGCATGTTGCTGCAACCAATCCACTGGCACTGAATTCTGACTCGGTCGATGCGGAAGTTGCAGAGCGCGAGCGCAGTGTTTTTGCTGAACAAGCCCGCGAATCAGGCAAGCCGGATAATATCGTTGAAAAGATGGTTGAAGGCCGGATGCGCAAATTCTTCGAGGAAGTAGCCCTTCTCTCGCAGGCATTTGTTATCAATCCTGACCAGACCGTTGGTGATGCTGTTAAAGCTGCTGGCGAAGAAATCGGTGCACCTGTTGAAGTTGTTGCGTTTGTGCGCATGCAGCTTGGCGAAGGAATCGAAAAAGAAGAAAGCGATTTCGCTGCTGAAGTTGCAGCGGCAGCGGGCAGCTAACCAGGAATTGATCTGCCCTCAGCAGTCAATATACGGGAATATCTCAGGGCATCGCGTGACAACGCGGTGCCCTTCGTGTATCCGGACTCAAACAAGACGGAACTCAGTGCCATGACCATTACCAAACCCCTCTACAAGCGCGTTTTACTAAAAGCTTCAGGGGAAGCGCTCATGGGTGAGCAGGGCTTTGGTATTGATGTCGCTGTCGCAGACCGGATCGCATCTGACATAGCAGAAGTGCGCGCCATGGGTGTTGACGTCGGCGTTGTGGTTGGCGGCGGCAATATTTTTCGCGGCGTTGCAGTTGCCTCCAAAGGTGGCGACCGGGTTAGCGGCGACCACATGGGAATGTTGGCCACTGTCATCAATGCGCTTGCCTTGGCGACATCGTTGCGCAAGATCGGTATCGATTGCGAAGTGCTTTCTGCCATTTCGATGCCTGAGATTTGCCAAAGCTTTTCCCAGCGCGCCACATTGCATCATTTCAAGCGTGGCAAAGTCGTGATTTTTGCGGGCGGCACCGGCAATCCGTTTTTTACCACTGATTCTGCCGCAGCATTGCGTGCCGCTGAGATTGGTGCCGAAGCAATCCTCAAGGGAACGCAGGTCGATGGTATTTACAGTGCCGATCCCAAATTGCACCCCGAAGCCACCCGCTACGATGATATCACCCATGATGAGGTGCTCCGTCAGGGGCTCGCAGTGATGGACGTGGCCGCTGTAGCCTTGGCGCGGGAAAACAACATTCCGATTATCGTGTTCTCGATCCACGAAAAAGGCGCATTTGCCAAGATCGTTACAGGCGTCGGGCTTGGAACAATCGTCAGTGACAAATAGGCGTACCCGGAATTCGATATTTCTTGATTGTCAAACGACAGTTGTTAATTACGCCGACCGCTGAATGCGGTATTGAAAAACAGATCAGCCGTTGGATATGCGGCTAAAATGAGGGGAATGATCGATGACAGATGCTATCGATTTCAAAGAGCTCAAACGCCGCATGGACGGCGCCATCACATCATTCAAGAGCGACCTGGCATCGCTGCGTACCGGCCGCGCATCGTCGAATCTGCTTGATGCGGTTCTTGTTGAAGCCTACGGATCAAAAGTGCCGATCAACCAGGTTGCCAACGTCACCGTGCCGGAGCCGCGGATGCTCGGCGTCTCCATTTGGGACAAGTCAATGGTTTCCGCAGTAGAACGTGGTATCCGCGAGGCAAATCTCGGGCTAAATCCGATTGTTGACGGCCAAAACCTGCGCATTCCGCTGCCGGAGCTCAACGAAGAGCGTCGGCGCGAACTGGTGAAGGTCTCTCATACCTATGCCGAAAATGCCCGTGTGGCAGTTCGTCATGTGCGCCGTGATGGCATGGATGCCATCAAGAAGGCCGAGAAAGATGGAAAAATCAGCCAGGATGACAGCCGACGAGATGCTGATCATGCCCAGAAACTCACTGATGAAGTGATTGCTGATATCGACCGCTTGCTTGGCGAGAAAGAAAAGGAAATCATGCAGGTCTAGCCTGTATGCGATTCTTCATTGCCTACGTCGAAGCGATCTGGAGGCAAATAACTTGATGCAGGGTTTCGACCCATCGAAAATGCCGCGCCACGTCGCAGTCATCATGGATGGCAATGGACGCTGGGCAAAGGCGCGTGGCTTGCCGCGCACAGCCGGGCACAAGGCCGGGGTCGAACGCGTGCGCGAGTTGGTGCGCAATGCCAGTGAGTTGGGCATAGACTATGTGACCCTTTATGCCTTCTCGTCGGAGAATTGGAACCGACCCAAGCAGGAGGTGTCAGACCTCATGGGGTTGCTCAAACTCTTCATCCGCCGGGATCTCGACGAATTGCGTCGCAACAATGTCAGAATTCGGATTATCGGCTGCCGTGACACAGTGCAGGATGACATAAGCTCTTTGCTGACCGACGCTGAGGACAAAACCGCCGATAACACCGGCGCCACATTGTTGATCGCGTTCAATTATGGTTCGCGCAACGAAATGGTTCGTGCGGCGCGCAAACTTGCAGCCAAGGTTGCATCAGGCGCATTGGCTGCTGATCAGATCACTGAAGACCTGTTGACGGAACATCTTGATACCGCCGGAGTGCCCGACCCCGATCTTATTATCCGCACCAGTGGCGAATTACGACTGTCAAACTTCCTGCTGTGGCAAGCGGCATATTCGGAACTGGTCTTCCTTCCGTGCTTCTGGCCGGATTTTGACAGGGAGTCCTTTCACGAGGCACTTGCGGAATTTGCGCGCAGGGAACGCCGTTTCGGAGCCGTAAACGCGCCTGATCTGGCGGTAGGATCATGATTGGTCGGGAACTGCGTCTGAGAATAATTTCCGCCATATTGCTCGCCATCCCGGTATTGTTTTTGACATGGGCGGGAGGTGCCTGGTTCCGGGTGCTGGCTGTATTGTTGTCGGTTCTGGTGTTTTATGAGTTTTCCACCATAGCCAAGCTGCGCGAGCGTGAACCCACAGAGCGATTGATCGGTTGGGTCGTCGTCGGGCTTGGCAGTATGTTCGTATTGATGAATTGGTTAAGCTTGGCGCTGATTGCGATATTTGTCGGTGCGGCGCTTGCAGCCTTGCCCGGCATTCGCACCAAAACCATTCCGTGGGCTGCAACTGCCATCCTCTATTCAGGCCTTTTTGGTGTTGCTCTTGCCGGACTGCGCGAAACCGGCTTTTTTGGACTGGCAGCGATGTTGTTCATTATCGCCATTGTCTGGGCCACCGATATTATGGCTTACTTCTGTGGTCGCGCGATAGGCGGACGCAAGTTGGCGCCCTCCATATCACCGGGAAAAACCTGGTCAGGCGCCTTGTTTGGCGCCGCAGCGGGGGTTGCAGCCGGATTGGCTATTGTGTTGGTTGTTCGTCAGGGCAGTGGAATTGTTGTTCCGCTGATTGCGCTCGTCCTTTCGGTTGCCTCCCAGGTCGGAGACCTTTTTGAGAGTTGGGTCAAGCGTCGTTTTGCCGTCAAGGACTCCAGCCAGCTGATTCCTGGCCATGGTGGTGTGATGGATCGCGTAGATGGCCTCGTATTTGCCGTTTTTGCGGCCTTTATACTGGCCATCATCCTGCCTCCAGCCGGCAGCGGTGGTATGCAAAGTGAGCTTGCCGCAAGGTTGCTCGGGCATTAGGTCTTTAACATTACATGGCCGCGCGGCAGTCATGAGAAATGATCCGCGCCGCACGCCGCGTGACACAAAATTTAGAGAAAACGGAGCCAGTCATGGAGTTTATCGGCAGTATTTGGGGCTTTTTGACTGGTTATATCCTGCCGTTCCTCATCGTTTTGACCATTGTCGTGTTTTTTCACGAGCTGGGCCATTACCTCGTAGGGCGCTGGAGCGGCATTCGTGTTCTGACTTTTTCTGTCGGTTTTGGTCCTGAGGTGATCGGCTTTAACGATTCGCACGGCACCCGCTGGAAGCTGTCTGCCATCCCGCTGGGGGGGTACGTGAAATTCTTCGGCGATGAGAATGCCGCCAGCGTACCTGACACCTCTGCAGTGGAAACCATGAGCCAAGCCGATCGGGCTCAATCTTTCCCCGGTGCCGCGCTTTGGAAGCGCGCCCTTACGGTGGCTGCAGGTCCAATAGCCAATTTCATTCTCGCCATTGCCATTTTCGCCACCGCGTTCGCCATCAATGGCAGGATGATTGCCGATCCGGTGGTGTCTCAAATCCAGCCCGCCAGTGCCGCAGAAGCTGCCGGATTGGTGCCCGGTGATGTGTTCGTTGCCATTGACGGAATACCAACGCGGACGTTTGAAGATGTTCGCCGTTACGTGGCGCCGCGCCCTGAAGTACCGTTGATAATTACTGTCGAACGCGACGGCAAACCACTCGATATCGAACTCACGCCAATCCGGACCGAAATCGAAGACAAGTTCGGCAACAAGATGGAGATTGGGCAGATCGGGGTTATTACCGATGAGGCGTCCGGCAGGTTCAGAACTGAAACCTATACGCCGATCGAAGCAATCGGGCAGGGCGCCAAGGAAAGCTGGTTCATTGTTGAGCGAACATTTGGCTATATCGGAAATATTATCACCGGTCAGGAAAAAGCGGATCAACTCGGCGGTCCAATTCGGGTGGCGAAGTTTTCCGGTCAGATGGCGACACTTGGCTGGACCGCGCTCATTCAATTGGCAGCCGTTCTGTCAGTTTCGATCGGACTTTTGAACCTGATGCCTGTGCCAATGCTGGACGGTGGACATTTGGTTTTTTATGCCATTGAGGCGATCATCGGAAGGCCGTTGGGCGAAGCAACCATGGAATGGGCATTTCGAATCGGATTGACAGCAGTATTGTCGTTGATGCTGTTTGCAACCTGGAATGACGTCACTATGCTGATGGGATAGCGAATTGGCATTTTTGTTTGTAAAACGTTAAGGTTAAGGCCATTTTACCGTGGCCAATCCGCAACTGGCGACAATGAAGTAAATGGAAATTAACCAGCACCCTTGCTTGTGGGTTAAAACCAGTTAAAACGGCTTTTTGAGTGACTCAGGCTATGAGGCTGGTCGCTCGGGGACAATTGGGTAAAAAGGTAAGCAGATTTATGAAGGCCGGTTCAAAACTCTTGAACGCAGTTTCAGCGTTTGCACTCTCGGCGGGAATCGTGGTTTCCGGAGCGGGTGTTGCGACGATGGTAGCTGTAAGCGTTGCCGAAGCTGCTGTCGTTCGTAGCGTACAGGTCCGTGGCAACGATCGTGTGGAAGCTTCCACAGTTCGTAACAACATCACAATTCAGCCGGGCAAGAGCTTTAATAACGACGACATCGATGAGTCTGTTAAGCGCCTGTTTTCGACAGGACTTTTCTCCGATGTGCGGATTTCAATTTCCGGATCTTCGCTTGTCGTGTCTGTTTCCGAGAACCAGATCGTCAATCAGGTTGTATTCAACGGCAATCGGAAGCTGAAGGACAAGCAGCTCCAGGGCGTAACCCAATTGCAGCCGCTTAGCGCCTATAACGATGAAATTCTCCAGGCCGACATTTCCGCGATCAAACAAGCCTATGATGCGATTGGTCGTTCCGACGCTGTTGTGAACACCCGTCTGGTTCCGGTTAATGGTGGACGGGTCAATATCGCTTTCGAGATCAATGAAGGCGATCGCACAAAAATCACGTCGATCAATTTTGTAGGCAACCAGGCCTATGGTGATGGTCGTCTGGCTGATGTGATAGCGACCAAGCGTTCGAATTTCCTTTCGTTCCTGAGCCGCAAGGACGTCTACGACGAAGATAAGCTACGTGCCGACGAAGAGCTGCTTCGCCGCTTCTACTACAATCACGGCTATGCTGATTTCCGTGTCATCTCCTCATTTGCGGAGCTTGATGAGACCAGCAACGAATATGTTGTGACCATTACTGTTGAAGAAGGCGAGCGCTATACCTTCGGCGACGTCAATATTGAAACCACGGTTTCGGGCCTTGATGCTGAAACGCTGCGCAGACTGGTCAAGTCGCGCTCCGGCCAGGTTTACAGCGCTGAATCAGTTGAAGACACGATTTTGGCGATCTCTGACCGGGTTGCCGGGCAGGGATATCCGTTCGCCCAGGTTACGCCGCGCGGTGATCGTGATTTTGCCAACCGTACCATTTCGGTCACCTATCTGGTGGATGAAGGTACGCGGGCCTATGTTGAGCGTATTGAAATCGTCGGCAACACCCGGACCCGTGATTATGTCATTCGCCGCGAATTCGATCTTTCCGAAGGTGATGCCTTCAATCAGGTCCTCGTGCGTCGTGCGAAGAAACGCTTGGAAGGGCTTGGATTCTTTGAATCTGTGGACATCAACACGCGTCCAGGTTCGCAGCCTGATCGCGTGGTTTTGGTCGTCAACGTCAAGGATCAGCCAACCGGTGAGTTCGGTATTGGGGGCGGGTATTCGAGCGGCGACGGTTTCTCCGCAACGCTCGATATCACAGAGAAAAACTTCCTTGGTCGCGGCCAGTTTATCCGGGCCTCGATCGGCAAGGGCGACGATTCACAGACATTTAATCTGACCTTCACGGAGCCCTATTTCCTTGGCTATCGTCTAGCAGCCGGTTTTGATGCCTTCAAAAAGGAAGACACCAGCTATAACGGTTTCAAGCTGACAAGCATTGGCGGTACGGTCCGTGTCAACGCTCCGATCACTGACAACTTGAATTTCGGTGTTGCCTATCGCATCAACCATATGAAATTCGGAAACGTCACTGCCGGTTCGGTAACTTCCAATCCGGAGGCAAATGCGGCTGCTGCTGGTAGCCATTTGACTTCTGCAGTTTCCTATTCGCTGGTCTATAACACCATTGACGACCGTACTTTGCCGCGCGAAGGCGTTTTTGCCCGCTTCAACCAGGAATATGCTGGTCTGGGTGGCGATGCCAATTACGTCAAAACAACTGCTTCAGCGAACTACTTCCGCATGCTGAATGATCAGTCCGATATTATTGGTTCGGTCTCCGCGGGTGCCGGTCACGTGTTGGCGACATCTGGCAATTTGAGTGTATTTGACCATTTCTTCCTTGGTCAGGACATTATTCGTGGCTTTGATAGCCGTGGTTTTGGTCCACGCTTGCAAAACGACTCTGCGCCAAATGCGTTCGCTGATGCTGTAGGCGGTACGACCTATTTCCATGGTTCTGCTGAAATTTCGGCTCCAATGCCAATGATCTCACGTGATATTGGTCTGCGGCTTAACCTGTTTGCTGATGCCGGTACGCTTTATGGCAACAACGTTGCCGCTTCCCAATTGGCCTGTACCGCAGCATCAGCCGCTGCATCATGTGCTACGCAGAGTGTCGTCGGCGCTGGTATGAATTGGCGGGCTTCGGTGGGTGTGGGTATCACTTGGGCTTCACCATTCGGTCCACTGCGCGTGTATTACGCAGAGCCGGTGGTCAAGCAGCCGTTTGATGATACCAAGAAATTCGGCTTCGGTGCTTCCACGCGCTTCTAGGCCTCGATACGCGCCGCGAGTTTTTTCGCGGCGCGATTTCTCGCATTTATGAGAACGGTGAGGCCATGACCTCCAATAGTGCCTTTCCAGAACATGACGGACTGACTGCAGGTGAACTGGCTGAAAAATGCGGCTTGACACTGATGCAGGATGAATTGGCCGAAACCATCATTCGACGCATTGCACCAATTTCTCGTGCTGGCGCCGAAGAGATTACGTTTATAAAGTCTCGAAAATCGCTGAAAGAATTGGAAAATTCGACGGCAAGCGCTGTCATTTGCGATCTTCCGATGTATGCCCATGTTCCGCAAGGGGTCGCGGGCTTGGTGACCAGTCATCCTGAGAGTGCATTTGCGTCGGTTGCAGCTTTGCTTCATCCCGTTGCCATGCGTCCCATCCCCAACACATCCGAACGGGGAATTTCACCCAACGCCTATATTGATCCTTCAGCAAGGCTGGAAGACGGTATTGTCGTTGAAGCCGGAGCCGTCATTGGAGCTGATGTAGAGATTGGTTCGGGCAGCATAATATCCGCCAATAGCGTCATTGGCAGGGGAACCCGCATAGGCCGTGATTGTGCGATTTGTGCCAATGTTACAGTCAGCCACGCCATCATCGGCAACCGTGTCATATTGCACCCGGGAGCACGCATTGGACAGGACGGTTTCGGTTATGCACCCGGACCGCAGGGCTTCCAAAAAATTCCGCAGATTGGACGAGTCATCCTTCAGGATGATGTCGAGATCGGCGCCAATGCTTGCGTGGACCGCGGTGCAATGGATGACACAGTCATCGGCGAAGGCACGAAAATCGACAATATTGTCCAAATCGGACACAATGTGAAAATAGGCCGTAACAGCGCTGTTGCCGGGATGGTAGGTATTGCTGGTAGTGCGACCATAGGCAATTTTGTGATGATTGGCGGCGGATCTGGCATCAACGGGCATATCACCTTGGGTGATGGAGCCGTGTTGGGTGGATTGTCCGGGGTATATGGCAATGTGCCCCCAGGTGCCCATTGGGGCGGCATTCCGGCGCGACCCATCCAAGGGGTTATCCGTGATGGTGTCGAAGCCATCGCCCGGGCAAACAAACGCAAGACAGGCAAAACTGATGAGGCGAAAAAATGACTGATACGCCCGATAACCAGCTTCAAGCAATTGAAATCAAAAAAATCATGCAGCTTTTGCCGCATCGTTATCCATTCTTGCTGATCGACAAGATTATCGGGATCGATGGTGATAATGTTGCAATTGGCATTAAAAATGTCACCATGAACGAACCGCATTTCGCGGGTCATTTCCCGGGTAATCCGATCATGCCTGGCGTTCTGCTGATCGAAGCCATGGCCCAGACTGCTGGCGCAATCTGCGCACTTGCCGCCGGTGGCGGCTCCAAGTCCGTTTTCTTCATGACAATTGACAATGCCCGCTTTCGCAAGCCGGTTGTCCCTGGAGATACAGTAGAGTTTCACGTTGCTAAAACCAAACAGCGCGGCAATATCTGGAAATTCCATTGCGAAGCGATGGTTTTGGGTTCGAAGGTAGCTGAAGCCGATATCGGCGCCATGCTTGCTGCTCCTGAAAGCGATAGCGAATGAGCATCTCGCAAAGCGCCGAAATCCACCCGTCATCGATTGTCGAAGATGGTGCGGAAATCGGCGCAAATGTAACGATTGGTCCTTTTTGCCTGATTGGCGCCAAGGTACGCATTGGTGAAGGTACTGAAATCAAGAGCCATGTGGTGATTGAAGGCAATACCACCATTGGCGTGCGTAACCGGATTTTTCCGCAAGTCGCTTTGGGATGCGAGCCGCAGAACGTCCAGTACAAAGGCGAGGACACGCAACTCATAATCGGCGATAGCTGCCTGATCCGGGAAGGCGTAACGATGCATCCGGGCATGCCCGCCCATGGCGGCAAAACGACAATTGGTAACAATTCGCTGTTTTTGGCCTATTCCCATGTTGCCCACGACTGCCATGTTGGCAGCAACGTGATTATTTCCAACAATGTCATGCTGGCAGGCCATGTCAGTGTCGGTGACCGTGTCATCATGGGCGGTGGTGCCGCTGTGCACCAGTTTACGCGTATTGGTCATCATGCTTTTATCGGCGGGCTGTCCGCAGTCAGCCATGATGTCATTCCCTATGGGATGTTAAACGGGAATCCGGGTTTTCTGGCGGGCTTGAATGTCATTGGAATGCAGCGATCAGGAATTGAACGGCGAGACATTCATGCTGTTCGCGCTGCCTACAAAATGATTTTCAGCCCTGATTCACCTCTCAAGGAAAATGTCGAAAGGCTCAAGGAGCAGGGCACGTCCAACCATGCCATCGCTGATATTATCGCCTTCATAGATTCGGAAAGCGAACGGGCTTTTTCATCGCCAGCCCGGCGCCTAAGGGGCTGAAACATGGATAAAGGTGGCCGGCTGGGCATTATTGCCGGACGTGGTCGCCTGCCAGAATATTTGGCGCGCGCAGCCCGGAATTCTGGTCATGATCCACTGATTATCGCATTGAAGAACGAAGCTGATCAGGATTGGTCCGACTATCAGTGTCACACGATCTCAATAGCCGATTTAAGGGCGGCTTCACGCCTTTTTGTCAAGTATGGCATAGATCGCATTGTCATGTCAGGCGCGGTTGGACGCCGTCCTGAATGGTATGAGGGGCGTCCGACCTGGCGAACCATAGGTCGTCTGCCAGAGGTTGTTGGCGCCGTCTTGGGCGCAGGTGATGACAAATTGTTGCGGATCATGATCAAAGTGCTTGAAAGCGAAGGTGTTCGCGTCATTTCAGCGCAAGACATTGCACCGGATCTGCTCACAACACTGGGTCCGATCGGCAAGCACAAACCATCTCAGGTCGATCTTCGTGATGTTGAGGCAGCCAAGCATGCAGCTCTCACGCTGGGTAAGCTCGATATTGGTCAGGGCGCTGTTTCTGTTGGCGGCAGGGTTGTCGCGTTGGAGGGCTTGGAGGGCACTGACGCCATGTTGCAGCGGGTGGCATCTTTGCGCAGGTCTGGACGGCTTTCGCGCAAATATCCGGGTGTTCTTGTCAAGATGTGCAAGCCCGCGCAAGATATCCGGGCCGATTTACCTTCCACCGGATTGGTCACCATTCGAGAGGCCAAACAGGCGGGACTTGCGGGCGTTGCACTGGAAGCTGGCCGTTCATTGCTTCTGGACCGTCAGGAAGCGGTGGAACTGGCGGATCAGGAAGGGTTGTTTATCCTGGGTATTGAAGCAGGAGAGGGCGGGTTGTGACAGCGCGCAAGATTGCCATAATCGCCGGCGAACACTCTGGTGATTTGCTTGCTGCAGGTCTTGTTCGTGAACTCAATTCCAGGACCGAGCAACCGGTCGCGCTCATCGGTGTCGGTGGTCCCGCCTTACAGGCCCAAGGTCTGAATTCATTTTTTGATTTTTCTGAACTTTCGTTGATGGGTTTTACGGCAGTTCTATCAAAATTGCCGAAACTGATTTGGCGCATCCACCAAACAGCACGCGCTATCATTGATGCGAAACCAGATTGTCTCATAATTGTCGACAGCCCGGATTTTACCCACCGTGTCGCTCGCAAGGTCAAGCGTGCGTTACCTGAGATCAAGATCATCAATTATGTCTGTCCATCAGTCTGGGCATGGAAACCGCAACGTGCGCTTGCCATGCGTGGTTATATCGAACATGTCTTATCCATCTTGCCTTTCGAACCGGAGGTGGTTGCAAAACTTGGTGGCCCACCACTGACATATGTCGGACATCGGCTGGTGAATGATCCGTCTCTGTTGGCCGCCCGTAAAGCGCAACTGGAGCGCCGTGCGCCATCCGACCAGGTTTCGGGTAAGCCGGTCTGTCTGTTGTTGCCTGGGTCTCGTCGCGGCGAAATCACCCGGCTTAGCGCTGATATCGGCAAGTCCGCCCGTGAACTCATTGATATTCTCGGCGATGTGCATTTTGTGCTGCCGGTTGCATCCGGCCGCCAACAGATGGTGGCTGACGCCATATCCGGTTGGGATATTGATGTTGAGCTTGCCTTAGGCGATGAAGCCAAGTGGGATGCGTTCGGCAAGGCAGATGTCGCCATAGCTGCCTCAGGGACTGTATTGTTAGAGCTGTCCCTGGCAGGTGTACCGGCGATTTCGCTCTACCGATTGGATTTCATCGCCAGCTTTTTACTGCGGTTTGTTTTCATTTGGTCCGCATCATTGCCAAATCTGATCGCCGACCGGGTTGTTATTCAGGAATTTTACCAGAAAGACATCAGGCCAGCGCGAATTGCCCGTTTGGCACGTCAACTGATCGCTGATCCGTTGACCAGAAGAGCCGTGTTGGCAGATCATGACCGGGTTTATCAACGCATGGTGGTTGACCGTCCACCTGAGGAAAATGCAGCCGATGTGGTACTGAACCTGATATCAGGTGTACCAACAAACAGAACGGTAAAATAAAGACTACCAGATACATCGAAAAAAAAGGCGCCTGAAGGCGCCTTTTCCTTGCTTGCTGCAGCGCTTGTTCAGCGCTTGTCCATGGCAACGTAATCGCGTTGTGTCGCACCTGTATAAAGTTGGCGTGGACGGCCAATCTTCTGGTTCGGATCTTCGATCATCTCGCTCCACTGGGCAATCCAGCCAACGGTACGTGCCAGTGCGAACAGCACCGTGAACATGGTGGTTGGGAAGCCAAGCGCCTTCAGGGTGATGCCGGAGTAGAAATCGATATTTGGATAAAGCTTCTTCTCAATGAAGTAAGAGTCGGTCAATGCCAGCTTTTCAAGCTCCATGGCCACTTCAAGCAACGGGTCGTCCTTGATGCCGAGTTCAGCCAGAACTTCATGAGTTGTCTTCTGCATGATCTTGGCGCGTGGGTCGTAATTTTTGTAGACACGATGTCCAAAGCCCATCAGGCGGAAGGGATCGTTTTTATCCTTGGCGCGTGCAACAAATTCCGGAATTTTGTCCACGGTGCCGATTTCAGAAAGCATGTTGAGCGCTGCCTCGTTGGCACCACCATGGGCAGGGCCCCAAAGGCAGGCAATACCCGCTGCAATACAGGCAAACGGATTGGCGCCCGACGAGCCGGCCAGTCGAACAGTTGAAGTTGAAGCGTTTTGTTCGTGGTCTGCATGCAGAATGAAGATGCGATCCATGGCGCGCGAAAGCACAGGGTTCACTTGAAACTCTTCGCAAGGAACCGCAAAACACATACGCAGGAAGTTGGAAGCGTAATCCAGGTCATTCTTCGGATGCACAAATGGCTGGCCGATATGATATTTGTACGCCATCGCAGCAATTGTTGGCATTTTCGCGATCATCCGCATTGAAGCAACCATGCGCTGATGGGGATCGGTAATGTCCGTTGAATCGTGATAGAAGGCCGACAATGCCCCGACACAACCGCACATGACGGCCATTGGGTGGGCATCACGACGGAAGCCGGTGAAGAACCGCGACATTTGTTCGTGGATCATGGTGTGGCGGGTGACACGATAGTCGAAATCTTCTTTTTGAGTTGCAGTTGGCAACTCGCCATATAACAGCAGATAGCATACTTCCAGAAAATCACCCTGTTCAGCCAATTGGTCGATTGGATAACCACGATGAAGCAGAATGCCTTCGTCGCCATCAATATAGGTAATCTTGGATTCACAAGAAGCAGTTGAGGTAAATCCGGGGTCATAAGTAAACGTACCGGTATTTTTGTAGAGTGCGGCAATGTCGACAACATCGGGACCGATCGTTCCATGACGAACCTTCAGTTCAGTGTCGGTTCCACCCAAGTTCAGTTTTGCTGTTTTATCGGCCAAGACAATTCCCTCCGGATTAGGACACCAACCGGCAGTCTGGCAGGTGTGCTTTGTATTCGATTACCGGTTAGCTATATGATTTCAAAGGCGCTGCCAAGCTATCCGGATTGCTAATTGTGCATCGCGGCATCATGGTAGAAGCTGTTCTCGGTTTGGCTGTTGACCAGCCAACACCCGACAACCCCCAGTTTGCACGGTTTCGCGCCAGTTGACTGCCCGTATAGATATCGTGATCTGAACCACAACCATTCAAGATTGTGTTTCATGGAGGTTGCGCGCTATGGTGCTCCAGCAGCAGTGGCGGCACAGGCAATTTCCAATGGGGCAGGACGATCTCGAGGGGCAGACCCAAATAGTCACCCCCCAAACGGTGGATATCGATACCCATTCTGCGGCCTCTGAGGTTGATTACTCGCCTTCACCGGTCAATGAAACGCCTCGGTATTCAAATGTGGAAACCCAGAACCCGCGCCACCATTCTTCCCTGTTCAATGCTGTTGGTTTCGGACAGAACTTGCGACATTCAGCTTTGCAAAAAGCGATGATTAGAGAGCAAGGGCAGGGCTTGATTTTCCTGTTGTTGCCCGTGGCACTTGGCATTGGAGCCGGGCTCTATTTCACTGTCATGCGTGAACCGTCCTGGCAGATGGTCTGCATCGGCTTCATAGCGGTATCGCTGCTGGCAATCATGCTTTCGCACAAGCGCGCACCATCCAATCTGATCGCTGTCCTTGCTCTTGTTGCGGTCGTGTTGGTAGGCCTGCTGGCAGGACGATTGGAAGCTGGCAAGGCAACGGTTCTGATTGATGGGCGGGTAACGACCACACTTGTCGGCCGTGTGTTGGAAAGTCGCGTCGATTCGGCAAATCACACGCGCTACCTGCTGGAAGTTCTGGCTACAAGCAAGCCGGCCATTCGCCGTGCGCCGACCCGTGTGCGCCTGGTTGCGCGTGCCGAGCATACCCGGCACGCCATTGGCACGCAGATAGTAGGCCGTGCGCAATTGACCCCACCCTCCGGACCGGCATATCCGGGAGGTTATGATTTTGCGCGCAATGCCTACGGGCAGGGGATTGGCGCGTACGGTTTCTTCTATGCTCCACCCGTTTCAGTGAATGCTGGAATTGAAACCACCGAATTTTGGGTT
>Ga0209344_10001227_pt1 | contig 34963 bp, 31 predicted proteins | sample Cruoilmetagenom6_FD_187293 | JGI IMG/M metagenome (GOLD analysis project Ga0209344, IMG submission 187293) | Oil polluted marine microbial communities from Coal Oil Point, Santa Barbara, California, USA - Santa Barbara Oil Seep Sample 6 (SPAdes)... | ecosystem: Environmental > Aquatic > Marine...
AGAATTTTTTGAGTTTCACCTTGGTAATTGTACCCCCCTAATATTTCATAGTGGTGTGTTATATCACTTAAATCTACAATAAGTTGGCTATATATATCAGATTCATAATCTGTTCGTTCTGCCAATTGATAATTTATTTCATCTAATTTTAGCTCTAACCCTTTAATTTCTTCAAAAGCTTGGTAGGCTTCCTCTAAAACCGACCTACCTTGAACAAAATCAATGTCTTGCCTTAAAAAACCAATTTTAATATCTTTTTCTACCGCAATTACTCCGGTATCCAATGCCATATCTTTATTTAATAATTTTAATAAAGTTGATTTACCTGCACCGTTTTTACCTACTAGTCCTATTCTATTACCGGCATTTAAACGAAATGATATTTCTTCAAATAAATATTCTCCTCCAAAAGAGACCGATAGGTTGTGAACGTTTAACATAAATTCTAATTCTTCTTTATTACTTAAAACCGATACAATGAATATCAATTATTTTTAAGCCAAATTGTATTTCTTATAGTAGATATTTGATATATAAAATATCATAAAACCGTACCTTAGTGTAAAGTTTTGCAAATGTTAAAAAAAGGAAACAAACTCTACAGTATTTTAACAGGAAGTTGTCCTAGATGTCACGAAGAAAGCATGTATTTAGATAAAAATCCATACCATATGGATAAAATCTTTAAAATGCACGAAAGGTGTAGCCATTGTGATTTAAAATACAAGATTGAACCTTCTTTCTTTTATGGTGCCATGTATGTAAGTTACGGAGTGGGAATTGCCTTTGCCGTTGCTGCTTTTGTAATCGCAAATATTTTTCTAGATGCCAGTCTTGTAGAAGCGTTTATCGCTATTATTGCAACCCTTATCGTATTCATGCCCGTAATCATGAGAGTATCTCGAAATATATGGATCAATATGTTTGTGAAATATGATGCTAACGCAAAAACAAACCTTAAGAATTCTTAATCTGGAATAAAACGAGCTATATCCATTTCTTCTAATAGCGGAACATTAGACACTATACAATCATATAATGATTCTGCCGCCCATGGTGCAATGGTTATTCCATGTGAACCAAAACCGTTCAATAGCCATAAATTGTTGTATTTTGGATGCTTACCTACCAATGGTCTTCTGTCTATAACTGTTGGCCGCATACCTGCCATGTGATCAACTATTTCATACGGGCAACCCAAAAGTGTGTCAAGCTTTGCTATAAGCTCATTTTTAGCTTCCTCTGTAATTATATTGTTCTTGTCATTCCTATGATATGTAGCTCCTACTTTATACAAATCCTCGCCAAGGGGGATTAAAAAAATGGACGATTTGATAATATGAACTTCATTTAACGTTTTAGCCTTGATTATTATATACTCTCCTTTTGATCCTTGCATTGGCAGATAGTTGAAGTACGGATTCTGCATCATTCCGTACCCCTCGGTAAATACAATATGTTTCGTTTTGACATCCTTGTATTTCACAAAACCTTGTTCAATCTGAAGCTCGTTATAATCAAATGTATCAGAATTCAATTTATTTTCTTTTCTCAACCAACCCTCATAACTATCGAAAAGAAATTGGGTGTTTAATCTACCGGTTTTCAGAACTTTTCCGAATTGAAAAGGAACTTTGATTTCCGTATTTTCATTATTCACCAATTTTGTATCTAAGTACGGTTTTAACTTCTCTTTATCCGCTGCCTCAAACCACAGGTTCTGCTCTTCAATTGAGGCAAATTTTCGTAAAACATTGAGCTTTTCATCAAACTTAACCTTCAAAAACTGCTCTAATTGTGTATAAAATTCGGTAGCTATCGGTAATTGCTCGTCAGCCCTCCAAGAAAGTGTAAATCGTTTTAAAATAACAGGATTATACAATCCGCCGGCAACGCGAGAAGATGTTTGGGATCGATCATTAAAAACAATGAAGGTCTTATTGTTTTTACGCAAAGTTTCACAAAATGCGGTACCCGCTAAACCTAACCCTACCACTATAAAGTCTACCATGATACAAATGTAATGACAATTGTCTAAAACATATTATAAAAACAAAAGACCCAATCTTTCAATTGGGTCTTTTTTATGTGAATTGGATTTTCAGTAAGCTTAGTAAGCCCACATGTCTTGTTCCTTATCTCTAATTGTTTCTTTAATTCGTTTTGCTTCCAATAATTGGAACAGAGCATTATCTGAAATATAGTCATCAATATTTCTATCGCCCTGAACATTATCCTCTTTATAGATAACGGCATTGAACCTTCTTGCATTCAACAACATATCAAAAGAAATAGGTTGTGCTGAATTCTGTGAATTAAAAAGCTTCGCTTCATGTAACATTTCACGTGCATCTGGATACCATACCCAGAAAAGCTCTACCATATCAGGATTTTCATCATCCATAAAGTTTACATCTGGCGCTACTGGAGCAATACCTAAAAGGCGGTATTTTAATTCTCCCTGTCTTTTATCGAAATACCATATTCCTTTAATATGATACTCTTCTATATCTGCCGCAGAAATAGTTCTACGTGTAATATATTCTTCAGAAACAGTTTCACCTGCATTCATTTGCTCATACCCATAATCTAGAGTATCGACCATTTGCAAGGCATCTTTTAAATCGCCGAAAGATCTTTTTTGTGTAAAATAAGAATCCGTATATGTATCTAATTTTCCACTCTTTAAATTTTTAATTAGAACGTGGTACAATGACCTTCTATCAGGACCAATGTCCATAGTATCTGTTGGATAATATAATGGAAAATTAACTCTCTCATCTAAATCTATAGTCTCCCATAAGGTTTTAGACCAAAGTATATCCCTATCATCTACATAACCGTATTCTAACGGAGCATCATTATCTACAGCTTTCTGAGCTTCTGTACGAATACCAACCTCATCTGGTTTCTTTGCATTCAATACATTTGCTTGGGCCATTATTGATAAAGGTAACATTGTCACCACTCCCATTACTAAAACATTTTTCCAATTCATGTTTGTTTCACTTTAAAATTAACCAGGCAAGACCAAAGGGCTTACCTGGTATCATTCTATTTATTTAGTTTGTAATCTCCACAACTACTGGAGATACTTTCTTCAACTTGTAGGTTTTATTATTTGTGATATAAGCTTCAATATCAAATACTTGAACGATATCTCCTCTTTTAGCACGTCCTAAAGCTTGTTTTGCCTTAGCATTCATTTTATTTCCTCTTACAGAAACAGTTGGTTGACCTGGTACTTTAAATTTAAATCCGCTTACTGCAAGGTTCAAATCAAAATCGAAGTCTTCTAAGCCAGCACCGATAGTAGCGATCTCAACATTCCTTTTTGGAAGTTTAATGCTACCTGTTTGCTTACTTACACTACCTTCTGGTCTTGGAATATCCTTAATTCTGAATTCGGATTTTGAAGATACAGTTTGACCATCTGGCAAAGTACCTGAAGCTGTAATAGTAACGTTTCTTCCAGTACCTGGAATCATTACGTATTTACTGCCACTAACTCCTTTAAGACCTGGAGCAGAAGCTTTCACTTTATTATTTGGTATACCTGGTATAGAGATAGACATTGGGTTAGCAACACCTCTATATACTACATTCATCTTATCGGCAGCGATCAAAGCTGCATTTGGCTTAGATATAGTTGCGAATGAATTTTTAACCTCAACAGGAATTTCTTCACCGTCTTGCTTAAAGTAGATTGTACCACTTACTACATGATCACCGGCAGAACCAGAACCAATCAACATTTTAACACCACCAGCTTCTAATTTATAATCAGAACCCTCAGATAATTTTCTACCATCTAAAGTTAATTCAGCTCTTACCGGAGTAGAAGAATTATCGGTTTTGCTAATGATAATTTTACCATCGTACTTCTCACCTGCATAATAAGCAGATTTAGTAGCCGAAAGAGATGTAGCGAAGTTCTTTAAAGAAACCTGACTTGTTAACTCACCTTCTAACATTGACTTCAATGCTGCTTCTTCAGTAATCTTAACATCAGCTTGTAACTGTGTTAATTTTGCCAAAGATGCTACTAGAGGATAACCTTCATAATGATAGTTGATCCAATCTTGTTTGGTACCATCTCTTTTTTTAACTTTACCATTTTCATCTCCTGTTTGAAAACGATCAATAACAGATTGCTTTAAGGCTGCAGGCACTATCGCTGCAACTTGATCTCTATAACCGGTTAAGTTACTCATGAATTTTTTACCTTCTTCTGATAAATTTTCACCTTGGAATAATTTCTGATCTAAGTAATCAGACATATCCATACGAGCATAATCTTTAGGATCTTCTATCCCTTTCATCATACCTGTTTTAATTCCTTCTAAGTAATCATAATACTCTTGAGACATTACTTTTATCTCTTGAGCATTCTTATATAACTTATCGTACTTTGCAGCATCTTCAGATGCTTTAGTTCCAAGACTTTCCAAGAACGCATCGTTACTTGCTGTTGTCTTTTGATTCGAAGTCTCTAGCTTTTCATTCATTATACCGAATGCGGCCAATACTTCTTTACTCATGTTTAACGCCAACATTGCGATGAAGATCAAATACATTAAGTTGACCATCTTCTGACGTGGTGATTGTTTTCCTCCTGCCATGGATTTTAATTTAGATTTTTATTAATAATTGATTCGGGTCGGTAAAAATCCAAACTAGTTTTTGCTCATTGCAGATAACATACCACCATATACACCATTCAATGAAGAAAGGTTTGTAGACAAAGATGCCATTTGATCTTTAAGTGCACTTGCATTTTGAACAACTTCTTCATTTACTGAAGCTTGTTTGCTCGCACTTTCTAACTGTACTTTATAAAGACTGTTCAAAGACTCCATTTGAGCTGCAGCCTGAACCATTTCACTAGAATATTTCTTAGTAGATTCCATAGCATCAACTGTTGGAGCGATACCTTTAGCAGCACCTTCAAAGCTTTTAATGCTTGAACCTAAGCTTTCCATAAGGTTAGCGTCAACACCAGCTTCTTTCAATAAGTCATCTAATTTCTTAGACAAAGATGCTTCTGCTTCTTTAATTTCAGTAGCCGCTTGTGCTTTCTTAGGAGCGTTGCCCTCACCACCAGCTAATTCTGGGTATACTAATGCCCAATCCAATTCGTCATCTACTGGTTCGAATGCACTGATTGCGAAAATAAGTGCTTCTGAAATAAGACCTATCGCTAGAAGAATACCACCGTTTAATGGTCCTATCTCCCAGTGAAGAATTTTAAATAATGCACCAATAATTACAACTGATGCCCCTAGGCCGTAGGCCATATTAAATAATTTTTTTGCGGATTTTGACTGTGCCATGATTTTAATTTAATTTAAGGTTTAATAAAAAAGATTTGGTTAAAAAATGAATTTGAATTTATTATAAAACTGTTAGTATTATTATTTATTGTGTAGAGTCTTCCTCACCCATATAATCTTGTACTGTTCTGAAACCTATGTAACTACGAGCTGAATCTGCATATTCAAAATCTCTTGTACTTACTTGTAAAAAGTATGCTACATCTTTCCATGAACCACCTCTAATAACTTTTCTTGTATTTGACTGATCGCCTCCGTTAGGGTTCATTGTTGATACGTAATCGTAAGCACTTGGGTCATAACTAGAATTTGTCCATTCCGAAACATTACCGGCCATATTATACATGTTAAAGTCGTTAGGCTCGTAAGATTTCGCTTCTACCGTATATAATGCGGCATCTGCTGCATAATCTCCACGTTGTGGTTTAAAGTTTGCCATAAAACAACCTGTGTCACTAATAACATAAGGTCCACCCCAAGGGTACGTACCTCCTTCGATACCTCCTCTTGCGGCATACTCCCACTCAGCTTCAGTTGGAAGTCTGAATTGATTAACGAATTGTCTACCACGACTCTTGTTATCATCATTTTTGAATTTAGTTCTCCAGTTACAGAATGCTTTAGCTTGTTGCCAGCTAATACCTACAACAGGGTATTCGCTATATGCATCATGCCAGAAATAGTCATTGTGCATTGGTTCATTATAAGAATAAGAGAAATCTCTGATCCAAACTGTTGTATCTGGATAAATTTCTACTTCTTCTGTACGGATAAAGTCTTTACGACTGGTATTCCCTTTTACAGAAGCTCTTGCCGCTGCTTCAATATCCATCCAGCTATACTTATACTTTAATTTCTTAACATCTATAGTACGTTGACCATTATAAGACTCTTCTTCAGATAAATAGATAGAATCCATAATTTCGGTATAATACTCATCTGGGTAATCTGAAGTATCCCACACAAGATTTTCATCTTTGCTCAACGCCCTACCTTCGTATCCTGTTTCACCCATACCTGAGTAATTGTCCAACATATACTTGTCGTACACAGATGCTCTTGTTGTATCTGCATCTTTAAAAGCATAGTCACCTATACCGCCTTCTTCTGGACCGATACCTAACTCATCAGCTAAAATGGCCAAGTTGGTTCTAACTATAGAATCTTTTACCCATTCTACAAACTGACGATACTCACTATTTGTGATTTCTGTATCATCCATGTAAAAAGAACGAACAGTAACTGTCTTTGTCGGTGCATTCAATAATTTTCCTTGGTCTTCTTCACTCTTACCCATTATGAAAGAACCCCTTGGGATAAGTTCCATTCCATATGGTTTTTCTGGATACCATTTTTTTCCTTGGACTCCAGTTAGCTCACCTTTCTGTTTAGACCCACAACTTGTGAGTAAAAAAACAAACGCTATAGAGGATAACAATAGCTTCTTCATACTTTAGGTTAAATTTCGATTATGGTTTAAACTCAGAATACAATGATTTATTCTAACAACTAAAACTAGGTTTTATATAAAATATTGTATTAAAGTCTTTTAATGCTTTAAAAAAAAATATGTTAATTAAAGCCTTTCTTGTAGGCCTTAAACCACCTTTCTGGAATCTGTTGATTACATGCGTCTACATAATCCTTCTCGGTGCAAGGTAATAACGCAGGTGTATGGGCTTTAGTATGTGAAGTAAAAATAGATGGGACTTCTGTCCACCATCTTTCGGTCAATAAACTTTTATAGAACACCAATTCTTCATCTTCGCTAGGTACATTATACTTAACAAAGTTATCGGTTTTGGTATATGGCGATTCTTTTATTCTAAAATTAATACCTTCTATAAAGTACCATATTATTTGAGCTATCAGCTGTTGCGACTGTACGGTATTCTCCATTTCATAAAGTCCGAATACAGACACTTTATCACTGATCCCCGCATATCTAGATATAGCACATATTTCTTGACCATTAAACCCGTTAGGAGAAAAATTTTCCGATAAAGAAATATCACTTGCTTTAACAGATCGTAAGTCTAAACTTACCATATGCGCATTTCTAAGAACAGGTTCTGCTAATGAAATATCATTGGCGACCTCACCAAGTCTATACGCGTCAAAAAATAAACGCTCCATTAAATCTATTTCTTCCTGGGCGTTAAAATAGCTTTGATAGCCAATATTTGAAAAATTAAAAAGATTGTTCGGCTTATCGGTAATGATCTTACTCATATAGGAGTGGGAAGAAATAAGCTCGTCTTCTATTCCAAAATCAAACCTACTATCTATTGCCACTAGGTTGATCATATCTCTAATACCGTCAAACGCCCTATAAGCAGGGTAAGTAATGTCTTGTGTAGCACCAAGTATTATAGGTATAATATCTTCTTCCAACAAACCAGCAACTACTTCTTTGACCACAAAATAGGTATCGTTTACGGTCGCACCTTCTTCAATATCACCTAAATCTACAATCGTAGCATTCCAGTTACCTATTAAAAGTTTGTAGAATTGTAATCTTATAGCAGAGACATCTAACTTCTCATGCTTTTTTTCATATGCATTTCTTGATTCCCTTACCCCTAAAATAGCAACCGTAGCATTTGCCAAGACTGGCAAACCATCTTTTTCGGTATGTATATAGGTGTTTTTACCGATTGCTTGGCTAGGCAGTAATTCATTATGGGCTAAAACTTTGTCCGATACTGGAACTAGAAAATCAAAGGCCATTTATTAAAGTTTTTTAGAAATCATAAAATACTATACTAATCTTTTGACCTAAAATTAAATTACTTTTTTGTTTTAAGTTTAGCTTTTGCCTTTTTCTTTGGAGCTTTTTTCTTTGGAGTTTTTGCCTCAATTAACTTTTGGGCTTCTTCTAAAGACATATTAACAACATCGACAGTTTTAGCCAATTCCACTTTAATCTTGCCTTTAATTACATTATGTCGACCCCATCTAGCTTTTTCTATACGGATGCCTTCTTCTTCCCAATTTTGAACAACCTTATCAATTTCTTTTTGTTTCTTGATTTCGATAAGCTCAACAATGTCGTCGTTTGATAAATTATCAAAATCGTACTTTTTGTTCACGTTAATAAACATACCGTTCCATTTGATGAACGGACCAAATCTACCAACACCTTTGGTAACCTCTTTTTCTTCGTACATGGCAATAGGCGCATCTGCCTTTTGCTTGGCAACGATTAGTTCAATTGCACGATCCATTTCAATTTCAAAAGCGCTCTCACCTTTATCCATAGAAATAAATTTCTCTCCGAATTTAACGTAAGGTCCAAACCTACCTACATTGGTCAATACTTCTTCACCTTCATAAACCCCTAATTTTCTTGGAAGTTTAAATAAGTCCATTGCCTCTTCATACGTGATTGTATTTAAAGATTGTTCTGGCAATAAACTGGCAAATGTTGGTTTTTCCTCATCATCTACGGTACCTATTTGTACCATTGGTCCAAATCTACCTAAACGTACAGAGACCTGTTTTCCGCTTTTAGGGTCTTTACCCAATATTCTTTCGCCACTGGCACGATCTGCATTTTCTTCAACATCGACTACATTAGGATGAAAGTCTTTGTAGAAGTCTTTCATCATCTTTTTCCAATCTTCATCACCGGAAGCTATTTCATCAAAATCTTCCTCTACTTGTGCCGTAAAGTTATAATCAAGAATATTCGCAAAATTGCTGACCAAGAAATCGGTTACGATCATACCGATATCGGTCGGTACCATCTTACCTTTATCAGATCCTACATTTTCAGTAAGATTCTTTTCCTGTATTTTATTCGCTTCTAAAATATGTTGTTGATACTTACGCTCAGTACCTTCAACAGTCCCTTTTTCAACATAACCTCTATTAAGAATCGTAGAAATTGTAGGTGCATATGTAGACGGTCTACCAATACCCAACTCTTCTAATTTCTTCACCAAAGATGCTTCTGTAAACCTGTATGGCGGTCTTGTAAAACGTTCTGTAGCCGAGATAAAGTTATTCAATAAACGCTCACCTTCTTTCATGGCAGGTAACATACCCTCTTGTTCTTCGGCTACATCTTCATCATCTACACCTTCCATGTACACTTTCAAGAATCCATCGAACTTGATTACCTCACCGTTCGCAGTAAATTCTTCTGAGTGTTTATCGGCTTTGATCTTAACATTGGTACGTTCTAATTTTGCATCGCTCATTTGTGATGCTACAGTACGTTTCCAAATTAAATCATATAATTTAGACTGATCACGCTCCAATGAAGGTGATTGATTTCCCATATCTGTAGGTCTAATGGCTTCGTGTGCTTCTTGAGCTCCTTTAGACTTACCGGTGAAATTTCTAGTCTCACTATATTCTTTACCGTAATTTTTTAATATGGCTTCTTTAGCGGATGCCAAAGCCTCATTAGAAAGGTTCACGCTATCTGTTCTCATATAGGTAATAAGACCCGCTTCATATAAACGTTGCGCTACTTGCATGGTTCTACCCACTGAAAAATATAATTTTCTGGATGCTTCTTGCTGTAACGTAGAAGTTGTAAATGGTGCAGATGGTGATTTTTTAGCAGGCTTCTTATCTAATTTACTTACCGAAAAATCTGCCAAAATATTTTTCTCTAAAAATTCTTTAGCTCCTTTCTCTGATGCAAAGGTCTTGTTCAGTTTTGCTGAAAAAACACTTCCTTCCTCTGTTTTAAATTCTGCTGCAATCTTAAATGAAGCCTTTGGCTCAAATGTCTCAATATCTCTTTCTCGCTCTACAATCAACCTTACTGCTACAGATTGAACACGACCCGCAGACAGACCCGGTTTTATTTTTTTCCAAAGTACAGGCGATAACTGATAACCAACCAAACGATCTAAAACTCGTCTAGCTTGTTGTGCGTTTACAAGGTTGTAATTGATTTCACGTGGATTCTCGATTGCTTTTTGAATGGCTGCCTTAGTAACCGAGTTAAAAACAATACGTTTTGTCTTTTTCTGATCAAGACCTAGCTCTTCTGCTAGGTGCCAAGATATAGCTTCCCCTTCACGATCCTCATCACTCGCAAGCCATATAGTTTCTGCTTTATCCGCAAGACCTTTCAACTTTTTAACCAAAGCTTTCTTTTCTTTATCGACTATATACTTGGGTGTAAAATCATTCTCAACATCTACTCCTAGCTCCTTTGAAGGCAAATCGGCAATGTGACCAAAGCTCGATTCAACCTTAAAATCTTTTCCCAAAAACTTCTCTATAGTTTTTGCCTTTGCAGGAGACTCAACAATTACTAAATTTTTCGCCATCAACCTTGTTTATACTTACAAATGTATACTAAAAATTATACTTTGGAATTTCAGAAATTTATTTTTTCCTATATTTCATCAGCGGTCAGCTTGTAATAACATGAATTTCACATCTATATCCACGTATTTCACCCAAGAGCAAATGAAAACAAAAAAAGGGAACTGAACCAGCTCCCCTTTTTATTAACCTTTTAATAATTTTATAATTGAAATGTACTTAGCAATCTAATATCGTTATCTACATATTCATATTGATATAATACTCCTTCGCCGATCATCAATAAAGACGATGCTAGCGGAATAACATCATACGCTATAATATCTTCAAATGTATTGACCAATGAAATGTTAGGGGCATCACTTTTGTCGTAAACTTTTAATCCTGAATTTCCGTCACATATAAATAAGGTATCCCCCTTTATTCCCAATCCGTTTGGACCATCCATCGGATAAATTACTTTTAACTCAGGATTCTCCAAATTAGAAATATCGATTATATAAAGTCCGCTTTCCGTACTACCACAGAAATTACCCCCTTTTAAAGTTACATATGCATATTCACCATCAACCACAACCGGATCACAAGCGGTACCATGTCTAAACTCTGAAATAAATTCTGGCTTTTCAGGATTTTTTATCCCATAAATATACATACCTTGAGAGCCACCTATAAATAATATATCACCTTGGTTATATATGGTTTCAATATCCCAAGCTACTTGCACATCAGCTAACACCTTTACATCTACCACATTGGTGATGTCAAAAATATTGATGTCACTATAATCGACAACATAAAGATAATCACCAATAATTTTAAATCGCGCCAAAGAACCACCCTGACCTATTGTTAGCTGTGGACTCTTATTGAAATTTTCAGCAATATCGTTTACTAAACAGACATCACAATTAAACCGTTCTTCATACTCTTCAACAGATCTTCTTTCTGTAGTAACTTCCCAACCAATTACAATATCTCTATCGTAATCAATATCTCCGTATTCATAAAAATCTGCTTGTGGATATTCAATATTTGAAGCCCAAACAACATTCTTATAGATAGCATTTACAATACGGCTAGATATCGTAATATTATTAATGTCTGATATATCAAAAATGACCAAATCGCCGTAGCTATCGGCATATATCTTATCGTCTTTAATAGAAATATCATTGTTCCCTTCCAATTTAATAAAAGCGATACTTTCAGGATTTGAAGGGTCTTGGTTATCAATAACATGAAAACCCTGATTGACATCATTGACAAAAATGTAATTTCCGTATACATAGATTTTACCAGAAGACACTATTGGCACTGGCTCTGTAACTGCAATAGCCTCTGCCTTGAACGTAATGGCATCTTGCAAAATGGGTCGTGCCACTTGGTAATCTTCAAACGGTCCGTCATCATCACAAGAGACTAAAGCAGCTGACACAAATACACACAATAAAAAAACGAAATTTTTCATGGTTCAAAAATTTAAAAGGTTGTACCATATAGATAAAAACAACAGCTAATAGTTGCGTTACCAAGAGATTAAATTTATATTACCTCATCAAAACCTACACCGTCTTTATACATATAATAGATAGGCACCTTGCCTAACATTGCCGTAAACAATACACCCACACAACATAAAATAAAACCTAATTGGGCTACAATAGACATTATCAATACCAAACCAAATATGACCAACCAGTTTTTATTACCCAATATAAAACTTGCCTTCACGATTTCTGAAGGTGATAAGTCATTTGAAAATGACAAAAAAGCTGGTATTAGAGAAATAGGAACCATCAAGTAAAACATACCGACACCACAGGCAAGTGCTCCAAGAATTGAAAGTCCAAAAACATATAAGGCAAGAATAAACACTTTTCCAATACGACCTTCTTTGAAATAATAGAAATAATCATCCTTAGCTACTTCTTCCAGGTCCTTTTGTTTACAAATCTTTAAAAAAGCAGCATTCAATGCCAATGCAAAAGTCGTAATACCAATGGCAATGACTGGAACAAGAATAATCATAGCAATAGCAACCATTGGCGGCAGCTCGTTATGCCGAAATGCTTCTGGGTCTGTAAGTCCCATTGCGATCATGGGAATATACATAACAATATAAAAAGGCAATATGACAACAAAAGTCAAAAGCAAAATGATAAAGCCTTGCAGCCATACTTTTTTAAAAAGCTCAATAGATCTACTAAAGATAGTACCAAAATTTAAATCTGGCTTGTGTTTAATGTGTTGTGTTTGGTTTTCAAAATTCATAAGTATAGTTGGTTATAATTATGGTTAAAACTAAATAATTATCATATAAAAAGCTTAAACTATCCCTAAATATTCATGTCATATTGTCATATTTTTTGATTATAATAGTATCTTTGCCTTCCAAAATATTTTTTTGCAACGTATTACAAAAATGGAGAAAACCATAGACGAAAATGTACAGGGCACAACTTTAGTAGTTGAAGGAAAAGAAGCGAGCAAGCGTAATCTTTATATCGAGAGTTACGGTTGTGCCATGAACTTTGCAGATAGTGAAATTGTAGCATCTATATTAGCGACCGAAGGTTTTAACACCACCCAAACGCTAGAAGAAGCCGATTTAGTACTTGTAAACACGTGTTCTATTCGAGATAAAGCCGAACAGACCATACGTAAAAGATTAACGGAATATAACAAGGTAAAGAAATCTAGACCTCATTTAAAAGTCGGTGTACTCGGCTGCATGGCAAAACGTCTAAAAGACAAGATTTTAGACGAGGAAAAAATAGTCGATATGGTGGTAGGGCCTGACGCTTACAAAGATTTGCCCAACCTGATTAAAGAAGTAGACTCAGGTAGAGATGCTGTAAACGTAATTCTCTCCAAGGATGAAACTTACGGGAACATTGCTCCTGTAAGACTTAATACAAACGGAGTAACCGCCTTTGTATCTATCACCAGAGGATGTGACAACATGTGCACATTCTGTGTGGTGCCTTTTACAAGAGGTCGTGAAAGAAGTAGAGACCCACAATCAATTTTAGCAGAGATAAAAGAACTATCCGAAAAAGGATTTAAGGAAATTACACTTCTTGGACAAAATGTAGACAGCTATTTATGGTATGGTGGCGGGCTCAAGAAAAATTTTGAAAAAGCTACCGATATGCAAAAGGCAACGGCCACCAGTTTTTCTAAACTTTTAGAAATGGTTGCCTTGGCAAATCCAAAAATGCGTATTCGTTTTTCCACCTCTAATCCACAAGACATGACGTTAGATGTGATTAGAACCATGGCACAGCACAAGAATATTTGTAATCATATTCATTTACCGGTACAAAGCGGAAGCAATCGTGTTTTAATGGAAATGAACCGCTTACATACTATTGAGGAGTATTTTGAACTTATTGATAATATCAGACAGATTCTACCAGACTGTTCTATTTCTCAAGATATTATTACCGGCTTCCCTACAGAAACAGAAGAGGACCATGCAGATACATTAAAAGTTTTGGAGTATGTAAAGTATGACTTTGGGTATATGTACGCCTACTCTGAAAGACCAGGCACAATGGCCGGCAGAAAAATGGAAGATGATGTACCCGAGGTAACAAAAAAGAGACGCCTATCTGAAATTATTGCTTTACAGAGAAGTCATTGTCAGTTTAGAACCGAGAAACATGTAGGCAAAGTTCAAGAGGTTTTAATCGAAGGAACCTCTAAAAAATCTGAACATGAATGGATGGGCAGAAACTCTCAAAGTACCGTTGTCGTTTTTCCTAAAGAAAACTACAAGGTAGGTGACTTTGTTAACGTACAAATCAACGATTGCACTTCTGCGACCTTAAAAGGTGTTGCAGTTGGGTTTTCTGACAATAATTAACTTTATAGTAGCCATTTTATATGGAAAGCATACAAAGTATAAAACAACGTTTTGAAATTATCGGGCAAGACCCAAAATTGAACCGCGCTCTAGAAAAAGCAATGCAGGTTGCCGCGACGGATATTTCTGTTTTGGTTACCGGCGAAAGTGGCGTGGGTAAAGAATCCATACCTAAAATTATTCATTCGTTGTCTCACAGAAAACACGCTAAATATATTGCAGTAAACTGTGGAGCCATACCTGAGGGAACTATTGATAGTGAACTTTTTGGTCATGAGAAAGGTGCATTTACAGGTGCTACGCAAACAAGAAGCGGGTATTTTGAAGTTGCCGATGGTGGTACCATATTTTTAGATGAGGTTGGTGAATTACCATTGACTACTCAAGTTCGTTTATTACGTGTTCTCGAAAACGGTGAATTTTTGAAAGTTGGTTCTTCTCAAGTTCAAAAAACCGATGTACGCATTGTTGCTGCAACTAACGTAAATATGTTCGAAGCCATTAAGAAAGAGCGTTTTCGTGAAGATTTATACTATCGATTAAGTACGGTCGAAATTAACATTCCACCATTGCGTGAACGTCAAGATGATATTCATTTATTGTTCAGAAAATTTGCATCGGATTTTAGTCAGAAATATAAAATGCCGACCATTAGACTAGATGATTATGCTGTGTCATTATTGACCAAATACAGGTGGCCGGGCAATATTCGTCAGTTAAGAAATATTGCAGAACAGGTTTCTGTACTAGAAGAAAATAGAGCTATTACAGCCTCTACCTTACATGGATATTTACCTAACAACACAACAAGTAATTTACCTGCTGTAGTTTCAAACTCTAAATCTGAAAGTGATTTCAGTAACGAAAGAGAAATACTCTACAAGGTATTGTTCGATATGAAAGGTGACCTCAACGATCTCAAAAAATTAACGATGGAGCTGTTGAAAAACAATGACTCTGAAAAAGTTCAAAAAGATAATGAAAATCTCATTCGTAAAATTTACGGTAATGAAGATGATGAAGATGCCGATATCGAACACGAAACCCAAGAAGAAACCTCTATGAATCTTCTACATTTACCGGAACCTAAAAAAGAAGAAGTCTCTATTATTCAAGAATCTTACGAGGATAAATATCATTTTGCCGAAGAAATTCAAGAAGAAGAAACCCTATCTTTACAAGAGAAGGAAATAGAGTTGATCAAAAAATCTTTGGAGAGAAACAGAGGCAAAAGAAAAGCTGCAGCAACAGAATTAGGTATTTCTGAACGAACGCTATATCGCAAAATAAAACAATACGACCTTTAATATAAAATGAAGCCTATTTCAATGAAATACATTAAAAAGTCTATACTTTATATAACACCCATTATTCTACTTTTAAGTTGCGGGATATATAACTTTACCGGTGGTAATGTTGGCGAAGCCAAAACCTTTAAAGTAAGTTATTTTCAAAATTACGCCACTCAAAGTCCAGGTTCTACTTTTGAACCTGGCGTAGATAGAGATTTTACGCTGGCATTACAGGATAGAATTCAAAATCAGACTAGTTTAGAATTGATCAGTACCGGAAATCCAGATTTACTATATGAAGGTGAAATAACCGAGTATAAAATTTCACCTATGTCTGCAACAGCTGCCCAAACAGCTGCCCAGAATAGACTTTCAATGCGGGTTAAAGTACGTTTTTACAATCAATTGAAAGAAGATGCCGCTTTTGACCAAAGTTTTTCTTTCTTCTATGATTACCCTGCAGACACACAATTAGCAACGATTAAAAGTGAAGCTCACGAAATAATTTTTGAAAGACTTACACAAGATATTTTCAACGCCTCATTGGCAGATTGGTAAATTACATGAACGTTAAGGACTTTACATATTTTCTAGAACATCCTACCAAAGTGGTAGAACCAATTCATACAAAACACTTAGAAGATATTATTGAAGAATACCCTTATTTTCAAGCTGCACGCGCCCTTCATTTAAAAGGACTAAAAAACTTAAATAGCTACAAATACAATAAAGCATTAAAAACCACTGCAGCTTTCACTACAGATAGAGATGTCCTTTTTGAATTTATCACTTCTAGAGACTTTTTACAGTATGATGCACCTAAAGAAAACGTTGCTAAAATAGAAGTCAGTAATTTGATTGAAGTTACCGAAAAGACTAAGGATGTCAACGAAATAAATCAAATTACATCTCTAGAAAAAGAGGAAACTCCGACAAAACCTGAAGAAGCAAACACTAATAACTGGCCCATTTCTATAGTAGAAACAACCCAAGAAGAAGAAGAAAAACCTGATATAATTGAAGCAGCTGTTATCACTTCCTTAATTTCTCCTTCAGACGACAAACCCCTGCCACAAGACGAGAAGGATGCTGACCAGATCCTAGACCCAGAGTTATTTCAATCTAAAAACCCTGAAGCAACTAAGGAAGAAGATGCGCTAGATATAGGTGCACCTCTAAATTTTGATTCTAATGAGAAATACTCTTTCTCTCAATGGTTAAGTCTAGCTTCTAAAAAGCCATTGGAGAAATCTGAGAAAGAAGAAATTCTCCAAGAAAAAACTGAAGTAAAAGAAGATGAAATTGAAAAAGCTGTACAAAAAACAATTATTCCAAAACCGATAAAGAAGTCAAGGGTAAAAAACGAAGCAATTAAAAAAAAATATGACCGCATAGACAAGTTCATAGCTTCGAACCCTAAAATAGTACCTACCGAACAGAATACAACAAAAGATATTTCAAAGTCTTCTACAATTAACCAAAACGAGCTAATGACAGAGACTTTGGCACGGGTTTATCTGGAGCAAAAGAAGTATAAAAATGCTATTCAAGCCTACAAAATTTTAAGTTTGAAATATCCAGAAAAAAGTAGTTTCTTTGCAGACCGAATTAAGGCGGTAGAAAAATTACGAAAAGATAATAAATAATTTAGAATGAGTACATTTTCAATTTTCCTAATACTTATCATAGTTGTTTGCTTATTGTTAGTATTAGTGATCATGGTACAAAACCCAAAAGGCGGCGGACTATCTTCTTCCTTTGGTGGTGGCGGAAACCAAGTAGTTGGTGGAGTTAAAAAAACAGGTGACTTCTTAGATAAAAGCACATGGACTTTAGCTGGTTTATTAATAGTTTTAATCTTAGCTTCCAATGTTGCCCTTAAAGGTAATTTTGGTGATGCAGATTCAAAATTATTACAAGGTGACGACATCGAAACCATTGTTCCAGAAACTTTACCAGAAGAAGTTACACCTCCAGTAACAAATGAAACTATGCCTTCGGATAGTTTATAAAATATATTAAAATAATATATTAAAATGCCAGCTTATGACAAGCTGGCATTTTTTGTTTACAATTTGTCAGGAAATAGGCAATGGCATAATTTCTGCCTATGCATACCCACGAAACTAAAAATCAATTTTAAAAATTAATAATTATGGCTAAAGTTAATATCAAACCATTGGCAGACCGAGTTCTTATCGAGCCAATGGCAGCTGAAACTAAGACTGCGTCTGGACTTTATATTCCCGATACTGCAAAAGAGAAACCACAGAGAGGTAAAGTTGTTGCCGTGGGTCCTGGCACAAAAGATGACAGTGTTACCGTAAAGGTTGGCGATACCGTTCTTTATGGAAAGTATGCCGGTACAGAATTGAAATTAGAAGGTACCGATTACCTGATGATGAGAGAAAGTGATATTCTTGCTATTATCTAAAATTGCTTTTGGCTATTGGTGTTTTACCAAAGCCTATGAATTTTTACGAAAAAAATAATTAATAATTTTATTGACCCAGCGAGAAATTCAACCGGTCAAAATTTAAACAACAAATAAAATGGCAAAAGATATTAAGTTTGATATAGATGCTAGAGACGGCCTTAAAAGAGGTGTTGATGCATTGGCAAATGCTGTAAAAGTAACATTAGGACCAAAAGGTAGAAACGTTATTATCAGCAAATCATTCGGTGCTCCACAAGTAACCAAAGATGGTGTTACCGTTGCAAAAGAAATAGAATTAGAGAATCCATTAGAAAACATGGGTGCGCAAATGGTTAAAGAAGTTGCTTCTAAAACCAATGACTTAGCAGGTGACGGTACTACTACCGCTACTGTTCTTGCACAAGCTATCGTAAAAGAAGGCTTAAAGAACGTTGCTGCTGGTGCCAACCCAATGGATCTAAAAAGAGGTATCGACAAAGCTGTTGAAGCTATCGTTAACGATTTAGCAAAACAAGCTAAAAAAGTTGGCGATTCTTCTGAAAAAATTAAACAAGTTGCTTCTATCTCTGCTAACAATGACGAAACTATTGGTGATTTAATCGCTCAAGCTTTCGGTAAAGTTGGTAAAGAAGGTGTTATTACTGTTGAGGAAGCCAAAGGAACCGATACTTATGTAGACGTTGTTGAAGGTATGCAGTTCGACAGAGGTTACCTTTCACCATATTTCGTTACCGATTCTGAAAAGATGGTTTCTGAACTAGAAAATCCATATATCTTATTGTTCGATAAGAAGATTTCTTCAATGAAAGATTTACTTCCTGTATTAGAGCCAGTTGCTCAATCAGGTAAGCCTTTATTAATTATTGCTGAAGATGTTGATGGTGAAGCATTGGCTACATTGGTAGTAAACAAATTAAGAGGTTCTTTAAAAATTGCCGCTGTTAAGGCTCCAGGATTTGGTGACCGTAGAAAAGCAATGTTAGAAGATATCGCAATATTAACTGGTGGTACTGTTATTTCTGAAGAAAGAGGTTTCTCGTTAGACAACACTACTTTAGATATGTTAGGTACTTGTGAAAAAGTACAAATAGACAAAGACAACACAACTATCGTAAACGGTGGTGGTGTTGCAAAAGATATTAAAACCAGAGTTAACCAGATCAAATCTCAAATCGAGACAACTACTTCTGATTACGATAAAGAAAAATTGCAAGAGCGTTTAGCTAAATTGGCTGGTGGTGTTGCAGTACTCTATGTTGGAGCAGCTTCTGAAGTTGAAATGAAAGAGAAAAAAGATCGTGTTGATGATGCATTACACGCTACAAGAGCTGCCGTTGAAGAAGGTATAGTCGCTGGTGGTGGTGTTGCATTAGTAAGAGCGAAATCTGTTCTTTCAAAGGTTTCTACTGAAAATGAAGATGAAGCCACAGGCTTACAAATTGTTGCCCGTGCTATTGAATCTCCGCTAAGAACTATCGTTTCTAATGCTGGTGGCGAAGGTTCTGTTGTAATCGCTAAAATACTTGAAGGTAAAGGTGATTACGGTTACGATGCTAAATCTGAAAAATATGTTGAAATGATGAAAGCTGGTATTATAGACCCTAAGAAAGTAACTAGAGTAGCATTAGAAAATGCAGCTTCTGTTTCTGGTATGATTTTAACTACTGAATGTGCTTTGACAGACATTAAAGAAGATGCTGCTCCGGCAATGCCTCCTATGGGTGGCGGTGGCGGAATGCCAGGCATGATGTAGTGGCGAGGCGCCACAGCCAATAATTAATTGGTTTACACAGTCTATATTATTTAAAACCGCTCTTAAAATATTAAGAGCGGTTTTTTTGTATCGAATATTAGCAACAATAAACCACCTTCTTTATGTACAGAAGGTGGTTTTATCGTCCAATCGGTATTGCCTTATAAAAGCGACAACATGACTATTTTTTTTAGGCGCAGGCTTTTTACCAGCTTTAGCTGTTGCAAACTATACAGCTGGTTTTCTTGTTGATCTTGCCTGTGCAATTGTAATAGAATTACAAGATAAATTTACAGCTAATGTATTTCAATTTTCAATCCGTCATAATTGCGTTGACAAAAAATGCCTAAAAGTTTTTACTAGTTTTCAATCACTAATTACACAGAAATAACATCAATTTTTACTGCTTATTTCCATGATGTTGACCATCATCAGAATTATCTTCTCTATAAAGACAACATGGATGTACACTATTATAAGCCTCATCTGTAGCTTTTAATTCTTTGGTATCATGACCTACAGCCACTATTGCCGTTTTAATTTTCATGGCATCGGTTTTACGCTCGTCCATAATAATGTCTAACTGATGCGTTGGAATACTCCAATTAGCATATTTCACCCCTTTTACATTTAAGGCAGCTTCTTCAATACGCTCTTTACACATAGCGCATTTTCCATTTACATCGAAAGTTATTTTCTTGTTTTTGTCTTGCGCGTAAGTAATTACCGCAATAAGCATTATTGCTATTGATAAAATCTTTTTCTTCATAGGTATTATAGTATTTATTATTTATAAAATTTTAAATCGAAATCCGCCATAAAACATTCTTCCCATTATTGGCGCATATACAATAGTCGTATCAAAATTAGGACCAAAAGGATCATTTGCTCCTAAAATAGGATTATCTTGTCGCACATTAGATAAATTTTCACCCCCAACATACACCTCAAAGGTTTTGGAGAATACCTTTGTTATTTGAGCATTCATATGATTGTAAGGCGAGGAATAATCGGACAGTTGATATTCCAAAGAGTTACTACTTGTATCCGGCAACCTCTTTTCTCCATAGGAGTGTAAAGTATAATCAAACTTCCATTGTGCGCCATTGTCCTTAATATTAGTTTCATAACCTAAATTTGCCAAAAATCGGTGTTGTGCCAGTAATGGTTTTTGAAGGCTTCTGCTGTCATAATCTGTAAAAACATCATAAAACTTATAGGAGTTTCTTAGGTTTAAACGTGGTAACAACTCATAATTTACCTCTACCTGTAAACTCTTAGCACTGCTATCCCCATCTAAATTATAAAAAGAAACTTCTTGTGGATTCTCCCAATCTACCACGACTTGATTCTTAAAATCGGTGATGTAATAATCTAAAGTAATATCTCCCTTCCTATTCAAGAAATTAAATCCTTGTAGAAAGCTGACTCCATAATTCCATGCATCTTCTGGATCTAAACCATACACACTGCCGCCCGTATCTGCAATATTAATAGTTCTAGCTGATGCAAACAATTGTTGATTCTCTGCAAAAATATTGGCTGCTCTTTTTCCCCTACCAAACGAACCTCGCAAACTTCCTTTTTCCCATGGGGTATACCTAATATGAAATCTGGGTGTTACAAAAGTTCCTAATCTGTTATGATTATCTACCCGTAAACCAGCGGTAAGACTTACTTTTTCCAAGTTTTCATAGCTATATTCAAAAAAGGCACCAACAGAATTATCTACACGGGAATAGTCTGTATCCGTCACCATTTCATCATAACCATCATACGCAAAAGTAATTCCGGTTTTAAACTTATTTCTGGTATCTCCAATAATAGAATTAAAAATCAGATTACTGTATATGCTCTCATGGTTAATATCATAGGTTCTAAACCCAAAATACGAGTCTTGTTTATGTAAACTATAAGAAGTTTGAAAGCCAAGGCTTTGAAAAGGCAATTCTGGAAAAACATATCCCAATTTTAAAGAGGTATCAAAACGACGGGTACTAATTTCGCTTCCCCACACTTCGGCTTCGCTCAGTGATTCATTGGTTCCATCCACCCTATCCGTATCAGGATTAAAATCTAATTGCCCAACTTGTTTTTCATCATTTAAAAAACGAACATTAAAAAAACTAACCCATCCTTTTACTGCATCTTGATATTGCCAACGGTTCATCACATTGATTTGGTTTCCCAAAGGCGCATCTAAAAATCCATCATTATTATCATCTTCTTTTTGGGTTCTCTTGTTTCCATGTATATACAGACCTGTACTCCATTTATCCGTTAACCTCCTATTGAAATGAGTATTCAGCTCATAACGCCCATTTTGATTAGTATATCCATTTACGAAAACAGTATTGTCTGTAAATGGTTTTACCAACTCAGTATTTATTTGCCCAGATATACTTTCATAACCGTTAACTACGCTACCCGCTCCTTTGGTTATCTGAATACTTTCGATCCACGTGCCTGGCGTAAATGTTAATCCGTATGCCTGTGAAGCACCACGGACCATAGGAATATTTTCTTGGGTTATTAATAGATACGGACTGGTTAAGCCCAACATTTGTATTTGCTTTGTACCTGTTAGTCCGTCCGAAAGATTTACATCAATTGCCGGGTTTGTCTCAAAACTCTCCGCTAAATTACAACAAGCAGCTTTCAATAATTCTGCACTATTTACTGTAATTACATTTTGTGGACTGAAATAAGCCTTCTGAATAGCATCGCGTTCTTGCACCACCACCTCATCTAACTCGTTTGATGGTTTTAAAATAATTCTAATAATTTTAGGCTCATTAATAACCAATGTGTCTGACTGAAACCCCACATAACTAATGATTAACTTATTGAATTCCTTTATATATGGAATTGAAAATTCTCCGTCAAAATTGGTTACCACCCCCGTTTGGGAGTCTTGCCAATAGACGCTTGCACCAGATAGACCTAAGGCATCTACACCTTCAGAATCTAACACTACCCCTTCCACTTTTTCCTGTGAGAAAGTGAGCCACGGCAGGCAGTTTATTATTAATACTACTATATATTTATTCATCTATTTTTCTATTCGATCTATGTAATCAATTTTAAAAATTATACATGCAACCTTGTTGCCTTTAATTAAGTATCAGAAAATGGCAAATAATTAGAAATCTAAACTCTGAAGTTAACGGTTCATGTATATTTTGTAACATACATGAGTCTTCTTTAAAAAACAATACCTATTTACATTGAGAGCAGTAGATTCAACTTAACCGTGTCGCAGTACTAAACGGCACAATTACTTTAAATCAAATTAAAAATACTTGATGAAGTATATTTAAATCTCTTGCCAGAATTGGCGTTGGATAAAAATCATGAAGAATATCCTTTTCCGTCGTATCGACAAATAAGCTTAAGTAAATACTTGTAAAAGAATATAAGAATATCTTTTGTGAAAAATCTAAACCTGTTTTATTGTATGATAAGTCATCTTGACCTTGCAAAGTAAACGCTTCATCATCACAGCATGGCTTTTTGACTTTATAATACTCATCTTCTGAAGAAGCTGAGCCAACTTTCATACTGCAATCATCTGCATGTGAAAATAAGGCAATATCCATAACACGCCCCATACACAGATGCTTTTCTACCGTCCACGAAGTAGTGGACAGCAACAACAGAAAAACCATTATGACAGAAAATAGTTTATGAAGCAAATTTTTCATCTGTACAAAACTACAAAATATTAAAGTTACATCTTTTTAATTAGCACCTATTAACTAATATTTAAGCTACACTTATTGTATTTATGGGTATTTAGCATCATTTTTGTGGTGAAATATAAATTCATTTTCATGTTCGACGCTTTACGCTTTCAAGTAAGTTCTATTATAGATTCAAACAAAACCCCCGATGCTAAAATGCTAGAAATTTGTGAACTATTACAAACCGAAGTCGTACATTATAATTGGGTTGGCTTTTACTTTAAAAATGGTGATAAAAGAGAATTAAAACTTGGGCAATATGCAGGTATCCCAACTGAACATACCATCATACCATTTGGAAAAGGTATTTGTGGACAGGTTGCGGAAAGTAACGAAAATTTTGTAGTGCCAGATGTGCAAACGCAAGATAACTACATAGCCTGTAGCATTGCCGCTAAATCTGAAATAGTGGTTCCTTTATTTTTAAATGGTGAAAATATTGGCCAAATAGACATCGACTCCAATACTCCCGACCCTTTTACCATGGCCGATGAGACTTTTTTAGAATTCGTAAATTTCGAGGTAGCCAAAATTCTTTAAAACTTTAGGTTTTTTGTTGATAAACTAACTCATTTTATAACTGCAAAAAAATTACTTTTGCTTGCTTATCAAAAACATTTAAGCATCATACAATGAGCAGTGTAAAAAAAGCGTCTTCAGCCCTAATTTCAGTTTTTCATAAAGACGGATTAGAGCCAATAGTAAGAAAATTTCAAGAATTAGGAATCACTATTTACTCCACCGGAGGAACCGAAAAATTCATAACTGATTTAGGAATCGACGTTGTTCCTGTAGAAGATGTAACTAGCTACCCTTCTATTTTAGGAGGAAGAGTAAAAACCTTACACCCAAAAGTATTTGGCGGTATTTTAAACAGACAGGACAACGAAAGTGATGTTGCCCAATTAGCTGAATTCAAAATTCCACAAATAGATATTGTTATTGTTGACTTATATCCTTTTGAAAAAACAGTTGCTAGCGGTGCTTCTGAACAAGATATTATTGAAAAGATAGACATAGGCGGAATTTCCCTTATTCGTGCCGCCGCTAAAAACTTTAAAGACGTTATCTGTGTGTCTTCAATGGAAGATTATACAGATTTTCTTGAGGTAATTTCTGCAGACAACGGAAACATTAATTTAGAAAATAGAAAGCGTTTTGCTGCAAAATCTTTCAACGTTTCTTCTCATTATGATACTTCAATATTCAACTACTTTAACAAAGACCATAATTTGGCCGCTTTAAAAGTTAGCGAAACTCAAGGAAAGGTTCTACGTTATGGTGAGAACCCTCATCAAAAAGGTTTCTTCTTTGGAGATTTCGACGCTATGTTCTCCAAACTACACGGTAAAGAATTATCATACAATAATCTTTTAGATGTTGACGCTGCTGTGAACTTGATGCTAGAGTTCAAAAATGATGCACCGACTTTTGCAATTCTAAAACACAACAACGCTTGTGGTTTAGCTCAAAGAGATTCTTTACACCAAGCTTATTTAGATGCATTGGCAGGTGACCCAGTTTCTGCTTTTGGCGGTGTTCTTATCAGTAATAAGGAAATTGACAAAGCAACAGCAGAAGAAATACACAAATTATTCTGCGAGGTTGTCATAGCACCGAGCTATAATGCCGAAGCTTTAAACATTTTAAAAGGAAAGAAAAACAGAATAATTCTTATTCAAAACAAAGTTGAAATGCCCGAGATGCAAGTAAGAACTTGTTTAAACGGTATATTACTTCAGGAAAAGGATTATAAAACAGATACGGTTACCGATTTTACGAATGCGACAGACACAAAACCGACCAAACAAGAACTTGAAGATTTAATTTTTGCCTCAAAGCTTTGTAAACACACCAAGTCTAACACAATTGTGTTGGCTAAAAACAAACAACTTTGCGCGAGTGGAACTGGGCAAACCAGTAGAGTCGATGCTTTAAACCAAGCAATACATAAGGCACAATCATTTAATTTCGACCTAAAAGGAGCCGTTATGGCAAGTGATGCTTTCTTCCCGTTCCCCGACTGCGTAAAGATTGCTGATAAAGCTGGTGTCACCAGTGTAATACAGCCAGGTGGGTCGATCAAAGATCAGTTAAGTGTAGATTATTGTAATGAACACAAAATTTCAATGGTGATGACGGGCACACGTCATTTCAAGCATTAATTTCATTACTTTTGTCGATAAAATACACCCTTTTATCTAAAATTTAAACATCACATATGGGATTTTTTGATTTCTTGACCGAGGAAATAGCTATAGATTTAGGTACGGCGAACACTCTTATTATTCATAATGACAAGGTGGTGGTCGATAGTCCATCCATCGTTGCCAGAGATAGAATTAGCGGAAAAATCATTGCAGTTGGTAAAGAAGCCAACATGATGCAAGGTAAAACCCATGAAAATATAAAAACCATTAGACCATTAAAAGATGGTGTAATTGCAGATTTTGATGCCTCAGAGAAGATGTTGATGATGTTCATTAAGAACATTCCTGCATTAAAGAAAAAATGGTTTCCACCAGCGTTACGTTTGGTCATTTGTATACCTAGCGGTATTACTGAAGTGGAAATGCGTGCGGTAAAAGAATCTGCCGAGCGTGTAAACGGTAAAGAGGTATATTTAATCCATGAACCAATGGCTGCCGCTATCGGTATCGGTTTAGACATTATGCAGCCAAAAGGAAACATGATCGTAGATATTGGTGGTGGTACTACTGAAATTGCAGTCATTGCTTTAGGTGGTATTGTTTGTGACAAATCAGTTAAAATTGCGGGTGACGTATTTACTAACGACATCATATATTACATGCGTACACAGCATAACTTGTACGTTGGAGAAAGTACCGCAGAAGCCATTAAAATCGAAATAGGTTCTGCTACCGAAGACCTACAATCTCCACCAGATGAGAAATCTGTACAAGGGCGTGATTTGTTGACAGGAAAACCAAAACAAGTTCAAATATCTTATAGAGAAATAGCGAAGGCTTTAGATAAATCTATTCTGCGTGTTGAAGATGCGGTTATGGAAACATTATCTCAAACTCCCCCAGAATTAGCTGCCGATATTTACAATACGGGTATTTACCTTGCAGGCGGTGGTTCAATGCTGCGAGGGCTGGACAGAAGACTGTCGCAAAAAACAGACTTGCCTGTATACATTGCAGAGGATCCATTGCGTGCTGTGGTACGTGGTACAGGTATAGCGCTAAAAAATCTAGAACGCTATAAGAGTATATTGATCAAATAAGAAGTTCATTTTTTTTCAAGGAGTAACTTTATAACTTGACAGCCTTAGAAAAGTTCAAGAGCTATTTATTAATGATTAACTATAAAGTTTCAAGGCAAGCCTTGAAGCAATTTGCCTGACTGCCGTCAGGCTTAAATCTCGATTATCGAGTAAAAATTTAGGGGTGAATGCAACAGATCATAAATTTTCTAATTAGGTATAAGATTTTCTTACTTTACCTTTTTCTGTTATTAATTTCCCTCGTTTTCACGTTTCAATCCCACTCATATCATCAATCTAAATTTTTAAATTCATCTAACTATATATCAGGTAGTATCTATGCGTTTTCAGACAAAATTACTTCATATTTTGGTTTGAGAGAAGAAAACAAAAGACTCGTTGAAGAAAACAAAAGGCTTATAGATAAACTATTCAATAATGTTTTGTTATCACCTTCTAGAATTGATTCAACAAGTGTAAATTATGAAATCATCAGAGGTCGTGTCATCAATAACAGTTATGCCGACCAAAGAAATTATATTACCATAAACAAAGGTGAGAACGACAGCATAACTCAAGACATGGGTGTCATTACGGATAAAGGTATTCTTGGTATAGTAGAAAACACATCAAACAGCTTTTCTACGGTGCAAAGTATTTTGAGCGAAAAATCGAACATCAATGCTAAAATTAAAAATTCCAATCACTTTGGTTCTTTGGTTTGGAAAAACTCTACAGATTATAAGGTAGTTCAGCTTATTGACATTCCCAGATTAGTACCTTTAACTATAGGCGATACGATTGTTACAGGAGCAATGAGTAGTATTTTTCCAGAAAACATACCTATCGGAACCATCAAAAGCTTCGATTTGGACAACTCAAAAAGTTTCTATTTTATTAATGTGGAACTTTTCAATGACATGACCAACATTGGAAATGTATATATTATTAAAAATTTAAACCGTAAAGAAGTTTTAGAACTAGAAGCAGAAACCGAAGCCAATGATCAATAGTAATACATTTTTAATTGCGCTCCGGTTTATTTTATTGGTTCTAGTGCAAGTGTTAGTATTCAATAAACTAAATTTCTTTGGCTATATAAATCCGTTGATCTATATTCTCTTTCTTTATTGGTATCCTATCAAACAAAATAGAACTACCTTTATAATACTATGTTTCTTTTTGGGATTAAGTGTAGACATTTTTTCTGACACTCTGGCCATTAACACAGCAGCTACCATTACCATAGCTTATCTGCGACCAACCATTATGCGTTTTGTCTTTGGTGTCAATTATGAATTTCAAAGTTTTAAGTTAAACAATAGTACTAAGGCACAACAATTTACATTTTTAGCGTTATTGATTATAATACATCATTTGGTATACTTTACATTAGAAATTTTCAGCTTTTCGAACAGCTTGTTAATTTTACAAAAAACGGTTATAATAGGTATTTCCACATTGATTTTAGGCATATTGTTCAGTACGTTATTCAGCTCTAAAAAAGAATGAGAAAAATTCTTTTATCATTAATTATTATTGTCATCGCAATTACCTTTTTGGGAAGGCTATCCTATTTGCAAATATTCAGTTTTTCTGCAGATCAACTAACAGATGACCCTGCAATAAAAAAAATATATGATTATCCGGAACGTGGTTATATCTATGATCGTAATGGCGAATTATTAGTAGGTAACGACCCTGCATATGACGTCATGGTTATCCCAAGAGAAGTTAAACCTTTAGATACTTTAGAATTTTGCGGACTACTAGGTATCGAGAAAGAAAAGTTTGTAGAAAAACTAAGAAAAGCAAGAGTATATTCTCCTCGTCTGCCATCTGTATTGGTACCACAGCTCTCTAAACAAGATTACGCTAAACTTCAAGAGAAAATGCGCAAATACAAAGGCTTTTATATTCAAAAAAGATCTTTGCGCTATTATGACACCCCAAGCGCGGCTAATGTTCTAGGCTATATCAGTGAAGTAAACGAAGGTGATTTAGCTGCTAACAAATATTATGTACAAGGTGAGCTTAAAGGTAGAACGGGAGTAGAACGTTATTACGAAGACCTTTTAAGAGGAAGAAAAGGGGTACAGCACATACAAAAAGACCGTTTTAATAGAGATATTGGTCCATATAAAGAAGGTACTCTTGACACGTTACCCGAACAAGGAAAACAAATTAGCATTACTATTGACAAAACACTGCAAGAATACGGTGAAACCCTTATGAACGGTAAAAGAGGTGGTATTGTAGCTATTGAACCTGCTACCGGTGAAATTCTTTCTATGATATCTGGTCCAACCTATGAGCCTTCATTGTTAGTAGGTAGAGAGCGATCAAAAAATTACACAAAACTATATAACGATACAATAGCGAACCCGACCTGGGACCGCTCTATTCATGCACAACAACCACCTGGATCGCCTTTTAAAACGCTAAATGCCTTAATCGCTTTACAAGAAGGCGTACTGGATGAAAACACAACTATACAATGCTACCACGGCTTTTACGTAGGTAAGAAAAAAAGAGGTTGCCACTGTGGTGGTGGTTTACGAAATCTGAACAAAGGAATATCACAGTCATGTAACGCCTACTTTGCTGGAGCGTTCAGAAAAATATATGAAAAATTTGAAACTACCGATGAAGGCATGGATGTTTGGGAAAAACACATGCGTAGTTTTGGTCTAGGTGATTATTTAGGCTACGATTTACCATTCGGGCAAAAAGGACGTATACCTAGTAAAGAGTATTATGACAAATGGTACGGGGACAATAGATGGAGCTCTTCTTATATCATCTCTAATTCTATTGGGCAAGGAGAAATATTAGCTACACCTGTACAGCTAGCGAATATGACCGCAGCAATTGCGAATAGAGGTCATTATTTCACCCCTCATATTTTAAAGAAGATCGAAGGAAAAGATATTACCGAACCAAAATTTACCGAAGCTAAGCATACCACTATAGACCCTAAACATTTTGAACCTGTAGTTCAAGGTATGGCAGATGTTTATGTCAGTGGTACAGCAAGATGGTTACAGATACCAGGTATTGAAGTAGCAGGTAAAACAGGTACTGCTGAAAATTTTACTAAAATTGATGGTGTACGTACTCAGTTAACAGATCACTCGGTTTTCGTAGCATTTGCACCTGTAGACGACCCTAAAATTGCCATTGCCGTATATATTGAAAATGGATATTTTGGATCAAGGTATGCCGGTCATATTGCTACACTTATGATTGAAAAATACCTTAAAGGTGAAATTACTTTAAAGACACTTGAAAAAAGAATGCTTGAAAAAACTTTAGAAGCAGAATACGCGAAACCCTACAGTGGGGAGGAGTTCAAAATTAACGAGCGTGTCTGGTAGAAGCATTTTAAAAAGAATCGATTGGCTAAGTGTTTTCATCTATTTTGCACTTGTTTTTATTGGATGGACTAATATATATTCAAGCACATTTACCGATGATAGTAGTTCTATATTCGATATAGGCACACGATATGGCAAGCAATTGTTTTTTATTGGAGTAAGCCTAGTAACCATTATTATTATCATGGGGCTCGAAGTAAATTTTTACGAAAGGTTTTCTAGTTTGTTTTACTTACTCTCAATGGTTTCGCTCTTAGGTCTATTTGTTTTTGGCAAAACAATTGCCGGAGCAACATCGTGGTATGATCTTGGTTTTTTTAACCTACAGCCTTCTGAACTTGCAAAAGTGGCTACAGCCCTAGCATTAGCCAAATACCTTAGCGATATACAAACAGATATCAAACGGAGAAAAGATCAGTTTTATGCACTATTGATTATAATCATACCTGCACTACTAATTATACCTCAGCCCGACCCTGGTAGTGCCCTGGTTTTCTTTGCGATGATATTCGTAATTTTTAGAGAAGGTCTCCCTCTTTATTATTTAGTTATTCTTTTGAGTCTAATTCTTGTTTTCATCATAACCTTAATGTTCGGTACCGTTTGGCTCATTATTGGTTTGGCGCTAGTAATTATTCTTTTATATGCACTAAAAAGAAAATCATTAAAGATTCCGGTGATTCCACTGAGTTTAATATTCGTAGCGGTTATCTTATTTTCGTTATCCGTAAATTTTGTATTCAATAATGTTTTTGAACAACGCCACAGAGATCGATTTGGTTTATGGCTACGACTTGAGAAAGACCCAAACAAATTAGAACAGATTAGAAAATCTATCGGTTATAACACCTATCAATCTGAAAAAGCAATTGAATCTGGGGGATTTTTCGGAAAAGGATTTCTAGAAGGAACACGTACCAAAGGAGATTTTGTACCTGAACAAGATACAGATTACATATTTAGTACCGTTGGCGAAGAATGGGGATTCGTAGGTACTGCGACAGTTATCATTTTATTCTCCGTCTTGTTTTTAAGGTTGATTTCATTAGCAGAACGACAGAAAAATGCTTTTGCAAGGATGTATGGTTACGGAGTAATATCAATCTTACTTATTCACTATTTTATCAATATCGGAATGGTTATCGGTATCTTACCTACCATCGGAATACCACTACCCTTTTTTAGCTATGGAGGATCAGGTCTTCTGTTCTTTACTATTCTACTTTTTATCTTCTTAAGGTTAGATACGAACAGATTGAAAGAGAGTTTCTAAAACTTCCAACCTGTAGTATTTTTACTTGACTCAAACGTGCTTTGTTGCTTTTCTGATAATTCCGCAAAAAAATCAATTCCCGTTTCCTTTTCTATATCATCAATAGAAACCACAAAATTTCGTAGAGACTTAAATTGAGGCTTGTTAGGTATTAGAAAAGACAATGAATATATCTTATCACCTTTTTTACGTGCAATTATTTTGTAAAAAGAATCTGGCACATCCACATCTTCTTGTCCTATCTCTTCTAACCCACTTTCTAACACTCCACCGGTAAATACATATAAAGTTCCGTATTGCTTTGCCCAGCGTCTCGTTTGCTGTTCTAGATCATTCCAAATACCTGAGTTGAACTCTTTGTCTTGCGGACTTATATTACTGGTATAAAATGTTTCATTGTATGCTTGTAACGAAAATCTACGGTCACCTGCAGGCACTAAATGCCCTCTATCATAACCAGAACCTTTATAATTACGCCAGTCGGCAGACTTAGAAGAGACAAAAGGATCCTCAATAAAATATGGACGTTTTCTATCATCATAAGTTAAATGACTTTTATCTAGTATATATGCCACCCACTCCGCTTGCTCAAAAGGCTCTTTATATGACAAAGTGAAATGCTCATGGTTGATGATTTCTCCGGTAGTCGACGATGGTAGTAGTTCTTCAGGAAAATTATTTGATTCTATCCCTACATCATTTTTGGAGTAGGTTGCAGGTGTATAAAAGTTTTCAAATAGCCAAAAACCAACAATACAAACAAGAATTAAAATACTATATACAGTTCCATTTCTTTTACGGTATGCCATGCGCCAAAATTACCGTAATTTTGTAAGATACAAGGCAATTTACCGACCAATAAACCTAGTATTCAAAGTCTAAACGAAAGGAAAATTATGATGTTAACTTGGAAAGATGTAATTCATTTTTTAGTGAATGGCAACCCCGAACCTGAAAGAAGGGTTGAAAAAACAGAACAGGAATGGAAAGAAATCCTAACACCTGAACAGTTTAGAGTTACTCGAAATAAAGGTACTGAAGCTCCGTACTCTGGTGCACTTTGCACCTCTCATGAAGCCGGAAAATACGAATGTATTTGTTGTGCTACTCCATTATTTGATTCTACCATCAAGTTTGAATCTGGTACTGGTTGGCCGAGTTTTACACAACCTATTAAAGAGAATGTAGTAAAATATTACAAAGACACCTCTTTTGGGATGATACGCGTAGAAGTCATGTGCAATACCTGTGATGCACATTTGGGACATATATTCCCAGACGGACCAGAACCTAGCGGATTGCGTTACTGCATTAATTCTGAGTCTATGCAATTAGAAAAAGAGGAGTCTCATGACTAATTCAAATTTAAAAATCGCTACTGTTGGTGGTGGCTGCTTTTGGTGTACCGAAGCTGTATTTCAAGAGGTAAAGGGAATACACAATGTTGTTTCTGGATACACGGGCGGAAAAGCACCCGGCAGACCTACATACAGAGAAATCTGCTCTGGACTAACAGGTCATGCTGAAGTAGTACAAGTTACCTTTGACCCTGCAATCATTTCATATGAAGATATTTTAATTATTTTCATGACAACGCATGACCCTACCACCTTGAACAGACAAGGTGCCGATGCTGGAACCCAATACCGTTCTGTTATTTATTATCATAATGATGAACAAGAAAAAAGAGCAAAAGCAATATTGAACAAAATGCAAGCAGTTTTCGAAAAGCCTATTGTAACGGAGTTAAGTGCTCTAAGTATTTTTTATGATGCAGAAGAGTACCATCAAGACTATTACAAGAACAATTCTGAACAAGGGTATTGCCAAATTGTTATCAATCCAAAATTGGCTAAACTAAGACAATTACATTCGGATAAGCTTTTATCTTAGATTCGATTCATCTACATCAATATTAAGTAATTAGTCCCACCTATTATTGAACTTTTATAATGCCAAGGAGAAGTCTAATTAAACGGTTGTTTTATTCATACCGATTAGTTACCATTTACCTATAAAAGGAAAAGCCCCATAATTTAACTTTATGGGACTTTCAGTTGCTCAGGCTGACTAGAACCTATAACCTACACCTAATCCAATAACTAATGGGTTAATATCAACATCTGCACCAACAGTCGCACTTAAAGCCGTTGTTGCATTTACAGTCGCATCGGTCTGAATGAATATTTTCTTAATATCCAAATTTAAGAACCAGTCGTCACTCAAATCATAATCCAAACCGCCTTGAAAAGCAAGGCCAAGGCTGCTTTCATATTCCACCTCATCGGCAACAGGTCCTTCATCTGCTCCATAAAAAAGGGTGAGGTTAACACCCGCACCTAAATAAGGTTTTAAAGCTCCTCCTGCAAAATGGTACTGTAGGGTCAATGTCGGTGGCAATAACCATACATCACCTAGTTCAATATCACCTGCTGCTGTACTAACAGCTTTCACATCATGTTTAGAAGTACCTAATATCAATTCCGCGGCCCAATTTTCACTAAAGAAATAAGTGAAATCCAATTCAGGGATTACAGCAGTTGAGATTTCAACATCACCTCCAATTGTTTCAATAGTTGCACTTTCATCAGGTGTAATAACCAGACCTCTCAGTCGTACCTGCCATTTGCTAAAATCTGTAGATGAACTATTGCCATCCTGTCCTTGAACAGACATGGTGAACAAGACACATACAAGTAAACTCGCTAATAATTTTTTCATTTTAATTGTAGTTTGATTTAATATGCGGCTAATTTAAATTGATAAAAAAATGGCATCTATGATAAATGTCATAGATGCCATTTTTTTGATATAATTGATTATTGTATATCCGTAATCACCCATAATATAGTATATTAGTCTAAATATTAAATAGATTTCGGATGAATCTTTTCACATTTACAGCTCATTTTGGTGATGAAACTGTTTGCAGACTACATTTTAAGGAGCAACGAGATAAGATAGGTGTTAACTGCCGGCGATGTGGAGGAGTTGAACATTATTGGATAAAGAGTCTTTGGAGTTATGAATGTAAATCTTGTCGCAGTCGTACTTCTCTTCGCAGCGGTACTATTATGCAGAGTTCAAATTTATCTTTTTTGGTATGGTATCGTGCGATGTTTTTAATGAGTGCCACGAAGAAAGGATTCTCTGCTAAAGAGATGCAACGCCAACTAGGTTTAAAAAGGTATGAGCCTGTTTGGGCAATGGTTCATAGACTACGTAAAGCGATGGGTAATAGAGATGCTAGATATACACTAGAAGGAATGGTTGAAATGGATGAAGGGTATTTTACAGTCGAATCTTCCCGAATCGAACAGGGCAAAGGTAAACGCGGCCGAGGAGCTGCTGGTAAGCGCAATG
>Ga0209344_10001228_pt1 | contig 34946 bp, 34 predicted proteins | sample Cruoilmetagenom6_FD_187293 | JGI IMG/M metagenome (GOLD analysis project Ga0209344, IMG submission 187293) | Oil polluted marine microbial communities from Coal Oil Point, Santa Barbara, California, USA - Santa Barbara Oil Seep Sample 6 (SPAdes)... | ecosystem: Environmental > Aquatic > Marine...
ACCAGTTCTGAACGACCCACATGATCTGGCAATTGGGCCAGACGGGCACCTTCATGTGGCCGACAAATTTGGAAACCGAATTGCGGTATTCAACGCCCAAACACTGGAACTTGTTGAAATGCTAGGGGAAGGCAATCTGCCATCCGTGCATGATATATCCTTTGGCCAAAACGGAAGAGTTGCAATTGCCGTAACCGGGGCCAGTGTAGTTGCTGTATATTCAGACGTTGGTGATGCAGGTGAACAACCCGACGAAGTGTTGGCGGCACCGCGCACAGAAGGTGTGTTGATCCATAGCAACGGAAACATTTACGCGATGGCCAGCGGTGCGGGCGTCGTGCTCGCCTATGAAAACGGCCAAATTGTGAATGCGGCTGAGGGGCATCCGGGTGCACATGACATTGCTGAGGATCTACAGGGCAATATCTGGGTGGCTGATAGCAGTTTTCACCGATTGGTAAAATATTCCGCTGATCTGAAGCTTTTGCAAGTAATAGACCATTCCAGATTTGGATTTCTTGGTCCCCGCTATCTGGATGTTGATGATTTCGGTCGTTTGGTGGTGGCAGATCAGGACGCTCATCGCATACTGCTTATTGATCCGGAGGGCGCTGATGGTGGTACATTACTTGGCGTGCTGGGGGATGGGATTGCGGGCCTGGGGCCGAATAAATTTGATGATCCAGAAGGCGTCGCAGTTAAAGGAAACCACTATTACATAGCGGATTCTGATAATAACCGCATTGTCCGTTATTCCATTGTTTTATATTAAGATTTCAGGCCGAGATTGGGCCTTGAGCCGGGTTCTCATCGGACCATTCGTCACGCGATTTATAGGCGCCGTTGATCATCAATATCCCACCGATTGAAAGCAGTGCACCCAATGTTCCAAACCCGCTGTAAGCAGCTATCGCGAACAAAATTGAACCACCGGACATGAGTGTGAAACCGGCTGCAACTGCGCCGAACAAAAAACCCGAAATCAAGAATACTATTACCATAGGTCACCTCACTTTCTCACGTCCCTACGACATCACCAGTTTGCGGCACAATTGTGGCCATTTGACGGTGTCGTCGCGGCATCTGCATTCGCAAACCCTGTTAACACTTGAACATTGCATGTAGGGATTTAGGAAAGGTAAAACCGCGCGACACCAATTGTTGCGCGGTTATTCACCTGATTTTCAATGATTGGTGGCGCTATTCCGCCCATTCCCAGGGACGGGTAAATTCACCAAGTGTGTGGCCCACTGCCTCATTGTCCACTTCCCCGGTTTTCTTCAGCTGCGCCAACAGCCCGCGTTTCTTGTCTTCAACAACGGCGCAAACTTCGGCAGACAAACCTGCCCCTACCAGCGCTTCATTGTAGACCCGGGCAATCGCGCGTTTTCGCAGGTCGGGTTTGAATATCTTACCAACAGCGGTTTTTGGAAGCTCTTCCAGTATTTCGATATGTTTGGGGCAAGCTGCCCGTTCCTGGATATTTTCCTTAGCATAATCCGCCAGTTCGCCAACGGAAACCTCCGCGCCATCAACCAGCTCAACGTAAACGCAAGGCAGTTCGCCTGCAAAACTGTCAGGTTGCCCGATCGCACCAGCAAATGCGATCGCTTCATGCCCGGCAAGCGCCTCTTCTATTTCGGCTGGGTCAATATTGTGACCGCCACGAATGATAAGATCTTTCGCCCGCCCGGTGATCCACAGATACCCATCTTCATCAATGCGGCCCAGATCACCTGTGCGCAGATATTTACCATCTGCAAACAGGTCGGCATTCTTGGCCGCCTCGGTATAGGTTTTACCTGCGTATACACCCGGATTGCTGACGCAGATTTCACCAACCTCATCTGCTCCCAGTTCTTTATTGATACTGCCGTCCGGTGCACAATCCAGAATTCTTACTGATGTATATGGAAGCGGAAGACCCACAGATCCAATTTTTTTGGGCCCATCAGTAGGATTGCAAGCAACAAGGCAAGTGGCTTCGGTCAGGCCATAGCCTTCGACTATCGTAATTCCAGTTGCGGACTCGAACCGTTTGAATAGTTCCACGGGCAATGGGGAAGATCCGGAAAAAGTGGTATTCACGCTTGACACATCTGCGTTCACCGGGCGTTGCATCAGGGCTGCAATAGCTGTGGGAACGGTGATGATAAACGTGATGTTCCAGCGTTCGATCAGCTTCCAGAAATTATCAAAAACACCATCCCCGCGATAGCCTGCCGGCGTCGGAAAGACCACATGTGCCCCGGATGCAATCATTGCCATAAGGATCACATGCACAGCAAAGACATGAAACAATGGCAAGGGGCAGATCACGTTATCCTCGTCAGTGAAAAGTAACTGATGCCCGAGCCATCCGTTGTAAACCATGCCGGAATACTTGTGTTGTGCGACCTTTGGCATGCCCGTTGTTCCACCGGTATGAAAGTACGCGCCAACTCTGTCGTTTTTGCTGTCCTCAAAGTCCAGATCAGAATTTTGCCGGGATAGTTCCGCGTTGAAAGAAAGCACTTTGGCGTTGTGCCTAACCGGGTTTTTCGGACGTACCAATGGAACAATCCAGGACATGGGCGGGGAAAGGTATGACAACAGGTCAACCTCGAGCACCGTCGTTATTCCTGGTGCAAGCGCCACAGATTGCGCCACCTTTTGGGCCAGATCCGACTTTGGGAACGACCTTAATGTAACCACAACCTTAGCGTTGGTTTCCTGTAAAATTGAAGCAATCTGTTCGGCTTCCAGTAATGGGTTAATCGGGCTGACAATCCCGGCAACCATCCCCCCTAGCAGGGTGACAACCGTTTCATTACAATTTGGAAGTATATAAGCAACGACATCATTTTCGCCTACACCCAAGGCGCGAAACATATTCGCAGCCTGCGTGACCTTGGTGTGCAATTGTTGCCAGGTCAGTGTTTCTGCTTTATCCGCGGGGCCAGATTCCAACTGAAAAGTAATTGCATTCTTGTTGCCATGCTTCCCAGCAGTGCCGGACAAAAATTGATACATGGTTGTTGGGAGTTTTCGATCTTCCCACGACATTGAATTTTGGATTGCGTCGCGATCCGCAGCTGATGCGAATTTTCCCATTAACTTCTCCCTGCTGCCCTTATCGGGCTATTTAACTGGTTCTGGGATAAAGAATGTAAGTAAAACGTCTTTGCTGCAAGCCTTGCGATAGCTTCCACGTAGGATTTTCGGCAAGCGGTGGTCTGATCTAGGGCGAACTTTCCACATTTCGCTACCACTCGTGCAACGCAAGCTACCAGAAGCAAAACCACCCAATTTTTCTGGGATCAGGCCGCATCAAACCCTTCGGTAAACTGAAGACGCGCCAATCTGGCATAAAGGCCACCTTCGGCGACAAGGGTTTCATGAGTCCCTTCCGCAATGATTTTCCCCTTATCAAAAACCAGTAATCGATCTGCCTTTTTTACTGTCGCCAAACGATGCGCAACGATAAGGGTAGTGCGGTCTGCCGCCAACGCATCAACGGCGCGCCGAACCGCACTTTCACTTTCAGCGTCCAGTGCCGATGTTGCTTCGTCCAACAACAATATAGGCGCGTCCCGCAAAATTGCGCGAGCGATTGCAATGCGCTGCTTTTGCCCACCAGACAGCATGACCCCGCGTTCACCCACGTAGCTTTCATATCCATCAGGCAACGCGGACAGAAAATCATGTGCTGCGGCAGCACGCGCGGCATCTTCCACTTCACCATCCGTCGCGTCCGGCCGGCCAAAGCGAATGTTTTCACGCGCCGAGGCTGCGAAAATTACAGGGTCTTGGGGAACAAGAGCAATGTTATGCCGGAATTCACTACGGTTTTGGTTCCGCAAATCCAGACCATCGATAGTAACCGCCCCATTTTCCGGATCATAAAACCTGAGCAGCAGTTGGATGATTGTTGATTTCCCAGCCCCGGACGGGCCTACCAGTGCGACGGTTTCACCAGGCGCCACTTTTATGTTCACCTGATCGAGTGCAGCAATAGACGGGCGGGAAGGATAGCGAAACGTGACATTATCAAAAGCCAGCGCACCAAGGGCTTTTTCCGGCTTTTGGGCATGGTCGGGATCATGAACGCTATCATCAGCGTTCAAAAGTTCGACCAATCGTTCAGTAGCTCCTGCAGCGCGTTGCAGTTCACCCCAGATTTCGGAAAGCGCGCCTGTTGAGCCAGCGACCATGATCGCATAAATTACGAACTGGACAAGCTCCCCCACGCTCATCATGTCTTCGCGAACATCTCGTGCGCCGATCCACAACACGCCAACGACGCCCGAAAAAATCAGCGTGATAACAATTACCGTCATCACCGCGCGCGTACCTATGCGTTTGCGTGCGGATTCAAAACTTTTCTCAGTAACCTCTGCAAAGGAATGTCTTGTCGCCTTTTCTGCGGTAAATGCCTGTACTGTCTGAACCGACAACAACGCTTCGGACGCACTGCCCGATGAAGATGCAATCCAATCCTGATTTTCGCGACTCAGGCTGCGCAATCGTCGCCCCAGCACAACGATCGGAACAATAACTGCCGGGACGATCAACAAAACCAAACCTGTCAGTTTTGCGGAAGTGAACAACATCAAAATCAGTCCGCCAAGGAAAATCAGAACATTGCGCAGGGCAACCGAAACCGATGATCCGATCACCGAAAGGATCAATGTGGTATCCGTTGTGATCCGGCTAAGTACTTCACCTGTCATGATTTTTTCGTAAAAAGCCGGGCTCATCCCGATCATCCGGTCAAAAACTGCTTTACGGATGTCGGCGACAACCCGTTCGCCCAGCCGGGTAACCAGATAGTACCGCAGACCCGTGCCTATGGCCAAAAGCGTCGCAATGGCGAGTGCAGCTACAAAATAACTGTCAAGCAGGTTAACCGCCGAGGTTTCAAACCCATCAACGACACGACGAACCGCCAGCGGCATGATCAGCGAAATAGACGCGGTTAAGACCAGCGCAACCCCCGCAGCGGCCATCATCCACCGATAGGGCCAAACAAATGGCCAAAGGCCACTTAACGCGCCCACTTTTTTGGATTTTTCGCGATCTTCCGGGGTATTCGTTGCTGTTCGCGCCATCAGTGTTTCCTTTGTACGGGCATGACATAAACAAGGCGACACTTCGCTTCAAGCAAATGCATCTGTAAGATTTACATCTGTAGAAGATTTCAAAAAACCGAGTCGGAAAACCGTACGATATTGTTCCAACCAAAAGATGTTCAGAAAGTTGCGGTTCAACTGCATCTGGATTTGCAATGCTGGAGCGGGTAGCGGGAATCGAACCCGCGCCTTAAGTTTGGAAAACTCGTATGATACCATTTCACCATACCCGCTCTGCGGAACCCGTGCTATAATAGCGCCGCCGGATCGTCAAGAAAGACCTTTGCGATTGTTGCGGATTTCCTTGCACGGATTGATTAAAAACTAGTCTGTTTCAGTGACAACATGATTGTGGCCTCTGATCTGGCACAAATGTATAATCTTGCGGGCAAGCCCTCGTTCCTAGAATCGGTCCACCCATCAGGTTGAATTACGTTATGGGTCATGGTTGTTCTTTGATCATCGCAGTTATGGTGGCGCGCAGATTGTCCGGCCAGCTTTGTGGTCGTCCGTTCGCATTTGTATACACAAGGGTAGAATCCGCTGAAAACCGGGGTTCTTCACCGCAGAGGGCGACAAAATTCAATCCAAGGCTCGAACGCCCGATCCGTGTTGGGGACAAGTTGATAAACAAAGTATCACCCAGTCGGCTTGGGGCCGAAAATGTCGTTTCAATCGTAACGGTTGGAACGCATGCCACACCATGAAGGCTGGCAAAGGGTGTTGTCAGTTGTTCCTCAAAAAAGGCTTCTACACAATCATTTATCATTTCAAAAAAGCGTGGATAAAAAACAATTCCTGCCGGATCGCAGTGGCGAAACAAAACTTTCTGAGCAATCGTAAATGTCACGTCTAAACCCCTAAATGCTGATCGGTGATTGTTGGTGTGAGTGCATCAATCACCCCTGACCAAACGGTTTCACCCCGTTGTAATATTACCGCCCGGTCGGCGACACGGATAAGTTCTTTCAGCGTTTTATCAACAATCAGGATCGCCATCGCTGTTTCAGATTTTAGCTGGGCAACGGCTGCCCAGATCTGTTGACGTACAATCGGCGCCAGACCTTCGGTTGCTTCGTCCAGTATCAACAATCGCGGATTTGTCATCAACGCCCGCCCAATGGCCAGCATTTGCTGTTCGCCACCGGAAAGGGATGCCGCCATCTGGTCGTTGCGTTCGCCAAGTCTGGGAAACAGCGACACAACACGGGCGATATCCCAATACCCGTCACGTGCAGCTGCGATCAGGTTTTCCTCGACACTGAGATTTGCAAAACAACGCCGCCCTTCTGGCACCAGCCCAATTCCCAGTTGCGCTGCGCGATGCGACGGTAGTATTTTTAGATCTTGCCCGGCGAACATCAACTCACCCCCGCTCACAGGCAACATCCGGGTAATGGTTTTTATTGTTGTAGTTTTGCCCATACCATTGCGCCCCATCAGGGCAACAACTTCGCCTTCTTCCATGCGCAGATTAACTTTGAAAAGCGCCTGACTTGCGCCATAAAACGCTGAAATATCATTAAGGTTCAGCAGGGTCATTCTTCTTCCCCCAGATAGGCACTGCGTACCTGAGGATCGGCGCGAATTTCTTCCCCGGTACCGGTGGCGATTATTTCGCCATACACAAGCACACTAATCCGGTTGGCCAGCGCAAATACTGCATCCATGTCATGTTCTACCAGCAAGATAGGCGCCTGGGTGCGCAGGCCGTCCAGCAACCCGGTCAGGCGCTTTGATCCACCGGCCCCCAAACCCGCCATCGGTTCATCCATGATAAACGCTTTTGGTTTCAGGGTTAGCGCAATGGCAACTTCAAGCTGGCGGCGTTGGCCATGGGAAAGTTCAGCCGTTACGGTTGCCATATGGTCCTGCAGGCCGACCCGAGTCAGTGCTTCCAACGCCACGTTACGCGACGCGGTGTCCTTCAATGCGCTTTTGAACAACCCCAACCTGCCGCCTGCCGCCCCGATCGCACCCAAAACGGCATTTTGCAGAACGGTGTCTTCCATCGCCAGGGATGAAATCTGAAATGTGCGCCCCAACCCCATACGCGCGCGCGCTACGGTGCCAAATGGCGTAACATCTTTTCCCAGAAAACGGATCAAGCCTGAGTCCGGGCGCAAAGATCCTGCGATCTGTCTGATCAGGGTCGACTTTCCCGCACCATTTGGCCCGATCAACGCGTGAATTTCACCTGGCCGCAAATCTAGGGATACGTTTTTGCAGGCTTGCAACGCTCCAAAATTTTTGTTGATTTTCTGAACCGACAGCACCGGGTTAGTCATGTGCCACCCCGCGCCCGGCCAACGTGCCGATAATGCCACCCCGCGCAAACAGTACGACGCACAACAGGATCAGACCCAGATAGATGTGCCAGAACTCACTCAACCCGCCCAGCACATGTTCAAGCATAATGAACAACGCGGCCCCTGCAACCGGGCCAAACAACCGGCCAACCCCGCCAAGGATGACAAAAACCATGATCTCTCCGCTGGTTTGCCAGCTGAACATTGTTGGGCTGACGAACCGATTGAGATCAGCAAAAAGCGCCCCTGCCAACCCGGTAATCATGCCCGAAATGACAAAAGCGCTCAGGCGAAGTTTCAGCGGATAGATACCAACGGTTTCAACCCGTTCCGCAGTTTGCCGCGCCGCATTCAGCGCCAGACCAAAAGGTGATTTTGCCAACCTTGCAGCAAACAACAATGCCCCGGCAAGCAGCGCACAGGTGATTGCAAAAAACTGGATCGGCACCAGAGTATTCAACCCCGGAAAGCCGTTTCGCATATAGATGGATAAGCCATCCTCGCCACCATAAGCAGGCCAGCTGATCGCAAAATAAAACAGCATTTGCCCAAAAGCCAGCGTGATCATAATGAAGTAAGCACCAGAAGTACGCAACGACAGTGCCCCGATCCCAAGTGCCGCCATACCAGATGCCGCCAATGCCGCCAGCCAGATAACCGGCATTGAATTGCTGCCTTCAAACAAGCCAAATACTGGTGTGTAGCTTTGTGCGTGGCTGGCCAGAATTCCCATTGCGTAGCCACCAACGCCAAAGAACGCCGCATGGCCAAAACTGATCATCCCGCCCATACCGATAGCGATGTTCAACCCGACGCCGGCCAGTGCCAGTATCGCAACTTTGGTCGACAGCGTGATGATAAACGGTTCATCTGCCACCCACGCCCAAAGTGGCACCATCAGCAACCCTATTACCAATGCAGTGTTAATGATGGTTTCGCGGGTCATGCCGGTGCCCCGTACAGGCCGGAAGGTTTCACGATCAGAACCGCAACCATCAGAATATAGATTAACATCGATGCAAGTGATGATCCGACCGATGCGGCGGCAGAAGCACCCATGAAAAGTTTGAAAAAAACCGGCAGAACCAATCCACCCAAAGTATCGGTAAGGCCCACCAGAACAGCCCCAACCAGCGCACCTTTGATCGATCCGATCCCACCTATAACAATTACCACGAATGCAAGGATCAGCACCGGTTCACCCATACCAACCTGCACCGACTGTATAGCCCCGACCAACGCGCCAGCCAGCCCGGCCAAAGCTGCACCAAGGGCAAACACGATTGTATATAACTTTGAAATATCAACACCAAGGGCGGCAATCATTTCCCGGTCACTTTGACCTGCGCGTATCTGAATGCCCAGCCGGGTCCGGGTTATTAACAAAAACAACCCTGTGGCCACCAGCAGGCCAACCATAATGATTGTCAGTCGATAAAGTGGATACTGTATACCACCCGGTAATGTCACCGGGCCTGACAGATAAACGGGAATATTCAGATAGAGAGGGAACGAACCAAACAGCCAGCGCGTGCCTTCCGAAAAGATAAGGATCAGCGCGAACGTCGCCAGAACCTGTTCCAGATGATCGCGCGAATAAAGTCGCCGGATCACCAACATTTCCACCAACGCACCCGCAGCCGCGGCGACGCCAAGGCTGGCGATCAGTGCCAGAAAAAATGACCCCGTAGCACCGGCAACTGCCGCTGCAGCAAACGCGCCAACCATATAAAATGAACCATGTGCCAGATTGATCAGCCCCATGACCCCGAATACCAGGGTCAGCCCGGCTGCCATCAAAAACAGCATCACCCCGAACTGAAGCCCGTTCAGGACCTGCTCGATTACCAAAATCGTGGACATTCAGGAAAACCTTTGGGATGGGCCAGGCAAATACAACTGCCTGGCCCAAAGCCTGCTACATCTGGCAATCAGCCGCATAAACGTCGGCGTGATTTTCAAGTGCCGTTCCGATGATCTTGTTCGTAAACACGTCACCTTCCTTGATCACTTCGCGCACATAGATATTCTGGATGGGGTGGTGATTTGAGGCAAAGCTGAAGTCTCCGCGCACACTGTCAAATTCAGCCGCCTCTAGTGCAGCGCGAAAACCATCGGCATCGGCCACACCAGATTTAGCCAGCGCACTTATCAAAAGGTTGGCGGTATCAAACCCCTGACTGGCATAAAGCGAAGGCAAACGCCCGTATTCTGCCTGAAAGCTGGTCACAAACGCCGCATTGGCAGCATTGTCGATGTCCTTGTTCCATTGTGAGGTATTCTTGACGCCAAGCGCGGCACCGCCAACGGCCTGCAAAATCCCCTGATCAAAGCTGAACGCCGGGCCAACAACGGGCAAATCAACACCACTATCGGCATATTGTTTCAAAAACGAAATGCCCATGCCACCTGGTAGAAAGAAAAACACTGAATCCGCCCCGGACGCACGGATTTGCGCGATTTCAGCCGCATAATCTTTTTGCCCGAGCTTGGTGAATACTTCACCAGCCAGATCACCCTCGTACATGCGTTTGTATCCAGTCAGCGAATCCTTTCCGGCGGGATAGTTGGGTGCCAGAATAAAGCTGTTTTTAAGGCCCGCATTATTGGCATAGGCACCCGCAGCTTCATGCAGGTTGTCGTTTTGCCAAGCCACATTAAAATAATTCTTGTGGCACCCTTTACCTGCCAATGCAGAAGGCCCTGCATTTGGCGACAAGTAAAATTTGCCCTGCGCCGTTACCGAAGGCACCACCGCCATCGCCAGATTGGACCAGATGATACCTGTCAGCACATCAACTTTTTCCGACTGAATCATCTTGTCGGCCAGTTGCACGGCGATGTCAGGTTTTCGCTGATCATCCTCGATCACCACTTCAATATCACTATTGCCGGACTGCGCGATTGCCAACATAAAGCCATCTCGCACATCCATACCAAGGCCTGCACCACCACCCGAAAGCGTGGTGATCATGCCAACCTTCACCCCTTCAGCTCCGGCGGTTGATGCAAGGGCTGCTACAGACAGCGCAAGCGCCATTGATTTCATTTTCATTTTTCGTCCTCCCACGGATCGTTGTTATTGGTTCAGAATGCTTTGAATGTCAGGGTCGTCAGTGTGCGGTCTATACCTTCGATATCCAGCAGGTTGTTGTTGACGAACAACCCCACGTCTTCGCCTTCTGGGATATAGAGCTTTAGCAACAGATCGAACGGGCCACTGGTGGAATACAGCTCAGAATGGATTTCGCGCAAAGTAATCTCGTCGGCAACTTTATAGGCCGTACCGGGTTTGCAGCGGATTTGAACGAATAGGCATGTCATATTTGTGCTCCTGTCATATCGGAATGGCCTTCAGGTTACCGCCGACCTTATCTGATATTTCGGCTCCTGCCACAGGTCTTCGCGGATAATTTTTTCAAGAATTTCAGCCGCCCTGATAATATCGTCTTCATCCAAGTAGAGCGGTGTAATACCAAACCGCATTACATCGGGCGCACGAAAATCACCGATGACACCGCGATCAATCAGTGCACGCATCGCAGCGTAACCATGCGGAAAAGCAAATGAAACCTGCGATCCCCTATTTTCCGGGTCACGCGGGCTGTTCAGTTTCAGGGTCGGGCAACGCGTTTCGACTTCTTCTATGAACAGTTCAGACAGTTGAATCGACCGGGCGCGAACCTCTTTCATATCCAGACCCGACCAAACCTCCAGTGCCGTTTCAAGCGCGGTAAGTTGCAAAACCGGCGGTGTCCCAACACGCATCCTGTCTATGCTGTGGGCCGGGCGATAATCCAGATCAAACGCAAAGGGGGCGTCATGGCCCAGCCACCCGCTAAGTGCGGGCTGAATCGTTTCAATCAGATCGGGGCGCACATAGATGAAGGCAGGCGCACCCGGGCCACCGTTCAGATATTTATAGGTGCAGCCGACAGCGATCTCGGCGTTTGAACCAGCTATATCAACTGGTAAAGCACCAGCGCTATGGGCCAGATCCCATAACATCACCGCACCTGCGCGATGTGCGGCTTTGGTAATGGAAGCCATTTCATGCGTGCGCCCGGTGCCGTAGCCTACTTGCGTCAACATCACGACCGCCACATCTTCGTTGATTGCCCCCTTAATATCTGCAGGATCAACCAGACGCAGTTCATAGCCGCGATCCAGCAGCTCAATCAGCCCTTTGGCCATATATAGATCGGTTGGAAAGTTGCCGTTATCTGACAGGATGACCCGGCGATCCGGCCGCATTGCAAGCCCCGCGGCCAGCCCCTGATAGACCTTGATTGACAGTGTATCACCCATCATCACGCTGCCTTTGGCTGCACCAATCAGCGCACCGACCATATCACCAACGCGGCGCGGCTGTTCCATCCAGCCAGCATCATTCCAGCCTCGGATTAGTTTGCCCGCCCATTCATCGCGCACCATTTGGTTTAACCGGTCCGGTACCGCCCGGGGCAGTGGCCCCAGTGAATTACCATCCAGATAAATTACGCCTTCCGGCAGGTCAAAAAGGTGCTTCAGTGGTAGGTTTGAATGCATATTTATAGCTCTCCTCTGACTCGCCAAAGTTCGGGAAACAATTCGATCTCCAGCATCTTGCGCAAATAATCCACACCGGATGTGCCACCGGTACCACGTTTGAAACCTATGATCCGTTCTACTGTGGTGACGTGATTAAACCGCCAGCGGCGAAAATAATCTTCCAGATCAACCAGCTTTTCAGCCAGTTCATATAGCGCCCAATGTTTTTGGGAACTTTCATAGACCTGCTGCCACAACACCTGAATTTCCGGTACAAACGCGTGCGGGCAGTCAAGTCTAAGCCCCCGATCGCTAGGCATTTCAACACCCAGCCCAGAATACAATAGCGCAATGGCTTCGTGGTACAGGCTTTTGCACCCAAGTTCGTCTTGCAGAATTTTCAACGATGCAGCGCGGTGTTCGTGTAGTTTCATCATCGCAGGGTTGCGATTTCCCAGAATAAATTCGATCTGGCGATATTGGTGCGACTGAAACCCCGACGATTGCCCAAGGAACGCGCGAAAACGGGTATATTCACTTGGGGTCATGGTACGCAAAACATCCCAGGCATTGTTCAGCTGTTCAAAAATTCGAGCCACCCGTGTAAGCATTTTGAACGCCTGCGGCAACGCCCCCCCGCGCATCGATTTACGGGCTGCTTCCAATTCAACGAGGGCCAGCCGCATCCACAATTCACTGGTCTGATGCTGTATGATAAACAACATCTCGTCATGCGCGTCTGACAACGGATTTTGTGCCGCAAGAATCTGATCGAGCTTCAGATAATCACCATATGACATGTCATCACTAAATGACATCTTTGCGCCTTCAGATGGATTCTTTGAACGGTCAGTCATGATTGTTCCTTCAGCTTATAGCGCAAAATTTCCACGGTTACGGTCTTGCAAAAAACCTGATCACCTTAGCGGATCCGGCAGTCATGTCGTTCAGCACCACATGGGTCTGGGCGATTGTTGCGCGTTCGAACTCAGGCACACCCACAACGGCGCATTCACCGACAAGAGGCTGGGATAACAATGCCGCCTCAACCTCTGGCCCGGCGATGTTGTAACCTGCTGAAACAATCATATCATCCTTACCTGCGGCAAAATGCAAATATCCTTTAGCATCCATCGAAAACGTGTCGCCTGTGATGTTCCAGCTGTCCAGCACATAATTGCTCAGTCATACATCCGTCAGGTATCGGCACCCAGTAGGTCCGCGCACAGCCAGGCGCCCGACAACGCCTCCCAGCAACGTTGCTGCCGCACCAAAGCGCAGCGGGAAGATTGCCAACCCACCAAGCACGTATGAAAACACCAACGGTGGGGAACCAACAAACATATCATCCGGCGTCACCCCCAGAATCACTGCCGCGCAACCATCTGCGACGAACAGCAGGTCGCGGTGAAAATGCATCGTAGCATTAAGTTCATCAGTGGAACCTGATATAAACCCCGGCAACGTCACATCGTCGCGCCCGGTTGCCGCCCCGTCAAACAACACTGGTTTTTCCAAAGCCAGCCGATCAAGTTCAGCATCATAGCTGGGCACGCCACAAATCCGACGCCGGTAAACTATCGCGCGTAATACTATCGCTATGCGCGCTTGGACCCGACATGATAGCCCCCACCTGAAATGCATTGTTAATCTGGCGCGCGTCAATCATCCTCTGAATATTTGAAGCCCCTTCGTAGATTCGCAACTATCTGAGTTCGCGGTAAAGTTTTCAACAGTGACACCAGATTTACACCATCCCGCCATGCAACTGTACGGCGTCGTCAATGATCTTCTGGGCCTGTTCTGTGGCAAACAGCGTGGCCATCGCCACCTCTCGCGTGACAGGGGGTTGCCTTTGTCTTCGGCCTATACAGCGCGGTATATCAACAGGGCATTGGCTTCCAGATCCGAGGCCATATCGCCCACCTGCCCCTTCACCAACCAGCGTGCGACAGATGGCATCCGTGTCCGCATGATTAATTACCCCAGCTTCTTTTCAGCCCAAATATCCAAATCCGACGCCAGCGCCTTGCGGCGTGGTTCAAAAAGATGGCCTGCCCAGAAAATTTGCATCCACCATCAGGCGCCCCGAACACAGGTTATTCTTTGGTTGCAATAGCTTCATACGTGCGGCGAAAATCTTCGGTTTTCATGCAGATCGCCTGTGTTTAAGCCTCGGCTTCTATCGCTTGCTCAACTGACATCAACCATTGCTGTGCTAGTAATGTCTTGGTTATCATATGCCCAAACCCTGGCCCCGAAACATTCTGTGTCGCCAGTTTTTCAACTTCTTCTTCCAAGAATTCAGCTTCAACCACTTTGTTGAAAAATCCCCAGATAACACCTTCCTGTGCGCCCATCGCGCGTCCGGCATAAAGCAACTCAGCGGCCTGCCCTGCCTGATTATCCGTTGCAAAATTACCCAGGCGCCCATGTCACACCCAGCCAAACCCACACGGGTGAACAATAATGCGGTTTGGGGCGCAGGGCGCGCGATCCGCAAATCAGATGCCATTTCTCTAGTTGCGCCTGCCCCACCAAAAGAATGCGAGAATTACCCCATCACATCAAAGTACGGTAGCGTAGACCTGAATTCAGATCAGCGCGCCCTGCCAAAAGGATGGAATTGACATGATCGGGTTCATAAATAGAGCCCACGGCCATGGATCCAATCCCGGCATCAGTGCGGATGCGATCCGAAAATGGTGTCTGGTACATTCGTCCGTACACAAGGTTGGCCTGCATCGATGTCTGTCCGCTCGACAAATCGATAATATCCGCGCTCGCCATTTCAAACATCTACACGATGGCAACCACCTCATCGCCGGGTATTCCTTCGCCACCAGCCCAGTCAAGCGCCGAAATCAGATACCTGTGAGCGGCGTGCAGTTCAATCATGTCAAACCCATATCGATCAGCCACTTCAACCACTGCAATGAACGGGTCACGCTCCCTATCCATATCGGCGCGATTCATTTCACGCAGCGTCACATTGTCATCCAACCAAGGGTTCGCCAAAGCTGAAATCAGATCCCAGTTGCCACCAGGCAATGGGTGATCCATGCCATCCCATCCAAGCCGGCTTGAACCTTTGCGCCCGGAGTGCCCAATCTGGCAGTAATTTATTGCGGGCGTTTCGGTTTGCACAAATTGGTCAGTCGTCGCCATGCGTCCTGACGCTCAGGCTTATAACGCCCGGTGTAACCCGGCGTTATCCTACCTGCAGGTGAAGCGCATGTCATTTCTGTACGAACCAGCCCTGCCCGCTTGAATGCACCTTTTTATTGCTGCGATGCTCGGTGATTTCATCCCGATAGCCGAATCTTTTGCGAATATCTGAATAGCCGCGGCGGGGTCATTTTGTGCAGACTAAGGCGTCACGGTGGGGTGAGAAGTGTTTACTTAAACTAAAAATATTTCAGGTTTAAAGTATATTGATGAATTTGTTCTCAGCACAGATTGCTGGGTGGCAACAAATTACCAAATTCATTTCTGGCAATTAAACTGCGCGGACAGCGGTTAGCTTGACGGTAAAAGAACCGGTCCCTTTGCATCGAAACTCAGCATCACAGCATCGCCGAGATCAAAAGGTGTATCCACATCATCGACCACAGCAAAGACCTGGCCGAAATCTGTAGAGATTGCATATTCCATGCGACTGCCGACATAGGTTGCTTTTTCAATCTGAGCATTCACACCCTCGCCAGATTGCCCTTTTGCCAATCGCAAGCGGCTTGGCCGGATGGCGATGCTCGCCGGACCTTCCTTCATCCCACGTGAAGGCAACTTATAACGATACCCCGAAAGATCAATTTCGGCGACATCGCCTTTGACATCCTCAATCGAGCAGGAAATCAGATTTGCCTCGCCAATAAAATCAGCAACGAACCGATCATATGGTGCATCATAAAGTTCTCTTGGGGTGCCGATCTGGGCAATACTGGCGTTGCGCATCACGACAATCTGGTCGGAAACGGCCAGTGCCTCTTCCTGATCGTGGGTTACGTAAACAACTGTCAGCCCCAGGTTTTGCTGAATCTCGCGAATTTCTTCACGAACCTGACGGCGTAGCTTTGCATCAAGATTAGACAACGGTTCATCAAACAGCAGAACCTGAGGTTCCAGAACCAAAGCACGTGCCACTGCCACGCGTTGCTGTTGTCCACCCGACAGTTCACTTGGCAGTCGGGATGCATAATCACCGAGGCCGACCAGATCCAGCCCCGCCATCGCGCGATCACGGGATTCAGACTTGTTGAAGCCGGAAAATTTTAGCCCATAGGAAACATTTTCCATCACCGACATATGCGGGAACAGAGCATATGACTGGAACACCATTGATACATCGCGGTCCGTAGCTGGCAAGGTGGTGACGTCTTTGTCACCTATTAAAATCGTACCCTTGGATGCCATTTCCAAACCGGCAATCATTCGCAGTGTTGTTGTTTTTCCGCAACCCGACGGGCCAAGCAAAGTCACCAATGTACCGGGCTCTATTCTTAGGGATACATCATCAACCGCCAACACGTCTTTTCCATATACCTTGGTGACATTCTGAAAGCTTACAGAGGCCGCCTTGCTGTTGATCTGTGAATTTGCCATGCGTGTCTAGCCTCCGCTATTGTGGGTCGAACGCCGACCAATTCGTGTTTTTCCGACGGCAAGTTGCAACACCCCGACCGCCGCCAGCATGACGAAAATCAATGTGGTGGAATAGGCGATTGCCAAGCCATAATCATTGTTTTCAACCCGCCCGATGATGTAACTGGTCGCCATGTTGTATTCCGCTGATACAAGGAAAATCACCGCGGAAATCGCCGTCATCGCCCGCACAAAGCTGTAAACAAGTGCCGCCAGAATTGCAGGTCTTAACAGCGGCAGGATCACGCGCCGGAAAGTTTGCCAACTGTTAGCGCCAAGCGTCAGTGAAGATTCGTCAAGCGACTTATCAAGCTGGCTCATCGAAGCTATTCCGGCCCGCACGCCAACTGGCATGTTCCGGAAAATGAAACTGACCACAAGTATTATGCCGGTACCGGTCAATTCGATCGGCGGCACGTTAAAGGCCAGAATATAACTGACCCCAATAACCGTTCCGGGGATCGCAAAACTTAACATCGTGCCAAATTCAAACGCGTTTTTCCCGGCAAAATTCTGGCGGGTCAACAGATAAGCGGTAATAAGGCCGACGGCGGCCGTTAAGGGCGCTGCTATCGTAGCAATCTTAATTGTGGTCCAGAAACTATCCCAGGCTGATCCGGTCCAGCGGCGGACACCGATCTGTTCAAAGTCAATCGAAAACGCAGTGATGTAGTGCTTGAATGTTAGTGAATTATTGACACCCCACAGTTCCACAACACTGCCATAAAGGATCATCGCATAGATGATTATAGTGAAAGCGGCCCAGAAGGTGGCGATTGTATATACCGGAATGTAAAGCCCACGCGGTAAATGCGGATGCACACCGGCATCGCCCTTTCCAGATACAGTTGTATAGCTTTTGTTCCCCAGCCAGAAACGCTGCGCATAAAAGGCCCCAAGCGTGAATGCCAGCAAAACAATCGCCAACACCGCAGCGCGGCTTTGGTCATACTGGGCACCAACAATTGCAAAGAAAATTTCAGTGGACAGCACATCATAGTTGCCGCCCAGAACAAGTGGGTTGCCGAAATCTGCCATGCTTTCAATGAAACCCAGCAAGAACGCATTCGCCAAACCCGGACGCATCAGTGGCAAGGATACCGTTCTGAAAACTTGCCAGCGATTAGCACGTAACGTTTGCGCTGCTTCTTCCATCGACGGGCTGACACCTTCAACCACGCCAATCAGGACCAGAAATGCAATAGGAGTGAACGCAAGGATTTGCGCGATTAACAGACCAGGTAAGCCATATACCCACCGGGTCGGACGAACGCCGAACAGGTCGGCAACATAACCAGTGACCGATCCGGACAGCCCGAACAACAATATGATGGCAAGCCCGATTACAAAAGGCGGGGTGATGATCGGCAACACAGTAAGCGCGCGCAAGGCGCGTTTATAACGAAAGCTGGATCGTGTGGCGACCAGCGCAAAAACAAGCCCCAGCGCCGTGGTCAAAAACCCGACAAGAACCGCCAAAATCAGCGAATTCCAGGCCACACCACAGCGACCCGGCCCAATCACACAGGATAGCCCCCAAATGCGATCATCAAAAAACTTCGATATAAAGACCGCAATGGAATAACCGCCGTCATCGGTTGCGAATGCTGCAAGCAACATTTTAGCAATCGGAAAGAAAACGAACACGGTTACAATAACAATGACACCGGACACTGCCGATACAACAAACACATCGCCATTAATCGCACCACGCGCGGCGATCCCCTGAGTGAACAAAAACAGGTATGAACTGGCAAGAACAAGCGCACCGTAGCCCATACCAAACTGTCTGTTATCCAGCGGTCCAAAAACCGCTTCGAGCCAGTCAAAACTCCATCCTCGAATGCCAATGCCAAATCCTTGCGCGATTAGCCAGGCGAACCCCAAAGCCCCCGCCGCAATCAGAATTTGAGCATATAACGGATCAGTTTTTTGCCGTTTCAGCACCAGAAACGGTGCGATCAGCGGTAATACCAATGGCGCAAGCCAAAGTTTTTCACCTTGGGCAAGCAGAAATGCAGCAGGTGCGTAATCGCTATCCCATGGATAGCCACCAAACAACCATTCAAAGCGGAAAAACCCATCTTCGATCCCATACCAGGGCAGGATCAACAAGCCGACCCACCCGGCAATGATCCAAAAGATCAATATCGGATGGGTCGTTTTTTCAGTAGTGACTTCCCTCATATTTTACTGAGGCAAGACGGATACGTCTTCGTCCCACTTTTGCAGCAGGCTTTTACGTGTGGCACTGGAACCATATTTTTTGAAGTCATAATCAATCAACGTGATCGTCGACATATCAGGTGCTTTGTCAGACGTGTTGGCGCCTGTGTTCGAAGGCACCTGAAATGCATTCACTTCCAAAGCCAAATTTTGTGCATCTGTGCTAAGTGCCCAGTCGTAAAACTGTTTGGCTTCATCCAGATTGCGCGACCCTTTGATGATCGACATTGATCCGATTTCGTACCCTGTGCCTTCACACGGCGCAACGGTTACAACCGGGAACCCGGCCACACCCTGCTTTACCGCGTCATGCATGAATACGATACCGATCGTGTTTTCACCACGTCCAGCCGCCTTGATCGGTGCAGAACCGGATTTGGTGTACTGGTTGATATTTTTGTGCAGGCCCTTCATGAAATCAAAGCCACCATCTTCACCAAACAACTGAACCATCGTGGCGAGTGTCGTGTAGGCTGTACCGGATGAATTCGGGTTGGCCATTTGAACGTGGCCTTTGTATTCCGGCTTTAGCAGGTCTTTCCAGCAGGCCGGAGCAGGCAGTTTATTGGCTTCCAGAAGATCGGAGTTGTACCCATATCCCAGTGCGCCACTATAGATGCCGATAGTCTTGTCATCAGCACTTTCAGCCTGCGAAATCGCCCATGGATGCAATTGCGAACGCATCGCTGATACATATGGTTCGGTCAGGTTTTCTTCTGCAGCTTGCAGATGTGGATCACCTGTACCACCCCACCAGACATCGCCCTTTGGATTGGCTTCTTCCGCCTTGATTTGTGCAAATGTTTCACCAGAACTCTTCCGGGTCATATTCACGTCAATACCGGTTGCATCCTCAAACCCACGCGCCATCAACTGGCACCAGTCTTCCTGCGCACTACAGTAAAGGGTCATTTTTCCGGCAGCCATCGCTGACGAACCAAAAGCAGTGACCGCAAAAGTTGCAGCTGTAAGCATATAAACAGATTTACGCATTTTATTCTCCTCCCAGAAACATTAATTCTATTCGATTGGATCAGAGTTGCATTGTAACAGTTTGATGACAACACAAAAATGCACTCGAATTTATGTCGTTGGGCGTTTTGGATTGCCCCGCGACAGCGCCAGCAGTTGACCTCATCCATGGTTTTAGTCGCTGGCCAAAACATATCTTAGGTGCTTTACGCACAATCGATTGCACGTTGGGCTTTCCGAGCCGGTTCATTTTCAATCGACGATGGGGGAGATTTCAATCGTACTGTTTTTCATTCAACCCTGGTCGGTGTGACGGCTTCAGTACTGGCAACTCAATTTGGATCAATGGCTGCCTATGTATTGGTCAGGTTTCGGTTCCGGGCAAAACTAGGTGCCAGCGTGATTTTCTTTGTCATCAAATTTGGCGGCTATCTAAGCTTGTTTGAATATGTGGGTTAAGCCGTACCAACTCGACGTTGACCGCATTTGGGGCTGCATTACTGATCGGCAAGGTGGATGGGGCAAACTTCACGGCACAGATGCCATCCGATACCAAGACTGATCCGGAAGATAAGGTGCGGGTACCACTTGATTTATCCAAGGCGCACTTTTTGATGGCACAAGCGAAAAATCATGCGAAACTTGAAGTATTAGCAGGGCCAAGCCAAAGCCGGCACAGGTTAGCCAATCATTGCAATTGCAAAAGCAGCTTACTTAACCAGCGAAGTTTTGCGCAAGATAATATTGCCCACAATGTGAAGCCCGTGCATCAAAATCAATCGCATGACCAACCGAAGTTGCATGCCGATCAAGCACGTTTTTGCGATGTCCGGGCGAATTCATCCACATATCAACAATCTGCGAAGCAAGCGTGGCGTAGCTGTGTGGTGCGATGACCTTGCCGGATGTGGTGGTAAATTCGCAGCGCGAATTGCTTTTGATCCGAATCCGGGTCGATCCGCCAAACTGATAGCGTGGAACGTTGCCGATATTTTCTGATCCGCGGCGAACCCGCAGGCCGGATGCAAGAACCCGTTCTTTTACGGATGACTGGCCCCGTATCGTTGATTTGTGGCTAAGATGGCTTTTGCTTGCCATCCAGGCAGCGTGGGTGCCTGCGACGTTGATTAGCCCACCTGCAAGTTTTACAGGCCCGATGCCTGCCTTGCAGCGCACATAGTTAACTTCGGACAAAACCGCCTGATTAAACAGCGACTGGTTTAGGTTCTTTGTCGGAACAATCTGTGATGCGCCTGCGGGCAGGCCGACACGCGTACACGCCTGTGCTATCGAAAGCGATAGAAACAATGCAGTCGCGACAAATACAGATAGCTTAACAGCGGAATTCAGACAGCGGATAATCATGGCACCTCACATCGAGCAAATAGAAGGAGTTGCGCTGATTTTGTTTAACGACTGTGTCACAATTGCGGGTGAGAATCAGACAACAATGTGGCTGTCATGTGCCAAATATTGAATTCGATCTAGGGAATGTCGTCTAAGAAATTGTTGATTCAGACACCAAGACGGCGATGCAAAATATCCGGGTCTGCGCGCAAGTCTGTGGCGTCCAGTGTTTCAAGGTTCTGGCCATTTTCGATGAATACAACGTGGTCTGCAACCTCAAGCACGGCGTCAATCCTTTGTTCCACCAATAAAACGGCAACTCCTTCTGCGCGCTTCTTGATCACAACATCCCGGATCGCCTGGATCATAGAGGGTTGTAACCCTTCGGTTGGTTCATCAAGCAGCAATACCTTTGGTTCAAGGCATAACGCGCGTGCGGTCGCCAACATTTGTTGTTCGCCGCCCGATAAAGTCTGGGCCGCCTGATCCATACGTTCCCGAAGCCTGGGAAACAACGCCAGCACCTTTTCCAGAATCTTAGGCGGGCTTTTGCGGGTCAGCATACCGATCTCAAGGTTTTGGGAAACTGTAAGTTCAGAAAACAGCCGCCGCCCTTGCGGGATATAACCGATGCCCTGCCTAGCAACTTCATGTTTGGGCAGTTTATTCAGGCTGACACCATCCAATACGACCTCTCCTGCGCCTAGCGGCAGCAAGCCCATGATCGATTTCATTGTCGTGGTTTTTCCCGCGCCGTTTCGGCCCAGCAAACACGTAATTTCACCGGCATTCACGGTAAATGAAAGATCGCGCAAAATTTTTGCTTGCCCATACGCCACATCAATTCCGCGAACTTCTAGCATCAACCTGTCCCCAGATAGGCGGCCTGAACCTGCGGATTGGCGTGAATTTCCGCCGGTGTCCCTTCGGCCAGTATCTTTCCAAAATTCAAAACTGTGATTGTGTCTGCCAGTTCCATAACCACGTTCATATTATGTTCAATCAGAAGAATAGTAGTTTCACTTACCAATTCGCGGATCAGCTGCTTGAATTCCGCAACCTCACTATCCGCTAGGCCTTGCGTTGGTTCATCAAGGATTAACAATTGCGGCTTTTGCGCCAGACCCATCGCAATTTCCAGCAATCGCTGATGACCATAGGCTAGATCGCCAGCAATTTGCGCCATCCGGTCGGCCAGACCGACACGATCAAGGGCGTGTTTCACTTCGGATTGCACGGCAATTTTATCGCGCCCAAGACGACGCCTTGCAGCAAGTGCAACATTTTCTGCAACACTGAGATTCGAAAAAACAGAGGTTATCTGAAATGTATATGCCATCCCTTGTGCCACGCGAACATGGGCTGGTAAGGCAGAAATATCCTGGTCTTTGAATTTCACAACGCCAGCCGTGGGTGGAATTCGACCGATCAGCATGTTCACGAAGGTGGACTTTCCTGCACCATTGGGCCCTATCAGGGCGCGGATTTCGCCTACGGGTAAATTGAAATCAACGGCATCAACCGCTTGTAGTCCGCCAAACGATCGTGAAAGCCCGCGGGTCGACAGGATAATTTCACCCATCACGGCAGCCATGCCCAGACACGGCGGCGCAACTCGCCCATGATACCTTGTGGTGCGAACAAGGTCAGCAGAACCAGAACGATACCGGCAATCAGCATGTAGGCGTTGGTGACACCTGAAGACAGATCAATCAGATAGAACATGAAAACAGCGCCAATAAATGGCCCGATTATCGTGCCTGTTCCCCCCAACAACACCCACAGCAACGGGAAAATAGAATATTGCACGGTTGCGAATGTTGCCCCGACATATCCAAATAACAGACCATACGAAGCCCCCGCCGCCGCCGCAAACGATGCTGAAACCACTACCGCTGCCAGTTTGTAGCGCACAACATCATATCCCAGCAGCTTTGCGCGTTCTTCATTTTCCCTTATCGCTACAAAAACCCTGCCAACGGGTAAGCGGATCAACCACAAAGACAACAACAAACAGCACCCAAAAAGCAGTAAGGCCGCCAGATATCGGTTGTTTGCATCGCTTAGGTCGATACCCCACAAGATACGCTCGGCCTGTTGAATGACAAAACCTTCATCGCCCCGTGTCCATTCGCCGAACAACAGTATTGTCAGATAACCGGCTTGCGCAAACATCAGCGTCACGATCATGAACGCCACCCCTGTCGTGCGCAGCGCCAGTGCACCCACTGCAGCCGATAACAATGCCCCTACCGCTATCCCGGCAAGTAAAGCGGGCACTGGAGAAGCCCCCAGAAATCGGATTGCCAGCCCCATGCCATACATCCCAGCCGCAAAAAACAGGGCGTGACCCAAACTAAGCAATCCGGTGTAGCCAAACAGGATGTTGTAGCCGATGGCATAGCTGGCCAACACCATCACCCTTGCAATGTTTCCGTGGTGATAAGCCGGTAGTATGAAGTTCATCGCAAACAACAAAGCTATCAGCCCCACATGCAGCGTTATGATTTTCCCGGTTTCATTCATCGGGATTTCCCCCCGAAAAGGCCTTGCGGGCGGAAAACCAATACAAGTGCAACAAGCAATGTAGCGATGATCTTGGCTAGTGTGGGGGAAAAGAACACCGAAATAATCCCGTCACTTAGCCCGATCAGCAATGCTGCAACCACGGTTCCACCAAGGCTGCCAAGCCCGCCGATGATAACGACGATAAATGAAAGCAACAGCGCATCCCCCCCCATCAGGTAATGCGCCTGCTGGATCGGTACAATCAGCACCCCGGCAAGGGCAACCAGTGCACCGCCCAACCCGAATACGATCGCGTAAATCCGTTCAACAGGAATGCCGAACGCCAGTGCTGTTTCACTGTCCAACTGGGCCGCGCGCATTAACAGCCCGATGCGCGAACGCGTCATCATCAGATAAAGCCCCGTAAGAACAACAACCGCAGCGGCCATTACAAACAGCTTGTAAGATGTAACCGAAAGCCCCCAGGGCCAGTATAATTGCAACCCACCACCGGACCATTCGATCCAAGGTAGCGCAAGCCGTGTATTAAATGGCGCAACCACCGGGCGCGCATCTGCCCCATAGGTCATTAACGTCAATTGCTGTATGATGTATAATAACCCGATTGTAGCCACGATAGTACGTTCGGGATCGTAATTCAGGCGCTTGATGATAACCATATCCGCGGCGACGGCCACCGCGCCAACTGCAACGGGTGCTATGACCAGCGCCGCGATAAAAGCCAAAGCAGGGTCACCCCCAATCGCCGAAGTAATCCACCAGGCAAATACTGCTCCCAGCATGTAAAATTCGCCATGCGCAATGTTTACAACCCGCATCACGCCAAAAACCAGACTTAAGCCGGATGCCATCAAGGCAAGCACAGCCGCAAGGACCGCACCCTCCAGTGTGGCAAGCATTAGGTAAGGTCCGAATTCCATGTTTTGCCCTTGGGTAAAATGACGCCGGACCGATTGGCCCGGCGACGGTTCTAATTTTTTATCAGTGTGACAGTCGGATCAGAACCCCTGCGAAGTGTAATCAACTTCGTCAGGATAAAGCGTATCTTCGATGCTTGCAGTGTGGGCCCGGATCAGTTTGCCGTTGGTCACCTTTGAAATGTACTGCTTGCCAAACACCTGATGAGTTTTGCCATTGAACAGCTTTTCACCCTGCGGATGTTCGTTTGATTCAGGCATAGATGTCATCGCTTCGACCGCTTCGATCAGCTTGGAGCGATCCTGCGGGCCAGCATAACCCGACGCTTCCATACCTGCCTTGATCACATGCAATGTTTCCCAGCAGCCAAACATATGCGCGTAGGTCGAGACATCCTTTGGATCATTCACAGATGCACCATTGTCATCAACCCCGACTGCCGCGCGGAAATATTTGTCATACGAAGTTTGATCAGGCTGCGCATAGCGCGGATTGCCTTCCCAGAAATACGTACCTTCCAGATACTCAAGGCCGGGGCTGGCCAGATCAACCGCTTCCAGACTGTCAATGAAACCAAAGATTTCCGGGCGTGACGGGCCAAAGAATTCACCTAGCTCCTTAACGAAGGTCAGCACGGCAGGACCAACCATCACGTGGTAGATAACTTCGGTGTCACGCGGTATTTTCGGGAAGTATTTGGTAAACGACGTTTCCGCTGGTGGGACCGCAATTTTCGCAACAACTTCACCGCCCTGCGCTTCAATAGCTTTTGAGAAAAAATCACGGTGATCATGACCAAAAGCAAAATCAGGAAAGATCATGGTGACCTTCTTTCCAAGTGTGTCGCCAACAAACGGCGCCATCGCCTGAACCTGACTTTTCACATCGGTAATGCCAGGCTGCAAGGTGTAACGGTTTAGCATACCCGAGGCCACGTGATGCCCTTCGGAAACTACAAAATAAGGCAGTTTCAGTTCACCGGCACGGGGTGCCGATCCAATAACAACATGACTGAACAAAGTACCAAAACCGACATCGCAATTGTGCTGTGTTGCAAACTTTTCTACAACCTCTGCTCCTCGCTTAGGGTCGGTTCCGTCGTCTTCAGTGACCAGTTCAACCATGCGGTCATTGATACCACCACCGTCATTGATCATTTTAACCGCAGCCTGGCTTGTCCGGTCATACCACCGACCATAAGACGCACCAATCCCGGTTGCGTGTTTCTGAAAACCAATACGGATCGGCGCACTTGTCTGTGCGTTGGAATAACGCGCCCACATTGGCAAAGCAGCAGCAGCCCCTGCACCAAGGCCAAGCGTTTTCATCGCGGAACGGCGCGAAATGGATGGTTTCAAATTCAATGGTTTCGACATGATTTTTCTCCCTTTTCAACATCAGATCGGCGTTGTTTTTTTAAGTTAGTCTGTATGCACACTAACAATTTGTCCAGTGTTTTGGTGGTCCCTCAGCCGCCCCTTGGCGATGCAAGAAGCCATAAGCCGAAAAAAGTGTATGCAACCATAAGCGCTGCGATAGGTATCTGGCTAATGATCGCTTTTTTGTGCGATCCGTGTAACTGCAATGCCAGGACATGTGACAACAGAATTGCAATGACATGACCCGCAACAACTGCACCTGCCTGAGACAACCAAATTATCTTCACAGTCGCCAGAGTGTTGAAAAACCCGGTGGTTACGGTCACTGATCCCAAATTTAACAGGCTGCCAACTGTTCGTGCGACATACTGGATTTCTACCAAAAAACCAGGCAGATAATGTGCAAAATGATACGCCAGTGCTATCGGTAGAATGGCAGGGGCAAATACGCAAAATGATCGCAAAAAACCAACGGGTTGCCCGATCATGGCATTCCCTATCCAAACGGATACGCCATAGATTGCGATTAACGATGGTACTGCCAGCCCTAATCCGGCCAGGTTATCGAAGATCACAGCGGAACGGCCCGGAAACTCTAACGGGTTGATGCCAATTTGGGTGAACCACCAGAATGTTTCGTTCAGTCCATCAAAGCTGCCAATTGCAAGGGTTGCAATCATGAAAATCGCCAGCGACAAACCGGGTGTTTCTTGTAAGGGAACTTGCCACCCGGAAATACCGAATTGCAGGGTGTTTTTGCGCGATCCAAACAGCGAAATTCGGGCGTAGTTTTCCAACAATACTGTTAACCCTTCGCCTTGATGCATCCATACCGGCCCGAACACCAGCATTCCTGCAAAATGAATGGCCCAGTATCCCGCAACTAACCCAGCCAACCCGTGTGGATCAGCTGGTGCCGGGTGCGCCAACAAAACCGCTGCAAAAGCAAGAAAGCTTGCAAAAGCAGGCCAATAGCCCAACCAGGCCGGAAACTGTTTGACAGGTTTGCGCCCGAACTGCTGTGCAACGGCATAAGCACCAGACCAAGGGTTTAACCAAATCCAGAGATTGCCAAAAATGCCCTGTACTATGATGAAGGCTGTCCAAAACACGGTCCAGACGCTTAGCGGCAACAGGTTTCTTGTCGGATCATGTGGTCCAAAAAGACCGACTATTAGCAACAAGATCAATAGTGCAAATGACATCGTACTGGTTATCAACGCATAGCGCCGGCGGATTGGCATATCCAATTGCAACGGTCGAAATATGGCCCGTCCGATGCGTGGCGGCATCACAAAGATCAATAGTATGGTCAGTGCGACACTGGCCACGCCGCCAAAAATATACAGCTTAGTCGGCAAAAGTAGCACGAAGCCCTGTTCAGATGCGTGCGCATGCGCCTGCCCTGCAAAAAAAACCATCGTCAAAATAAGGAAAAGATGCCTCAACATCCGCTGATCATCGAGCAGGTAATAGATAAATGAAATAGATTTTCGGACATGCCGGTAAAATCCTGAATGTTGTTGGGCAGAGGTCACCGGAACTAGGTAAGCTTGCGCAATAGTCGCAGAAAATTACGTTGTTCACTGGCTGTCAGGGGTTGCAACGTCTTGGCGGAAATTTCCGCCCCAATCTGGTGAAGTTCACCCACCAGGGCCTGCGCCTTTGCCGTCAGCGAAATCAATGTTCTGCGTTTATCAGATTCATCTCGGCGCAACTGAACAAATCCCTTTTTGGACAACCGGTCAACAACGCCTTTAATTGTTGCAACATCCATCGCCGTCATTCGACCTAGCCGATTTTGCGAACATTCACCCATTTGGGCCAATTGGACTACCGCCGCAAACTGGGTTGGTGTCAGATCGTTAATTGAGTTTGCCTGAAAGATTGCCGCATGACGTTGGCTTGCCAGACGCAGAATGTGACCAACCTGTTGATCCAGTTGATATTGGTCTTCACTGGAAACTTCCGCACCAGGCTCCAAGGTTGAATTGCTCATAAACAAAGTTCCGATCAGTATCTGCGGATCGTGGCACCAAGCTAAATCGTACTTAGATCGATAGCCAGATTTCGTGGGTTAGTTTCTGTTTTATGCACCCTTCAGCGAAGCCCATCCTTGCCCTCAGCTTTTTGTGCGCTCAGGCCCCCAACACGTGGCAAAGGGCGCCCACTGTCAGTTACCGCAACAGCAACCATAATCTCATTTGCGCGCGGGGCATCATTCAGGCGCACTTCAATCCCGTCAAAATGTGAACGAACATATGCTGCATCCTTGTGCCCCAATGGCACGTCCAGAACCTGCCCCGGTCCACCCATTTTTTTCGATGAAGGCACCAGTGCCGCACCCTTTTCGACTGCAACCCGCAAGGGGCCGCCAAGCTTGGGGTGCAGGATCGCGGCCGCGTGTTCCAGTTCGCCGTTTTCACCAACCATTGCCGCTTTGCCGTAACTTTCGGCTTGTTTCGGGGTGATCCCCAGCGCCAGAACACATCGTTCACCCAACATTCCGCCCAGTTCGGCACCGATTTCCATCAGCGGATCAAGATCATCCACATATGTTCCTGCAAATGGGTTGGCGACTACAGCTACGGCTACCGCCTTTCGGGTTGGGGGCGATATGGTCTTCCCAATTTCCAAATGGGTTTCTTCCACCCAGACTGCAATTTTCCTAATCTCGGCGTTCATCTCAAACCATCCTTACCCTTGATTTCTTCGGCCAGTAATCCACCTGAACGGCTGTGAATGCGCGCACCGGTTGTCATGACCAGCACATATGCCAGTTCGTTCGCGCGCGGTGCATCATTCACGCCAACTTCCATTGAATCAAAATGACTGCGCACGTAACTTGCATTCACATGGGTAATTGGCACGTCTAGCCGCGCACCAACACCGCCAACTTTTTTCGCTGATGGCACGATGGCTTTGGCTTCACCCAGCAATTCGCGCATCGCATAGCCGCCGGGTGCGTGCCACAAAGCGCCATGTTCCAGTTCACCTGCAGCACCGATTATAGCGCCTTTTCCATAACCTTCCACTACCGCCGGATCCCCCCCTAACAGGTTCACCAGCCGTATGGCCATGCTCAGGCCAAGTGGCTTCAGGTCGTCCATAAAACCGGTGATTTCAGCTACAAAATGATCTGCGAATGGGTTTCTGATTACAGCCGTAATCGAGGCGCGTCGTAAAGGGACTTGGGCAGCAGGCCCACCTTCATGATATATTTCCTCAACAGAGGTGATTATTTTTCGAATTTCGATATCAGGCATGTTCTTTCACCTTTTGCACTAGGCTGATGGCGGGAAATGTCACGAACTGCGAATATCCTTGCAGGAAAATTGCAGCCCCCGCAATCAACCCACGGGATTTCATTTGCTGCGCAATTGCCGCGCCGCGCGTCAGTGCAGACTTTACCTCGCAAGGCATAAGGCGCTCGTAATGCGTTACGACAAGCCGTGTTCCCAGGTCACTGTCAGGATCAACCTCGCACGCGGGAAGGCGCGATATAGCGTGGTGTCCGGGTATATCCACGCTGTTGGCAATAAGCGTCGCCGCCACATCAGCCTGTGCGGCAGTTGCAGCCAGAACTGTCACCGCATCCGCTATTCCAAATGACAGGCTGCGCCCGCCAAGACCGCTGGTAGCCAATCCACCAATCCCAGCGCCTGCGGATATGTTGATGCGCCCAAGGTCAGCGTTATCCAACCCGGCAACAGCCATCCGATAAGCCCCCCCCGGACCCAGATACATCGCGATATCACCGCCATTATTCACATACGCACGCGTCACAGGTGCCGCGGTGCAGACTGACGCCAGAATTTCATCAGCAACAGCCCCGGCGACAGCCGCCATCGGTGTTACAAATGTCTTAGCACAATATGGCAGGGTTGCCTGATACATGTTTCGGGCAACAACCCCGGCCGGATGTTTTGATGCAGGCGTTTTTCGCAACAGCGATAATTCTTCCACTAGTTCATCTAAAATGGTTTCAAACCGCGCAGTTGCAGCTTCAAATGCCTGTTGTCGAAACTTCCCATCAACGCCGATCACAAGATCAATCGGACCGTGTTGCAGGTGCAACCGATTGCCATCGGGCAGAAGGGCGGCGCTTGGGCCGGCGGACATCAGTGTTTGCCTTTTTCGCTTTTAGTCCAGCTATAATTCTGGCGATCATTGGGGTCGGGCTGGTTTGAGTTGGGTGATAGTTTTCGAATATCTGGTGTCAGAACCGAATTGACTGGCTTTATGTGATCGGTATGACCGCCAAGCGCAGCGTAATCAGACCTTCGTAAAGTAAATTCAATTGGGGCAACCAATGCTGGGGTCGGGACATAACCAAATGAATTGGTAGGCATTTCCATTACATCTACCATCACTGTGATACCGCCACCCGGCCAGACATAAGCCTTGGCCCCACCACAGGAAACATAGGTCAGCGCGTCTTTGACAGATCGCGTCAAACGCACGGGATTTTCGGTGACGCCCGCACGCAGTGATCCACCCGCCCCACCCATGAACAGCACAGAACACAGCGATGGTTCGCAGTTTTCTGCGATCCGTCTAGCCGTGGCCAACAGCGGTTTGGATATGTCGGCGGGTTGCGGGATTAGTTCATCATCAAGCTCGTAGAATTCCCATTGCTCACCCGTGGTGGAAATCATCAACAACCGCAAACCGGACCAGGCCAGTTTCGGGTCGATGGATTTGATGATAGTCAAGGGGTCCACAACATCTGTTCCCCCCCAGCCAGTACCCGGATTTGCAACATTAAAATAACGCCCCGCAGTTGATTTACGCCCCGTAACCCTGATCCCGGAAGGGCGCATATCAAGGCCTCTGCCTGCTTCATGTTCGCTCAACACGCCGGTAATGTGATCATCAACAACAATGACTTCGTCCACCAGTGGCAGCCATTGTTTTGCAAACATTCCAATGGCCGCCGATCCACAACCAACACGCATCAGGTGTTCGTGTTCACCATTGATTATCGGGGCGTGGCCAGCCTGAACAACGATTGTAACACCATCATCAATTGTCATTTCTACCGCTTCGCGATTGCACAATCGCAATAAGGCGTCACAAGTTACCCGCCCTTCTTTCTTGGACCCGCCCGTCAGGTGATCAACACCCCCAAGTGACAGCATTTTTGAACCATATTCGCCGGTCATCACGTGACCAATAGCTTCGCCATCAACCCGCACAACGGCGCGTTCGTGCCCGATATGGCGATCCGTGTCGATTTTGACTTTGACACCGCAATAGCTGAAAATTCCTTCGGTCACGACAGTAACCATGTCAACGTCGTCGATTTCCTGACTTACGATAAACGGCGCCGGCTTATAATCGGGATAAGTAGTTCCGGCACCTACAGCGGTAACAAATGGCCGATAGCCTTTGATTAGGTCACCATCCCAATCCGGTTCACCACCCGCACTATCCATAAATGCCACGGCTGGCGCGCCACCCTGAATAACGGTCAACGGATCCAAACGGACCAGTTCGCCGGAATGATTTGCATACCGATCACACGCACCGGATCTTCCATCAGCAATATAGCACAATACCGGGCAAGCATCGCAGCGGATCTTTTCCGGATTAGCACGGTCTTTGTCAGACATATCCTGCTTCCTTTAATGCGGCGCGCACCCGCGAAGGTGTTGCAGGTACCTGACAGATGCGAACCCCGGTTGCATTGTGAACTGCGTTCAAAATTGCTGGTGCAGTAGGGATAAGAACGTGTTCACCCAATCCTTTTGCACCATGGGGGCCGTGCGCATCGGGTACTTCGATTATTAAAGTTTCGATCGGGGGAATATCACCAATGGTAGGAATAAGATAATCATGCAGGTTTTCGGTCCGCCCGGGAATATATTCTTCCATTAGCGCCATTCCCAACCCTTGGGCGATACCGCCCTGCACCTGACCCTCTACCAGCAACGGATTGATCGCCAGCCCCACATCATGGGCCGCAGTGACCTTCAGCGGTTTCACAGTGCCAAGTTTCGTATCAACCTCGACCACAACCAAATGCGTTGTATATCCAAACTGGGCGTAAGGTTCGCCCTGACCATTTTCATCAAGCGGTTTTGTAGGCGGATCGTAAGTTTTCTGAGATTTCAGAACGTATCCTTCGGCGTCGACCACCATCCGAGACAGATCAATATCATGGCGCTCAGTTCCATTACTGACCTCTATTTTGCCACTCGAGAAAGTGATTTTTGCGTTTTCCCGCGCATTGCAAAGTTTCAGGATCGCCTCACGCATCGCCAGACCCGTCAGCATGGCGGCGTTTCCGGACACATAAGTCTGACGAGAGGCCGAGGATTTACCCGCGTCCGGCGTAATGTCAGTATCTGCCCCAACCAGTTGCAGGTCATATACAGATACACCAAGCGCTTGCGCGAATATTTGCGCAATAACAGTGTTCGCACCCTGCCCGATATCCATTGCACCCTGATGCAATACAATCGTTCCATCAGCGCAAATACCGGCCTTGATTGTAGATGGATTCGGCAGCGATGTATTCCCGCACCCATACCAACCAGCGGCGATGCCAACGCCATGTTTCAGCGTCTTATTGTCTGTGTTGAACAGATCACATTTCTGCTTGGCCTGAACCCAGGCGGGGCGCAACGCTTCCAGACAGGCTTTGATACCAACACTCTGCTCAAACACCTGACCACAAACTGTGCTGGTGCCATTTTCCAAAGCGTTCAATATGCGAAAATCCAGCGCATCAATATCCAGTTTCTGGGCCAGTGTATCGAACAGGCATTCCTGTGCGATGGCAGTCTGAGGTACACCAAATCCACGAAACGCTCCGGAAGGTGGGCAATGGGTATGTATCGCGCGCGATTTTGCCTGGTAATCAGCGATCTGATAAGGGCCAGAGGCATGAACCGGTACGCGGTTGGCCACAGTTGGCCCCCAGGATGCATAAGCCCCGGTATTGAAGTCACCATTAAATTCAAAGCCGCTCAACTCACCATCACTGGTCGCACCAATTTTCAGCGCGATCTGCGAAGGGTGTCGCTTGGTGGTGGATTGCATGGATTCAGTGCGTGAATAGGTTATGCGCACTGGTTTTCCGGTTTTTATCGCGGCAAGCGCCAGGTAAGGTTGAACCGACAGATCCAGCTTGGATCCAAACCCGCCACCGACAGCGGTGGGGATGATACGAATATCACTCCGCTCCAAGCCCAGTATTTCTGCCATACTCTCCAAATCCATGAAGGGGGCTTGTGTGCAGGCGTATATTTCAACCCGGCCCTCCACAAGTTCCGCATATCCGGCTTCCGGTTCGAGATAGGCATGTTCAACAAATCCGGTTTCAAACACACCATCTACTATCACATCTGCGCGCGCGAATGCTGCTTGGACATCACCACATTTTACGAACCCGCTGCACATCACATTGCCGGGGCGATCGGGATGTAATTGTGGTGCATCCGGTGAATTTGCATCTGTGACATTTGCCAATTCTGGCAAGATTTCCCAGGCGATGGGGAAATCATCCAGATTAAGTGTCGACATCGCATCGGGTTTCCCAACCACTGCCGCCACCGCTTCGCCGCGAAACCGCGCGATGTTTTCGGCGAAAACTGGTTGATCCACAAATCCCGGAATTACCCCGAACGCATTTTTTCCCTTGATGTCATCAGCGGTCAGCACCGCTTCCAGGCCTTTGTTGTTGATAAATTTATCGATATCTCCAAAGTTGAACCTGGCATGTGGATAAGGTGATCGGATGACCCTGACTGCCAATGCGTCGGGGGGGGCAATATCATCGCCAAATCGTTCTCGACCCTCAACCTTGTCCAGCCCGTCCAGCCTGCGGATTGATGTGCCTACATCACCTGATCCAGCCAGGGCCGTTACAGGTGATCCAGCTTCGATCACAGCGTCAATTATTCGCCGATACCCTGTGCAGCGACACAAGACACCACCAAGTGCATCTTTAACCTGACTTTCATCCGGCTTGGGGGTTTCACGCAGCAACGCAAGCGCAGAAACCATCATACCAGGTGTACAAATTCCACATTGTGCCGCCTGATTGTTCTGAAAGCTTTCCACCAGCGCGCTTGCAACCGGATCGGTTTTGATCAGCCCAGCCAAAGTTTCAACATTGCATCCTGATGCCTGATGGGTTGCCATGAGGCATGCGCAAACCGGTGAACCATCGACCAGAACCGTGCAGGCCCCGCAATCCCCGGCATCACATCCAATTTTTACATCCCGCGCACCAAGACGTTCGCGCAAGCTGTGTGACAGGCGTTCACCAACCGTGGGGGAAACTTCGACATCGCGGCCATTAAGCTGAAGGCTGATCGCCGGTTCTTCAAATGAGTTACTCATCAAGATGCACCTTTTCCCCGAAGGCTATTGCAATCGCCCTTATGCACATTTCAGCCACAACTTCGGTTCGATAATCCGCACTGCCTCGCAGATCCGATATTGGCAACAACGGGTCCAGATGCGTGTTGTCGATAATTTCCGAGTAGTTATCAGATGTTCGCCCGATCAAGGCAGTTTCAAGCGCATCTAGCCTTTGCGCGACCGGCGAACAGGCCCCGACAGAAATGCGCGCATCCGTGATTTTCCCATTCTCAACCATCAGTACCACCGCGACCATTGCAATCGAAATGACCAGATACCGGCGCGCGCCGATTTTAAGAAAGCTGCTGCAAGTTGTGTCAGGTAAGTTTGGTATCAATATTCCGGAAACCAACTCTCCATGATGCAACTCCGTCTGACGAACCCCAGTTATGAATTCTGATAAGGATACAATACGGCGACCCTTTGAAGAAACAAGTTCCACCAAAGCGCCCAAGGTCAATAATGGGGGAACACCGTCGGCGGCCGGGGATGCGTTGCAAATGTTCCCGGCAATCGTGCCAGAATTTTGAATTTGCACTGAACCAATTTCGCGTGCCGCAGCTTTCAGTCCGTCAAAGCAGGCCGGCAGTTGGGCGCTCATTATTTTGGTC
>Ga0209344_10001229_pt1 | contig 34926 bp, 55 predicted proteins | sample Cruoilmetagenom6_FD_187293 | JGI IMG/M metagenome (GOLD analysis project Ga0209344, IMG submission 187293) | Oil polluted marine microbial communities from Coal Oil Point, Santa Barbara, California, USA - Santa Barbara Oil Seep Sample 6 (SPAdes)... | ecosystem: Environmental > Aquatic > Marine...
ATTCTTTACGAAGATGTGGAAACCACGGGCATTGTCAAAGGTTAATGCAGTTAATGGCACTTCATTAGTGTCTTGCAATACTTCATTGACAATACTTAGATAAGTCTGTGCCATTAGGTTGTGTCCTTATTTTTCAACGATTGCAATATCTACAGTACCTACTTCTAAGGTACTGATAACAATCTTATTACCTAACATAAACTGAGGCTCATATAGAGCGGAGTCAGCTAGGACAAATGATGCGGTCCCTGCGGGGCCATGAAAAGTCAGAATGACTTCACCTACACCTTTATTAAAGATGTGAAGGATTTCTCTTGAAGGGTTTGATTTGATTTCATATGGAGACGCAGAGGTAATTCCTACATCCACACAGTTCGCTTGCAATGCCCCAGTTTCGTGTACTTTTGCCATGATAAATTCCTTTGTCAATATCCGACAGTGTCGGTTTTTGACGGTTAGTTGATGACCTTAATAGAGCGGAAGTTGATTTCAAGTTCTGCGCTTGGGACACTATTTAGACCCGCTAGGGTCGCTGTTGGTACAAATGGGAGTAACCCACCTGAGTTATGGCCCGATTCATCACGTGCTAACATGAACTTAATTTTCGTCCCACTAGGTAATAAAGGACTAAGTTGCACAGTAAAGATTTTGTGAACTGCTACGTCTCCGGCATCGAAAGTAAATGCAATCGAATCTGAACCTACTGGTTGTGCGAAGGTTACACCATCTGTGGCAACTTCCATCCAACCTACTAATCTTGAAATCTGAGGTGTACCTGTGCGTCCAATACGGACTGCCACTGTGGCCTCTAGAGGACAAGTGTTATCAAGGATTTCTAAGACACCATCAGCATAGACTTTAGTACAACCATCGGTTGCAGTTTCTTCTACCCCGAAGGTTACTTGATGAGCCCCTGCTAAACCTGTGTTAGTCGGGCTTTGTACAATAAAACTCTTACTATTTAGAGGTCGAGTTTTTTCAACTGCGTCACCATCGAAAGCAATATCAATATCTAAGAACGAACGATAACGTAGTTCAATCCAGTTTTCGTTAACATCACTAGCTAAGGCATAAACCATCAGTGGTGTAAACGGATTTTTAGTATCCTGAAATTCCTCAACGGTTGCTGTGGTAAAAATATCAGTTCCGATACGTTCTTCGGATGGGTGGTCGAACCAGAATTCTACATAGTCACCAATTTCAATTTGAGTCTCTACTGTTCTAAGTTGCTCAAAGATTCGAACGCCTGTATCATCTGTACCCAAGTAAAGTTGATAGTGAATTACATTACCTACTTCTAAGACTTCACCAGCTCTGAACTTCACACCTTGTACACTGAAATTATCAGTTGTTGTGGTGATGTTCTCGTAAGCTGTGGTTGCAGAAGCATGAATCGCTCCATTTGGTTCAATGAAGATTAAATCATCACTATATTTACGACCTGTGTGAACGACTAAACCTGTTTTATCTTGGTTCGCTGGAAGCATCTGAGGTAAAATACCCGCCCATGTAGGGAAGTAGTTAATTTGTGAAGAGAAGTTCGTCCAGAAGACGTTCTCATCCCCTGAGGATACCTTGTGTTGGTCTCCAAGGAATACTGAATTCAAAGTTGTGGATAAAGATTTTTCTGCCTCCAAGGCATTCTTTACCGGATTGTAATCAAAGAAGGAAAGTGTTTCTTTTTCCTCGGGCGTCACTCCTAATTGTGAAATAGGCATCTAATGTTTTCCTATTGGATAAATAAAAGGACCTCGGGGAAAATCCCGAAGTCCCTTGAGAAACCTAACTATTACGCTAGAACTTCTTTATATGTTACAGCAGCCGCAACTAGCGACTCTGGACGTACAACACCACGACCGTAAACGTGAAGACCACGAACGATGTCTGCGAATGTTGCAGTTGAACGAATCACTTCTGTCTTAACAATTGCAGATGCAGTTGCTACAGCAGAGATGTGACCAGCCAAGATAATGCGACCAGCATCTTGTAGTTTTGCATCAGTCTGAGGACGTGCAGCAGTTACAAGCTTAGGAGCATTGATTGTTTTGTGAAGCATTAAGCCACGGATTGGAGACATAGCCATAAGACCATTCTTACCAAGACCAGCTTTAAGGTCCTTCATACCACCGTTGAAATCACGGTTCAAGACGTTAGAGTCTTGACGCATTAACATTTCAACAAACTCAGGGTCAACTACTACCCAACGAGCTTCCTCAGGAACTTCTTCAAGGTCCAATTTAAGGTTAAGCTTGTTAAGCATGTCAAGTGGGTTCTGGTGAGTACCAGCAGAGATTTCAGCCTCAGATGCACCAACTTTAAGAACTAATGCGTTAGCACCAGTTGCAGCGATGGTTGCAAATGCAACTGCACCAATTACGTCACCAACGATAGCAGCTTCACCTAGCGCTGACGCTACGATGTTTGCTTCTGATACGTTCTGTGCCATAAACTCTAACACAGACTTATCGTAGTCATTTTTCAATGAGTAAGTTGCTGAGTTAGTAGCAAGTGCTTGCCAGTTTACATGAGAAATCTTAGTTTCGATATCATCAACTTGGAATTGGAACGCTTTCGCTTGGTCCAACACAAGATTGAATGTGTCTGAATCTAATGCTTGTGAATCTAGTGTATCACCACGACCGTAATCTACTACAGAAACTTTTGGTTCCTTGATTACGATAACAGAGTCACCGTATGCAGCGATTTCACCGTAGTAATCGTTGTTTGTTACGCCTTCCACTACAGATGCAGTACGGAAGAAGTTTAGAACTTTCTTAGAGTAGATTGTTGCAATCCACTGTGAGTTAGCCGCGTCAGTACCTTGACCAATCGTATTAGGACCAGAGAAGCCCGCATCTACGAAATCAGTACCCGCGAAGTTGTTACCAGCCGCGCCGGATTGACCACCGAACTGGGTGTTGTTATTTACTAAAGCCATTGTTGTATTCCTGTATTATCGGATTCGACCTTGCTCAAATGCTAAATCAATTTCAGCTTCGTGCTGTGCATATTGGGCAGGGTTCATTAATTGAATTTCACGCATAGTCCAAATCTTAGGACCAGCGATTTCTTGTGGAACATCACGCATACCTTGACGCATATTCATGCTTGCAGGGTCGGGGCGTTGTTCACGTTGTTGAGGTGCTTGTTGCTGTTGGTGTTCCATCTTAAATAAAGATAGTGCACGGATAGCCATTTGAGCATTCGGAACGTCATCATAGATAGCGTTTGAGAATACTTCTGGTTGTAATTTAATCCATTGGGCAAATTCTGCGGAACCGATAACGGCTTCGAAGTCTGGGTGTGCCATTCCTACTGCTGCTTGAGCATCACGTACATTGTCAGCTACGTTACGAGCTGCTAAGTCTTCGTGAAGTTCAGCCACTTGGCGTTGCAATTTTTCGTTCTCAGTTTCAAAATCCTGCGCAGGAATTTTACTCTTGAGTTCGGCTACTTGCTTAGACGAGTGAGATTGAAGGTCCTTGTAACGTTGTTCCCAGTTAACCGGGTCAGGTTGTTGCTGTTGCTGCTGTTGAGTGTCCACTTGTTGTGGGTTCAGTGCTGCTTCTGCTGCTGCAAGTTCATCAATTTCTTGTTGATGGCGTTGAGCGCCTGATAGGTATTGTTGTTGTGGCATTGTTTTATCCTTAGGTCGTACAGGAGTACGGTATCTAAATTGAATGAGTTGAAGCAAAGGGTGTCAATATCCGACACTGTCGGTTTTTGATTCTTTACTTTAGAAGTTTTGTCTTGAGTGTTGCGAACTGTTGGTAAGCCGCAAATTTACCTTGGGCTCTCGCTAATTCAATTTGTGAATCATTGGAGGCTAAGACTTTAACTTGCTTGTGCTGCTCACGGCGAAGATATTCTTCGAAGTAAGCCCAACTGTCATGATTTAGCAACGGTTTTAAGGCCGTCACTAATTCTTGTTCAGCTAAACTCTGTAATAGAGCTTTGTTAATCATTAAGCTTGTCCTTCTGGGGCGTTAATGCCCGGAACTGCTCCATTTGCACCTTGTGGGTTCCCGCTAGACAAATCATTGCCTGTGAAACCGCTTTGGTCCGGTGTTGGGGCTGCTACACCTCCACCACTTTCCGCTGGTGCACCTTGGGCTCCCTGAGACGCCTGTTGCATCATTCCCATTAACATGGAGTAGAATGCGGCTTCTTCTGGGGTGTTCAGGATTTCTTCTGGTTCCATATCCATGGTCAAGGCCAACTTCTTGATGATAGTTGATAACTTGATTAGTGGAGCCAGTGCTGGATTCGCTGATAATGCTAAGAACACTTGAAGTCGTTGGTTCTCAACGTCTTTCTGTTCTAGACTAGATGCACCAGTTGCGATGATTTCTAAATCACCTTCAATGTCTGGGTGCGCTGGTCCGTTGTATTGCATATTCCATGCGAATAGTGATTGTCCAATTGGTCGAATAACATTCCGGTCGATATTACGAACTACACTCTTGATGTTCAAACTAGCATTGTTCAGAATCATAGACATGCCTGAGGCAGTTCGTCCTGTTCCTGAAACACCTGTCTGCCCGTGGGCAATTGAAGGAATACCAGTAGCTTCATCAGCTTGTTGTCGCATTTCTCGTACCATTTGCAAATTCTCGTTGGCTGTGTTCGGAAACTTAATTCCATAAACTGCTTGCCCCGGAGAACCCGCGATACGTCGGAAGATTTGACCCGGTGCGATTTCCATAGGCTGACCCGGAGCTAATGCCGATTCATCTACGTCAAACACCATGTTTCCTGCTAGGGCTAAGTTATCTACCGCCATACGCATGAAACCGTTAATTAATTTTTGTTGGTCTGCCATTGACTCAGGAACGCCTACACCATAAATTGAATATGGGTCGCTTTCATATGGAGTCAAGAAGTAAGGAATACGATTTGGTTGGAATGGGTTTAATGTAACACTAAGGATTTCGTTATTAGAGAACCATAGGCATACTTGGACATAATCCACTGCATCCTCTGGGACCTTTAGGCCATACTCACGAACCTTTTCGATACTAACATAACCCCAGTATTCATATAGCTCATACAATGAAGATGAACGATAAGCCGTGGTGTTTAAGTTAGGGTCTTCTGTTTCAGAGTCATTACCGACTTCTTCTGCATAGTTAGGACCAGCATGAAGTAAATTGTCGATGGCGTTGTTATCGAATTGAGGACGACGCTTAATTTCTCTTACTTGTGTTTCATTTAATTTGTGACGTTCAATCACCCATTCTGCATCGTTCATATTGTGAGCCGTTGGGTCCACATATAAATCCCATACAGAAACAAAGGAGTACCGAGGGACTAAGACTTTCTTTGGCTCGTAGCGACGAGTACCATCTTCATTCTTGGCCCAATAAGGGATTTCCTGATATTCATTAAACGGACCTTTCATGACGCCTGTGCCAATAATGCACATCTCGTCAATCATTTTCTCCGCTTCGTCCATCGCTAAGGTACGTTCTAACTGGTCGTGGACCTGTTGATTCATACGATAAGCTGCCATCTTGGCTGGACTAATAGTTGGTTCCCCAAGTTTACCTACGCCGTCAGCTACAGCAGTGCTAACCACTGTTTCTTTCATTTCTTTAGGTACACTTTTGAACATATTCGAAAATGTAGCGCCTACATTCAAATCATTCCCATCACCTTCAAACCCGATAGAGGTTGGTAGGTAAAGTTCTTGACTCGATTCTGTAGACGCTTCTGGATTCTGTTCTGGGGCTGGCTGACCTTCGGACGTCACATGGACGTACTTTGAAATACCGAATGGGTCTTTTGTTTCCCTTAACTCTAGAGGAAACTTGCCGTTTTGAAAGAGGGCTTGCTTAATTTGCGCTGCCGCTGCTCTCGTTTTAACCTTGGTCGTGCGTAGTGAAACTTTACTTACTTCACTGTCACGAAAATTTGCATTATCTTGGTCTCTAAAAGCTCTTAGGGCTCTGATAGCGACATCTTCCCAACCACTACGGCTGGCTTTACCGATTTCACGCTTTCCTAAAACATCTGCCAATAGTGCAGTTGCTTTATTCATATCAGCACCTACTAAACCATTAGTTGGCGCACTGCCTTCTGAGGCTTGGGGCATTGGTGTTGTGTCATGCGCCATAATAACTCCTATGCAAAGTAGTTGTTGATTTTATTCCAACGACTCTCTTGCTTTAATTGATTGAATGCACCTTGACGGCTCTGTCGTGTCGGACGTGCCATTAATGCATAACGTAAGCAATCGTATAAATCCCAGTGGTGACGTTTCTTACCCGCACCTACACGGCGTTGGTCGATGTCATCAGGATTCTTCTCGTCAATCTGTGCTGCATTTAATTGTTGAATTAAACGAGGACAAGTTGAGAAGATTACCATATCTGGTTCCTCTGAATCCATAGGGACCCTTAGGTGTTCATGAATTTGTACGTTGCCAGCCACACGGTTTCTATCTGCGCGTCTCAAGGACACCCCAGAGCGTTGGATTTGCTCTCCGATAGTTGGACCTGTGTAACCTGTTTTATTGAAAATTGTCCAGTCAATGATATGCTCGACGGGAATACGCTCACGGATTTCTTGTTCACGAATTGCCATAGCAAACTCGGGACCAGTTAAACCTTGTTGTTCATATTCTCGATACACAATTTTCTGACCTGTGTCTGGGTTGATAGCAATCCAAATTGAACAGGCAGGGTCACGATAACCGTAATCCATACCAGCTAGTCTATTCCACCATCCCGGAATTTCAAATGGTTCAACCACGTGAATCTCCTGACGGAACTCAGGGAAAGCTGCTAAGTCAGTTGCATTCCAATCACCATACAATAGTTGACGCTTCTCAATTTCTGGAAGTGACATCAACATTTGACGATAGTCCTCATCTAAGTAAGGGTTATCTAGTAATGATGCTGCAATGAATTTGTGTGCGATACCAGCTTTGTCGTAGAAAGTTTCTCCGGCTGGTGCTGCGTCGATAAACTTCTCTTTTACCCAACGTGCGCCGGGGTTTGAAGTTGCTCTCATAAGGGTAGGAATCTTCTTACCAGTACGAGGGTCAATAGGCGGGTTACGTAAACGTGACTTAAGGTAATTCCAACCTTCTGCGTCAATCCACTGGCCTAACTCATCGAATGCGATATATTGATACTGCTTGCCTTGATAACGATATTTATCCTTGGGTTTATCAAGATAACCTAAGACCACCTTGGCTCCACTAGGGAAGGTCCATGTGTTCTTCTGTTGATGATACTTACAACCGGGAAATAATTTAGGATAGAATTCTTGAGTAACCTCAATAAGTTCTGATAAATCATTAATAGTCTTACGAATAATAAGACCTTTGTAGCCGGGAACGTGGGCATATCTAATCACATCAAAAATTAATGCGAACGATTTACCACCACCAGCAGCTCCGCCGTATAGTACAATCTTTTCGGATGCAGCGTGGAAAAGTACCTGTTTAGGTGTCGGTACATAAATTACTTTACGACCTTTAAACTCGTCCGGTATATCATCTTCTTTCAATTCTGGGGGTTTGTCTGCAAAGACATTCTTGGGAGGTTGAGGTGAATCAGGTGCTAGGTCGGCCTTAATTTCTTCGGGAGATTTTCTCTCCTTCTTGGCTTTCGCTGCATATGCTTTACGTTCTCGCTGGACGAGAGCTTCGGCATCCTTGATAGACTCAATAGTGACACGTTTACCTTTTGGGATAAATTCCCATACACCTAGTTTTTCCCCGAGACGCTTTAGCATCTTGGACAAACCCATTTTGGTGAATGAGATTCCATGCTCTTGTAATAGGGCACAGCACTCTGTAAGGGTTAAACGTTTCTCAAACTTATGCTTACTAAGACAAATAATCAGGGCGACCATTTGGCTCTTTACAGGTTTAGCCATTTTAGATTGGGAGTCTAAAGGGACGTAACCTCGTGGAACTCTATTCGCGGCAAAGCGAACGTGTTCTGTTAAAACTTTCTCATAGTTCTCTTGGAACTCTGGGACGTTGGACCATAATTTCAACACTTCACCCGACACTACGCCTAGTTCACTGTTGTTTGCAACTAGGTCTACATCTGGGTTGTGCTTCATCATTGCTCCTGTTGTTAAAATTGCACGGCAACTCTGTCGATTAAAGAGACTTGTGGGTTGCTATCGCTCATTCTATCGTGCCAAGTTGGTCGGCAGGGTAGGAACTTCCACCTACTCAAGCACTCTCGGGAGTACCGCCGATTGTTTGGTAGCGAGTGCAGGAATCGAACCTACCTTTAACGGGTGATGAGCCCGTCCAGTTCAACCAGAACTGTAACTCGCGATAATTCTTTACTTTGAAAATACGTATGCATTGTCAATAATACAACCGCAATATCCCGGTTCTTCGACAAAGTGAATTCGTGTACCTTCTACTGGGTCACAACCATCACGAATAACTGTGAGGTTATGCTTCTTCCAATCCATAGGTTTACATGGCTTTGACCATGTTAGGGCTTGGTAACGGGTAATAATATCCCACTTAACTGTCATTTTCTTTTCTCCAAAACGGGCTACGAAAGCTAATTTGAGGTGCAGCCCAACCAACTAAGGCTAAAACTACTAAAAATCCCATGATACTCATGGTTAACGGGGTGAATTCATTATATGTTACATTTTCGGCATTTCCGACGGTTTTCTCGTTTTTAGTTGTATTTGTCGTTAAATTGCCTTCCACATCGTCCACATTAAGGGTTTGTGAGTCCCCTATGGTAGCTGTGTCGTCTCCAATCTCTGTATCAATAGCAATAGCAGGCTTATCACCTCCGATGCCCATAGCGCCGCTTACAGCGCCTAATACGTCCGAGTAGGAACAGGCTGTTACACTGAATGCCAGCATGGTAGCCAGCAGATATGCTTTGATATTCATTTGGGACCTCTGGGTTCAGTTGGCTCGTCAGTTATGCATTGCTAAGAGGCTGTACGAGCGTATATTATGTGTCCGACGCTGGTGCGCATTGCTAAGAGGCGGTGTCGTCCATAGGGTAATGGTCAAGGAGACAGGATTCGAACCTGCATACATCCACTTCCAAAGCGGGACGATAACCAGTTTTCGTTACTCCAAGATAAATTGGTGTAGAGTTCGACCTATCTAGCCGATTCTAATCCCGACTCGCTTGTTCGGGCACTCCACATTGGGTGAGCTGTTTCTGTGTCCGACACGGTCACTGGACATTACTTTAGCTCTATCAGTCGCCAGCTTCAAACCGACGGACTCTGAATGGGTGTCCCAACTCTGCGCGTTCCGCGAACTTGAGGGACCATAGATTACGTTGATGGCTACGCATATGTCTCCACCCTTAACAGGTAAATAACTTAGCGAATCTATGACAGGGTCGTTAACTCCCTGATTTTACGCCTAAGGTAGCAAACTGCACGTTGTATCACAACGGATAGTTGGCGGCGCTAAGGACTGCATATCGCAATAGCAATATGACTGAATTTGTTGTATCTCTTTCCATTAGGTTGTATAGTAGGAAATTTGGGCTCTAATAACGGCTTTTACGCTGTGTCTTATACGTTCCCCTAAAGCCTAAGGGACACACGCTTGATACCTCATGAAACTGGTGGTCCACCTTAGAATCGAACTAAGAATGGTCGGGGACTACGACTTTACAGGCCGCTCCGGCTCCATACCGGACTAGTGAACCATAGTGTAATATTTGGCATATCGAGCCTTTCGGACTGAGGGATGTTATTACTCTATATTGGTGCTTACATGAGCCCACTACATTACTATAGCGATTCTCACGGTCTCACATAAGACTTATTTGGCGGACGATACTGGACTTGAACCAGTGACCCCATGCTTAACAGGCAAGCGCTCTACGCAACTGAGCTAATCATCCGAGGTGTTTTCTTTCCATTAGGTTGTATAGTAAAGCTTTTAGGGGTGAGCTATGGCAGTCGAAGCCACATATGCCTCCTTCACAGGGAGGGTCCTTGCCACTTAGGATAAACTCACACCTAAAAACTTTACTCTTTCTTTCCATTAGGTTGTATTATGGCTTATTTATGTAAGCCTCAGGATTCGTTAGGTAATCAAAGAAACGGGTTGTCTTGTGAACAAAGTCTAGAATCTGTACAGCATTCACATCACCGTTATCGGCATCTTCTGCGAACTTTTGTAGTCCAGCTTTTAGGTGTACAAAATCAGCTCCACCATCAGCGGCTCCGAAAATATCCAGTAGTCTATCAATGTCTTTATTTGTTTGAGTTGTTTCGGTCATTACGCATTTCCTTAGTTCGTCTAATCATTTCGTCTCTGCCACGGCAATGGTCTACTATGGCGCAAATTGTTACGATACATAAAAAGATAATCCACATACTTCACCTCTTGTCAAAATCAGACAGTGTCGGATATTGATGAATTGTGTCCCGAGATTTATTTATGGAACACGCGGGTTCCCATGGGTTCTCGGGGAACCACTTTATTAATTTGAATGATGCATGTCGTACACAAATGCCACGACCATCAAGGCCATGAACAAGTAACCGACATATATAATGCTACTCATCATCTTCTGCTGCTTCTATATTAGGAACATCAGGGTCCTTCTCGGGAAGCATCATTACTGCTGGTAGTTCGACGACTCCAACTTCAAGATTCTGCTTCTTAGTAATTGAACCACGGTCCATAGTAGTTTCTGCCGCACGCTGTTTGATAGCTTGCACAGCGGGGATAATTCCTTGACCTTCTGCATTTTTACCTGCCATTGATTCTTTAGTTACAGCGATTGCTTCTGCTTGCATCATAATCATTTCATCTGCAAGGCGTTCTTCGATTTGTGTTCGAAGCTTCTTAAATAGGCCGTAGCCATATGTGCGGTCAAAGCCAGCCGCCTCAGCAGCATCTTTAACGTTTCGTAATTCCACGAAGTATTCGATGAACAATTCATGTTGTGCGGTAATGTTCATTTTACACTCCATAGGGTAATTTGGTGGTTATACTAATAGATAGCTTATAGTAATCTATAGTCCATCCTTTATTTAAACTTAATAAAGAGTCTTTTCTTTTGTCATTGCTGACAAACTCAATCTCTTTCCATTAGGTTGTATGTTTTTTCATCACTATTATCCCGTTAGAAGCCCTTGGAGCAGTTTTATCACCTCTTTATTACCCTGTAGAAGCCCTAAAAGCGGATGAATCACTAGGTAAATTCACCATAAGTCCCTTTAGAAGCCCTTGGAGCTGTTGAATCACAAAACAGACAGGTGTCGGATTTGACTGCTTTATAGCTATTTATAGTCTATTTATTGATGAATTTAAGGAAAGAATTAACTATAGAGGTCTAATATGGCCCTGTATGAGCCTGTATGACCCTGTATGTGTCCATTAGGTTGTGTGTTAGAGCGTGTGAATTCTCGTGTGAGACACGTGTATGTGGTCTATTAAGGGTCTATTAGGGCTCCATGGGGGCTGTTTTATGTGTTTACTAGTTCAATTTTCCAAAATTTATGTCAGGAACGCTGTTACCAGAGCGGCGGGGCGGGGTGTCCCTTTGGTTTCCCTATAGCCTCCTGTCAATATCCGACACTGTCTGTTTTTGACAATAGTTGTCTTATTTGCAGGAATACGTCATTGTTTCCTACGGGGACCTAAGGGATTTAACAGCTATATGAGTGTAATTGTGTATGCATTGTGTTGTATGGTTACGGTATACGGTCCTGTATGTGTTAAGTGAAGGGCACATATGCGAGTATGAACTACTGTATGTATCCCCATAGGGCCCTTGTTAGATACCACGTGTACTAGTCAGTATACCGTAGACTATTCAGTATGTTATCAAGTACGTGTATCCCGCGATAAACAGTACACAATATGGTATGGTTAAGTCAGGTATCTATAGGCTCAGGTTATGATAATAGTCAGGTATCTATAGGCTATGTTTATAGCTGTTAGCTCATTATACCGCATACCATTTAAAGCCCCTGTAAGCCCTGTAGAAGCCTCGCAGTACCCCGAGACAATACGGTCAAGGTATCAGGGAGAAATACCCGTCACGGGAATCGTTAGGATTATCAAGGGCTTACAGTTGTATATCCATACAGGTGGCATAGTCCTTGCTACGCGTGCGGTCCTTATTATACCCACGACATACCCCGACAAGGTCGCATTTCATAAAGGTTATAAGAACGTATTTCTTAGTCCAAAGTTGTCTTTCGCTTTTTCATTGCATGGCTTATAGTTACTACATCAAACAGAAACAACGTTCTTTAACAACTAGGCAAGCAAGGCGCGACACATACCCAAGCGGTTAACACTTCTAAGGTTATGCAGTCACTAAGCGCATTCACCCACACTACGCAAAGCGAATATAAGTCTATAGAGTGTGGCGTACAGCTTACCACAAGAGGATAAACCAGAGCGCTAACGGTAGCGTTCGAGCTTATCTTTTAACGCTTGTTAATACTCCAAAGGGCTATACACTCTTGTATAGTCACTTTCTTTTCAAGCCAAACGATTTATCAATAACAGACACTAGGCGGTTATCATGGTCTTTACAATCTTATTACTAGGCATACCAACGCTATTTTGTATCGCTGGCATTGCTTCACTCTTTCTACTAGATTAGGCGGTTATCATGGCTAAACTCAACAAAGGTATGCAAGCGTTAGTTATTCAAGCTAACGACGAACAAATACCACACCTTGTAAGCGTCATACGACGCAAGCAATCGAAGGACTTATCATTACCTCACTGGTATTACAATAAGCCTATAGCGTATTACGAAGGGCTTTTACAAGGAGCCTACGCGACAATCGAACAAATACTTATGGCACACAATCAATATAAAGGTTATGGTGTGTATCAGGGTGACGAGTTACACCGCGTTTATTGTGTACCAAGGGGCTAGGTATGTTTAATTACAAGGGCTTTTACATTTTCCTTGGGGTGTCTCAGTGGCACTTATGCGAGACTAACAGGAATCACATCAAATCATTTGACACCGCAAAGGGTGCAAAGATATCAGCGAGCTTAAGAGGTTAATATGATTGATTACGCATTATACATCGGCACTGTATTAGCTTGTTGGTTGGCATTCGCAGACCAATTACTACAAGGGCTGTCACTACTGACTCACATCTTACCATAGGCGCTTATGTTCACATTAAGGGTATTATTTGTCGCATACGGTTTCGTGTGCGTCCTTCAGTTTTTCATAGGGTTTTACTTGGCTATTAAGGTGATATTATGAAGGTTTTAATTAGCTCACATCAAAACGGTTTCACTAATCAAGAGAATCAAAAGGCAACCAAGGCATTCACAACTTGGTTAAAGCATAATCAATATACGTATGAGCCTTGTGTGGGCGTATACAAGGGCAAGAAAGAAACAGCGTTTTTAATCAAGACCACTAAACACGGTTTACCTTTGATTGAGGCGAAAGCTTGGGCTAATAATCAAGAATGTATCCTTACCATGAACGATAATGGTGAGAACGCTTGTCTTGTGTACCCCGATGCAATCCCGATGAGCCTTGGGAAGTTTCGCAAGGTGTTCAAGTTTCAAGCCATGGTAAGAGAATCATATACCATATTACACGGTCGCTATTACGTAGCAGGATAAATACATGAAAAGATTAGACGGTTTAAGCGTAGTTCTAGAAGCGGGTGAGGCAATCATAGCTACAGGAGTGAGGGGATTGCGTCACCTAACCACGGGTAAGACATATTACGCCATTAACGGCACTGAGGGAGGTATATTTGAGTCCTCGCCATATGTCACGGTTATAAACGACGTTGGCAAAGAGTATAGTTGCCATCAATCAAGGTTCTCACAGTAGGTTAATCATTAAGCCCTTGGGAGTCCTGAGGGTTTAAGAGTGAACTTATCAAAAACAGACAGTGTCTGATATTGACACTAACGAGGTTTATATGATTATTCAGGTTATTGTAGGTTTAGCGGGTTGTCTCATTCACCCCGTTATAGGCTTACTTGGTATCACCTTGGTTCATTTCATTCTGGTTAAGAAGGGGTTACGTGATGAGTAAGACAATGAAGCTTGTAATCACATTGAGCATTGTGTTACCTCCTGTAGGTTTCGCGCTTGCTGTTATCTTGGCTGCTGTAGGTATGAGCAGGGAGTACACCAATGATAAGTCTTAACATGCAATTCATTCTAGGTGGTGTGTTTATCATTGCTTTCGGGCTTATCATGGTCGGTGAGGGCTTCGAAATCTTAGGGGCTCCAATGGTAGCCATCGGCATCGTTATGTCAGGAGCGGGAAGCCTTGACGCCTTAATGGAGCATATACGCTCTAAAGGTTATCGCCTATGAACCGATGCAATGTTATCTGCACTAATGAGCACGGGCTATTGGTTCGACTCACACTAACAGAACGAGCTACGTTTGACTTGTTGTATCAACTAACAGGTAACGGGGCTCCACGGGATTACAAAGGGCGTCATAACAACGCTGATTACATATTAAAGGTGATACGATGAAAGCATATAAAGCACGCATTCAACACACTTGTGGGTATCCTGAGCCTCAATTAAAGGAATCACACATACTCACACAAGAGCAAGTTTATTCAGGCGGAGAGTTTCATAACTTCACCTGTACACCTTTTCAAGATTGCAATGGTATAGGTCACACCTTCGAATGTGAGCGCAATCTCACACGCTACCGTGTCATTATGAGTAGTCAAGGCGTGCTAACCTTAGGCATTGCCAAACGAAACGAGCGAGGCTTTACAACGGTTCAAGCTTGCTTATCAGGTCATACACGTTTATTACAAGGGGTGCAAGTTACTGGAAACTAAGGACTTTTTAACACTCTTGTAAGTATATTTCACATCTTTTGTAAGTAAATAACGAGGGCTTCACATGAATATTACTAACTTAGAAACACTATTTGATAAGATTGACGGCGAGATTTTACCGATTGCGCAACTGGTTCTGGATGCTGGTACTCAACAACGTGCCAAGACAGATAAAGCAGCAATCGACGGATACACCGAAAGCATGAAGGTTAACGGTGTCGAGTCTTGGGAACCAATACAGGTTATCCAGCTCACACACGCTCACACGCTCCATGACGGCTCTGAATTAACAGCAGGGGCTCACATACTGGTTAACGGCTTCCAACGCCTTGACGCTTGTATAGGGGCGAACTATGACACATTCCCAACTAAGGTGTGTGAAGGTACGTTCGAAGAGGCTGTTTATTACAGCATGATAGCCAACAAACGGAACGGGGTATCGCTGAAGGGTGCGGATTATCAAAAGGCAATCAAGAAACTATACATCCTTGATGCTGCATGGCGCGAACATGGCAAGAAGAAAGAACTTGCATTGTTGTTTGGCTGCTCAACCAAGACAGTTGAACGAGCTGTGAAAGCTATTGACGCGGAGGTAAAGGGGCAATGCTTTAATATGTTTGCTGAAGGTAAGACTAACCAGCAAGTAGTGGACTTTAGTCACAAGGCACTCAACACGATTAAAACGTGGCGTGAAGAGTACGAGCAGTCATTGGAAGACGAAGAGACAGCAAAGCAGGAAAAGGAGCAAGCAGAAGCGAAAGCGGAGGCTGATAAATCCGACCTGTCATACCTTGAAATGACCATCGGTGAGGCAATGAAGGTTGTGGATAAGGAGATTCAAGCGGCAATCCTTGCAATCCTTAATAATACCTACGGAGCCCAAGCAGCACAGGATGAGCCTAAGGCTAGTGACACGCCTCAAGATGATGAGCCTAGCAACGATGAACCTGACCCATCATTAAGCCCTATGGATGCCCTAGCGGCGCAATGGCGTACACTTGATGAGTATGGTGTACACGGTACAACCAAGGAAAAGGTAGAAAAGTACGTGAATAAGAAGGCTCAGTTAAACCGCTTGCATAAGCTTGCGCTTAAACAGTGTCACCCTGACAAGCACGGCAAGGACAACGCCGCGTTAGCAATCTTAATGGACGCATTCAGCACGTTAAAGAAGACGTGGGATTTTAAGTAATCAAACGGTGAGCCCTTCGGGGCTCCATTGGAATCATTGAGGGCAATGCAATGAGCAATAATAAAAAGACAGTAGCTTATGTCTGGAACGGTGAGAATCATCATTCATGGCAAGAAGCAACAAGCCACGGCGTATGCGAGACCATCGAGATTGATAGCACTAATCAAGGCTGTCATATTGAACACTTACGACAAGCGCTCTTAATGAGCAACCGCTTTACTGATAAGATGTCAATCACCTTAGTGATGGCAATCGTACACTTGAAAAGCTATTCAGTGTCGGCTGAGGTGTTAGAGTGGAATCAGTATAGTGTTGACGTGTGGGCTGCTAGCCGTGATGATGCTAAACGAATAGCGAAAGATGAGGGCATATTGTCCTTTAGTTCTAACGATGTAACATGGGGCTCATCGGTCTTTGAAGACGGTGAACCAACAAGCGACCGTAATCACACGGTTTACATACCTTAACTAACAGGAGCCCGTAAATTTATTCCATAGTCGGATAGTTGAGCTTTGATGACTAATAGTTATTTAGTGTTACGTCTTTATTGCAATGAGGGCGTAATGCAAAGAGCTATCAAACAACCGAGGTGATAACATGACACAAACAATCGGACATAGTGAAGCCTACGGAGGTTTACGTGGGCATTCCATCGGCTCCATATACCCAATGATAGTGGTATGTGTTGGCACTGAATGGCGCATACAGCATCCACATTGGGGCTTATGCACACCGACCTACCAGACAGCCCAAGAAGCCCACGACGAGGCTGTAGGGTTAAAGCGTGATTTCTTAAAAAGGCAATAACAGACACTGTCGGATATTGACGAGGTGATAACATGAAACAAGAATTTACCTTATTTCATTGCAGTCCTGACGACCGTGATGAAATTCCATGTGAAAATACACTCTTCTACAAGTGGCTTGCTAGCATGTACCAGTACACGCTTAGAACGCCTAAACTGGGGAATGATATTGCTCGTTACCTCACGCTTGATGTAGAGAACGGCGAACGTATCACAAAGATTCACGCGGAGCGCTTAGGGGAAATCTGGGTAGAGTTCTTTACCCAACACACTAAGCCTATGATGGCGGTTAATCATTTACATTAGGGGATAACATGACAGAGAAAAAACAGTGTCCTTTCGAGGCTGAAGAAAGGAAAGAACGAGTAATCGCTTTAAAGTTAGTAGGAAGCTTGGTAGCTTTCTTTTTGTTTTGCATTTTCCTTTCTAGTCAGGTGTAAATATGAAGTGTGGTTTATTGTTTAATCTCGGGAGTGCTTGGATAGGCTGTCATTACAGCTCACATAACAAGCGCTTTTGTATCAACCTAATCCCTTGTTGCACCCTATGGATAACAAGGAAAGGTGGGAGAGTACCACATGCACATTAAAGTGACCTACGGTGATAAGCTGGTCGGGGTTTTCGAAGAAGATTCCATGTTCATGCTACCGCTAGCACGCAAGGTTTCCGATGGTTACATCAAGTCATTTCTAGCAGACCTACGCGACGGTGAAGTTGTTGTTTATCAAGACTTTGACGGCATTTTAATTGAATTTCAGAAGGTAAAATATTATGAGTTTGACAACTGGGACGCAAGACATGGTTAAACAGATAGTCCTCGGGTCTAACATTAGCGATAACCAGTTGGATGAGATTTGGCACGCAGTGCAAGCCGCTAGACGTAACCGTCGCCAGCAAGCCCCAAGAGCACCCAGTGGAAACACTAATGCTTCTGCTGCACCTATCCGTCCTCTTAAGAATAGACCCTCACGGAAGCCTTCAGGGAGTCCACAGGGCTCTATTCACGGTAGCGCACAGCCTGACCCTGATTTCTTTGCTGATTGGTCAGTCGCGGGTGATGATGGTATGTCACCTAAACCAGTTGACAACACGGACTCTATCAACTATGAGCCGGACGAGTCAGTATTTGAGGACAATGATTTCGAGAATGCTCGCAACAATCGTGAGCACATCGACAACGTTATGAAGAGGATGTTTTAATGAAGCCTAATATCATTCCTTGGGAAGCCATAAAGGAGAAGCCTGAAATTCAGTTGTATATTCAGTCCTTCTTAATAGCTAACCTACCACTGTTTCACAATGTAGAGCAGATAGGACACCGTTGGACACTTCGACATCCTATCGCAGCTCAGTTTATGAACGCAAAGATTCACGGTGATTGGCAGTTTTTCCTAAATGAGCTTAGTGCTGAGGACACATTAGCCATTTATGAAGCAATTATCGTGGTTAAGACACTAATGAGTGAGAGCAAGAATGGTTTCACCTTCATGGGTGATGCTTAATAGGTGTCAATATCCGACACTGTCTGTTATTGACGGGCATTGTCGGAATTACACTCTTATGAATGAGGTACTTTAAGAATCTATAGGATTACTATTATCCATACCTTATATTAATCCTATAGAATATCTTTACTGAGGACTGAGTGATGAGCTATAAACAAGTGGCTGAGTTATATGCAAATGACATAGATAGAAAACTGATTGCGACCTTGACTGGTAAATCAGTAGATGATGTGAATTTGATATGTGATAATGAAGACCTTGAATCACGTATGAGTGGTGAAGGTTATAAACGCTTTATTGAACGTCAAGAGGATTTAAAGGCACGTGGTAAGGTATTTGAAACGAACGCTGTGCTGGACTTTGTGTACCAGACAGTGCGCCCAGTAGCTGACCTCATTGAAGAGTATAAATTGGCTCATCCGAAAGGGATGGAAGCTAAGTGCTTAGTGAAATATGACTCTTTCAATATGGCGCTTTCTGCTATACGCTGCATCATCGGTTTATCACAGAAAAGTGGTAAGCAATTAAAATTCACAACTGCTTGTATTAATGTGATGGAAGCTATTGACCTAAACATTGAAAAGAATATGGCGGTTAAATGTGGTCGCGTGGTACTAGAAGCTGTCTTGCAACACACGGGTGATAAGTTCGAAAAGGTGTTAGAGACTGACGGTAAGAATGCTGTTTATGTGATTAATGCAACCGAAGCGTTTTTCGCGTGGGAAGAGGAATTAACCGAAGAATTAGCTGAAATGGCAGTGATGTTTCGCCCTATGGTAGTCCCTCCGCGTCCTTGGGATGGCTTACAATCCGGTGGATATCACCATGAAACACTTAAACGTTCGTTCATCCGTAACCGCAAGAAGCTACCGTTATCCCAATACGGAACCAAGGCGATACCAAGAGTGTATGAGGCAGTCAACAAGATTCAAGCGACGCCCTTTGCGGTTAATCAGTTCGTATTAGACACCGCATTAGCACTTAAAGAGCAAGAAGTGTATCATAAGAAGTTCCTTCAGGAGCTACCAGAAGCCCCTCACGACCGTTACGCGAGAGATATACGTAATGCTATTGAGAAAGACCAAGAGCTTCTAGGGCTCGATAAGGATGAGTTTAACGTAGCATTGGAGAACGATGCCTATGACCCCGAAACAGGTAAGAAGAAACCGAAGTCGAAGCTTATCACGTTTGGTAAGTGGATTCGTAGCCAGTTACTCAAGATTGTTGATGGTGCAGCCTACGACGCTAAGATGCGTCTGGAAGCCAACCGATATGACCTAGTCCAACTGCTCAAGTATAAGAAAGCTCTAACCTCGGTGAAGAGTAAAAATCGAGTGATTAACACTGCCCTCAAGGTAGCCTGTGATTACCGAGAGTACACACAAATATTTTTCCCACACAATCTTGATTGGCGTGGACGGATTTACCCTATGACTGCTGGACTCACTACGCAGGGTGTAGGATTACAGAAGGCTTTACTTAAGTTCGACAAAGGCTTAGCCATTGGACGTGAGGAAGCTTTGCAATACTTATTAGCGCACGTTGCTGGATGTTGGGGCTTAGACAAAGCTCCGTGGGACGAGCGTATAGAATGGACGGCTAACAATCGTGAATTTATACAGAAGGTTGCAGATAACCCAGTTGATACGTTTGATACGTGGAAAGAAGCTGATTCCCCGTGGTTATTTATTGCGGCTTGTAACGCCATGTCTGATTATTACAAGAACGGGCTTAGCTCTTTATGTGATATACCGATTCCTGTTGATGGCACATGTAACGGTGCTCAACACTATGCAGCTATGACGCGTGATGCTCATGGTGCTTATCAGGTTAACGTGATGCCTAATGGAACCAAGGGACTCCGTGACCGTTTAACGAAACTACGAGGTAAATTAAATGGATAAGCATGAAGCCTATGCACTAGGTTATGAAGATGGTACGTACTGCGATATTAATAGTCGTATGTACGTTCCCACACAAGTCCCTGAGGACTTCAAAGGCGATTACCTTCGTGGTGTTCGCCATGCCATCGAAGACCGCATTAGTTAATCAAAAACAGACACTGTCGGATATTGACGAGGTAACTTATGTCAAGCAATGTTAAACGCTATTACTACAAGAACAACAAAGGTCAGCTTATGGTGCTTCACTCAGTGCTCACCTTGAAGGTCTTACGGTCACGCCTATCGAGAACCTATGCGGGTCGGCAGGATGCCCCAGAGGCTCCAAGAGGCACACTGCTGAGGGTTATCACATGACCATTGAGATACACCTTCTGATAGCCTTAGGACTTGTGATGATTTACTCAGCACATCCCATATGGACACTCTACCGACACGATAAGACATATCCAATAACATCCTTTCGAGAACTATGTGTATTCACTACAATGATGTTGCACATCCCCACAATAATAGTTGCCTCCTTGTGCCGCCACGGTATCAAAGGATTCTTTAAGTTCTTCACGGAGAAACAATAATGACCTTCACTGACGACGCTCTAACCCTCCTTATCAAAGCTGGCTTGACCGATGATGAAATCGTTCAACACGTACACTTAAACACTAAGCCAGCCGACCTATACGGAGCGGTTGCTGAAGTCGTCACTCAGGTCTTAATGGGTGATAAAGAAACCCTAAAGCTTATCGAAAAAAGTAACAAGTCATTCCTTGACCGCATCAAAGATATGTTTGGCAAGAGTGATGTAGTCGAGGTTATCGAGTGGTGGAAAGAATTGGGCATTACACGCTCAGACACTAAAGCCATTGTGATGACCTTTCTTTACGGCTCAAGTGAATATGGTAATCGTGATTCAATTCAGGAACGTATTGATGAGCGTGCAGAGGAACAGCTTGAAAAGGGTCTAGACTCCTACTGGGATAGAAGTGGTGCAGACCTATGGAAAGAACAGCGTACAGTCGCAGTGACAACCATGGTTCGTTTAATCCGTGGTGCAATGTCAATCGTATGTCCCTCAACTGTACAAACTATGGATTGGCTGCAACAAGTCGGACTCATCCTTGGTGAAAGAGATTTACCGACGCGCTGGAAGACGAAGTTAAACTTCCCAGTATGTCAAGATAATCCGAATCGTGTTGTTAAGAAAGTCCAGTGTTTAGAACATGGTAAGCGTATTTGTTCAATTCAGATTCGTGTACCAGCAACCACAGGGAAACGATTAGATGCAAAGAAGATATCAGCGGGCATTGCTCCAAATTTCATTCACAGCTACGATGCGTGTCACCTACAGCTTGTGGCACTCGGTGTTAACACTATCTATTTTCATATGATTCACGATAGCATGGGTGGTCAGGTCGCTTGTATGCCTGAGTTTTCCTATGTACTCCGTGACACCTTTTGCGACATGTACGCAGACGAAGACGTTCTCTTTGATTTCTGGATGGAAAATGATGGCGATACTTTAGCCCTTCCAGCCCCGAAAGAACTAGGCGACTTCAACGTGAACCTTGTTCGTGAATCAAAGTACTTTTTCCACTAGAGGGCAAGATATGAACATGCAATTTCGAATCGACCACATGCTATGGTTACTCATGGTACTAACAATTATCACCATGGGCTTCATGGGCTTCGCTGGTGAAGTCGCGGTTACAATCATCTTGGGACTTAACGTTTACTGGATAGCCTTTTATCTGAATGTGTTCTTTAAAGCGACCAATCAGAACCCACCGAAGGTTGTAGTCAAGAAGAAAAAGGATTTCCGTAAGAAAATGAAGGATGCAGCAAAGAGGAAAGACAAATGAGAAAAGCATTTCACAAAGCGTGTGAGTCATTGTTTTACTTCACATTTTACATGGTAGGCTGTGGTCTAGTCATTGGTATGTTCGTTACCTCTGGTTACATACTGGCTCAATAACAGACACTGTCGGATATTGACACTAAGCCCTGACCTTAATCGGTTGGGGCTTTTTTGCGTTTACACCCTTATGACAAGAGAATTTCAATTAATTTAACGAGGGTAGAATTATGAAAGAGAATACAAAGTGTAACCTTTTCCTTGCCATCCTATTTACAGCTTTAATAGGCTGCTTATTCTTCGGTGCTGGCACAGCTCGGGCTGAACATCCAGATAATGAGTGTATGGAACTGCTCACTGAAAACCCGCAACAATGGGGTGAAGAAGCTAACAGTTACTTGGAAGATATTTATCCAGAGTATGTTGTAGCCGCAACAACCAAACCAGAACTCCAACAAGCTGTATCTAGTTTACTGGTTAGAGCGTGTAATGACCTTGGCGACCTTGAAATGGCTGTTGATTTAGTTGTTGAAATGTCTAGTGCAGTTGTATTTGATTTAGATGAAGAGGTATCACCATAATGTTTGATTCTTTAAACCAATTCTTAGATACACATCGTGTAACTCTTCTAGTTGCACTCGCTTTCTTACTTGGCTTAGTCGCAGGTCATCGTTATGAACCTCTTCAAGCCTCACAATATCCTACTTATGACCTCGAAGCTGAAAAGGCTTGTGTCACTCAGGCTGTCTTCCATGAAGCCCGTGGTGAGCCTGTGAAGGGCTGGGATTTAGTCATCGCAAGTGCTCAGACGAGAGCCCTTGACCCTCATTGGAAAGCCGATACACTTTGTGGTGTTATCTACCAATCCGAACAATATAGTTTCACCTTGCACGATGATGAAGTATTACGTCAGCGTGAGTTGAAAGATTTCGAAAAATTTAAAATCATTGAAGACTACGTGGATTCCACATGGGGTCTTAAGGATGTCGGGGAGTTCAATGGGGTTAACCATTATCTTCGATGTGATGTTCGTAAAACTGTCGCCCACAAATGGTGGAAAGGCATGAAATTTTTAGGGCAAGTAGGAGCCCACTGTTTCTACAAAGGGTACTAAATGTTAAACATGATTCGTGGAGACACCATTTACTGTCAAGCTGTAGATGGCGAGTTTTTCTTTAAAGGTAATCGTATCGTGCGTAACCCTGTCGCGGATAGTGATGGGGATATTCAGGTCTACTGTGATAACGGTAATGACTGGTTTTACGTACCTTTGAAGTGTATTGATAGCCATTTTTCGAACGGCTTTAAATCAGCTCCACCTCCAACTGGTAAAACAACTGACTTAGGTGAAGCTTTCTGTCAAGCTTTCGCTGAACTTCCGGCACAAGCTGCCATCATTGATACATTAAGTATCACCGAACAATTGCAAAAGGAACTACCAATGGCTAACTCTGTAGGCTGCACAAATTCACAACGTCGCACACTTAATCTTGTACTAATCGATGATGATGCGGGTCTTGAAGATGAAGACTCAATTGTTGGTTCATACACGTGCATCACTTCTGACTCAGATTCAGTAGCAATCAATCAGCTAGTATCTGAAGGTAAAGTGACACGTGATATCGACAAGCACAACAAAAAGCGTGTTGAAATCGTGAACAAAGATATTCTTAACCGAACTGGTAATACTGCAAACCTATTACCTATCAAGTTAAAAGATTTACGTTTCGAAGTAAAATAAGTGTGATTACACCCTTATGAAGAGAAAGTTTAGCGGCACTGTCAATATCAGACAGTGTCGCATTTTGACACTAGAGGGTAAAGTTATGAAAGTAGATGAAAATAGTAATATTGTAGGTGTCCTACAATCAATCAATGCTGGTAATCACGACACAGTGTGTCAAGCTATTCGTGATGCTATGCCGGACAACTTCTTCTCGACGCTTCTACATGATGGTCGTGAATGTACCACAGATGGCGTTCAATTCGTGGAGCTAAAGACTCCCTTGAACGGTCTTGACTACCTTGTGTATCCCCAAGTAATCGAGATTCCACAAGAGGGATTCTACGCTGAAATCTTAGCGGAAGACTTTAAGACCTGTCTAGAAAACGCGGGTGTTATCATCGCTACCCTTGGGCATCCCATGAGTGACTTGGGATTATGGGTACGTCTTATCTGTATTCGTTTCAATGTCAATATTTTAGACAGTAGCCAACCACTATTGGATGCTGTCAATGTAGCCCTTCAAACAGTTCTTGAATTAGATAAAACTGGTTGTTGGTTAGTGAACGCTTGTCTGCACCACTGTGCTCAAGTAGAGCACTCCACGTACCAAGAAGTTATGGAAGCGTACACTTCTTGGACAGACGATGAACAAACTGAATTCATTCAGAACACATCAATCGCAATGGGTTTCCAAATCGAAGAGGGTTAAATCATGCCAGTATCAAATAAGCCACGTCATAAGCGTAATGTAAGCGTAGAAAATTCAGTTGCACGTACAGAAGGTGCGTCCAAGATTCTCAAGCTGATTTCATCGGCTACTCAGGGTGATGTATTAGCAGTGCCACGTACAGTGCAGCACATGTTATCTTACCACAATCAGCAAATCTAATGGTCAGCCTTATGTTGTTCATCCTCATTATTTGGTTTCTCACCAAGGAGTAACTATGCTTCAGGAAACTTATTTGAATATCAGTGATACCGCTGCTATTCGTGCTTTTCACGCCACTGCTGCACACCGTGGTATTCGTATTCGTCGCTTCTCGTTAGAGCGTAGCGGTCGTCAAGTCACCATCCGTCAGAAGGTAGCTTAATATGCAATTTGCAACTCAGCACATCAAGGTCAAAGGCAAGGGTGGATATTCGTTCCATCGTCAAGGCGATACTACATGGAAGACCGACGGTAAAGGCATTCCTTTCGAAGTTACCAAACACGCTTCAGTAGCTGCGGCTGCTAAAGATATGAACGAACGTAACCAATCAGGCGCGGGTGGTGCATAATGGAAGCTACTTTTATTGTTCCAGTGCTGCTCTTGGGCGCACTTATTGTTTACAAAGTTTGGGGTGTGATTATAGCTAGCAAGAAGGAATTACAAGACAAGGAATGGTAATTACACCCTTATGAAGAGAAAGTTAACCTAAAAGGTAAATCTCATGTAAGAATGTAAGGCTATAAGCCACCTCCGATACTTAAGATAAGAATTCAGTAGTTCCCTAGATTGAGCCTAGGGGACTCCTGTGAGAATCCTTAGACAATACTTTAACTATCCCTAAATAGTGCCAGTATGCAGACTTCGTGACTTACTCATAAATTTCACGAGGGTTCTCTCAGGAGTCATATTGACTTCACTGTGTCAATTCAGACATCATTAGGTGTATGAACCACAGGTGCTCTTTAACAATAAGATGGGAACCAAACTCCTCTAAAGTAAGGTATATCATCAATCAGTAACACTGGATAAAACTGAAAGAGACTCGACGTAGGTCGGTGAGCGAAAACAGGCATAGTGTGAAATAACACACCTCTCTTAAACCAGTGCTGCTCATTAAGTACATTCGACACATCAATATTCAATAGGACGGAAGCGCCTAAGGTTATTGTACGAGTGTATTTAATGAGCGGTCGTATTCATCACCGCCAACCTGTAATGTGGCTCTTTGGCGAGAGTCAAGCTAGCGGGTGTGGTGAAAAGTTCCGCAACTTATTTAGGAGTCATTATGACTGACCGTGAAAAGATTCAAATCCTTAGAAGCTGTACCTTACAAGTCGGGCATACCGATGGACAGCCATTTGAAAAAGGATGTGTCACCGTTTGTTCCGGTCGAAGTTACGACTTGTTTGCCATCGGGGAGATTCAGGAAATTATGAATCACTTCAATAGCATGGCAGCCTTCGGCAGCATTCCGTCACCCACTGACAGATTCGTATATCGTATGTTTCAAGACAACGGTATCATCACAGCTTTCGCATATCTAGGCGACTGCATGAATGCTGAAGATAGAGAAGAAATTTAGGATAGGTAGCTCAGTTGGGAGAGCATCCCCCTCATACGGGGACGGTCGCTGGTTCGAGTCCAGCTCTATCCACCAAACAAACGGGAAGTAACTGGTAATTATCATCCAGCTTGGCTAGGACGGTACTTTGGTTCACCACGCATAGGTGGTTCTGAGGTGTGCGTTCGTGGAGTCATAATAGATGGAGGTGTGAAATCCTCCCTTCCCGACCAAACAGGAGCAATTTATGGAATGGCTTATAGCTTTTCTAGTAAGTTTCGTAGGCGTAGGTCTGCGAGGGCTCCAAACGCACAACATAGTAGATGGTAATTTCAAAGCTGCTGGTATAACCAGTGTCCTCATGGGAACCACAAATGTCGCCATGATAGGTCTAGTAGCTGCTGACCCGTACTATGTAGCAATACCTGTAATCGTCGGGAGTACCTTGGGTGTACTCACATCAATGTGGTGGAAAAGACGATAAGAACAAGGCAGCGTTCCCTTATATCTCAGTAAGCAGCCCGTCAAACTCTTTGATTACTGTGGGAACCGCTGCAACCAAATTAGTGAACGGTGATGGATGCACCAATTCGAGAAAGTTCCTGTCCTCGTTCACTAGCTCAAACAATGGTTTCTTGAAGTCCACCTCCCTACTCTCACGACTTCTTTATTCAGGGTAATTCCGAAAGAAACCCTCAAATTCTTATAGTGACGCCCAGCGGTGTCCTTCGAAATCCACCTCCTATAAGCACTAACCCTTCGGGGATTTGCCCAACGAGCTGAGTTAGTAGATAAGATGGCGAAAGCCCCAAACTCTAAGTGAGTCTTTTAATACTAGGCACTTAGAGCCCTTTGGAATGCCCGTGGAATCACACAGACGCCCTCACTGTGCCATGGGTATCCCAAAGGGCAGCCCTCCCCCTTGTTCCTAGCAACGCGACCGAATCTGGTTTGGCGCGTCGGGATGTATCAGCAATCAAACCAGTCAGATGTATCTCATGTCTAGTGGGCTTCTGAATGTCACCGTAAAAGTCTCCAAGGGTTCCCTGACGTATTCAGTGGTCTCAAAGATGACGCACGCGGTGGGATTCAGAAATCCTCTGGGTTTCCCTCCAAGTAAGACAGCCGATTCCTAGGGCTTTGTACAGGGAGCCGAAAGGCGAATGAAAGAGTGGATTTTAAATAATTCAGTGAACTCAGAATCTACGGGTTAACGCCCAATTTTTATTTAGATAATGAGAAAAATCCATAAATGTCAATTATTAAAGGTGAAGTTTTATTCGCATCAACTGCTAGTGTAGATGATAAGTTCGGTCCACCGGGTAACTATTACGTTACATTGCTGGTAGACGAGGAAACGTTTGCAGACGCAGAAGCAGATGGTCTTAAATGTAAGCGCGGTGACTATAAAGGTACGCCACAACTTACAGTTAACCTGAAGCTGAAAGGCGGTGGTACACGTCGTGACAATACGACTTATATCAATAAGCCAATTACTGTTGTAATTAAAACACCAGAAAACAGCAAGGCTCCTTATCAGGAGAAAGCCCACGATGAAAATGGCGACGTATGTATGCGTCAAAAGGAACTCGTTCGTGGCTCATTAGTCCGTGTATCGTACAAAGCACGTGAGTGGACTATGATGGGTAAATCAGGCGTAGCGTTCGACCTTAAAGCCGTACAGGTTTTAGTTGAAGGTAGCGGTTCACAAGACCCAACCGACGAATTCGATGACGATGACGACGGTGACTTTTAAGCAATAATACGGAATCCAATCACTGCGGTGGTTGGCTTCCTTTTTTTAATCAAAATCAGACAGTGTCGGTTATTGACACGGGAGCAAGTAATGACTCAAGTGTTCGGTAGCCATGTTTTAGATAGAATAATTGTGGTTCACAATAAAAAATTCTACGCATATAATCATGCTTACAGTAAAGCTTTAAATCTGTTCACAGAAGAACAGTGGGTTAAACAATCAGGTAACGCTATGTGTGAACAGACACAAAGCCGTGCCATTAATGTACTGACAGCATATGACGTGGAGAAATTACATGAATTTCAAACAGAACCTAATCATCAATATCTTCTTTATCGCAGCAGCTATTATAGCGCTCTCCTTCCCTTTACAGGTTAGAGCTGACTCATTCATTCTAGGTGGTGGTTCGTACCATCTACAGACGCGAGATTATACTCATGACGGTGAAAACGTTAAAATTAATGAGGTCAATCCAGCCTTCGGCTATCGCAATTCTCGTTATGAGGTCTCAGTTATCTATCTTATGGAGAACTCGTACAAGAACGAATCTCTCGCTATTGCTTGGAATCCGCGTTGGGAAGTCACCCCGACTATGGACTTAGGTTTACGCCTCGGTGCAGCCACTGGTTACGCTGATACTCCCGTGGATTCCGAAGTAGTCCCTGTGGCAGGTTTTGATTTCACCTATGATATGGGTGCATTCTATTTAGTTCTGGGCTTCATTGCACCAGAAGTTATCACATTACATTTGGAAATTCCCTTATGAACAAGCATACACGTATGAGACCAAACCGTAATCGCTTACACCACTTCCATGATTCACAAAAGAACCATGAGAAGACCAAGGGGCGTAAAGAGTCCGCTCAGAACTCCCCAAAGCCTCAGGCGGATTACAAGGAGCCTCACGATGGTTAACCAAAAGAAGGACTGGTATATACGGACTTCCGAAGTACCATTCAACGGCAAGAAGATATCACATTCTGAACTACGCGTGGCAACGCTTGATGAAGCAAATGTCGCGCTGCTCGAAGCTGCCCAACGGGTTGCAATACTCAATGGTAATACACGACGATTGTCAACCTATTACGTCGAACCATTGTTCCATGCTTGTGGATGTGGAGACTCTGACTAATGGCGAAATCGAAGGAATCATTATTGTCGGTGCGGGAACAGGCTCAGTTGGAATTGGACGCGGAATCATTTCGTGCCTCCGTGGACAAGGAAAAAGCTTTTTTACGTAAGGCTAAATGGTGGCATAAGTTCATCCCACGTATCAAAATCTCAATAGGTAAATGGTAATGAATAAATCCACTACCAATCATATGGGCGCTAAGGTGTTCCCTGAAGTCTTAACGTTCTTAATGCTGGTTATCTGTCTTATTGTGTTCACTGTTATCTTTAACTCAGCCGGACCAGCATCACAGCTAATCGTATTCATGGCAGGACAGTTCTTTACTGCTCTGTTAATTTGTGTGAACTACCATGTTGGTACGTCGCAGTCATCAGCAGCTAAATCGGAGAAGTTAAATGCCATTATTAAGTGAAGAACTCACACCACGTGAGATTGCTCAGCAAGAGTTAGACCAAGAAGCTAATAAAAAGGGCGTCAAGCTTCTGAAGGAAAAACTTCGTCAGTTGAAGCAAGCTCGTACCATTGTTGCTAACCTAGAGCGTGAAGTTGACGACCTAGAAGAAGCAATTGACCAAGGCAACGTGTAATGGCAATGATGCCTAACATGTCCGGCGGTTACAGAGGTAGTATCGAACGCCCCGATGTTGCCCTAAGAAACCAACCAGTTCCCGTGGAATTCTGCGGGTGGCGTAGTGATACCTTACGTCTTCAACAAGCTGGCTGGCAAATTGCTATTAGTCATGACGCACGATGTTTTGAGGATATCTTTATCTTCAACCATGAGAACCTAAGGCTCCAAGGGGTTTCTCGCGGTTACGACTCGTACGATGCACTTTCACAGCGACGCCATCAAGGACGTTTCCAGAACGTTGCACCGATTCAAATTCAGTACATCGGGAACATCAGGGCTGTTCAAATGAACACCACTGTCAACTTTCTAGAAGCTAAGACGATTGATTGTACTCCCAGTTATGCAGAAATGACTGAAGTGGATTTAGCTACATTATTCACAGTAGTTCCGAATCAGCAAGAAGCTCTGTTTGTAGACAAAGCGGATATGTCTGTAGTTGACCACTTACAAGCGGTTATCGACGGGCAACGTGACAAGCAAGCTGAACTACGTATGAAACACCGTAAGCGTTTAGATGGTTGTAAACAGAACTTAGAAGCCCCTAGTGACATCCTCCTTCAAGTTCGTGCAGCGTGATTTACACTCTTATGAACAGAAGGTCGCATTACCCTGAGGGGTCTATGTGACCTTTTATTTAGAGTTCACTGAATGAATCAAAATCCGACACTGTCTGATATTGACAGGAGACAGAATGAAAATAGTTATTAATGCACTACCTTTCTCATTTGCTCGTTGCTTTAAATTTCCTATTGAAGTAGAAGCCACACAATTAGAGAGTGGAAGCTTTTTAGTATACGGTGAAGAGTTCACCAAACATCATTTCACTTTCAAGTACAAGCAGAGATTCACTAAAAAATTCCGTGAGACTGGCTGGTATGTTGACCATAGACATGTAATAGAGGTTCGAGATGTTTAAGAAATTCCAGAGTATCACTAACACCAAATTAAAGTATCTTGCCCATTGGCAACTTACACATGGGGACCAATTGGTTCACGTAACTGAAAAGATTCATGGTGCAAACTACCAAGTGTCCTATGATGGCACAGGGTTCACCGTGGGTAGCCGTAAGAAACAACTCGGAGCCACCGAAGGTTTATATTCAGACCTATCTATTCGCGCTGTGTTCTGTGAACGTGTTAAATTACTTTACACGATTATGAAGGAACAGACCTTAGCCCAAGAGCAAGCTGCTTTAGCTGGCAAGGATGTCCTCATTAAACAAGGTAAGCTTGATGATGCCGAACAATTCTATAAGCAGACTGCGCCGTCAATTTCTCCTACGTTTAAGTCTATCCGAGTTCGTGGAGAACTATATGGTGGACTCTACGAGCACGAAGATGTCTGTAAACTCGACATCAAGCGGGTGGGCAAGGGTGGTATTTCCTACGCTCAAAACGCCTCCGTCGCTGTGTTCCGTGTTGAAGTCGATGATGTGCCACTACCGTGGGCTCAAGCGAAACTACTATGTTTCTGCGTTGACTTGCCAACCGTACCAACGGTTTTCAATGGAACGTTGGATGAAGCAATTGAGTGGAGCGCTGCACACGTTCAAGATAATACACTTATCCCAAATGGAACCCCATGGCTTCAGCCAGATGGAACCCCATTGCTTCTCGATGGAGCCGTTCAACCTTTACCCTTTATCAAAGGTAACGGACGTGAAGGGCATGTTATCGAATTCCAAACACCTATCACCATGGATGATGGGCGTAATGTGATTTTCAAGGATATCAATCCTAATCACGCAGAGACCTCGAAGGTCAAAAAGAAAGTACCAAAGGTAGCCCAGTTAAACCCTGAGCAAACCTATGTGGTCGCTAATATTTCCGCAGGTTTTACCGATGAGCGTATCATTACTCAGTTCTCTTACGATGAATATCAACGTAAGGATTTCATGCTGGTGATGGGTAAGGTTCTACAGGATTGCCTAGGGGAACGTCGTCAAGTTGACGGCACAGTCGAAGATTTCTTTACCAATGCCTCAGCGGCTGACCGTAAAGTTGTCACTAAAGAATTAATGCGTATTGCGTGTCAAGAGATGCGTAACAAATACATGGAGCTAACCAATGGCTAAAGAACAAGTAGACATCACGAAGGTAGACCGCGAGGCTCTTGAAAACGTCGTGATGCAGTTACAAACTGACAACAAATTAATGGCTCAGCAAATCATTGCAGCCAACCGCCTTAACCGCGACCTTGAAGCTCAGCTAGAAGAAGTAGGTTCACGCCTATTAGCAGTGCGTTCATTGGTCGGTAAGATTGACATCATCGTCGGTCTTAAAGATTTACCAACCGGAGAAACCGATGCCTAACACACTCACCGTCTATCAAGAGGTGAAGGAAACAACTGACCAGAAACGTCGCCGCTTAGCAACTGAGTTGAATCTCATTGTACAGCAGCTTAATTCTAAAGTCGGTGAAATCCTAGAAGAAGGTGTTGACGTAGATATCATCCATCGTGACGGCACAGTCGTTAGTGGTGATGATGCTCTTATCTCAGTCGCAGACTGCTCATACCAGACCAAGCGTAAGCACTACGGTCGATGAGTGATAAGCCGAATTCGGTACTCAGTAATCAACCACACTGGCATGATGATTGTATCCCTAACCCAAAGGGATGCGATAGCTCAGATGCGGTGACTGTGTATGACGACGGCTCTGCTTGCTGTTTTGCGTGTATGACACAGCTATTCCCTAATCCCAAGAAGTATGGTTACGACCAATGGGAGAACGGTGAAGGAGCGATTCAATCACACACAAAACAACCTGAAGTTAAGAAGCCTACTATGTCCACCTCAACTCTTGAACATGAACTCAGAGTGTACGAGAAGGCAAAGTTTAAAGGTTTCCCCGATAGGAAAATTTCTATCGAAACTGCTCAGTTCTATGGTGTTAAAACCGACTTAGCAGGAAATGTTTACTTTCCATATTTCAGCAAGACAACACACAAAATCTGTGGTATCAAGAAACGCACCCCTGATAAGAAATTCTCTATCATTGGTGACATCACTGGTACAGATGTCGGGCTGTTCGGTCAGCAGAAATTCAAAGCAAAGGGTAAATATTGTACGACTCACGAAGGTGAATTCGATGCACTAGCTGGTTATCAAATGATGGGCAGCCGCTTTGCGAACCTTAGTATTCCCACGGGAGCCCCTTCGGCATCCAAAGGAATCAAAGCAAACATTGATTATTTAGAATGTTTCGAAAAGAATGTTATTAGTTTTGATGGCGACGAACCGGGACGAGATGCCAGTTTGAAGGTTGCACCAATCTTTGAGCCGGGTACATGTTTCATTCTGGAACACCCAGAGGACCACAAGGATGCTTGTGAATGGTCTAAGAACGGCGCAGCCCAACTATGGATGCAGATGTTCTGGGACGCTAAAGTTTATACTCCTGCGGGAATTGTGAACTTAGCGGACGACTTCGAATCACTATTTAATCGAGAAAACAAAGAGTCCATCCCATATCCTTGGGAAGGGATTAATGAAAAGACTAACGGGCTCCGATACAAGGAACTGGTGTGTTTAACATCAGGCACAGGTATGGGTAAGTCTACAGTCGTAAGAGCTTTATGTCACCACCTCCTAGAAAATACCGATGATAATATTGGTGTCTTATTCCTAGAAGAGGACCCAGACCGTACCAAACTTGGTATCATGGGTTATCACTGTGGTAAAGCCTTACACCTTAATGAAGTCTTCGTTGAACAAGAACGAGATTTCATCAAGAAAGCCTATGATGAAACTGTGGGTTCTGGACGTTTCTATGCGTTCAACCACTTTGGCTCAGCAGCCGTGGACGACCTATTGGCTAGGATTCGTTATCTCATCAAAGGTCTCGATTGTAAATGGATTGTACTAGACCACCTTTCTATCATTGTTTCCGGTTTAGATACTGGTGATGAACGCAAGGCTATCGACTTGGCTATGACTAAGTTGAGGACCATTGTAGAAGAGACAGGTGTTGGTATGATTCTGGTTTCACACTTGAAACGTGTGGGACAAGGTAGAAGCCATGAAGATGGCGGTCAGATTTCTCTTAGTCACCTAAGGGGTTCTCAGGCTATCGCACAACTTTCTGATATTGTAATCGGTCTTGAACGTGACCAGCAACATAAGAATGCTGTGATTGCGAATACTACCAAGGTACGCGTTTTAAAGAATCGTTATACTGGCAAGGTGGGCTTATGCTCACACTTACTATTCAATCCCGATACAGGGAGGCTCGTTGAAATCGACCCAGATACTCTGGACTTCGGTGACGACGATGACCCTACTCACGACTTTTAAAAGGTAACGACATGCTCAAGGAATTACATTTAGAAAACTACCCAATCCGTGTACTGCTATGTACCTCATTTACTGAAACACAGCACATGTACGATGTGTTTGGTGTACCATTCAAGGCACAAGGCGCAGCATTTGTTGAACGCCTCGACACTGACAATCTCGGAGCTATCTTCGTTATTGCCTTTGATGACCTTGAAACAGCGCTCCGAAATGATATTCTTTGTCATGAGCTTATTCATCTTAAAAACCAAATCTTCGAGTATGTTGGTGTTAAGCTGGATTTTGCTAACGATGAGCCGGAAGCTTATTACTACGGTTACTTGTATGATGTAATCTCTTCCGCCATTCGTCACAATGATACACATGAAGTGCAACCTAATGAAAAGGGTTCACTTGTGCATTATGTGAAGACTGGTGGGGAGCCGTCAGAATCCGACACTGTCTGATTTTGACACTAAAATAGAATGAACACAGAGTGAAGGTATCCTATCCCCAAACCTAACCCGAGGAATTGATGAAATTCGAATACAAATTAAACCCCTTCGCTACTCTATTTGAACGACGCTATTGTTTTGATATTGAGGCAAATGGATTGCTCAAAGAAGTTTCACTATTCTTTTGTGCTGTTATTGAAGACGTTGACACAGGTGAAACGTTCTATTACGACCCTGATAATGTTGATGCGTTCCTGAAAGAACTGAGCCGCGCTAAATGGCTTATCGGACATAACATCATTGGTTATGATTTACCAGCTCTGAAAAAACTTCATGGATGGCAACCAAACCCAGCTACACTGATTTATGATACAGTAATTGCTTCACGCATTTATAATCCGCACCTTGAAATGCACCCCGATTGCCCTCGGAAAGTCCCGAATGCACACGACGGTGGCAAGATGAAAACTGTGGGTCCACATACACTAATGAATCTCGGCTTCCACGTTGGCTGCCACAAGGGAGACTTTGGTGAAGACCACGCATTTGACGAATACTGTCCAGAGATGATGACGTATTGTGCGCAGGATGTTACTGTAAACGTGAAAGTCTTTAACTGGTTACGAAAGAAATTAAA
>Ga0209344_10001230_pt1 | contig 34885 bp, 26 predicted proteins | sample Cruoilmetagenom6_FD_187293 | JGI IMG/M metagenome (GOLD analysis project Ga0209344, IMG submission 187293) | Oil polluted marine microbial communities from Coal Oil Point, Santa Barbara, California, USA - Santa Barbara Oil Seep Sample 6 (SPAdes)... | ecosystem: Environmental > Aquatic > Marine...
GTAATTACCTGAAGCATATAGTCCATCATAATAACCATTCATGTAACCGTGATTATAACCAGACCAATATGAAGAACCATACCATCCCCAGCCACCACCGTAACCCCAGTGCCATGGACTACCCCATCCGTAACTCCAGCCCCAGCCGCCACCGTAGTAGCCGCCACCCCAACCCCAACCTACATTCCATCTCCACGGACTTGGGTACCACCATCCATAACTCACATAAATACTCGTTCCATAAAAATACGGATCATAATTATAATAGTAATAATTAGTGTAATAATCATCATAATAGCCATACCTTCCTGCCGGTCTATGGAATCGTCTAATTCTTGAGGTATATTCATAATCATAATATTCATTGTCGAAATCATAATTATCACCATTATAATAATTATTGGTAATTCTTACATTACCATTCTCATCTTCATAATAAGTGGTAGAATCAGTAATTCCAAGTTGACGATTATATTCTTCTTGAGCTTCTCTTTCTCTTTGGTCATAATAATAATCTGTAGCAGTTGAATAATCTGCATCATTTATTTCTTCTTGCTCTTGCTCAAGATAATTAGCTTCATCACTTTTTTTAGATTTTTTCTTTGATGAAGGATAAAAATCATCTTGTGCATAAACATTTGCTCCTAAAAAAGTGGCTAATGTTATTAAAGCTATGGTTCTAAATGCTTTCATGTCTATATATTTTAATATGCTTTACTTTTTCAAATAATGTTAATGAAATGTTAACACCTACGAAAAAGCAAACTCTGTGCCAATAATCAATTCTACCATGTTAATATTACAGCTATACTAAAAACAACATTGTAAATGATTTCTCCAACAATTTCTCCTGCTACTCTTCTGTTTCTTGCTTTACGTTGCTCTTCTTCTATTATCCTTTCGTTTTCAGAAGAGTAAACCTCACCAATATTATGTTCATTATTGTAATAAGTTTCATAATAATCTTCTTCAGACATGTAATTATCTTCATCAAAAATTGATACCCCTAAAGTATCTGAATCATTGGCTTGAGAAACTGTTTTTTCACTTGGCTTCTCAGTATAAAAATCATCCTGAGAATATGCAGAGGTAGAAATTAAAAAGATGCTTATTAAAATGGTTAAAAGATGAACTGTTTTCATAATAGATTTAATAAAATTTTAAACTAATTTTGACACTTATAAAAGTAATTAATTAGTTCACACACTATCAAAAAATATACCTAAAATAAATGGCAAAAGATTTTACTACTCGAAAAGAAGATTATTCTCAATGGTACAACGAAATAGTTCTTAAAGCAGATTTGGCAGAACACTCTGCTGTAAGAGGCTGTATGGTTATTAAACCTTATGGTTATGCTATCTGGGAAAAAATTCAAGCTCAATTAGACAAAATGTTTAAAGAAACTGGTCATGAAAATGCCTACTTTCCATTATTTGTACCAAAAAGCTTATTTGAAGCCGAAGAGAAAAATGCAGAGGGTTTTGCTAAAGAATGTGCCGTTGTTACTCACTATAGATTAAAAACTGACCCTGAAAATCCATCAAAATTAATTGTTGATCCCAATGCAAAATTAGATGAAGAGCTAATTGTTAGACCAACTTCTGAAGCTATTATTTGGAACACCTACAAAGGTTGGATTCAGTCTTATAGAGATTTACCATTATTAATTAACCAATGGGCAAATGTGGTACGTTGGGAAATGAGAACTCGTTTATTTTTAAGAACTGCCGAATTTTTATGGCAAGAAGGACATACTGCTCATGCCACCAAGGAAGAAGCCATTGAAGAAGCTGAAAAAATGTTGGAAGTATATGCTACTTTTGCTGAAGAATGGATGGCTATTCCGGTTTTAAAAGGCTTAAAAACTCCAAACGAAAGATTTGCCGGAGCTGAAGAAACATACTGTATTGAAGCATTAATGCAAGATGGTAAAGCCTTACAAGCAGGAACTTCTCACTTTTTAGGTCAAAATTTTGCTAAAGCTTTCGATGTGAAATTCACTTCAAAAGAGGGTAAACAAGAATATGTTTGGGCTACGTCTTGGGGAGTTTCTACTAGATTGATGGGAGCCTTAATCATGACACATTCTGATGATGAAGGATTGGTATTACCTCCTAAAATTGCACCTATCCACGTAGTTATTGTTCCTATTTATAAGGGTGAAGAACAACTCAATCAAATTTCTGAAAGAGCATTACAACTTAAAAAAGAATTAGAAGAAAAAAATATTCGTGTAAAATACGATAACAGAGATACACACAAACCAGGTTGGAAATTTGCTGAATATGAATTTAAAGGTGTTCCTGTAAGAATTGCTATTGGACCAAGAGATTTAGAAAACGGAACTGTAGAAGTTGCTCGTAGAGACACCAAAGAAAAAGAAATTCTGCAACAAAAAGACTTAGCTCACAAAGTAGAAAATCTATTAGAAAAAATTCAACGAAACTTATACCAAAAAGCAATAGATTACAGAGAAGAAATGACTAACAAAGCTGACAGCTGGGAAGAATTTAATCAACTTATTAAAAAAGGCGGTTTTGTTTTCGCTCATTGGGATGGCACCCCTGAAACAGAAGAAGAAATTAAACAGCAAACCAAAGCCACTATTAGATGCATTCCTTTAAACAACAAACAAGAAGAAGGTAAATGTATCTTAACAGGCAAACCATCTACCCAACGAGTAGTTTTTGCTAAAGCTTACTAAAAATTGGAACTTATAGATTAGAGATTTTAATTTTAAACAAAAAATGAAAAAGCCAACTACCCATGAACTTATTTTAGACACCCTAAAAGAAAAAGCTTGCTTAAAACAACAAGTGTATAAAAAAACCTATGCCATTTTTCAGGAGTTTAAAGCCGAAGCCAATAAACTTATTAGTGAGCTAGGGGGTGAAATGTGTGATGTTGATAAGGAGGTTACTTTCGAATATATAGACAAATCAGATTTTGAATTTCGGATTAAATTTGGAGGAGACGTATTGGTATTTTTTATGCACACCAATGTCTTTGATTTCGATAAATCTCACAACATTTGGAACTCTTCCTATGTCAAAGAAGATAGACTGAGAACTTACTGCGGAATGATAAACATCTATAACTTTTTAGCAGACTCTTTTAAATACAACAGAGTGGACGATATTGGTTATTTGGTAGCTCGTTGCTTCTTTAATAAAGATGAACATTATTTTGTAGAAGGCAAAAGACAATTAGGTTTTCTCTACAACGATTTCATTAATGAGACCATTAATACAAAAAAAATAAAAAACATTATTGAATCATCCATTTTGTATTCTATGGATTTTGATTTACTAACCCCACGATATGAAACTATGAGTACTGTAAGTGTTCAAGAAATAAACGAAGTTACCTCTATCATTAAACTTAAAACTGGTAAACGACTTGGTTTTAAATTTCAAAATGATAATGATGATATTACTTAATTAGAATAGTAGTCAATTTTGTTGGCAGACTCTATTAGAGTTGGTAATTTTGGTCAGCGAAAAAATTTATAAACTCATAAAAATAAAATACTATGGCAAATGCATATTTTAATGTACCAATAGCAACAAATGAACCTGTAAAAGGATATGCTCCTGGCTCTAAAGAAAAAGAAGAATTGTTAGCCGCTTACAAGGAATTAAAAAGCAAAAAAATTGAAATTCCTATGGTAATTGGCGGCAAAGCTGTTACTTCTGATGCTCAAGTAAGCATACATCCTCCACACGACCACAAACACGAGTTAGGGTTTTACCACAAAGGAAATACGCAATATGTTCACCAAGCTATTGAAGCTGCATTAGAAGCAAGAAAAACATGGGCAAATACACCTTGGCAAGATAGAGCAGCTATTTTCTTAAAAGCTGCTGATTTATTAGCCGGACCATATAGAGCTAGAATGAATGCCGCCACCATGCTTTGTCAAAGTAAAAATGCTTTTCAAGCAGAAATTGATGCTGCTTGCGAAATGATAGATTTTTTCAAATTCAATGTTCAATATATGATTGACATCTATAAAGAACAACCTGAATCACTTCCCGGAGTATGGAACAGAATGGAATATCGTCCATTAGAAGGTTTTGTATTAGCCATTACGCCTTTTAACTTTACTTCTATTTGTGCTAATTTATGTGCTGCTCCTGCATTAATGGGGAATGTAGTAGTTTGGAAACCTGCCAACACACAAATTTACTCTGCACATGTAATTATGGAATTGTTTAAAGAAGCTGGTTTGCCTGATGGCGTTATTAATATTGTTTATGCTAGCGGCCCAGAATTTGGAGAAGCCGTTTTTAAACATCCAGATTTTTCAGGATTACACTTTACAGGTTCTACAGGAGTTTTCAAAAACTTATGGAAAACCATTGGTAATAACATAGACCTTTATAAATCTTATCCAAGAATTGTTGGAGAAACAGGAGGTAAAGATTTTATTATCGCTCACAAATCTGCTGATGCTAAAGAAGTAGCAACCGCTATTTCAAGAGGTGCTTTTGAATTTCAAGGACAAAAATGTTCTGCTGCTTCTAGAGCTTATATACCTTCTAACATTGCTGATGAAGTAATAAAATATGTAAAAGAGGATTTAGCTTCTTTCAAAATGGGTTCACCCGAAGATTTCAGCAACTTTATTAACGCTGTAATTGATGAAAAAAGCTTTGATAAAATTGCTTCATTTATTGAATATACTAAAACCAAAGATGATGCTGAAATTATTTGCGGTGGAAAATACGACAAATCTGTAGGTTACTTTGTTGAACCAACTGTTGTACTTACTACTAACCCACATTTTAGAACCATGTGTGAAGAAATTTTTGGCCCATTCATGACCATTTATGTATATGATGCCAACGAATATGAAGAAACACTACAATTATTAGATGCCACTTCTGAATACGCATTAACAGGTGCTATCTTAGCTAAAGAAAGACCAGCCATTAACCTAGCTACTAAAGTGTTAGAAAATGCCGCAGGAAACTTCTACATTAACGACAAACCAACCGGAGCTGTTGTTGGTCAACAACCATTTGGTGGCGCTAGAGCCTCAGGAACTAATGATAAAGCAGGTTCTTACCTTAACCTTATCAGATGGACTAGCCCAAGAACAATTAAAGAAACTTTTGTTCCGGCTAAGGATTACAGGTATCCGTTTTTAGGATAAGCATCTTTTTCAAAAAATGAAAAAACCAACTAACACATAAGCTAGTTGGTTTTTTTATGCTTTAATAAGTTGTTTTTTATATTTCACTGACTAACAAGTAACAAAATCATTCTCCATAAATCACCAACAAATAAAATACGCTTTCAAATGCTATTTTGTTAAAATTCAAAATTATATTTTGCGAATTACACCAAATAAAACATCCTAAAATTGTTACTTTTGCCAAATAAAATTTTAAAACTATGAGCAAAAAATTACAACCCGCAGACAATATTCAAGATTTACAATATTTTGGTGAATTTGGAGGAGTAAATCCTTCTATTACAGATTCTTCTACCTACACTTTTTTACAGGCAGGCAAGATGGAAGAAATTTTTGAACACGAAATTGAAGGCTGTTACCTATACTCCAGACATTGGAACCCAATGAACAAGTACCTTTCTCAAGCCTTAGCTCAACTAGAAGGCACAGAAAGTGCTTCTGTTACAGGTTCGGGAATGGCAGCTATTACCAATGTAATTTTACAACTTTGTAATGCAGGCGATGAAGTAGTTTCCAGCAGAACCATTTACGGTGGTACTTATGCTTTCTTCAAAAACTTTTTACCAAAATTCAACATTACAACTAACTTTGTTGATACAACTAATATGGAGTTAGTAAAAAAAGCCATAACACCCAACACCAAAATAATTTACTGCGAAACGATGAGCAACCCTATGTTAGAAATCTCTAATATAGCAGCTTTATCTAAATTAGCAAAAGAACACAACTGCAAATTAGTGGTGGACAATACTTTTTCGCCAATGATATTCTCTCCTGCCGAAATGGGAGCTGACATTGTTGTACACAGTATGACTAAATTCATTAACGGAATGAGCGATTGTGTTGCCGGTTGTATTTGTGGAACTAAGGAATTTATTGATTCTCTTTCTGATGTAAATAATGGAGCAAGTATGTTGTTAGGTCCAGTATTAGATAGTTTCCGTTCTGCAGGTATTCTTAAGAATTTAAGAACGCTACACATTAGAATGAAGCAACACAGTGCAAACGCATTACACATTGCCTCAAAATTAGACCAAAATGGATTTAAAATAACCTATCCGGGGTTAGCCAATCACCCACAGCATGAATTGATGAAAACCATGTATAATGAAGAGTTTGGCTTTGGCGGTTTGTTTGTCATAGACATGAAAACCAAAGAAAGAGCCAATGTTTTAATGGAAGAAATGCAAAACAACAATGTGGGCTATTTAGCAGTAAGCTTAGGTTCGTATAAAACCTTATTTAGTGCTCCGGGTGGTAGTACTTCATCAGAAATTCCTGAGGAAGAAAGAAAACAAATAGGTTTAACAGAAGGATTAGTACGAGTTTCTATAGGATTAGACAACAACGCTGAACGTACTTACCAAGTTATCAAACAATGTTTAGATAAGGTAAGCTAATTTTATTTTTAAAACAACCATTTAATATCTAGGCTTACTGCTAGCAGTAAGCCTAGATATTTTATTAACAATTTTGCTTTTTTTGTGAATAACTTTGTTGAAAAACACATTCCCTTAACATTAAATACACCTTAAACATCTTTTAGTTTTGTGTTAATTAATTAAACAACAGTTATGTTCACACTATTCAAAAAGAAAAAAATTAAAGAAGATGTTGCTGCCAACATATTTATTAATTCGATTCTCAACACAATAGATAGTGGATTCCCTGAAATTGTTGGCATTTTAAATGATGCTCCCGAATTTGTAAAATCTCCTCAACTATCCGTTGCTAATGATGATCAATTCACATTAATCGTTTTCGCAATTAACCTTGATTTAATTGACGATTACTTTGATGCTTATGAAAGCGACAGCTTAAAGGCTATAATTTTAGAAAAAACGAGCGAAATTTTTGATGTAAGCGTTGAAGACTTTACTAAAGCCATCAACAATTATCAAAGCTATTTATCTAAAATAAACTTTCCATCTAAAAACAAAGTTTACGCTATTTCTAAAGCTATTTTTGGAAAATACAACCTATACGATTTCCAAGATGATTATTTTAAAAACATGAAAAGTCCAAATCCGATGTTATTAAAAAGATTGGATGAAGCTACCGCTAATTTCGTTTTCAATTGGGAAGCTTTTCATGACAAATACAATTATAGCAAGTAAACTAATTGTTAAACGTCATTCTCGAAATTTTTAAGTGTAACGAAAAAATTATCGGGAACCTCCATTTCCTCAGATACATTTGTAACACATTCGTTACTAAAAAGATTTCTGCATTCGCAGGAATGACGAACAGAAGAGATAAATACTATTAATCGTAAGCTTTCAACACAACATTTATTGCTGTATCAACTTCGTAATTAACTGATACAACTCTTTATTTGGATTATCTTCCAACATCGCTAAATGTTTATCTATTGTTTGCTGGTCATTTCTTTTTGCCGGACCTGTCTGAGCTTCTTTAGGGGATTGCTTCTTAATTTTATTAGCCGTTTCATTTATCAATGACAATAAAATAGAAAAATCTATCTTGTTTTTTGTCGTCAATTCATCTGCAACCTGATACATATAATTAGAAAAATTACATGCAAAAACGGCTGCCAAATGTAACACCTCTCGTTGCTGCGAATTAAGTTCCACTACTTTATTCGACAATGTTTTTCCCAGCTCAATCAATTCATCAACAACCTCTTTTGAATTACCTTCAATACATAAAGGTACCTCATCAAAAGCTATAGGGTTTTCTTTAGAAAATGTTTGCAAAGGATAAAAAACACCATACTTTTCAAATCCACTAAAAACACTCAAGCCTACACTTCCAGAGGTATGCACAACTAATTTATCTTTAAAGGGAAAATCCTTTAAAACACTTACTATAGCATCATCATTAACACAAACAATAAAACAATCTACTTCTTTATTTAACCTATTAAAATCAGTTACCGCCTCTATAAGCTGTTCAGAATTTAACTTTGCAAGTAACGCTTGTACATTTACTATTTTTCTACCAACCACCTGAACCAACGTAAACCCCTTGTTTACAATCGCTTTAGAAACAGATGCAGCTACATTTCCAGATCCTATTATGCTTATTCTTTTAATTGGTTTCAATATTTCTTTTTTTTAACTTTTCAGCAAGTAAAATTAACTAATTTTGGAGCATTATTTAACTTGTATTTTTAAACAACTTCTTTACATAAAATACACTAAAAATTCAAAATGTTTGAACAAATAAAAAACATACTTTTCTCAACAAAACTTACTGCTGTTCTTTTATTTATTTTCGCCTTTGCTATTGGATTAGCCACCTTTATAGAAAATGATTACGGCACTCCCGCATCAAAAGCCATTATTTTTAATACCAAATGGTTTGAGGTATTAATGGTTTTAATGGCCATTAACTTCTCAGGCAACATTTTTAAATACAAACTTTATAGAAAGGAAAAATTAGCCATTTTAATGTTTCACTTGGCTTTTATTATTGTAATTATTGGAGCAGGAATTACTCGCTACATTAGTTATGAAGGAAGCATGCACATTAGAGAAGGTGAAATGAGCGACAAAATAGTTTCGGCAGATACTTATTTTCAATTTAAGGTGGATGATGAAAAAATGCAATATACTTTTGATAAATTGCTTTTCTTAAACCCTAGGTACAATGAAAAGTTTTCCCATAGTTTTAATTTTGAAGGAAAAGAAATAGAAGTAAAATACAAAGATTATATCCCCAATTCTATTGATACGGTTATTCCTACCGAAAATGGCAAAACCATTTTAGAAATAGTTACTACAGGTCAGAGCGGAAGAGTTTCCCAATATGTTGAAGACGGTAAAATTGTTTATTTTGGTGGAATACCCGTTTCCTACAACCATAATAAATTTGATGAAACCATTCAGATTAATGATACCGATAGCGGAATAACCATTAAATCTCCTTACGACATTACCTACTTAAGCATGGACGACCAAACTACAGGAATATTAGATGCTAATGAAACACACTTTTTCACTCAACGAAAATTATATACTGTAAACAATGTCCAGCTGGTTTTTAAAGAAACACATCAAAACAGTAAAATTGAAAAAATTAGTACCAACAAAAACAATAAAAATGGAGAGGATGCTTTAGTTGTTGATGTAATTTCCGGTAACGACTCAAGAGAAGTTACCCTTTTTGGTGGTAGAGGTTATGTTTCTCCAAAAACTATTTTCCAACTAAATGGCTTAAATTTTTCACTTGCTTATGGTTCCAAGCATTTTTATACGCCATTTAAAATTAAACTAAACGACTTTACCTTAGAAAGATATCCTGGCTCTAACAGCCCTTCTTCTTACGAAAGTAACGTAACACTTTATGATGAGCGTAATGAAGGTTTTGAGCATACCCAACGAATTTACATGAACAATGTATTAGATTATGATGGTTATCGTTTTTTCCAATCTTCTTATGATAATGATGAGTTAGGAACGGTACTTTCAGTAAACCACGACTTTTGGGGAACAACAGTTACTTATATTGGTTATTTCTTTTTATTTTTAGGAATGATTTTAACCTTATTCAGCAAAAAATCAAGATTCTTAACCTTAAGAAAAAGCATTGATAAACTGAAAAAACAACGAGTTGCTAACCTATTATTAATTGCAGCATTTTTATCTATTCCAAACACAGTACTTAAAGCACAACACAACCACGACAGTCACCAACATAGCGAAGAAACAGTAATGGACGCTTCGCATGCCGAAAAATTCGGAAAGATTATCATTCAATCTCCTGATGGAAGACTAAAACCAATTAACACTTGGGCTTCTGAAGTATTAAGAAAAGTTGCTCGTAAAGATAAACTTAACGGACAAACTCCCGAACAAGTTCTTTTAGGAATGCTTTACAATCCGAGACATTGGCAAGAACAACCTATGATTTACATCAACAGAAACATAGAGCAACTCCAAAAAGAGTTAAATGCCAAAAACAACTACGCTACTTTCTTCGATTTTTTTGACCATGATTTTAATTATGTATTGAGCGAACAAGTAAAAGAAGCTACTAGAAAAAAACCAGGAGAACGTTCTAAATATGACGATGAAGTAATTAAAGTAGATGAAAGAATAAACATTTGCTACATGGTTTATGAAGGAAGTTTATTACGACTTTTCCCTAAACATAAAGACACTAACGACACTTGGTATAGCTTTTTAGATTACAAAAAATTTGAAACACACGATTCTATTTTTGTAAAATCATTCTTACCACTTTATTTTAATGCTATTCATCAATCTTTAGATGAAAACGATTGGCAAATTGCCGATAGCACTTTAAAATATTTGGATGATTATCAAAAGAAATTTGGAGCTTCAGTTTACCCAAGTAAAACAAAAATAAATGTAGAAGTAGCTTACAACAAAATCAATATTTTCAACCTTTTATTTAAACATTATGCCATCATAGGTATCCTAATGCTCATCTTCCTTTTTATGGATATTTTTAATCCTAAAAAATGGAAAACTACAGCTATTAACGCACTAAGTATTATTCTGTTCATTCACTTTATAGCCCATACAGGCGGATTGGCTGCTCGTTGGTATATTTCCGGACATGCTCCTTGGAGTAACGGTTATGAATCTATGATTTTTATTGCTTGGGCAACATTATTGGCAGGATTTATTTTCTCCAAAGCCAATAAAATGTCTTTAGCATCAACAGCAGTGTTAGCATTTATCATTTTATTTGTTGCCAACCTCAACTGGCTCGACCCGGAAATCACACCTTTAGTTCCTGTTTTAAAATCATATTGGTTAATGATTCACGTTGCTATAATGACAGGCAGCTACGGATTTTTAGCCTTAGGAGCATTACTTGGGTTCCTTAACTTATTGTTGATGATATTTAAAACCAATAACAACAAAAACAGAATTGACAACACCATCAAACAAATTACCTATACCATAGAAATGACCTTAATCGTAGGTGTTTTTATGGCTGCCATAGGAACTTTCTTAGGTGGAATTTGGGCAAACGAAAGCTGGGGAAGATATTGGGGATGGGATCCTAAAGAAACATGGGCGTTGGTAATTGTAATGTATTATGCCATGTTGTTACATTTACGACTTATCCCCGGAGCAAATGGAAAATATTTATTTAATTTACTCGCTGTATTAGGAATTGGAGTAGTAATAATGACTTATTTTGGAGTAAATTATTATTTATCAGGCTTACACTCTTATGCTGCAGGAGACAGTATGCCTTTCCCAACTTCTCTTACATATTTAATTGTAATTGTTATAATAACAGCAGTAGCAGCCTATTTTAAAAATTGGTACAATAAAACTAAAAAGATATAAGATTATGAGTGCAACAATAATAGAAGCCGAACAAATGAAAGAGTTACTTAACAAATTCGAAAATAAACAACCAGAAATAGTTTTTGAATGGAACGATGCAGAAACCGAAGCACAAGGTTGGGTAGTAATCAATTCTCTTAGAGGTGGTGCTGCCGGTGGTGGAACAAGAATGAGAGTAGGCTTAGATAAACATGAAGTAACTTCTTTAGCTAAAACCATGGAAGTAAAATTTACTGTTGCAGGACCTCCGATTGGTGGAGCAAAATCAGGTATTAATTTCGATCCTAACGACCCAAGAAAAGAGAGTGTTTTAAGAAGATGGTATGCAGCGGTAACTCCATTACTAAAACATTATTATGGTACTGGTGGCGATTTAAATGTAGACGAAATTCATGAAGTTATCCCAATTACTGAAGATTGTGGTGTTTGGCACCCTCAAGAAGGTGTTTTTAACGGTCATTTTCAGCCAAGAGAAGCTCAAAAGATAAATAGAATTGGTCAGTTAAGACAAGGCGTTTTAAAAGTTATTGAAGATCCAAAATATACACCAAGTGTTGAGAGAAAATACGTAATAGCAGATATGATTACCGGTTATGGTGTGGCAGAATCTGTAAAACATTTTTATAATATTTATGGAGGCAACTTAAAAGACAAAAGGGTAATCGTTCAAGGTTGGGGAAATGTAGGTTCAGCAGGAGCGTATTATTTAGCCCAAGAAGGGGCTAAAATTGTTGGAATTATTGATAGTGTTGGAGGACTAATCAACGCTGAAGGATTTTCTTTAGCCGAGATTAAAGAATTATTCTTAACCAAATTAGGTAATAAATTAAATGCTCCCAACATGCTTTCTTTTGATGAAGTAAATGATAAAATTTGGGATTTAGATGCTGAAGTATTTTTGCCTTGTGCTGCATCAAGATTAATTACCCAAAACCAAGTTGAACGAATGATTTCCAAAGGAATGGAAGTAGTTTCTTGTGGTGCTAACGTACCTTTTGCAGACCCTGAAATATTTTTTGGTTCCATTGCAGATTATGCAGATAATCATATTAGTATAATTCCAGATTTTATTGCTAACTGTGGGATGGCAAGAGTCTTTGCTTACTTAATGAGCAACGATTTAGACCAATTGGAAGACGAAGCTATTTTCTTAGACACTTCAGAAACAATAAGAAAGGCTATTGAAAACACTGCCACTGAGAATAAATCTAAAACTAAAATTGCTAAAACCGCCTTTGGTTTAGCCTTAAAACAATTAGTTTAAAAATTATTGTTTGCAAATAATATTATTGTAGATTTGTCTCCAAATTTTTCTAAAAACATATAACAATGGAAGTTTTTATAGTAGTAGTTTTTGTTTTAGGTTATTTAGCAATTACACTTGAACATAGCTTAAAAATTGATAAATTAGTCCCTGCCCTTGCCATGATGGCTCTTGCATGGACAGGTGTTGCATTCGGATTGCAAGATTTCACAGGCTGGTTCGATTCTCACGCAAGTAAGTTAATTGAAGGTTTTGCCGATTTTTTACCAGAGGAAAAACATCATTTATTAGAAGCTACACTGCTCCACCATTTTGGGAAAACTTGTGAGATATTAATCTTCCTAATTGGAGCAATGACTATTGTTGAAATTATTGACCATTTTAATGGCTTTGCCACTATAAAAGGTTTTATTAAAACCAACAAAAAAAGAACCTTACTTTGGATAGTTGCCATTTTGGGATTTGTTTTATCAGCAATTATAGACAACCTTACTGCTACCATAGTATTAATTACCATTTTAAGAAAATTATTACCCGATGCAAAAGACAGAATTTGGTATGCCGGATTAATTATTATAGCTGCCAATGCTGGTGGAGCATGGTCTCCAATTGGAGATGTTACTACTACTATGCTATGGATGGGTAAAAAAGTAACCGCTGAAAAATTAGTAGAGTATTTAATTATTCCTTCATTAATATGTATGGTAATTCCTGTATTAATAGGAAGCTTTTTACCTGCATTTAAAGGAACGTTTGAAAGTGGTGATGATACCGAACAAGCGACAACAACAGGGAAACTGATGCTGTATTTAGGCTTAGCTTTAATTGTTTTCGTTCCTATCTTTAAAACAGTAACCCACTTACCTCCTTATGTTGGTATGATGTTTTCTCTTTCAATAGTAGCCTTAGTGGCAGAGTTTATTACAAATAAAAAATTCAGCTTAAACCAAATGCAGCATGGAGAAGATGCAGGACATCATAACAGTCCTACATTTAGAGCACTATCAAAAATTGAAATGCCTTCTATCCTATTTTTTTTAGGTATATTAATGACTGTTGCTGCTTTAGAATCATTAGGGTTAATTTTCAGTTTTGGCCAAGAAGTACAACAAGTAATGTCTAATGAATTATTCATTTTATTATTAGGAGCAGGTTCTGCAGTTATAGATAATGTTCCATTAGTTGCAGCAAGTATGGGTATGTATGACATGAGTGTTTTTCCAATAGATGACCATGTATGGCATTTTATAGCTTATGCAGCAGGAACGGGAGGTAGTATGTTAATTATTGGGTCGGCAGCAGGTGTTGTAGCTATGGGTATGGAAAAAATATCATTCTTTTGGTACTTAAAAAACATTGCTTGGTTAGCCTTAATTGGTTATGTAGCAGGTTATGCTTTTATGTTCTTCTTCCATAGTTAAATTATATTACTTTAATCATAAAGTAATATAATTTACCAAAATGAGGCAACTAACCCTAGTTATTTAAATACTCTTTAAGTCAACATCTATTTTGCAATAAGTAAAGCCTAGTGTAAACTTTTGATTATTAAAAAAGTATTTACAGTATTTTGATGTTTAAAGAATAAAACCTACTTTTGCCCTCCTTTAAAAAATGAACGACCATTTTCAGCACATGGTCTTAAACAAACCCTCTCTCATTGGTGCTGTGAAGAATGAGATACAAATTAAATAAAATGACTGATAAAAAAAAGTCTGCCGAAGAAGGCAAAGAAAAAAAAGTAGTTGCTAAAAAAACTACCACTAAAAAAACTGCTGAAAAGAAAGAAAAAACGGAATCTAAAACCGAAAAAGCAGTTGAAGAAAAAGCAGAAATTCCTGCAAAAGAACCAGTAAAAAAAGCCACTCCTGTTGCTAAGAAAAAAGAAGAAGTTAAGCCTTTGGCTGATTTCGATTGGGACAGAATTGGTAAATACGAAGAAACTTACTCTAAAAAAGAAAAAGAAGAGTTAGAAGCTTTGTATGATGAAACTTTAAAAACTATCGGAAACGAAGAAGTTATTGAAGGAACTATCGTTGCTAAAACAAACAGAGATGTTGTTGTAAACATCGGTTTTAAATCGGAAGGAGTTATTTCTATTTCTGAATTCAGATACAACCCTGATTTAAAAGAAGGAGATAAAGTAGAAGTTTTTGTTGTAAACCAAGAAGATAAAAACGGACAACTTATTCTTTCTCATAGCAGAGCTAGAGCGCTTAAAGCTTGGGATAGAGTTAACGAAGTTCTTGAATCTCAAGAAATCGTTAAAGGTTACGTTAAATGTAGAACTAAAGGTGGCCTTATCGTTGATGTATTTGGTATCGAAGCATTCTTGCCAGGTTCTCAAATTGATGTTAAACCAGTTAGAGATTACGATATTTACGTTGATAAAATCATGGAATTCAAAGTGGTTAAAATCAACAAAGAATTTAAAAACATTGTAGTTTCTCACAAAGCATTAATTGAAGCTGAGTTAGAACAACAAAAAGTTCAAATTATTTCTAAATTAGAGAAAGGACAAGTATTAGAAGGTATTGTTAAAAACATTACTTCTTACGGTGTATTTGTTGATTTAGGTGGTGTTGATGGATTAATCCACATTACTGACCTATCTTGGGGAAGAATAAATCATCCAGAAGAAATTCTTGAACTAGATCAAAAAATAAATGTTGTTATACTTGATTTTGATGATGACAAAAAACGTATTGCTCTTGGTGTAAAACAATTACATGAGCACCCATGGGATAAGTTAGATGCTAACCTATCTGTTGGTGATACTGTTAAAGGAAAAGTTGTTGTTGTTGCCGATTATGGTGCTTTCATTGAAGTAATTCCAGGCGTTGAAGGTTTAATTCACGTTTCAGAAATTACTTGGAGCAACCATTTAAAGCCAGCTCAAGAATTCTTCAAAGTTGGTCAAGAAGTAGAAGCACAAGTATTAACATTAGACAGAGAAGAAAGAAAAATGTCTCTAGGTGTTAAACAATTAACTTCTGACCCTTGGGAAGATATTGAAACTAAATATAGTGTAGAATCTAAACATAAAGGAAAAGTTTCAAATATTTCTGACTTTGGTGTATTTGTTGAATTAGAATCTGGTGTTGATGGATTAATCCACATCTCAGACTTATCTTGGTCTAAGAAAATTAATCACCCTTCTGAAATAACAAAGCTAGGTGACGAAATTGAAGTAGTTATTTTAGAGATTGATAGAGAAAACAGAAGGTTAAGTCTAGGACATAAACAATTAGAAGAAAATCCATGGGATGTATTTGAAACTGTATTTACTGAAGGTTCAACTCACGAAGGAACTGTTACAGAGATTACTCCTAAAGGCTTATACATTGTTTCTTTACAGTATGGTGTTGAAGGAATCGTTACTAAGAAAAATGCCGAAAAAGAAGATGGTTCATTCTTAGCAGCTGATGAAAAAGCATCGTTTATAATTGTTGAATTCAACAAAGGAGCTAAGAAAATTGTTTTATCTCATACTCAAACTTTTAAAGAAACTGAGGATGATGTTAAACCAAAAGCCAAAGGAAAAACAAAATCTTCTTCTAACAGTGCAGTGAAAAAAGTAAATGATAACATCGAAAAAACCACTTTAGGTGATTTAGATGCTCTTTCTAACTTAAAAGCTGACTTAGAAAAAGAAGAGAAAAAATAATTTTTCTTTTTTAAAACAATAGTAAAAACTGTCTTGAAATTTATCGAGGCAGTTTTTTTTTTGAGAAAATCAAAAAAATGCAACATAAATTGCAACTACAATCAACTTAGTATCTATATTTGCAAACACATGCAAAGTTCGGATAGAATCATATTAGACCCTAAACAATTTGAACTAACAATCAAAAGACTATCTCACCAACTCATTGAAAATTACGGTGATTTTAAAGATACTGTTATTATAGGACTACAACCTAGAGGTTATTTCTTAGCAGAGAGAATTCATCAAGAGTTAATGAAAATTAATGCAAAACTTGATATTAAACTCGGTTCACTCGATATTACATTCTATAGAGATGATTTTAGAAGACAAGAAACCCCTATCATTCCAAACAAAACCGAAATTAATTTTATAATTGAAGATAAAAAAGTCATCTTAATAGATGATGTACTTTTTACCGGCAGAACCATACGTTCCGGATTGGATGCTATGCTAGCATTCGGACGACCAAAAACGGTTGAGTTATTGGTTCTAATAAACCGAAGATATAAAAGACATTTACCCATACAAGCAGATTATATTGGAAAAAACGTACATTCAATTGTTTCAGAAAGAGTTAAAGTAAACTGGAAAAATATTGACAAAGAAGATAAAGTAATTTTATATACACCGGAATAAAATAATTGGAAATCAGAAATTTGAGATTAAAATAACAATTAACAAACAACAATATAAATGAGTAAGCTAAGTACCAAACATTTATTAGGAATAAAATATCTTCAGAAAGAAGATATTAACCTAATTTTTGAAACTGCCGATCATTTTAAACAAGTAATTAATCGTCCGATAAAAAAAGTTCCTTCTTTACGAGACATTACCATTGCCAATTTATTTTTCGAGAACTCTACCAGAACCAAGCTTTCTTTTGAACTAGCTGAAAAAAGACTTTCTGCAGATGTTATCAACTTTGCATCATCGAGCTCCTCTGTTACCAAAGGAGAAACTTTAATAGACACCGTTAACAACATCCTTTCTATGAAAGTTGACATGGTGGTAATGAGACATCCCAATCCGGGAGCTGCTTATTTTCTATCTCAACATGTAGATGCAAAAATTATAAATGCAGGAGATGGTGCTCACGAACATCCTACACAAGCACTGCTTGATGGATATTCCATGAGAGAGAAATACAAAGATTTAACAGGTAAAAACATTATAATAGTGGGAGATATTACTCACTCTAGAGTAGCATTATCTAACATCTTTTGTTTACAAAAAATGGGTGTAAATGTTAAAGTTTGCGGACCACTTACACTTATTCCAAAATACATTAACTCACTTGGCGTAGAGGTTATTTCTAACTTAAAAGAAGCCCTAGAATGGTGTGACATTGCCATGATGCTTAGAATACAACTAGAAAGACAAGACACTAAATTCTTTCCGTCAATAAGAGAATATACTCAACAATATGGTTTAAATAAAGAATTGTTAGATTCACTTTCAAAAAAAATAACCATCATGCACCCGGGACCAATTAACAGAGGTGTTGAGATAACCTCTGATGTAGCAGACAGCAATCAATCCATTATTTTAAATCAGGTAGAGAACGGAGTGGCTATACGGATGGCTGTGCTTTATTTGTTAGCAGGAAGGGTGGATTGATTCTAAATTAGAAATTAATCAAACTGTGAACCTACAATTATTAGCTTTTAACAAATAATGATTAACTTCAAACTAAACTCATAAACTTTTAATCTTTTAAACTAACCTCAAACATTAAACTTAAAAAATACAAGTATGAAAGCAATTATCAAAACAGAAAAAGGAGACATGACCGTAGAATTTTACGAAAAAGACGCTCCTAAAACAGTAGAAAACTTTACCTCCTTAGCAAAAAAAGGTTTTTATGATGAATTGACATTTCACAGAGTTATTCCTGATTTTGTGATTCAAGGTGGGTGCCCTGACGGAACAGGTGCTGGTGGACCAGGATATTCTATCGATTGTGAATTGGACGGTGAAAACCAATATCACGATAGAGGTGTTTTATCTATGGCTCATGCCGGAAGAAACACAGGTGGCTCTCAATTTTTTATTTGCCACAGCAGAAACAATACCGCTCATTTAGACAGAAACCATACTTGTTTCGGAAAAGTGGTAGAAGGTGTTGACATTGTTGACGATATTAGACAAGGAGATAAAATTTTGAAAATTGAAGTAATGTAATTTTAATTTTCTTTATTTTTATACATTCATTTAAGAATAAGAAGCGAAGTCTCTAAAAGGCTTCGCTTCTTAATTAAAAAATATAGTATGCTAAAATCAGAAACACAAACACTAGTTGAAATGCTTGAACTATCAAGAGATTTAACCAAGTTTTACCTCTCTAAATTAAAAGATAAAGACGAACATAAAATTTTTGAAATTGATGGCAAACAATTTAACAGCATAAGTTGGTTGATTGCTCATATTACTATTTCAGAAAATTGGTTACTATTGGTTTGTACCGGAGGAGAACGTGTTAAAATTCCATGGGCAAGACAATATGGTTTAGGCTCTATTCCTCCTAAAAAAGAAGACGCTCCTTCTTTTGAAGAAATTTTAAAATACTTTAAAGAAGTACATCAAACTGCTATTAATTATGTTGCCCAATTAACTGATAAAGATCTAAGTAAACCAACCACCAACGGAATTACTTTTGGTGGCGAAGATAGCGTTAGAGCAATTATTAAACATGCTATTCGTCACGAATGTGCTCATGCAGGGCATTTAAGCTGGTTATGTAAATTGTTTGATGTAAAAACCATTTAAAATAAATAATCAATTGTTCAGTTTATTATCTAGCAATAATTAAAAATATATGAAATTACTACCTATCATACTTTCTATTTTCGCCATAACATCGGTTTATAGTCAAGAAAAATACCAAGGGCTGCTTTGGAAAATCTCAGGAAATGGATTAGAAAAAAACTCCTATTTATACGGAAACATGCACGTAAGTGGTAGAATTGCCTTCCATTTAGGCGAGGAATTTTTCAATGCTATAAATGAAGCTGATGCTATTGCTTTAGAATCAAACCCTATCATGTGGCTCGATGAAATCTTAGATTCTGAATACGGAAGTGATTATTTAGGAAGTTACGGCATCAACAACCAGCACTACAATGGTTTTTACCAAGAAGCTTTTAAACTTAAAAAAGTAGATAATAATGTGTTGGGAAATGAAATCTCTACCGATCATTACATGGCTAACTGGTTATTATATAGAGAAAACAAAGCTAATTCAGATTTTGAAGAAGAAACATTTTTAGATATGTTTATCTATCAAGTAGCTAGCAAAAACAATAAACCTATTTACAGTTTAGAAGATTTTAAACATAATTCCAAATTGGTTAAGTTAGCTAGCATTCCGGATATGGAAAACAAAGAAACCCCTGAATGGGTAAAAAAACTTACCAAAGATAAATCTGCTTTCGAAATTTTAATGGACGCTTATAGAAGTCAGGATTTAGATATGATTGATTCTTTACAAGCTGCACTTTCTTCAGACAACTATCTAAAATATATGTTGTATGAAAGAAACATCATAATGGCAAACCAAATTGACTCTATTATTAAACAAAACATTAGCCTTTTTAGTGGAATTGGAGCTGCTCATTTACCTAAAAAAAATGGTGTTATTGCATTGTTGCGAGCTAAAGGTTACACTGTAGAAGCTTTGCCTGTTACTATTTCAAAAAAATCTAAAAGCCAAATTGAAGATAACCACAAAAAGAAAAGATTACTTCCTTATAACAGCAAATTTCAATCTGACTTTTTCTCGCTTAATGTACCTGGGAAAATGTACGAAACACCTTCGCATACTTATCAACGGTTATTTTTCTCTCCGGAACTTACTAACGGAAGTTTCTTTTTAGTTAACCAGCTAAGTACTTATCATTACTTTAAAAGCTATAATAATGGTGATTTCCAAGCAAAAATAGATAGCTTGCTTTTTGAAAATATACCGGGAAAAATAATTTCTAAAAAAGAATTTGAGAAAAATGGATTTAAAGCTTTGGATGTACTAAATAAAACTAAATCAGGTAATTACCAACGCTATCAGTTTGTTTTTACTCCATTAAATATTTTAATTTTTAAAATGGGTGGAAAAGATGAATTTGTAAAAAATGAAGGCGACAACTTCTTTAATACCATCACTTTAACACCAATAGCTAAAGATTGGAAAAAAGTACAACCTTTAAAATCTGATTTTGAAGTAGAAGTACCTAATTATTACCATTTTAAAAACAATACTAAAATGTCGTCCTTATATGACCATACTGAATTAGAAGCTTATGATGCCAACGACAATAATTTTTACTATTTAAAAAGAGCTTCCTTATTTGATACCCAATTTATTGAACAAGACAGTTTTGAGTTGAACAGAATTGCCGACATGTTTTTAAAGGAATTAAAAATTGATTCATCTACCAAAAACATGAACCTAAAAAAACAATATCCTGAATTAATTACCCACTCTACCCTACCTGATAGTAGTGGATACATCTCATTAAAAATTGTAATTAAAGGAGCTTATTACTACTTATTAGCCAATGTGTCTCCTACACAAAAAACTACTAACCCATTTTTTGAATCGTTTACACTAAAAGATTTTTCTTACACTTTTGAGTTTAAAGAAAAATCTGATTCTTCTATGTTTTTTACAGTAACATCTAACCACCTTTTGCCAAATGATTACGAACAGGTTTATGATATTGCTAGCGACAAAAAAGCTGCAAAAAAGAAAACTAAAGACACTTCTTTTGAATATAAAATTAAAAACAGTTCATTTTATTCAGAAAACTTCGAACGAATTGATTTAGAATTTATTAAAGAACATCAATACAAAGAGTTTGAACACATAGATTCTCTTTGGAGCAGTGAAATTAAATACATTCAAAAAACCAATCACTTAGTAATATTAGACTCTTCTTCAACAAAGAAAGGTGATATTTTTTCATTAGACATCGTATTTGGTGATACCAACAGCACTAGAACTATAATTGCTAAAATAATTGTTAAACATGCTTCAATATATGTATTAAAAACTACCGGAGACAGCATTAGTCAACCAAGCAAATTTATCTCTCAATTTTTTGAAACATTTACACCTTTCGATACTTTAATTGGAAGTTCTGTTCTAGCAGATAAATCTGAAATGTTTTTTAATGCCATTTATAGTAATGATAGTATTGAAAAAGAAAGAGCATTAGAGTCTGCTAAAAATAGAGTGATTTTTAATAAAGATGATGGCAAATACGTTGATCAACTAATGCAAACTATCACCAACTACCCTTTCGAAAGCGATTACATTGAAGCTAAAGAACAACTTATTATGGATTTAGGAAGAATTGATAATGATAGAATTATTCCATTTTTAGAAAGCCTATACCCAACAGTAGAAGATACTGCCATGTATCAAATTGCCGTTTTAAGAGCACTTATTCGTCAGAAAGACAAAGAAGCTTTAAATAAATTTATTAAATTGTTAGATTATGATATTCCGTTGGGAAGTAATAAAGATGATATTAAATATTTATTCCGAGCATTTGAAGATAGTTTAGCGCTTGCCAGTACAATTTTCCCAAGAGTATTAGATTTTACTTTTGTTGCTGATTACAAAAAACCTATTTACGAATTGCTGGCTCAACTAATTGATAGCAATCACATAAAACCAAAACAATACGCTAAGTTTTATAAACAAATTGTAAGAGAAGCTAAAATTGAACTTAAAAGCCAAATAAGCTACGAGCAAGCCGAAGGTGCTAAAGAAAAAGATAAAACCTATTACTATTCAAGTTATAAAAATAAGGGCAACGACTTTTTAATTATTTATACCAAACTTTTACTGCCTTTCTACAACAAAAAAGAAGTAAAAACTTATTTTAACAAGTTGCTAACGGTACAAGATTATAAATTATTAACAGATGTTTATTGCAACATGATTACCAACAACATTTCCGTTGACAAATCTGTATGGAACTATCTTGCTAACGATGTAATTAATTACGCTTATTTATATCAAGAATTAGCTAAAATTAAACGTTTAGATCTTTTTCCTGAAGATGATAACTTAAAGCAAAACATTGCAAAATCTATGTTGTACTCTAGTAGTTTTAATTTTAGTAAAGACACTTTAGAATTTATAACTGCAAAAGAGATTACCATTCAAAACAAAGTGAGTCATGTTTATTTTTTCAAGAGCAAAAAACCAAAAGATGATAATTGGAGCTTAGATTATATCGGTATTCATCAAAGTAAAGACAACTTAATTCAAGAAGAAAATTTGGTGAAAGAAAAAAACAATAAAATTGCTAAGGACAAAGACATTGATGAATTTATAAAAGAAAAAGTAAAATCTATTGAAATAATCGGACACAAAAGAGCAAGAGAAGAAGATGACAGTGGCAGTTATTTTGATTTCTTTTAAAGTTTCAAATAAATATTGTTCATATTAAAAAATATTACTAAATTTGCGTCCCCTTAAAAATACAAGATTTAAATTTAAAAAAAATGAAAAAAGAAATACATCCAGAAAATTACAGATTAGTAGTGTTTAAAGACATGTCTAATGAATACTCTTTTTTAAGTAGATCAGCTGCCAACACTAAAGAGACTATTGTTTGGGAAGATGGTAATGAATATCCTTTGATTAAATTAGAGATTTCTCACAAATCTCATCCATTTTACACAGGAAAAATTCAATTGGTAGATACTGCAGGACGTATTGACAAATTTAAAAACAGATACGGAAAACATTCTAAATAAATTAATCTTAACAGATTTTAAGTCCTTTCGTTATAACGAAAGGACTTTTTTTTTGTACTTTCGAAAACAAAACAACACTACAAATGAACATCATTTTTTTTGAAACCAACAGAGAAAGTTTACTACCTTTAGTTTTTGCTAAACCTATTGCCAAACTTAGAGTTGGCATCACCACCATTGAAGAAAAATGGATGGATTTTTTATCTGCAAACGAAGAAAATATTTCTTACCTAACAACAGCTTATCTTTCAAAAAAGTTTAAAGTAAATACCGCTAAGGAAAATTTATTTATCAATAGTGCTTTCTTACCTTCTGTAGAACTTATTGATTTCCTGAAAAATGAACTTCAACTAAACGAAGCTCTTATTTGTAATAATGAAATTGTAGTAGCAAAAACAAGCTTAGAAATTTTTAATTCTGAAACTTTTGAAAATCTACTTGATATTACAGACTTCCACCTAATTTCGATTAGTTCTGTAACGGATATTTTCACAAAAAACCACCAAGCTATTGAGCAAGATTTTGAAAGACTTACTAAAAATAAAAAATCTGAAAAAGCCAACGAAACTAACACCATAATTGGAAGCAAGGTTTTTATTGAAGAAGGTGCTACAATTAATGGAGCTATCCTAAATAGTAATTTTGGTGCAATCTATATTGGCAAAAATGCCGAAATTATGGAAGGCAGCTTAGTTCGTGGTCCTTTTGCTCTTTGCGAAAATGCTACTTTAAAAATGGGTGGAAAAATTTATGGAGCAACTACCATTGGTCCTCACTCTAAAGTTGGTGGAGAAGTTAGCAATTCTGTAATTCAAGCTTATTCTAACAAAGGACACGATGGTTTTTTAGGCAATTCTGTTTTAGGTGAATGGTGTAATTTAGGTGCTGACACCAACAATTCCAATCTAAAAAACAACTATGGCGAAGTCAAACTATGGAACTACACTTCTAAGAAATTAGAAAATACACGCTTACAATTTTGTGGACTAATTATGGGTGACCATACAAAATGCGGTATAAACACTATGTTCAATACTGGAACTGTAGCAGGTTTTTCGGCTAATATTTATGGCGGTGGATTTCAAGATAAATTTATCCCGTCATTTTCTTGGGGAGGAAATGGAGAAACTACCACTTATCAATTAGAAAAAGCCATTGAAACGGCCGAAAAAGTTATGGAAAGAAGAGGTATACTACTTACCAAAGAAGATAAAGCTATTTTTGCTGACATACATCAACAAACTTCGGAATATAGAAAATAAAAGCCGCCAAAAATTCCGATTTCTATTAATTGGCACAACCCTTGAATTACTGATGTTGATAAATTTTCAGTACTATTTTATTTTTTATAATGTCAAATTGACTTATTAATTTTTTATCTATGAAAGACACTTTTAATTTCGACAACCTTACTATATCAAACATAATTGATGATGATACAGAATTTATTCCTCTTTTATCTTCTGATGATGAAGAACAAATGAATTCTGAAGAAACACCTAAAGAATTACCCCTACTCCCATTAAGAAATACTGTTTTGTTTCCTGGTGTTATTATTCCAATAACAGTAGGAAGAGACAAATCCATTAAACTTATAAAAGAAGCTTATAACGGAGATAAAACACTTGGAGTTGTTGCTCAGAAAAATGATGCGATTGAAGATCCAGATCCAAAAGATTTAAACGAAATAGGAACAGTTGCCCACATTCTTAAAATGCTTAGAATGCCTGATGGAAATACCACCGTTATTATTCAAGGTAAAAAGCGATTTAAAATTGAAGAATTCACTCAGACGACACCATATCTTAGAGCAAGAGTCAAAGAATTTAATCAAGTAGAAAAGCCTAAAGGTAAAAATTTTAATGCTTTAGTAAGTTCTATTAAAGATTTAGCTACACAAATTATTCAACAATCTCCTAACATACCTACTGAAGCAACATTTGCTATTAAAAATATTGAAAGCCCTACTTTTTTAATCAACTTTATCGCTTCTAACATGAATGCAGGGGTAAAGGAAAAACAAATCTTATTAGAGATTCCGGAACTACAAGAAAGAGCCAATTTATTATTACAGCACTTAACCAAAGAACTTCAGTTACTAGAATTAAAAAACGACATTCAATCTAAAGTTAGGACAGATTTAGACAAACAACAAAGAGATTATTTCCTTAATCAACAAATTAAACAAATACAAGAAGAACTTGGTGGTGACCCTCAACAACAAGAAATTGCTGAATTTAGAAAAAAAGCCAAAACAAAAAAATGGAACAAAACAGTTAAAGAACGTTTTGAAAAAGAAATTAGTAAACTTGAAAGACTAAATCCACAAGCAGCAGAATATTCTGTTCAATCTAATTATATTGAAACTCTGTTAGAGCTCCCTTGGAAAAAATATTCTAAAGATAATTTTGACTTAAAAAGAGCTCAACGTATTTTGGATAGAGACCATTTTGGCTTAGAAAAGGTAAAAGAACGAATTATTGAACATTTAGCTGTGTTAAAACTAAAAGGTGATTTAAAATCTCCCATACTTTGTCTTTACGGTCCTCCAGGTGTAGGAAAAACCTCTCTCGGAAAATCTGTTGCTGAAGCATTAAGTAGAAAATATGTAAGAATGTCGTTAGGTGGATTAAGAGATGAAGCAGAAATTAGAGGACACAGAAAAACTTACATTGGAGCAATGCCGGGAAGAATTATTCAAAGTTTAAAAAAAGTAGAGTCTTCTAACCCTGTTTTTGTTTTAGACGAAATAGATAAAGTTGGAGCAAGTCATCAAGGTGACCCTTCTTCAGCTTTACTAGAAGTTTTAGATCCTGAACAAAATGAAAATTTCTATGATAATTTCTTAGAATTAGATTATGATTTATCTAAGATCTTATTTATTGCTACCGCCAATTCATTATCAACCATTCAACCTGCACTTAGAGACAGAATGGAAATTATTGAAATGAATGGCTATACCGTTGAAGAAAAAGTAGAAATTGCTACAAGACATTTAATTCCTAAGTTAGCAAAAGACCACGGATTAGTAAAAAATCAATTACAAATTCCTAAAAAAGTAATTGAAAAAATTGCAAGTGAATACACTAGAGAATCAGGTGTTAGAAATTTAGAAAAGAAATTAGCAAAAATTGTTCGCCAAAAAGCCAAACAAATTGCAATGGAAGAAGAAAACTATAACTCAAAAGTAATAATGGAAAACCTTGTTGATTTATTAGGTCCGGGACACTCTAAAGATAAATACCAAGGCAATGACGTAGCGGGAGTTGTTACAGGATTGGCATGGACTTCTGTCGGTGGCGATATTTTGTTTATAGAAACAAGCCTAAGTAAAGGAAAAGGAAAGCTTACCCTTACCGGAAACTTAGGTGATGTAATGAAAGAGTCTGCAATTATAGCACTTGCTTACCTTAAAGCTCATGCTGATATTCTTGATATTAGCCCTGAGACTTTTGATAAATGGGATATTCACATTCATGTTCCTGAAGGAGCAACACCAAAAGATGGTCCTTCGGCAGGAATTACTATGCTTACAGCCTTAGCATCAGCATTTACACAACGTAAAGTAAAAGCCAACTTAGCTATGACAGGTGAAATTACATTAAGAGGCAGAGTTTTACCAGTTGGTGGAATTAAAGAAAAAATATTAGCTGCAAAACGCGCTGAAATCAAAGAAATCATTCTTTCTAAAGATAATGAAAAAGACATCAAAGAGATAAAAGAAGATTATTTAACAGGTCTTAAATTTCACTATGTAGAAAATATGACCGAAGTAATTGATTACGCACTTACCAAACAAAAAGTAAAAAATGCTATTAATATCACTGAAAAACAACAATTAAGGAATTAATAATCAATGATTTAATTTTATCAACAATGTTGATAATTATTAATAATTAATTCGCAGTTAGCACTCATAAAAAATTACTTTTGTTACACTTATAAAACAAGACAATTAAATAATTTACATACATATGAAATTTATAGTAACGAGTACAGCATTATTAAAAAAACTACAACAAATTAGTGGCGTATTAAGTACCAACAATACCTTACCAATTTTAGATAATTTTTTGTTTGAGATAAAAGATGGAGAACTATCTGTTACCGCTTCAGACTTAGAAACAACTATTTCTACAAAACTTAGTATTGAATCTAAAGAAGATGGAATTATTGCTATTCCAGCTAAGTTATTGTTAGATACCTTAAAAACTTTTCCTACTCAACCGCTTACTTTTACTATTGACAGCAAAGATTTCGGCATTGAAATCACATCTGATGAAGGTAAATATAAATTGAGTGGTTTAAATGGTGAAGAGTTTCCCAAAACTCCTGAAATTGAAAAGCCATCAACCATAAAAATTAATGCAGACATTATAGAAAATGCTATCAACAAAACATTATTTGCCACAGGAAATGACGAATTAAGACCTGTTATGTCAGGAGTATTTTTTGAATTAAATAATGATGACATCACTTTTGTAGCAACAGATGCTCACAAGCTAGTAAAATATAGAAGAACAGATTTAGGGGCTAAAACAGGCTCTTCATTCATCTTTCCTAAAAAACCTTTAACCTTACTGAAAAACATTTTAAGTAATGTTAGCGATGACGTAACTATAAAATACAACGAAACCAACGCAGCTTTTGAATTTGAATCTACTAAACTAATTTCTAGATTAATTGATGGTAAATATCCAAACTACAATGCTGTAATTCCAACAGAAAATCCTAATGTACTTACCGTTGAAAGAAGTAAATTTTTAACTGCTTTAAAAAGAGTAGCGATATTTTCTAACAAAACAACCCACCAAATAAAACTAAAAATGTCGGGCAGCGAATTACAAATTTCTGCTGAAGATTTAGATTTTTCTAATGAAGCTGTTGAAAGACTTACTTGCCAGTTTGAAGGTGAAGATATGGAAATTGGATTTAATGCAGCATTTTTATTGGAAATGTTAACCAACTTAACATCAGACAATGTTAGCATTGCTATGTCTGCACCAAACAGAGCCGGCATTTTAACTCCTGTAGAAAAAGAAGACGACAAAGAAGAAGTATTGATGTTAGTAATGCCTGTAATGTTAAACAACTAAAAAGGCATAACTCTTCAATATCATGAATTCTGATTTACTTCAACAGCTTTGTAAAATCCATGCTCCTTCCGGTAGTGAAGAAGTCATGAAAACTTTTCTTTTAAAACACATCAAAAAAGAGCGAAAAAAGTGGAAAGTTCAACCTGAAATTTTAATAGGAGAAGACTTTCAAGATTGTATTATGCTGATTTTTGGAGAACCAAGAACAGCCATTTTTGCTCATATGGACTCTGTTGGATATACAGTTGGATATGACAATAATTTAATTAAAATTGGAGGTCCATCAGCTAAAAAAGGAACTAAATTAGTTGGAGAAGATAGTCAAGGAAAAATAACCTGTACACTTGAAGCCATAGAAGACGAACATGAATTTTTAACCTTTTCGGCAAAATACAAAAGAACAATAGATAGAGGCACAACACTTACTTATCAACCTAATTTTAGAGAAGACAACAACTATATTCAGTGCTGTTATATGGACAACCGTTTAGGGGTTTGGAGTGCTTTAGAAGTTGCTAAAACTTTAGAAAACGGAGTTGTAGTATTCTCAGCTTGGGAAGAACATGGAGGAGGAAGTGTTGGTTATTTAGCCAAATTTTTATACGAAGGTTTTGGTGTAAAACAAGCATTAATTTCAGATATAACTTGGGTGACAGAAGGTGTTAAGCACGGAAAAGGTGTTGCTATTTCTATGCGAGATTCCGGAATTCCAAGAAGAAGCTACATTAATAAAATTGTTGATTTAGCAACAAAAAGTAAAATTCCTTTTCAACTTGAAGTAGAAAGTGCCGGAGGAAGTGATGGTAATGCACTGCAACGTTCCCCCTACCCATTTGATTGGTGTTTTATAGGAGCTCCAGAGGACAATGTTCACTCTCCTGATGAGAAAGTACACAAGAAAGACATTAAATCCATGGTGGAGATGTATCAGTATTTAATGAAGGCATTGTAAGAAGCCCTTACAATATCATCTTCATACTCCAAATATATAAATTAATAATACACCACTTTTTGAACATCAACTACATTGTTATTCTCATCAAGTACTTTTACAAAATAAACACCCTTATTTCCTAAACCAGATAAATCTATACTGTTATTTGTTGAATTAATTGAATTAGTATAAACTGTTTGACCTAACAAATTGTTAATTTCTATTTTATATCCATTAACACTTTCTTTATTTTCTATATTCACCGTTACAATTGAATTGGTAGGGTTTGGATAAATTTGCATACTTGGTGCTTCTTTTTGTTCTTCAATTGAAACAACTCCTTCATTACATAAAGCTAGAATTTCATTTACATCCAATGCTCTGTTGTAAATTCTTACATCATCTATATTTCCATGGAAAAATTCAACATTAGTTTGCCTTGTACCAATTTTAGCAGTTGGTACATTACCATAAAAAGGTACTATTGGACTAGAAAGGCTATCTATTGCTACTAAATTACAGTTGATATACAACTTCTGAACATTTGATGAACGCGTAGCTACAATATGATTCCAAGTATTGATAGTTAAACCAGTAGCATCATAAGTAGCTAATGCAGAATTAGGATCGGTGTACCCTGTAAGTCCCCATCCAAATATACTAGCATTAAGAACTTTCATAGCCTGATCTCCACCATTAGTATTTCCAGCTCTTGAACTTCCAATTGAGAGAATGTGAGTTGCGGTTCCAGCTGAAGGGATTGAACTTAGCATTACCCATACTGAATAGGTGTATTCATTCAATAATAATCCTGAAAGCGGCAAATCAATGTAATCATTAACTCCATCAAAATAAAAAGCAGAGTTAGGATTTCCATTCTTATCTGCAGTTAGCGTAGCTCCAATTATAGTTCCATGTTGGCTATTTACATTATCATTTGCATTACCCGAAAAGGAATAGTGCCTTACCAATCCATTTGTTGGTATTTGTGCTACAACATTTAGAGAAAATGTTATTGCTAAAATTGTAAATATTTTTTTCATTCTATTTGATTTAAATTAAAAATAACTTTTATTATTAATAACAAAAATAAGTTAAAAATACCTTAGATGCTAAAAAAAATCTTTTAGGCATCATAACTTTTTTTAAACTTTATAAAAAACGTAACTTTACAGTTGTAAACATCAATAACTAATTAAAAAATTATGAATTATATTTTAGTTCTAGGAGCACAACATAGCGGAACAAGTTTATTAACAGCCATATTAGGAGGTCATCCTGAAATTGCAATGCTTAATGAAGATTTAAAAGGTAATATCACAAAAGTTGTAGGTAAAAAGTATGCAGGTAATAAATTAATATACCACTTACAAGTGCGTAAATCTACAAAAGCAAATAGATTTACCCACTTAGCAAATAGAATTGTGAGATTTTTATCTCCAACAATAGGTCTTTTTAAAAGACCGTTCCCTAATAGCGAAATGTCTTTAGATGATTATTTGGAACTAGAACCAAAAATCATATTAATGGAAAGAGACCTTGAAAAGAACATTGAAAGTATTTGCAGAAGAGAAGGTGTTTCTGAGAAACTTGCTGAAGAATATCTTGAAAAAGTTGCCGAAATCCCAGAAATACTCCCTGAAGGTATTGACGTTCATAAAGTTGATTTGCAATCTTTAACTGAAGACCCAAAAGATACTGTGGCTGAAATCTGTGATTTTTTAGATCTTGAATTTAAAGAGGAAATGTTATCAGCTCCGAAATATGGCTATAAATACAAAAATGAATATGGTTCTAAAATTGTACAAAAAGAATAACTACTTAATTAATAAAAAGGGATATATAATCCCTTTTTTCTTGTGGACAAAATATAAAGTTTCTATCCAAATTATCATTAGAAACTTCATTTAAATTTTTAATTCTTTTTAGTTTTTTAATTTTTTCTTTATACTGAAAAAGTTCATATTTATCCATCTTATCCAAACATTCTTGCACCTCATTTTCAATCACATCATAAACCTCACATATAATAATTGGCTTATGTTTATTAATAACATCTAAACTACTTTTTAAAATAAGATGTTCCGTGCATTCCGTATCTAACTTAATCAAATCAACTTTATCTAAATTATACTTAGCCATAACACTTGCCAAAGTAATAACATCAACCTCATACGAAGACACTTTTTCTCTACCATGTATATTTTGAAGACTATTTGAACCATTTAAATTGTATTCTATCCAAGGATATTTTTTGCTTACCACATCATAGAACTGAAGCCTACCATCAATATCAGAAACTGCTTTATCAATCAACACTACATTTTTTAAATTATTCTGTATAATATTCCTGTTCAAATAATAAAGAGGTCCTACTGAAGGTTCAAATGAAAATGTTTTTAATGAATGATTTAATGTTTCTCCTAAAATTGTAAAGTACCCAATATTAGCTCCTATATCAAAAAAGACTTCTGATTGTTTTACTAAATGCTCAAAAAGAATAGTAAATTCATAATTATTAGCTCCTTTAAAGAAAATTTCTCTAGAAACAAAACAAGTTTGATTTGTATGAAGGAAAATCGTGTTTTTTTTATATTTAACTTCTATTTTGCCACTAACAGGCATAACTATTGTTTTTAAGAAAAATACCCTAATCATTTTCAGAAAATTTCTTAAAATATAATTTATGGCAGGGTGATATATTATTTGATAAAATAATTTCATAAGTTCATAATAAAAAAACCAAATATAGATTTTTCATTATTGTAATTTACATAATCAGTCTGATTATTTCAACACATAGTTGAAATTTAACAACTTAATCATCAGCCACTTATGTTGCAAAGCGTTTTTACAGGAAAATGATAAGGTAATTTTATCAAAAAAATTGATGATCCACATCAAAATGAAATATTATAATAATGATTATTAGAAAACTATATCACAGACTATTCTTATTATCAATCAATTCAGCAACTAAGGCGGAAAGCTTTTCTCTTTCTTGTGGTGGATATTTAGTTATAATCCTATTTCTTGCTTTAATACCAAGTTCTTTTTTTTCAGAAGCTAATGCTTTATTTATTAACTGTTCTAAATCATTTACATCTTTTTTATATAACACATAACCCGCATCGCCAATTATCTCAGGAATAGCAGCTACATTAGATCCTATAGGAATACATTCACACAACATTGCTTCACAAATTGCACTAGGAAAACCTTCGCATATTGACAATTGAAAATAAAACTCGTGAGAACTATAGTAATCTTTTAACTCTTCATAAGGCACAGAAGAAATCAAACATACATTAGTTGGTATGGAAGTATATTTCATTTGAGAATTATTTCCTATAATTGTAAAAGTGCTCTCTGGAAACCGAAGTGCCATTTCAAAAATTAAGTCAATACCCTTTCTATAATAATTAGGAGCATTTAAATAGGCTACAGTAATAAATGAATTACTTTTTTTATCCTTTGATTTATAAAATTGAGTAGAACTATATCCGTAACAGATTGTTGTATGTGGCGCCTTAATACTCGGACAGAAATGTTTATAACCTTGCTGTGGGTAATCGTCAGTAGTATAAGTATAATCAGAAATAACTAAGCTTTCATGTACTGGAGCAATGTGTTTAACCATTTTTAAAGACCACTTTGTAAAAAATCCTAAAAGAAACTTATTAAAATTTCCATAATTAATTGAAGGAAATGAAACACATTCAGTTCCTCCCAAAACATTTAATGAAGCTTTTTTTGTTATTATAGCAAATAAATTAGGTAAAAAAGAATGATATCCTGCAAATTGACATATTAAAATAGAAGTGCTTTTTATATTAAAAAGTAGAAAAAAAAATTGCCTAAAAAAATAAAATGGAGTTAAAATTTTTTTTGGCGGATCAAATGCAAATGTTCTTACTTCATAATATTTTGATAATAACGCTATATCATTTCTTACAAAAGAACCATACGTTGGATAAGTATATATAATTTTTGATTTCAATTTATTTTTAACTTTTTCTCTTTTATTACACTTTAAATTAACTTATTTTAGTTGCGAACAAAGATAAAGCTTTATGTTTAAGTACTTAGTTTAATTTGAAAATAGTTCAATTATTATTAAATTATATATCTTTACAAAATGTTGGTTGGTAAAGGACTTTTAGCAAATGCATTTAAGCATTATTCAGCAAATTCGAATGTAATTCTATTTGCATCTGGTGTATCTAACTCTAGAGAAATAGATATTGTTAAATTTGAAAGAGAATTTGAACTCCTTAAAAGTTACAGTTCTCATAATTCTAAACTAATCTACTTTAGTACTTGTAGTGTATCTGATGAAAGTTTAAAAGACTCTGCATATATTCAACATAAATTAAAAATTGAAAAATATATCTCTAAAAATTTTAGTTCTTTTATTATTTTTCGTTTACCGATAGTCGTTGGTAATACTTCTAATCCTCATACACTAACAAATTTTTTATTTAACACAATAAAAGCTGAACAGAAGTTTTTATTATTCGCTAATGCTCACCGTTACCTAATTGATGTTGACGACTTAAGTGTTTTACTTTCAGGAATTATTGATTCTATTGAATATGATAATAAAATATTGAATATTTGCTTTAATAATAAAATAAGTATTTTAGAACTGGTATCTATTTTTGAAAAAATAATCGGAAAAAAGGCCCTTTACGAAATGAGTAAAAAAGGAAGTGTTTACATTCCAAACAATGTTGAATTTATAAACTATCTTCAAAAATTAGATTTCAAAATTAAAACAAGTTATAACGAAGATGTTATTGCAAAATATTACTCTAACCGATAATGTTGTATTTCAGAACATTACCTTCTAAACAAATACTTATCTATAACAGAGTTAATATCTTCTGATACTTTTAATAAATAAACCGGAAGTATATATAAAAAGCAGAAAATTGCTGACTTTGCAATTATTGATACTATATGATTTTCAATATTTAACGGAAGGAAATAAGCTACTACTGCTGCAAAAGCTCCAATAAGCAACATGTTTAATGTTTTAACAGTAAACGGTTGTAAATTAATTTTATATTTGATATATAAAAACATAAGTATATTAAACATAATAATTGCTATAGCTGTCCCCATTGCCGCTCCTAAAATACCATAAATTGGTATAAAAATAAAGTTAGTTACAACAACCAATACAAGTAAAAATATTGCTAAGAATGTCTCTGCTCTGTAAAATTTAGTAACTACTAAGATAGCATAATTTACCCCAAAAGTCATACTTAATAATCTAGAAAAACCTAATACCAAAACCACATATTTAGCAGCTGCAAATTCAGGTTTCATTAATACTAAAATTTCATCAATATTAATGGCTATTGCTCCAAATATAATTCCTGCCGCAAATGACATTAATACCGAACTTTTTTTATACACTTCATCTATATTCTTTAAATTTTTAGCTCTCCAGTCATGTGCTATTAATGGCGATGCTATTCTTGCTAAAGCAGCATTAGGAACAGATATTACAGACGCAATATAAGTAGCAACTGCATAAACACCAACAAAAGTTAATTTACCTTCTGGTAATAACGCTCCTATCATTAGTGTATCAACATTTACAACTAACA
>Ga0209344_10001231_pt1 | contig 34819 bp, 30 predicted proteins | sample Cruoilmetagenom6_FD_187293 | JGI IMG/M metagenome (GOLD analysis project Ga0209344, IMG submission 187293) | Oil polluted marine microbial communities from Coal Oil Point, Santa Barbara, California, USA - Santa Barbara Oil Seep Sample 6 (SPAdes)... | ecosystem: Environmental > Aquatic > Marine...
GTGCTGCAAGCCGTTGAAACACAAACCGAGGCCTTTCGATCCAAACTGGCCTCGACGGAGACAGAAACCGCCGTTCTTAATCAGCGAAAAGCACAACTAGCGGAAGAAATCTCAGGCCTCAAACAGCAAATCATCGCTCAAGACCAGCAATTCGCTCTCATTGAAGACGAACTAAGAGGCGTGAGAACTTTGCTGGAAGCCGGGCTGGAGCGTCGCCCACGTTTTCTCGCCCTGGAGCGCGAAAAAGCAGAGATTGCTGAAAACCGCGCCGGACGTGTTTCATCTATCGCGCGTGCACGCCAATCAATTGGCGAGACTGAATTACGGATACTGGATGTGCAGCAAGTTCGGCGCAATGAAGCCATCGAACAGCTTAGCGTTTCACAAGCAGAACTCACGGATCTTCAAGAACGCTATTCAGCTGCCGAGAATATAATGCAACGAACGATAATCAGATCACCCGCCGATGGGATCGTCGTCGGGATGACGGTTTTTACGCCAGGGGCAGTCATCGCACCAGGCGAGCCCATTCTGGACATTGTGCCACAAAATGTTCGACTGATCATTGAGGCACGTCTCGATCCTATTGATATTGATAATGTACGTTCGGGCCAGGAGTCCCAGGTCCGACTTACCTCCTTCAACCAGCGTACAACGCCCACGCTTGACGGCGTTGTCATCAATATTTCTGCAGATCTTTTACAAGACCCTCGTACAGCCCAAAGCTATTACCTGGCGCGCATCTCGCTGAACGACGATCAACCTGAGCTCGCCGACCTAAGCCTTTATCCCGGCATGCCTGCTGAAGTATCCGTTATCACCGGAACTTCCACACCACTGGATTACCTTCTTAAACCGCTCCTCGCATCACTGAACAGAGGAATGCGAGAGGAATAGCGGGCAAAAAATGCCAATAGCTCACTCCAGATGTTTGACGTGCCCCTAGTTTGCTAGACACTTTTCTGCTTCATTTTTTGCTGCCGTTCGAACATGTCCCGACGCACATTTTCGCGGGTTTTGTAAGCGCTACGCCTAATCCGGTGCGATAGATGACCTCAGTTTGAATCCATTCATTTGCATATATTCATAGACAATAAGTGGCATTGTATAGAGCAAGACCCGACCAATGGTGATACCCAATTCGCCCTGTATTGATGCAATTGTCAGCAAAGCCAAGACGATCATGATCCTAATAAACGCATCCCGGTCCAAGGAAAAATAACAAATCCCGATCAACATGATTGGTGCGGGAGCAATCAACAACAATCCGCGCAGAGAAAACAATTCTGACAAAAAGGATGTGACCTTGAGCAGGGGATCAACGGACAAAGGTGTGTCCGTGGTAAAATAGTTTCCATACGTCGCGCGCACATAAAGGTAGGCGATGATCAATATGCCACTTAGTGCAACAAACAAAATATAACGCCAGGGCAGTTCTTTCAGAACCAGGCTTCTTTCCTTTAGGCGGGTCCAGAGTCCAGCGTCCCTTGCGTGAAGCAGGATAATCGCGCCGAAATATGCCCCGACTGTCAAAACCACCTTTTCTGCAACAGTCATTCCGATGATCATCAAAACAGCTGGAACGAGAAAATTGCGTTTATGGGTTAGGACAATCGCAAACACAAAACAAAAGCCTAAGACGGCTACGCCTTTGAATCCGACAAGAGACGCAAACAGAACTGCCATCAACAGATAAAGCAGTTTCTGTTCCTGCTTCAGATAAAGCATCGAGATCGACAGAAGACTCATATAGACCATGTTGCCCATAATGATGGCATGATAAAGATAAGCCCTATCACCCATCATGCCCTGTCCACCTCCAAAGGGGATCGGAGGGAACATTGTGAATGGGATATATGCGATTACTCCTCCAATGCGTTCCCGCCAGGGGGTCGTGGGAATGCTGCCTTCAGCACCGCTTGTGATCAGATATTCGAGATAGCCGCCATAATCGTCGAATGTGATGGCGTGATGGACAGCGATCCTCACATCCGCAATAGCCAGAAAAATCAGACAGCAACAGAACGCCCCGACGATAAAAATATCAAATAGCAAGGTTTGCGTGAACCACAATTTCTCGTCTGCTTCGATCTCGTTTGTTGACGGCACGGCTGCTTCCTATCTCTCATACCCGATTTCGGGAATTGCGATTTGCGCAGAGTATCTAGTTCAGGGAAAATAGGCAAAGCAGACCAACGCAAGGAAAAGCTACGAGACAATTGTACGATCTGAGACCGTCCTCCAATTCGTCCCATCGCAAAATACAGGAACGGCGCCGCCAAGGGCATCACTCACGTAACACAGAGCACCGACTAATGACGTGCTAGCGCTCGGCAAGCCTGCAATGGTGAAATTCGGGAGAACAAGAGGCACACTCACCTGACATTGCGTCGGCGAAATCGCAAGAAGGTTGGAGAGAGTGGAGCCTGAACTATCATTGACCTGCCATTCCGGCGTATCTCCAGTAAACGTAAACTGTGATCGACTTTCTGTTCGCAAATTGACCTGCTGACTCAGGGTCTTGAATCCAAAATCAATCACATCCAGTGTGGCTCCCAGATTCGACCGCTGTTCGAATAGAGCCCCGCTCAGATTACCGGAACTCCGAATGAGCATTGCTACTTTGCCGTATGTTCCGCCGCCTTCTATTTCAACACCGGCTGCCTCTGTTTCGCCAGCATTTGCAATCTTCACTCCGTCTGGCATGACGAGTTCTTGCAGAATGGTGACTGCTCCGTCATCCCTATTTATTATCATCGCGTCCCACCATGTGCTGCCATCGGCACTGACTTTAACATGAAAATTGTCGTCGCCAGACGTGCCCATCTCCGCCCGTCCCGACCAGTTCGTCTGAAAAAGAAGGCTTGCCTTATCACCTGAAAGGTTCTTGTTTATTTTTAACTGATGACCTTCACCCTCATGATTGAAAAGTGTCGTTGGCGCCGCGACAGACAGGCGGTTGGTATCATCAGGTTGCGCATTTACGCCGATCATTGAGACGGATTGCACATCGTTGAATGAGATACCTACCCATGAACTTCCCTCCCATGCAAATAAGCGATTTTCATCTTCGATCCAAGTAATCCACCCAGTACCCGGCTGATAAAAAATCCACTCTCCATCCTGCCAAGCTGCAATCTGATTGTCTTTTCCAATCCATACATCAGTGGCACCCGGCGCGACAATGTGCCGATCTCCCGGTATCGGAAATTCTGGTGGCGTTGCCTCGCTACGACCTAGAACGGTAAGTTGTACGATAGCATCCAACGCCAAAATTGCTGCATTGTGAGTTACGTGCTTTTGCGCTTGTGCTGCGGCAATATACGGCAAATTGAGGTTTGACGAATTTTCCATCTGATAGCTCCTGCGACACTTTTCCAACCGGCCTACTATGGATAGACTTGAGCTGATCGGGGATTACTTTGCGCACGCTGAGCCATGCCGATTTTCTCTGGGGAAAACGATTTAGCCTTTGGGGCGAGTGACCTTCATCTTTTTTTCTCCCTGCAGATGACTTACGGTCAAGACATATGAAATGCTGAAACCGCTTGGACTAAAAAAATGCCTAACATGGGTTGTGTGCTAACTTGACTATCGTCGAACCAATCGTTTCCGTTGTTATTCCGGTATATGGACGATCAAAACAGCTCGATCAGGCGGTATACTCTCTTCTGAACCAAACTGGTCTGCCCGAAAATGCGGTGGAAATTATTGTGGTCGACGATGGATCACCCACTCCCCCAACATTTGCATCAGGCCTACCGATCAACGTTGTTCGCAGGCATCAAAATGGCGGTGCAGCCGCTGCACGCAATGCGGGGATAAAAGCAGCGTCGGGAAAGCTTATTGCCTTTCTCGATTCTGATGACCTGTGGCTGCCCGGGAAACTTGCCGCACAGCTTACTCTCTTTGAAGACCTGTCAAAAGAGTATGATCCAAATCTGCTCGCGGTCGGTTGTGCCTTTTTTGACCCTGACCGGAAGACAGGAAAACTTCGCGCTCGCTTTCCACTTGAGACAGCTGAATTGCGTGTATTTGCCAGCGGATGCTGGTTTGGCCCCGGCTCCACAGTTCTGCTATCTCGATCAGCTTTTGAACGCGTTGGCCAGCAAGACGAAAACCTACGACGTCTGGAAGATCTGGATTGGTTCATCCGCTTCGGGCAAGCAGGCGGGAAATTTGTTTCCACAAAAAAAGCCGATGTTCTCATTCGTCCTTCCGGCGGCGCCAGGTTGGAAGCCGTTCTCCAATCGGTTCACTATCTGACAGATAAATATGGGCCCACTGGCAGCTCCGCACTTCCCCGAAACGCCTGGAATAGACTAGCCGCCTATCTGGCCCTTGAAAAAGCAGTCGCGTATTTTGGCGATAACAAAAAAGTGGCTGGCGTACGAGAAGTTCTTGTTTCTCTTTTTCGCAAACCGCGTGTCCAGCCGGCACTTGAGAAATTCTGGGAGCACAACCACGACGTTTCGCCAGAAATTGAAACCGCGTACCACCTGATGATCGCCGCAGACAAGGATACAGACTAAGCAGCTGACATGAACGACCTCTGCTTCAAATGCTGCAGGATTTGGTACCGCATTGACGCAGGTCAAAGCCCTATCTGTTTTGGTCCAGCATAATCTGACCGTAGACATAGGAAGAAAGCTCAAAATTTACGCCATTGGTGTGGGCTTTTGACTAAGCAGTCACTTCTGCCTTTGGCACGAGCGTCCTCCAGCGCAATTGCCGAATCGAAGGGCGTCCTTCCCATTTTGGGTGAGGACGTCCTTTTTTTGACCAACTGTCTCTTGCATTAGCAAAAACCGGAAATTTCTATCTGCTCGCACCGGGGATGAGGCCGATTACAAAAAGCGGTGAGCATAGTCTCAGCAACAATCCGAAATGGGGCGCGTTGGTTTAAACTAGCGCAACGTGCGCTCTAATCTCCGGTGAAGTTGGGTGCGCGTTTTTCAACAAAATGCGCGACGCCTTCCTTGAAATCTGAACTGGCAAAACTTGCGTTCATCTGCACATCAGCCATGTCCGTTGAGGTGCTGAAGTCCTGGAAGTTAGATTTGAAAATCTGACGCTTCATCACAGTCAACGAGCGTGGTGAGACGGTATCCACCAAGTGCTTGGTGTAGTTCGACACTTCACCCATAAACTCGTTGCTCGAAAAGGCCTTGTTGACCAGGCCTAAATCTGCTGCTTCCGCTCCAGTAAATTTACGTGCAGACATCAAGAGATCGAGTGCATTTGCAGGACCCACTAAACGCGGCAAGAGCCAGGCACTGCCATGTTCGGCAATAAGGCCGCGCTGCGCAAACGCAGTGGTAAATTTGGCAGTGTCAGCGGCGAAGCGCAAATCACAAAACAATGTCATCACGAGGCCAATGCCTGCACATGGGCCATTGATCGCAGCAATAATCGGTTTTGGGCATTCAAACATATAGCCAAACTTGCTCTGTGCGTGTTCGCCAACAGATGGGCCCAAGTCATTGTCAAAGGATGGATGTGAGGTGACGGTTTTCGCCGCTGGCTTTTCCCCAGCGCTGTCATCGCCATCTATCTGTTGCAGCCCATCCATGTCGGCGCCTGCACAAAAGCCGCGCCCCGCACCAGTGATCACGATTACGCGAACGTCGTCGTCCTTTGCAGCGCTATAAATTGCGTCGCGAAGATTTTTCTCCATCGTTCCCGTCCAAGCGTTGAGCCTGTCTGGACGGTTGAGCGTAATCGTTGCAACATTGTCTGCTACATCGTAGAGAATTTCGTCATAGGTGGTCATACGCGTTCCCTCATTCATTCTTCAATCCGGTGCTTCAATTTGGTTCTTCCAATGGCTTTCGGGTAGCCTATCATTTCAATCGTCCATGAGAAGGCAGAAATGGAGAAGATGATGAGCGACTTTCAAGAAATACTATTAGACGCGCCAGCGCCCCATGTTTCACGGATCACGTTCAATCGTCCTGATGCCATGAATGCCTACACCACAAAGCTCTGTGAAGAAGTCACGCAAGCAATTGAAGCCTATCTGCGAGATGACACACAACGCGTCCTCATCCTCACAGGCGCCGGGCGTGGATTTTGTTCTGGCGGTGACATAAGCGGAAATGGCGACGAAGAACATGCCGCCCTCATGGCAAGCCAACTATCACATGGGCGGGAGATGCGCGACGGTATGCACCGCGTTATTCTGGCACTTCAACGATGTGACAAGCCGGTTATCGCTATGATCAATGGTGCTGCGGTGGCTGGTGGCTTGACCCTCGCCCTTGCCTGCGACATTCGCATTGCCTCTGACAAAGCAAAACTTGGCGATACAAGTGGTCGTTTTGGGTTATTGCCGGACGAAGGGGGTGCGTGGCTGTTTCCACGCGCAATGGGCATGGATCAAGCGCTGAAAATGACCATGCTGGCGGAAACCTACGACGCAGCCACGGCCAAAGACCTGGGCCTTGTCACAGACGTTGTTCCCCACGATGCGTTAGAAACGGAAACATTGAAGCTTGCAGAACGCATTGCTGCTGGTGCACCGCTTGCCATTCGCCTTGCCAAACAAATGATGCTTCGCAGTCGTGATATTTCGTTGGAGCACTCTCTGGGTGACGCTGCACTCTCGGTGATGATTGCCAATTCATCGCAAGATGTGCGCGAAGGTGTGAAAGCTTTTTTTGAAAAACGGCCTCCAAAATTCGAAGGAAAATAAAAAGGCCGAACTGTGTAAGACAGCTCGGCCTTCCCGTCTGGACGCTCCCTAGATTGCGGCCAGTGTCGAAGGTCTTACGCCTTCTTCTGATTATGCTCTTGTATGATTTGCAGCGATTGACGCTCGGCAAACCCATAAATTCCTTTGGACATAAGTGAGGCTTCTGCTTTGCGACGTGCGCCATAAACTTCCGCACGCAGCCCATGCACTTCAATATCATCAGGAGCCGCAAGTCCCGCCATTTCAGCCAGGTGACAGGCGAGGCGCAGATCGCCTTCGGCCACGAGTGAGGTTGCGCGTTTTGCCAACGCTTTGGCACCACCTGCGAGAGTTGCCATTTCAGCGGCAAGTACCGCATCGGCAGCAGGCTTCAAGTTGGCGGGGTTGCCATCATACCAGCCACCATAAAGCCGCCAGATGTTGTGAATAACAAATTCCGGTTCATCATAAACCGGCTGTAGATAAGGCTTGTTCATCAAATGAGCCGGCAACTGGATGGAGTGCACAATCTCGTCCAACCGCGCGCCATTGTTCATCATATCAACCGTTTGACGAACCAGGGTTTCAAGGGCCGTGGCGATGTGATCCAACACGGTAGCAATGCGAGCTTTGCCAGCGATCGGCAATCCGTGGGCTGGCAATAAAAGCTCAGGCTCTTTTGCAATCATTTCGCGCAGCGCTTTTGCCCACTCAAGCGGGTAGCGTTGCACTTTTTGCGGGTTGCCGGCGTTGGGAAATACCCAGGTAACGAAGTCGCCGGAGCAAATGGCTTTATGTTCGGGTATCCAAGCCCACAGGTGGTCGTCAGTTTCACCAATGGCGTGGTGCAATTCAAAATGCGTGTCGCCAACTTTGATGTCGAGACTGTCGCGGAAAGTTGTGTCGGGGTCAATCCAGGGATCGGGACCAAAATGGCGTGCCCCCTCGCCACCTCCAGCACCCATGCGCAGTTCCGTGGCTGGCGCAAATTGGCGGGCGTTGATGGTGAAGTTGTACCCATTGGTGGCTTCATAACGGCGAAAGCGCGGTGTTACATTTTCATGCGCTACGATGCGTGGACGCCGGTGGCCTTTTTCACACGCTTCACAAACAAAATGGTTTGTCCCGCCGACATGATCGGCATGGCCATGTGTGTAACAAATGTTGGAGACTGGTTCGTCGGTCCACTTGCGCAGTGACCCCAGCACACCACCGCCAAAAGCTTCGAGGCTCGTGTCAAAGAGGACGAGGCCATCACCCGTTTTAAAAGTGACAACGTGAGAAAAGGCTTCAATAAGCGCGATGCCGTTTCCAAGCTCCGACAATTCCATTGTCGGGCGGTTCACCAGGCCAGCACCCTCATAGATGTCATTGTCAATAAACCGCTCTGACATTGCCAATAGATCAGCCATGGTATTTTCCCGGTCGTTTGAAAAACTTATGCAGCGACACTCACCATAAAGGTCATCGCGCGTCGAGCACCTTCCCCCCTTATTCCGCTCTGCGGGATTTTAGTCAAGTACCGCCGCGACCCTGAATTGCCTTTCACCACGGAGCATTTGCTTGGCGATGCTGCACTTTCAGCTATGATCCACTTTCTTATTAACGCTCAGGTATATGGGTGAAAAAAATAACGCGCTGTTGCAGTGCGCAGGGAGAGGTCTATGAGCTTCACGATGCCGGAAGAAGGTCGCGACTGGGAAACACTCGCAAAAGAAATGCAGGAGCGTGGCCGAGATGATGTGAAATGGCGTGATGGCAAAACAGCCGTCTATGTTTTCAACGCCGGGCCGGACATCGCTAAGGTGCAAAAAGAAGCCTACACGATGTACATGTCCGAAAACGGACTTGGCCCCCTCGCCTTCCCGAGCCTTGCACAAATGGAAAGTGAAGTTGTCTCCATGGGGCTCAACCTGCTTCATGCGCCAGAAGGTGCCGCAGGCAACATCACCTCTGGCGGCACAGACAGCATCACCATGGCGATCAAAGCCGCTCGCGACTATGCGCGCAGCGAAGGCAAGATCGGCAAGGCAAATATCGTCGCCCCTTGGTCTGCACACCCGGCATTCGACAAAGCCTGCAAGATGATGGACATCGAATTGCGTCGTGTGGCTTGCGGTTCTGACCATCTGGCCGATGCTGCGGCCATGGGGTCTCATGTGGATGATGGCACTATCATGATGGTCGGCTCCGCGCCCTGTTTTCCATATGGGCTGGTTGACCCCATCGAGCGGCTTGGTGCGGTGGCTGATGCGCACGGCGTTTGGCTTCATGTTGATGCCTGCGTCGGAGGATATTTCGCTCCCTTCGCGAAAATGAACGGCGCCCCCCTACATGCCTTCGACTTTGATGTGTCTGCGGTGAAATCCATTTCCGCTGACTTGCATAAATATGGCTATGCCGCGAAAGGCGCCTCAACCGTTCTTTTCCGATCCGCCGAGCTGCAATCACATATGATATTCGATTGTGCCGACTGGCCAGGTGGTCGCATGATCACGCCAACCCTTGCGGGTACGCGCCCAGGGGGTGCCATTGCCGCCGCATGGGCAGTGATGAATTACCTCGGTGTGCAGGGATATAGAGAAAAACAAGGTATCGTCTGCGCTGTACGAGAACACATCGAAGAGGGCGTGAAGCGCATGGGCTTCAAGATCGTTGGCAAACCGTTGCTCGGTCTCATTGCTTTCTATCACCCAGACTATGATGCCTTTGCCTTATGGGGGAAAATGATGGAGCGCGGCTGGTTCACTTCCGTCACCACAGAACCAAAGTCTTTGCACCTGATGCTGTCGCCTTTCCACGCCTCCGTCCAAGATCTCTATCTCGCAGACTTGCAAGCAAGCATGGCCGAGATTGATGCAGACGGTGCGGGTGACGTGAAAGAAGTTCGCTACAGCTAAAAACAATAAGGCGGCACTTTCTTTGGCGGTGCCGCCGTATTCGCTCACCTATAACTTGTGAAACCTACATTGCCTGGACGGCGATCAGCAGCAAGACCGCAGCACCAACACCAGAGATAAGCGTTCCAAAGGCACCGACCGGGCGGAGCACACCAGCAGCAACACCACTCAACGCCAAAGCATGAGCCAGGCGCGCAACAACAAACAAAGCGCCAAGATAGAGAACGTAGGTGGCGTTACCACCGGCAACCTCAAGCAATCCCAATAGAAGAATGAAAATAGGTGCGTTTTCAGTCAGGTTGCCGTGGCGACGGATATTGCGTTGCAATGTCTCATTGCCACCGTCACCTAAACTGACACCGGCCGGACCACGGGCCAACCCCACCGCCATCATCAACGCAAATTGCAAAATTCCAATCAATCCTGCGACGTATGCCGTGATTATCGGGAACTCCATGTACTTCCTCCTGCTCATTTGGTCCCACAATTAGGACCCTCTTCATTTAGCTCTATAACTTGCCTTTTGCCACTAACGTTTATGTGAGCGATTACAAAGTATTAGAGGAATTTGTAAAAAACATTGCCGACAGTCCTTGCATTTATGGTGCAGCGCACATATTTAGGTCCAGTAATAAGAAGAACTGATAACAGTCCTCTAGAAAATGGAAATGCTCTCGGCGGGGAAATTGTACTAACCCTTTGATCTTGGAGAAAGATCATGATTACCGCTGATCTAAAACAAAACCCTGACACAACAATTGCAGCAGTTACACAGAGCTTCGCATCTGCGAAAGAACGTGCTTCTGCTCATCTCAAATCGCTTGGTATTGAAGATACTTCAGACCTGGCGACCAGCGTGGGCTACCTGATTGCAGGCTCCTACGCTCTCGCAATGGTGCTCAACCTGGCGAAGCTATACTAAGCGCTAGGTTGTACCTCTAAAAACGCCGGTTTGGGGCCATCCCCCCAGTTCCCCAATATCCCCCACTGGGCCCCACCGGCTGCTTTTTCAAATCCGGGACATAAGCGCTTGAATGCGTGTTCCCTACAGGTCATTCTGCCGCAAATTATGGAGGTAGCATGGCTGTCACAATTCCTTACGTACGCGAAATCGACATTGAACATGGTCGATGTGACCAGGTGACACCTCTGATCCGACGGATCACGGCCAACAATCCCGGTGGCTTTACTTTCAAGGGCACCGGCACATACATCATTGGCCAGGGAACTGTCGCGGTCATCGACCCCGGTCCGTTGGATGATGCGCACATCAAAGCGCTGCTCGCAGAACTTGAAGGCGAAACCGTCAGCCACATTTTGGTTACCCATTGCCATATGGATCACTCACCTGGCGCAGCACCCTTTAAGCAAGCGACGGGTGCAAAAACCTTTGCCTTCGGCCCACATGGCTCCGGCCAATTGCACGACAATGTACAGATCGAGGAAGGGGCGGATCGCGCCTTTGTGCCCGACGTTGAAATTCGGGATGGCGATGTGCTGAGCGGTCCCGGCTGGACCATCGATTGCGTCTTCACGCCTGGCCACACGTCCAACCACATGAGCTTTGCGCTTCGTGAAGAAAAGGCGCTCTTTACCGGTGATCACGTCATGGGTTGGTCAACAAGCATTGTCAGTCCACCGGATGGCGACATGGTGGCCTACATCGCATCCCTACACCTTCTACTCCATCGCGATGATGCCATTTATTGGCCAACGCACGGGGCTCCGATCACGGATCCCAAACCATTTGTCCGTTCTTTCCTTGCGCATAGGGCAGATCGCGAACGACAGATCATTGCGCAACTTGAAGCCGGACGCACATCCATTGGCGAGATGGTGCCCGTGATGTACGCCGCCACGGATATGCGGTTGCACCCGGCAGCAGCCCGCTCTGCGCTCTCTCACCTCATCAAAATGGTGGCAGAAGGTACGGTCGCGTGTGATGGAGAGCCATCGCTTAAAACCAACTTTCGTCTGGCCTGACCTAAGAGGTTGCGCGCGGCTTGCCATCCAGAAAATCATCAAGATTTTCGAATGTACCCTTCCACCCTTGGTTATGACCGTCGCGGTCAGACTTGGATGTTAGGAGTGCCTGATGCAAATGTACTTTCGTTCCAGCCTGCGCGTCATCAAACGTCACTGTGACAAGAGATTCGTGTGAACGCTCGCCATCAATCGTCCAGCCCCACGTAAATACAAGACGTTCCTTTGCGACAATCTCTTTGAAGACACCGCTGACAAAATGATCCTTACCTTCGCTTGAACGCAACACGGCTCGCCAAGCGCCGCCTTCTTGCACATCAAATTCATGCTCCGGGAGTGACATGCCTTTTGGCCCCCACCATGCCGAAAGAAAGTCAGGCTTGGTCCAGGCTTCAAAAACCCGGTCTCTAGGCGCTTTGAAAATACGTGTGATTTCGAGTGTCAGGTCTTGGTCATTTTGTTCTGCCGCAAATGCCATTGCGATCATCCTCCCCGTTTCTCGGTCAGCCGCAGTTCAAACCGGCTTAGTAGCGCCGATTATCCACTTTCCTTGGCAAGCAAGGTATCGAGGCGAGCAAAACTCTCGTCCCAAAATGCAGCAATTTCGTTCATGTAAGTCTGTGCAGTCGTCAATCCTTCAGGCGTCAAACGGCATCGTCGGCGTTGGGCATCTACCTCCCGCACAATCAATCCTGCCTTTTCCAAAACCTTCAAATGGTTTGAAATTGCAGGCATAGTCATGTCGAAGGGTTCAGCCAGTTCGCCCACATTTGCCGCTCCCTTTGAAAGGCGAGATAGAATTGCTCGCCTTGTCGGGTCAGCCAATGCACCAAACGCCATGCTCAACGGATCGCTTGCCATTGTCAGTTCCTTTTATTTAAGTATTTTTTTATTTAATGGAATTGTCAAGTGCACATGTAGACGCATGACCAAACCCTCAGTCTGTACATCTTATTCGGCGGTAATTTTTTCCCGCAGTGCGCGGATGCGAGCTGCATTTTTCCCCAGATCGCTTTCACCAACGCGCGAAGCTGAGCGAATGTCGATCAGCGCTTTGCCCTGCTCCTCACGTACGCGGATGACAATATCATCCTGAAATCCCATGAGCGCGGTGGTATCCGTCGCTTCAATGCGCCCATCTTCTACAGCGATGGAAACAATCTCCCATCCCATCTCCTGCACGGCGGCTAGAGCATCCTCAAACGCCTGACCTGGGTGACGCTCCAACAAAATTGGCACAAGGTCTGGATAGGCAGCGCGCTGCACGTCAGCCAGATCTTCCGGCTGACTGCGATCCAGAGAATTGTGTACCGGTGTGCGCTGGGCAAGCACGGCCACGAAACCGGGCGGGTCAGTGAGGTCCGTTGATATGTCGTGAATAGGCGGCACCGAAGAGCCACCGCGCACCGCATTCGCAACAGGTGCAACCACAGCCAGGCTCAAGAAGATTGAGGCGAACGCAATTCCCTTGCCTGACAGGCCTGATCGATAAGTGATGATGAGCCCAATAAAAGAGAGCACTATCGCAATGACGCCTATCAAGGCACCACCGCCCAGTCCTGCAAACAAAGCAACACTCAAGGGCATCACCCCAAGACGAAGACCCAGCACTGCCAAGATCGCGATGACAGCGGATAGAAGCGCCAAGCGGAACCCCCACCTTACAAATGCTGAACGGTCTTCCATGTTTTAGCTCCCTGAGGTTTCACATCACGCGCCGAGGATAAATGCAGCTTTATTCAGCTGCATCTGCCGTTGGCAATTTGTAGTCTTTAAATTGCTGACGAAGCAGGAGCTTCTGGATCTTGCCAGTCGCTGTGTGTGGGATATCATCCACAAACACAACATCGTCGGGCATCCACCATTTGGCGATCTTGCCTTCCATGTAGCCAAGCACGTCAGCCTTGGAGAGATTTGCACCCTCTTTCTTGATCACGATAAGCAATGGCCGCTCATCCCACTTAGGATGCACAATGCCGATGACAGCTGCCTCCACTACATCAGGGTGACCAACGGCTGTATTCTCAAGCTCAATCGAAGAAATCCATTCCCCGCCTGACTTGATGACATCTTTTGCGCGGTCCGTGATCTGCATAAAGCCCAGCGGATCGAGTGTCGCCACGTCGCCAGTATCGAACCATCCGTCAGCGTCCAAAATGTCGCCGCCTTCGCCCTTTAGGTAAGCGCCAGAGATAGCCGGCCCCCGTACCATCAAGTGGCCAAAGGCAACGCCGTCATTTGGCAGATCATTGCCATCATCATCGGTGATTTTCATTTCAACCGTGTAGATCGGACGTCCCTGCTTCACTTTGATGTCGAGCTGCTTGTCAAATGGTAGTGTCTCCATGCCCGCTTTGAAGGAACCCAATGTCCCCATCGGGCTAAGCTCTGTCATGCCCCATGCGTGCATCACGGTTACGTCGTAATCGCGCTCAAACGTTTCAATCATGGAGCGCGGTGCGGCAGAGCCGCCAATGATGACGCGGGACAAGATTGGCAGTTTCGCCTTTGTGGCTTCAAGGTGTTGAAGCAGCATCAGCCAAACAGTTGGCACAGCCGCCGTCACTGTGACCTGTTCTGTATCGAGCAATTCGTAAATGCTCTCGCCATCCATGTTGGCACCGGGCATCACAATCTTGGCACCACTGGCAGGCGCAGCAAATGTAATCGCCCACGCATTGGCGTGGAACATCGGAACAACCGGCAGAACAGTATCTACAGAACGCAAGCCAATGGAATCAGCCCCATTGGCCGCCAGCGCGTGCAGCACGTTTGAACGGTGAGAATAAAGAACACCTTTAGGATTTCCGGTCGTTCCACTTGTATAACAAAGGCCGCAGGCGTCATTTTCATCGACGTCGGCCCATTTGAAATCACCATCCTCAGCGTCAACAATATCCTCGTAGCAATGGACATTCTTCAACGTGGTCTTCGGCATGTTGGCGCGGTCTGTGAGAATAATGAAACCCTTCACGTTTGGGATCGTATCAGCAACAGCCTCAATCACCGGCACAAATGTCGTATCAAAGAAGATGAATTGATCCTCGGCGTGATTAATGATGTAGGTCAGCTGTTCTGCAAACAAACGTGGATTGAGTGTGTGGCAGACAGCACCCATGCCCATGATGCCATACCAGGCTTCCATGTGGCGGTGCGTGTTCCATGCCATAGTGGCAATTACGTCACCCTGTTTCATGCCCAATTTTTGCAGGGCCTGTGCACATTTGCGGGCGCGCAGATGGATATCACCATAATTGCAGCGATGAATGGGACCTTCAACGGTCCGTGTGACTACCTCACGCTCCGCATGAAACCGGTTGGCGTGGTCGATAATGCTCATGACCGTCAGCGGCCAGTCCTGCATTAATCCCTTCATGGTCTTCTCCCTGTCAGATTCTTATCGCTACGTTGGGGTTTTCCCCGTTTGACGGCAGTTTAGGGGCAAGTGCCCCAGCAAACAACGGGCGTGCTGCCCATCTGCGACTGTTTGTGGGTTGCGGTGACGAATTTGGCGGTTAGTCTCATCGGCAAAAATCTTGAATAAGCCCGGGAGAACGACAAATGACAGATTGGCACCACAAACCAGCAACCCACCTGCTGAACGCTATGGAGCGCAAAGAAGTCAGCTCCGCTGAGCTTACGGCTCATTTTCAGGATAGATTTAATACGAAAAACGGCGATATCAACGCGATTGTGGCAACCAATTTTGAAGGTGCCTCCGCCCGCGCTCGGCAAGCTGACGAAGCGCGCGCCCGTGGCGAAAGCTGGGGGCCTCTTCATGGCCTACCCATGACGATCAAAGATGCGCTCGAAGTCGCAGGCATGCCCGCCGTTGGCGGCGCGCCAATGTGGGCCGACCATCGCCCCACCCAAAATGCAGATGCCGTGCAACGCATTGTTGACGCTGGCGCCGTCATTTTTGGCAAAACAAATGTGCCGTTCATGTCGGGTGATTTGCAGACCTATAACGACGTCTATGGCACCACTAACAATCCGTGGGACCTCAATTGCGGACCGGGTGGATCATCCGGCGGCGCGGCAGCTGCACTGGCGGCTGGCCTGACACCACTTGAACTCGGTTCCGATATTGGCGGCTCCATTCGTACACCGGCCCATCTGTGTGGCGTTTTTGGTCACAAACCGACATACGGCATCGTTCCAAAACGCGGGCACCTTCCAGGACCGCCAGGCGCATTATCAGAAAGTGATCTCTCTGTTGTGGGACCGCTCGGCCTATCTGCCAATGACCTCGCGCTGTTGCTCGGCATCGTAGCCGGGCCGGACAAATCAAAAGCGACCGGGTGGCGGCTTTCAATGCCTGCGCCGCGAGCTACCTCGCCCAAAGACTTGCGTGTGGCCGTCTGGTTGGATGATCCTTACTGCGAGATTGACAAACAATCCGCTAACCTCATGACGAATGCAGCGAACGCTCTCAAAGACGCCGGTGCACATGTGGACTTCGCCGCCAGACCAGACTTTACACTGGCGGAAATCACTGAGGCTTATCTCATCTTGCTGCATTCCGTTGTGACCAATGGCATGCCGGAAAAAATCCGCGAAAAATGGCGTACCCAGCTCGCACAAGCTGCACCAAATGATAAATCACATGAGATTTTGCAAGCCCGAGGCGGATTACTCACCCATACAGACTGGATTGCCTGGCACGAGGTGCGTGAACAGATCCGCGCCAAGTGGGCGACCTTCTATCAATCCTATGACGTGGTATTGGCGCCGACGTTGATGCGCCCTGCCTTCCCGCATGACCAGACCACCAATTGGAGCAAGCGCGAGCTCACAGTGAACGGGAAAACTCGCCACTATATGGATATATTGATCTGGGCAGGCCCGGCGGTTTTGAGCTATCTGCCGGCCACTGTCGCCCCAGTTGGCCTCACATCAGCGGGGTTGCCGGTTGGCATCCAGATCATCGGGCCATATCTTGAAGATTACACCCCCATTGCGGTCGCAGGAATGATAGAAGAGCTCACAGGTGGCTTTCGGGCCCCTCCCGGTTTTTGATCACTTCCAAATGCCTCACACGTTAAGTCACTAATTCGAACAATAGGACCCAGTACCTCATGTCCAACCTCAGCAATGCCGCCCAGCGCGATATCGAAACAGTTATTCACCCCTACACCAATCTGGATGCGTTTCGCACCAGCGGTCCGCTGATCCTAGATCGCGGTGAAGGCATCACGGTGTGGGACACTGATGGCAAAGATTACATCGAAGGCATGGCTGGCCTGTGGTGCACGGCGCTTGGCTATTCTGAGCAAGAGCTGATTGATGCGGCCACGTCGCAAATGGGTCAACTGCCCTTCACGCATATTTTTGGTGGCAAGACGCACGAGAAAGCCGCTGAACTTGCAGAGCGCCTCAAAGCCATTGTGCCGCACGATGCCTCAAAGGTTTTGTTCTGCGGTTCTGGCTCAGAAGCCAATGACCAGCAGATCAAGCTCGTCTGGTATTACAACAACGCGCGCGGCAAGCCGAATAAAAAGAAGATCATCTCGCGCATTCGTGGCTACCACGGCGTGACAGTGATGACAGCCAGCCTCACCGGCTTGCCTGCCAATCACGCGGATTTTGACCTGCCCCTACCCGGCATCCTGCACGCTGATTGCCCGCACTATTATCGCTACGCGGAGCCCGGTGAAACGGAAGATGAGTTCACCACACGTCTTGCCAAAAATCTGGATGAAATGATCCAGCGCGAGGACCCGGATACAATCGCAGCCTTTATCGCAGAACCCATTATGGGCGCTGGCGGCGTTGTAATCCCACCTGAAAGTTATTTCCCTAAAATCCAGGCCGTGCTTGGCAAGTACGATATTTATTTCATTGCCGATGAAGTGATCTGCGGATTTGGCCGAACAGGCGAAATGTTTGGTTGCGAAACATACGGCATCAAGCCGGACTCTATATCTGTTGCCAAAGCGCTGTCGTCTGCCTATGTGCCCATCGGAGCTGTCACTGTTGGTGGCGACATGTATGAAGCAATGCTTGAGCAAAGCCGCAAGATCGGCATATTCGGCCACGGCTTCACGTATACGGCTCATCCAGTTGCAGCAGCGGTCGCCTGCAAGACATTGGAAATTTATGAAAAGCGCAACATTGTTGGCCACGTAAAATCTCTGGCACCAACCTTTGAAAAACGTGTTGCAAAACTTGCTGACCATCCACTTGTTGGCAGCTCACGCGCCAAGGGTCTCATTGGCGGCGTGGAACTTGTAGCTGACAAGGCAACCAAGCGGGCCTTCGATGCCAGCCAGGGCGTTGGTGCTGCAGCCATGAACAATGCACAGAAGCATGGCCTCATCGTGCGTGCCATGGGTGGTGACATTGTTGCCTTCTGCCCACCGCTCATCATCAATGAAGCCCAAGTGAACGAGATGTTCGACCGCTTTGAAAAAGGCCTGGATGACACTGAAGCCTGGGTTCAAAAAGAAGGCCTGCGTTAATCCATGAGCGTTTACAGATACGCCCTTACCTTTGAGGGCAAAGTAAGCCCGCATGACGACATGGGCGAACAGATGGGACTTGAGGCCAGCACCACACTCGGTGCGGGCCTTGATCCTGCCATTGGGGCGGAAGGTGCCAGCGCCCGCTTCGACGCGCTGATCACCAATGACGCTGATGGGTCTTTCACGCTTCAGGGCGAAGTAACGCTAGGTGGTGGATCACTGTCCATTGCGAGTGTGCAGCCCGGCGCCTTGGAAGAAACTGCGGATGCAAGCATTCAACACGGCGTTGCGGAATGCACCATCACTGGCGGCAGCGGTAGCTTTTCCGGTGCTACCGGCACCATGGTGATGAATTTCACAGTGGATGACAAAGCCCGCTTCGTAGATGCACAATCGGCTGTGGTGTTCTGTTGAACACCACACGCCAATCATCAAGCTCCTAGTTGAAACCCTCGATAGTCTTCGCCTGCGATTTCGTTCAAGAGTTCGCCATAGACATCCACACCGCCGGGATAGGGCATAAACACCCGCGGTTTGCCGGGAATATTTGCGCCCATGTACCAGGAGTTTGCCTGCGGGTAGAGCGTTTCACTGGCCACCTCATTAACGTGAGCGACCCACTCATCTTCGGCATCCTTTGTTGGCTCAATCGTCTGAATGTTGCCGGATGTCAAGCGCCCAATACAATCCGCAATCCATTCCACATGCTGTTCGATGGAGACGATCATGTTGGACAGCACAGACGGGCTGCCTGGCCCCGTGATGAAAAAGAGATTGGGGAAACCTGCTGAGCCAAGGCCCAGATAAGTGCGCGGCCCCGCCGCCCATTTTTCACGCAACAACTCGCCATCCCGCCCCCGAATATCGATGCTGGAGATCGCACCTGTCATGGCATCAAAGCCGGTCGCAAAAACAATTGCGTCGACTTCATATTCCTTATCGCCGCACAGAATGCCTTTCTCTGTGATCCGGTCGACAGGCGTTTCACGCGCGTTCACCAAATCCACATGAGGCTTTGAGAATGTTTGTAGATAGTTGGTGTCCAAACACAGGCGCTTTACCCCGATGGGGTGGTCATTGGGCAAAAGCGTATCGACGATGGCCTCATTGTCGATGACCTTTCTCATTCTGGCACGGGCGTATGCCACACCCGGGTCATTGGCGTCATGGCTCATCATGAAGTCACCGCAGGACGCCAGAAAGGCAAAACCACCAGCCTCCCACCTAGTCTCAAATTGTTCTTGCAGTTGCTCTGGGCTCATCTCTTCAAAGAGCGCTTCATTGCCTTCAAAAGCGATGATACCCCCGCCGGTCTGACGCGCGGCGAGCCGGTCTTCCAGCAACGTCTCTTTTGATTTAGCAATTTGCGCTTGTGTGAGATTTCGATTGCCTGCTGGCAGCGTGAAGTTGGCGGTGCGCTGAAACACCGTCATATGTTTGGCTTGCTCTGCTATCAACGGAATGCTTTGCACACCAGAAGACCCTGTGCCAATGACGCCCACCCGCTTGCCGGAAAAATCAACACCTTCATGGGGCCAGTCGCCGGTATGATACCAGTCGCCTTTAAAGTCGCTCAGGCCTTCAAAATCTGGTACGCGCGCAGAAGACAGACACCCGGTCGCCATCACGCAAAAACGGGCTTGCAGTGTCTCTCCCTGATCCGTCGCCACAGTCCACATGCCAGAGGGTGCGTCATAGGTTGACGATTTCACACGCGTTGAAAATTGCATGTCGCAGCGAAGATCCAGCGTGTCGGCAACATAATTTTGATAGCGAAGAATTTCTGGCTGCGTCGCGTAGCGCTCGCTCCACGTCCAGCCACGCTGAATTTCATCGGAAAAGCCATATTGATACTCGAGGCTTTCCACATCACAGCGTGCGCCCGGGTAACGGTTCCAATACCAGGTGCCGCCTACGCCCTCGCCCGCCTCCAGCACCTTTGCTGACAGGCCAAGCCCTCGCAGTTTGTGCAGCATATACATGCCCGCAAACCCCGCGCCAACGATGATGGCATCAAATGACGCTGCCTCTGATTTTGATTTCGTATTTCCAGTCATACCGACCTCCCCGTACAATTGTTTTGCTGAAGTGTAACGACAAACTGGTTTGGTAAAACAATTTTTCTCAAATGAAGCCGAGGATGCGCTTGACGCGCTTTCCGTAGCGCATCTAATCTTTCCGTCTTATTGCGTGATGTGTACGGAAAATATCCGACCTTGAACCGTGTGCTTTGGATCGGATTTTGTTTCAGTGAGGCTGCTTGAGGTACCTCATCAAAGGTCAAACGCATGAATTCGATAGTGCAAGCCGCCTTGATGCGCTCGCGCACCACGCTCTCCATTCTGGTGGTGGCGCTGTTCGCCGGGCTCGCGGCCTACATTGCCATTCCAAAAGATGGCGACCCGGATGTCGCCATTCCCTTCATCATGGTCAGCGTTGTCCATGTGGGTGCCTCACCTGAAGATGCAGAGCGACTGCTTGGACGCTCCCTTGAACGGGAACTGCTGGGACTGGAAGGGCTGGTGCAAACCCAGACCTTCGCGGTGGAAAGTATGGTTGCCCTCGTGCTCGAATTCTTCCCTTCTGTCGACATGGAAGAAGCGCTCATAGACGTGCGTGAAAAGGTGGATCTGGCGCAAGCTGATTTTCCTGATGAGACAGAAGAACCCCGCATCGTCGAGTTCAACACGGCGACGCAGGCAATTTTGCGATTAGCGGTCGCCGGGACTGCGCCCGAGCGGACCTTGACCCGTCTGGCGCGGGAGCTGGTTGACGAGATTGATGAGGTGTCGACGGTCCTCTCAACCTCCATGTACGGCCATCGATTTGAGCTGCTGGAAGTGGCCATCGATCAGGCACGCCTGGAGGCTTACCAGATTAGCGTGGGCGAGCTTATTCGCACAGTTGCCCTCAACAACCGGCTCATCGCTGCAGGTGTGATGACAGGAGATACAGGTCGTTTTGCGATCAAGGTCCCTGGTCTCATTGAAGGTGAAGGTGAGCTTTCGCAAATTCCCGTCATGATGCGCGGAGAAGCGGTCATCACACTGGGCGATATTTCCGACATTCGGCGCACCTTTGCGGACCGTGCTGGCTATGCCACCTACAATGGGGAGCCGACCATTGGTGTCGCTGTCTCTAAGCGTATTGGCGAAAATATCATTCAGACATCCCAAGCTGTCCGTGATGTGATTGATCGTGTCACCGCAGACTGGCCCGACAATGTGGCGGTTCACATCACCTACGATGAGAGCGAGCGGGTCTACAATATTCTCAATGACCTGCAGACCAATGTGATGAACGCCATTTTGCTTGTCATGGCACTGGTCATTTTGACCCTGGGGTGGCGGTCTTCACTCTTAGTTGGCGTCGCCATTCCTACATCCTTCCTGCTTGCCTTTCTGGCCATGTCGGTCTTGGGCATGTCGGCCAACATGATGGTGATGTTTGGCCTCATCGTCGCTGTCGGCATGTTGGTGGATGGTGCCATCGTCGTGGTCGAATATGCAGACCGGAAAATCGCCCAAGGTTTTGATTTGCCCACGGCTTATGGTGCTGCGGCCACCCGCATGTTCTGGCCGATCATTTCATCTACGCTGACGACGCTTGCGGCCTTTATGCCGCTGCTGTTTTGGCCCGGCATCACGGGCGACTACATGCGCTACCTGCCCATCACTTTGATTTTGACATTGAGTGGGTCTCTCCTTGTCGCCATTGTCTTTCTCCCCGCACTTGCGGCCCAACTGGGTTGGCGGAACCAAGGCAACAGTGACATCGAAGAGGCACTTGATCCTCTTCTCGATGCACAAGCAGACAAGGCCGATGAAACACAATTGATGGCAGCGGCCTATGGTCGCCTGCTTTCATGGGCGGTGGCACGCCCGGTATGGATTGTTTCAGGTTCTGTCGTCTTGTTGGTCGCGGTGTTCGTTCTCTATGGCCGCTTCAACTATGGAACCATTCTGATCTCTGGGGAAGAGGCGCCGGGGGCACAGATCATCATCACCGCGCGCGGCAATTTGGCGGCGGATTCCGCAGGCCGTCTTGTGTCAGAAGTCGAAAAAGAAGTCCTGGCTGTGGATGGTGTGGACCGGCTCTATTCCTATGCCGGCCCGTCCTCTGACAGAAATCCGTTCGACAATCTTCCACGTGATACAATTGGCGAAATGTACATGAATGTGGCTGACTGGCGCGGTCGCCGCCCAGTCGATGACATTTTTGCGGACATCCGAAAAGCCGCCGAAGGCTTTCCTGGCATTCACCTTGAAATCAACCCATTTGTTCAATCCTTCGACCGGGACAAAGATATTGTCATCGATTTAACCTCTGCTGACCGCAGCTTGTTGCCCATCGCTGCAGACATTGTGCGATCGCATATGGAAACCAGCATCGCGGGCCTCAACGACATTGACGATACGGGTGCGCTTCCCGGCATTGAATGGGTCATGGAGGTTGACCGGGCACAAGCCAAGCGTTTCGGTGCAAATGTTTTGATGATCGGTGGTGTCGTGCAATTCATTACCAACGGTCTGAAGCTCGGCGAGTACCGTCCTGACGATATGGAGTATGAGCTGGACATACGTGTGCGTCTTGAAACGCATGAACGTGGCATGACGCAGCTGGATTCACTGCGGATCATGACGGAGAAAGGCCTTGTGCCCATCACCAACTTTGTCAGCCGCATTCCAAGGCAACGCGTGAACACTTTGGAACGACGCGACGGACAATGGATCATCAAAGTTCGAGCCAATACCCAATCGGGTGTGCTCGCCAATGACAAAGTGAATGAACTGCGCGCCTGGCTAACTGACGGAGCAAATCTGCCAGCAGGCGTCACTCATGGGTTTGGCGGTGCTGATCGTTTGCAGACGGAATCATCCGGCTTTCTTGGAAAAGCCTTCATTGGGGCACTTTTCTTGATGGCCATGATCCTACTCACGCAGTTCAACAGCTTTTATCTATCGGCGCTTATTCTATCCTCCGTCATCATGTCTACCGCTGGCGTCTTCATTGGCATGCTGGCGACCGCACAGCCCTTCTCTGTCATTTTGACCGGCACGGGCATCATCGCGCTCGCGGGCATTGTTGTGAACAACAACATCGTATTGATCGACACCTATCAACGCCTGCTCAAAGTTGGGACGGATCCCACACTCGCCATCGTACAGGCAGGCGCACAACGGTTACGCCCCATCATGTTGACGACCATCACCACGATGGTTGGCCTCATGCCAATGGTTCTGCAGATGAGCATTGATCCATTTTCAGGTGAATTCAGCTATGGCTCACCGACAAGCTACACTTGGCGCCCTATGTCGACAGCCATTGTGTTTGGGCTCGGCTTCTCAACCGTTTTGACGTTAATCGTGACCCCTGCCGCGTTGGCGCTGCCGGAACGGCTGAAGCGAATGCAACTACCCGAGCCCGTTGCAAACCAGCTATCGAAAGCAAAAGACCTGGGCCTGCGCGCACGGGCGAAAACACGCTTTGGGCTTTAAGTGATATTTGAAAGGGAAATGATACCACCTGGTGAAATGGAAACACCTACCTCCTGATCCACAGTCAGGGAGTCGAGAGTTCGAGTCTCTCAATCAGCACCATTTTTGCTCTTGCCACCACCTCGACAGAATATACTTCTGAAATCAGTGCTCTGCTACAGATCGAGACTAAGAAGTCACGCGTATCAACCTTTTAGGTACCAAACTTTGGCGGAATACGCATTTCAAAATCATATTCAGACAACCGCTCAGCAACAGCGGAAGCGACAGGCGGGATCAAGCCGGCAAAGACAATTTTCCCTGACGTCACATCCCTTGGATGAAGAACAGGTTTGCCATAGAGCTCGGTCCCCTGTCGGCTTGTATCTTCATCAACAAAGAAAGAAACGGCATCCCCCAACTGACCAAACAGCCACATGCCGGCGACAGACGTACCAAAGATACCAAATGCACGCCCTTCAGCTGATGCCTCCGTTGCCGCATTGACGACAGCGTGTAACCAATCGATTTGAGCCACGACATGACGCCGGATTTTTTCAACCGAGGTCCCTTCATTTTCATGAGCATGCTTCACTTGCCCAGCAATCGCCACGACCGATATCTCTTTTGTCACCCAATCATCGGTGATGACGGCTGCGTTGAACCCTGAAAGTGCCAACACCCGGTCAAAATCTTTCAAAGTGAAGTGAGACGCGTGATCTGCGACCAAGTAGTCGAACGGATTGATTTCTGCATTTGGCACTTGGACAAGAAGACAACCGTCATCGGCTAACAGAGGTTTAATATGGGTGAGAGCTTGAACCGGGTCTGGGAAATGTTCGAGTGAATGGATCATTGAGACCATATCGAAAGCAGACGTGATTTCATTCAAAGGCGTTGTGAATAGTTTTTTGAATCCTGGGATCGTCGACAGTTTTTTCAGTGCAATCTCTGAGAGGTCTTGTCCGTTCAACGACCAATTTGGCATGAGGCTTGAAAACGCCGTCAAGAGCACGCCGTTTCCGCACCCCACATCAAGTAAATCACCCTTCTCCTTCAAAGAATGAACTTGAGAAAGCCGTTTCAGGATCGCAGCACTGCGTGTCTTCGGTTCGCCCACACTTGGATCAAATACAGCCTGCTCGACCCCTGCTGACTGATAGTAGGCTGCATAGGCGCTGTATATTTCATCAATCTCTGACAACCATTTTTCGTCTGTCGGCTTCTGGACCGCACCACAAGAACAACAAATAGCCAATCTGCCGCCCGAACGGAACGGTTTGCAATCCGAAGTCACACGACACAACTCCGCGAAACCGGAAAACTCATCCAGCGCCTCTTCACCACACACTTTGCACGCAAAATTAGCTATAGCCAAAACGTCTTCCATTTTATCCCCATCATGAGACGTTGAGAGCCAAGGACCGCCCTAGCCTAGTTTCAGTTGTTGCAGAATGTTCTGCGACGATAATCCATGGGCTGCGAGCAACTCATCATGAGTGCCATAACAATGAATGAATTCATCTTTCAGAGTGAAACAATCCAATTGGCAGTTGGCTCTTTCTTCCCAAGCAATTCGCTTCACTCCATCAGAAAGACCACCAATTGGAACGCACTCCTCTATCACGATTACATGCTGAAACTCTGACAAGACCTTCGTGATAGTCTCACGGTCCAGTGGCTTTAAAGTGTGTACTGAATAAATGGCCGTCGAGCGCCCGGCTTCCTCCAGAGCATCGCTTACCTCAAATGCCTTCTTGATGATAGGCCCATATGAGAGAATGCAAACGTCGCTTCCCTGCTTGATCTTTCGTGCTTTCCCAAATTCCCAAGGCTCAACAGCCAGACTGGTGAAATCTGGCTCTCCAGCTTTGCCTAGTCGGAGATAGACTGGCCCACGTTCTTGTGTAATGCACCATTGGGTCGCTGCTGCTGTTTCGGCGGGATCGCATGGGGCAATAATTGTCATATTGGGAATGGCATTGGCAATAGCGACGTCTTCCATCGCATGGTGAGTACCACCAAGCGTGGAGTATGTGACGCCCCCTCCAATGCCAACCACGGTGACTGGAAGATTTTGATAACACAGATCATCGCGGATCATTTCATATGGCCGGAAGAGCGCAAATGTCGCAATCGTGTAAGCAAAAGGACGCATTCCACGCTGCGCCATCCCAGCGCACATGCCGATCATAATCTGTTCAGACACGCCTGTGTTTACAAAACGATCTGGAAAATCGGAGCGGAATTTTTCAATCGATCCAGCTGGCGAAATATCTGCGACAATTATCGACAACCTGTCGTCTTTAAGACCGGCATCATAAAAAGTATCTGCGAAAGTATTCCTCACGCATCATCTCCTTCGATCTCGATGAGCGCTTGCTTATACTCTTCCGCATTCGGCGACCGATAATGCCAAATCGGAACATGCTCCATATAGGAAACACCCTTCCCCTTCACAGTTTTGGCGACAATAAGAAAAGGTTTCTTCTTTGACCGGTTCCAAATCGCCTCAGCGATAGCTGCACTGTCATGCCCATCAACTTCAGCGACTTCCCATCCAAATGCCTCTCCCTTCTCAACCAACGGGTAGAAGGCCGGATGTCCGTCACTCATCCGCTCCAAACCAGAGAAGTCATTATTGTCTATGACAGCGACGAGATTTGAAAGATTGAGGTTTGCCGCCATCAGCAAGGCTTCCCACGTTGACCCTTCCTGGCATTCGCCGTCAGAAAGAACACAGTAAATAATCGTGTCTGTCCCTTTTAACTTTTCCGCATAGGCTTGCCCAGTGGCGATCCCAAGCCCGTGGCCAAGTGATCCTGTCGATGCATGAATACCAGGGTTGCCAAAATCAGGGTGCGCGCCCAGCCGGCCTCCAGGCTTACAATAGAGTTCGATATCTCGTGTCTCCAAGATGCCCAGGCTTTCCAATATGATGTACTGGATCATGCACCCGTGCCCCTTGGACATCAGAAAAACATCTTCCAATTCTCCAGCGCCGTCTTTTGTCATCACCAGATTATAGAGAGCGTCGGTGATCTCGAGACAAGAAAACGCTGGCGCAATATGCAGCGCTGTTACCTGTTGCGACACTTCCAAAATACGGCGGCGGTAGCCTTGACACCTCTTCCGTGTGGCTTCGATGTCCACGAAATTTGTTAGTCCCTTTTTTGACGTATCCGCACTACTCATAACGTCATCTCCCTATCGGCAATTCCTCACTACACCGCATCTCAAAGATCTCTTGTTCTGCAGGCGTATGATAACTATCAACCTGGACAAATGCCCGCCCTTTTCTGATGCGTAGAATTCACTCATAGCATGGATTGCACGCCCAAGGTCACGGTTATGAGTGTAAGACTTCTCTGCGTGCCCACCGCCTTGGAATTGGTTTCAAAGGAAAGCCGCTGAACCTAAATCACGGATTCTTCTTCCGCGCGACGGTCGCGATGTTGCCGAGTCGAATAGGAAAGATTGGTCCCTGTAAATTCGCGAACGGGGCTGGTAGTCCAAGGATGGTAAACGCTGCCCGCACAAGATGCATAAACGGAAAATAGTTAACCGCAGCCGTCGTTTCCAAAACCTCAAAACCTGCCTTCTCAAATACGTTTTGGATGGAAGCCGGTGAGTAGAGTTGTGGATGCTGAAGCGCATAAGGAGGAAAACGTTTACCAAGTACTTTCGCCAAAAATGACTCACAATTATGGGTTACTGTTAGAATAACGCCACCCGGTTCTAGCTTTTCATGCAACCGCTCCAGAAACGCCACTGGCTCTAGCAGATGATCAAGCACATGAACTAGTGCCATTGCAGAAACGCTTCCATTTGGCACTTCTTCACTTGGCCACATTGTAAAGAAAACATCCTTGTCTTCTCCCGCCACAGCTCTTTCAAGCTCAACTGTCACATCTCGGTTTGGCTCAAAGAGCCAGAAATGATCAAAATTCCAATTGTCTGCACAGTGTTTTGCAAACAATCCAATATCAGCTCCAATTTCCAGGAACCCACCATGGCCCTTTGTATGCTTTAACAATAAGTCGGCGTAATGATCTTGCGCGGCGCGTCGCGCAATCAGCGGTACGTCGCCCATGTTTTCTTGCTGATGTCCATAGAGGTGCTCCAATTGATCTTGCGTGTAGAACTCGGGGCAATATTGCAAATGGCAAATCGGGCACTTGAAGTAGGAAAAGAATACGCGATCAGTATCGTAACCGGCGGCAAATCGACTGTGCCGGTTGAACGGAAGCACTTCGGCACGCGGGTTACTCTCGCGTGCCATTCTCGCTTTAGCGGCTGCAGTGCCACAGCCTGGGCATGCAGTGCGTTTCAGATAGGAATGGTCGAAAAGATTGCGTTCAGAAATTGGGGTTTTATCACTCATCCTTCATTGGCTCCTGGTGTGGCCGCCTAAGCCATTTTAGTCAAAAACCGCACCACGAATGCGCTTCACAAGTATCTTGAATAACGTGTAACCCACGGATACGAAATTGCGCATACTAAGCGCGACGGAGCCTTCTCTGTCCATTGCTGTTAGCGGAATTTGTTCATAACTTCGGTTCTCTTGCAAAAGACGTAACAGGAATTCAGCCTGGTAACCAAGCCCAGTTGCCTCTACATGAAATCGCATGACATCACGCCTTAGATACGCAGGCAGCCCATTGTAGTAGTGGAGTTTTTGACCACTCGCGATATTCACAAGTTTCGTATAAGTTTTGGATACAAGGCGACGCCATAAAGAACGCCCTTCCACATGCGTATGGTAAGGAATGATGATATCTGCGTTTCCGAGCTCGGACAAAATCGCATGCAATGTCTCTTCGGGTTCGACATCGTCTCCACAAACCAGCCGATAGTATTTCCCTCGCCCTTGAAAAGCTGCCTCGACGAAATTTCTGGCTATACCCTGATTGACCTTGTTAACGAGAAGTCGCACCCACGCATCTGGGTTTGCATTTTGAAATGTCGTGACGGTCTCGACGGTTTTATCAGACGAACCATCGTCGACGACGAGAATTTCATAACTGAGTGAAAGGTCATTACAAACACTGATCAATTTTTCGATCACACCGGTAACGTGCTTTTCTTCGTTAAGACACGGCACAAAAAAGCTAACGTCGACTTGTGTACTAGACTCCGGCGAAACATCGGCTGGTGTATGTGGCCCCATTTCCACGAAAGGAAGAGAATGTTTATCCACTGCGCATAATCCCGAATACCCTTTGAAGAGTGACCAATCTGTTCGCCCAACTTGCACCGCGAATGGTCAGACTCAACTTATCGTCAGTCCGCTCCGCAAGCCCTTGGTCGACCATCAATTGTAATCGATTATTGAAACTGTCGCCAAATATATACTCTTTGCGGAAACTTTCCGCAGATTTCTCATGGGTTGGTGTTTCCAGAAGTGTGAGCAACATACGCAATGACAACGACTTATATATAGCGCCAAAGCCCATCAGAAAACTGAGAACCAAAAACCAGTAGCTTGTGGAGAAAACCCACAAATTTACGGAAGGAGCCAATGCAACAAAGCTTGCAAGCGCTACCGGAAAAATGAACAAAGCCGCAAGGAGCACCACAAATGTTGCCTCGACCTTGTGAAACACCCGCAGCAAAAGAAGAAGTAAGGCGGTGTACCCAAAAAAAGCAATGATGCCCTGAATTATCCCAGTTGCGATCATCCTGTACTCCTTAGTCCCAACACCTGAATGCAAAGCCGATAAAGTCGCGCAACAAAAAACCCACCTGGCGCTTGTAGCGTCACACGATCATCGTCCAGGGTGACCATTCCAGCTGCTTCAAGGCCACCAAGGCGATGGCGCATAATCCAGCCCAGCCCGTCTCCTCCGCGGTAGTTGCGTGCAATTTCATCTGGCGTCAGAGGTCGTCGCGCTTCGTGCAGAGCAGCGATAACGCTGAGTGTATAGCCACGTGACATCAAACCCCAGATTTCCAGGTAGACCAATGCTCCTCCCGCGAGGGCCATGCCCCCGACAAGCCAGTCTTCCAAGCCACCTGCGGCAAACATTGGCACAAAGGCAACTGTGAGAAACCAAACGCCAAAGGTTAAAATCACCGCATACAAAAATTGCACAGGGTTGCGTTCGCGCAATGAAGACAGCCGGGTCATGAACCAGAGTGGAATGGGAAGAAAAAAACCCAAAACCAAAGCCACAAGTAGAGGGCCTGGCATTGAAAAATCAATCATCATTGATATCCATCGGAATTTTTGAATGGGTTATTTCGTGCAAGTCCATCCGCTGAAACACAAAGTAAAATGCACCAGGCAGGGAAATTAGGATACTGCTTATACCAAGCCACATAGAACTAAGAAGAGCGCTGCTCTCTGATATTCCGACGAGACTAAGTGCAGCAACCATCGCGAGCTCTCTCGTGCCCCACCCTCCGATAGAGACTGGTAACATGCTCGCGACGAGGACCGGTGGCAAAAGGACCATCGTTTCAAAAAATCCGGCGGTCGCTCCAAAGGCTCGGGCAAAAAAGAAAACACTCGTCATAAGTCCGAGGTAACTTATCACTGAAATACCAAGTGCTAATGACAATGCAAGTGGTGCAGCCAGCAGACGCCGCGTTCCTTCGGCAAGGTAACGAATTGCTTTCAAACCCCGATGGCGTTCATAGTTAATTGGCAGCCGATCGCTAAATGCGAGACAAACTACACCGACAACCCCTAGCAGCGCGAATATCGGAATGAAATAGCCAATCCACGGTGTATTGATCATCCGGGACACATAAGGCAGGCCCAGCAGCAACATTAGTGCCAGCACGAGAAGCATCAGGACACGATCCAAAGCCACGCTCACCAACGGCACGCGCCAGCTCGATTCATTCCGCCCCGCCAGCCATATACGGATGGCATCTGCGCCAACTGTCGCCGGCAAAATTTGTCCGAAAAAGGTACCGACATAATTCCACCGCACCACTTGTCCTGGTGGGTATGGTTCATTGAGTGCATTTAGAATGACTATCCATCGAACAGCACCGATAACAGGTTGGCATGCCAGAACCAGCATCCCGGCCAATAAGAAAGTCAAATCACTGCTTATGAGATTTTCATAGGCGGTGACGAAACCGATGCGAGCAAGAAGAAAAGCAAGTATTCCGACTGAGGCCACAATCCGCGCGACGGTAAAAACCCTCTTCATAAAACATCCCTCAATCTCAACGCGGCATCCCTTTTCGAACAGAGGCCAAGGGTATCACGCAAAAGCCGTCGTCTTGCAAACCATTTCGCAATGACGACACCTCACTTGCGGGAACTGACCTGAGCTCCTTCTGTCATCCAGATGAATGCAGTTTTCTTTGGTCATTTGAGCCGATGAAGCTCAGTGATGCAACGGGACAGCGCGAGGTACCCTCCCGAGCAAGAAAAATGCACAGTCTTGCATTATCCTCTGCGAGAACCTTCAACCACCGGGCGCCAGAAATATTCAGGCCGCCATTATCGAAATGACGCATGCAGGACTCAGTCTTCACCTAATTCGCTCAAGAAGAGCTCTTTTAACCAAGACCATCGCTTCTGTAATCGAGCGCTATTTGCCGGTGGACGAGCAGTTCTCATTGGAGACCACTTTGCAGCTCGAAAAATAGAAATCAGAAAAATATGGCGCAAAAAGTCTGACTGTTTCTCAGACCCCGAGTCTGACTTTTGGGAAAAATGGTACTGCTGGGAGGAATTGAACCACCGACCTCCTGATCCACAATCAGGCGCTCTAACCAACTGAGCTACAGCAGCACAATGGAACAGGATCGGCCAGATTGGCCATTTGGTCCATATGCATTCAAAAGAGAGTTGCCGAAGCAACCCCCCCTGAGACGCCGGAACTTAATTGCCTTCCGCTCGCCTTGCAAGGGTTCAAATGGCATCTTTTGCCCCCTTTTTACCCATTCAACGTTCACTCGACCCCGTTGGGCATCATGGACGCGACAAAGTCCGGCCAGACCGCCCCTGCAAAGACCAAAAGCACCGCAATTGGGCAGACAACGCGCAGCAGGAAGTACCAAAAACGGAACCACAGAGCGTCGGGATTCTCGAGATTCAGCGCATCTTTGACCGTTGATTGGCTCAAAACCCACCCGGCGAATATTGCCATCATGATGCCAACACCCGGCTGCACCCAGCTGGTGACGACAAAATCAAACACATCGAAGATCGTTTGATCGACCAAAACACCCATCGATGCGAGAGGATAATAAGTCGACCAGTCGTTGAAAGAAAATGCGGTAGCCAATCCCAGCGCCCAACAAGCCCCCCCAACGAGGAATGCGGTTGCGCGGCGTGACCAAGTGAGCGCCTCTTCCATATAAGCCACCGCAGGCTCCAACAGGGAGATCGCAGACGTGACAGCAGCCACACTGAGCAACACAAAAAATGCGCTGCCAACTAAAAGCCCTGCATCCATCTGACCAAACGCAATTGGCACCGTTACAAAAATAAGCCCTGGGCCGGCGGACGGTTCCAGCGCAAAAGAAAAGACCAACGGGAAGATGGCCAGTCCTGCCAAAATTGCGACAAGCGTATCGGCGACGGCAATGATGACGGCAGATTGCGGAATAGGGACATCTTCATCCAGATAGGCCCCATAGGTCATCATCGCACCCAATGCGACTGACACAGAAAAGAAGCCCTGCCCAATAGCAGTGAGGAATGTATTGGAGGTGACTTTCGAAAAATCGACCGTAAAGAGGAAATCCACCGCGCGGTCAAAACCAGGAGTTGATGCCGCATAGAACACCATGCCGACAAGCAAAACAAAGAGCAGAGGCATAAGGAACACAACGGCGCGTTCAATCCCTTTGTGCAGGCCCCAAACTACGATACCGACATTAATGGCCATGAAGGCGGTATGCCAACCGATAAGTGCAAATGGGTCTGCAATGAAATTGTTAAAGACACCGCCAGAGGTCGCGCCATCAAGCCCGGAAAAACCGCCTGTCACGGCAAGCGTTGTGTACTTTAAAGCCCAACCACCAATGACGCTGTAGTAGGACAGCACAACAAATGCGCCCAGTGTCGCGCCCCAAGCCATAAGTGTCCAAAGCACAGATTTCTTATGTTTGCGGGCAACCGCCATCACAGAGCCAATGGGGCTTTGTCCGCCCATCCGACCCAGCATGATTTCGGCAATCAAGATCGGCAACGCAATCGCCGTGGTCGTGAAGACATAAATAAGAATGAAAGCGCCGCCGCCATTCTCACCTGCGACAAAGGGAAAACGCCAGATATTGCCAAGCCCAACGGCCGACCCGATGGCTGCCATCAAGAAAGCAAATCGCGACGACCAATGCTCGCGCGCTACACTTATCGCCATAATTTGTCCCCTCGTGGTGGCCTGCATGCGGCCGCCTTTCCCAATTTTGTGATCATAATAACCTGCTTTCCACGCCCTGTCAGGCTGGGCTTCCATCGCTTATAGTCTGCCCCGTCTGGGAGGATATTTATGAGCGACACAAAAATAAGAACAGAAATGGTGGAGGCGAACGGCCTCTCGTTTGAAACGAATATGTGCGGAGATGGCGAAAAATTCGCCTTACTGTTGCATGGGTTTCCCGAAAGTAATTTCTCCTGGCGGTTTCAACTGCCCCTCCTTGCGGAACTTGGCTATACGGTCTGGGCACCCAATTTACGTGGATACGGCGGTAGTTCACGCCCGCCAAAAGTCGCCGACTATAATATGCTTCATCTGCTGGACGATGTGGCCGGGCTGATCGATGCCGCCAAAGCGCGGGGCATTGAAGGACCTGTGACGCTGATGACCCACGACTGGGGCGGTGCCATTGGCTGGAGTTTTGTCCTGGCTGAAAAGCGCGCGCTGGAGAGGTTTGTGGTGATGAACCTGCCGCACCCCACCCAGTTCATTAAAAGTGTACGCGGATGGGCACAGCTCAAACGCTCCTGGTACATTTTCTTTTTCCAAATCCCATGGTTACCTGAAAAACTGATGACAGCACGGGGTGCCAAGGCCATCGGTGATGCTTTTTACAATATGGCCGTGGACAAGACACACTTCGGACCCGACGTGCTCGCCGAATATCGAAAGAACGCGCTCATCCCCGGCGCCATGAGAGCGATGATCAATTACTACCGCGCTTCCTTTCGCCATAACCCAATGAAAGAGATTTGGGAGCAACCGCCGATAGTCAAAACCCCGACTTTGATGCTTTGGGGTGAAGAAGATGTCGCTCTCGGCAAAGAACTGACCTATGGCACAGACGACTTGGTGGAAGATTTTACGCTGCGCTATCTGCCGAACGTGTCACACTGGGTGCAACAAGAAACTCCGAAACCCGTGAACGCTATGCTAGAAGCATGGCTTACGGGCAAACCGGTGCCAGAAGCAGCCGACATATGCGAGGGAACATGAGCAGAGGGATTAATAATCAGACGGACGAAAGCGGCGAAATCCAAATCGGCCCAACCTCACTCGGCATGGTTCGCATCTATTTCAGAACCAGCCAATTTGAGCTACCTATGGATTTCTCTCCCGAAGAAGCCGAGGAAATTGCCGCTGAAATTGTAGAAGCAGCCAACCTTGTGCGCCAAAATAAATCAAAAGCCCCTTCGAAAAAGCAACGCCAGTAAAAATCCGAGTTCGCATCACTAGCATGTTAACCCTCCAGCTGGACGTGCCGGCCATTGTGCGGCTAGGCTAACCTGGACGAAAATGTCGGAGTGCGGCGCTGCGACCTTTTTGTCCCCACAGGGTGCGCCCGTGCAATGTCGCGCGGATTTTCCGTGTGCTGGCCTGAGTTCGAGGAGGGGAAAGCTTCAGTGAGTGCCGCGTTGACAGTGCCTAACATCGAAGATCTGGTTGGCCATACGAGCCCCGCATGGGTTTGGGATGTTGCCCGACACCGGATCGCATGGGGAAACGCTGCGGCCCTTACCTTTTGGGGTGAGGAAAGCCTACTTGATCTGATCGAGCTGGAATTCGACCCCGATGACCCCACACTTGTGAAACTAGACCGGCTGGCCACTGAGTTTGATGAGGGCAGTTCCCTCACTCGCAAGCTGGAGTTCGACCTATCCTCCGGGCGATCATGGACAGCGTGTAAATGCTTTCCATCCGTGCTCGACGATGGTCGCCCAGGCCTCTTGATCCTCATTGAAAAAGACATTGCGGCTGATACTGCGTTCTCTCGTTTTGGCGAGATGGTTCAAGAAGCCCCTGTCGTAATGATCCTGTTTGGAACTGACGGGGTATTTTTACATCAAAACATGGAAGCCGAAAGGCTCTTTGGATCGCATGTGCGCACAGGCGGCCTCTCTTCCCTGCTTGCGAGCGCTGATGATGCCCTGCC
>Ga0209344_10001234_pt1 | contig 34779 bp, 30 predicted proteins | sample Cruoilmetagenom6_FD_187293 | JGI IMG/M metagenome (GOLD analysis project Ga0209344, IMG submission 187293) | Oil polluted marine microbial communities from Coal Oil Point, Santa Barbara, California, USA - Santa Barbara Oil Seep Sample 6 (SPAdes)... | ecosystem: Environmental > Aquatic > Marine...
ATATGCGGATGGTTTTTTAGCTCATCATTTAATTTCCCAGATAACAAAATTGAACCTGCAATTCCCAGACTCTCTATACGGGAAGCCATATTTACTCCGTCCCCATAAACTTCCGTTCCATCAAAAACAATATCTCCCAGGTGCAACCCTACGCGAAGCGGCACGGCGTTCTCCTTTTGCAAAGCTTTTTGTATGGCTATGGCGCATTCCACTGCCTCCAACCCACTGGAAAAAACGCTCAGGGTTCCGTCTCCATAATATTGGAGGATATCCCCATTATGAAGTTTATGATTTTTTTCGAACTCCTGTCTATGACGGGCCCGCATTTCCGCTGCGGCATTTTCATCCCTCTGCATCAGAGCGGTGTAGCCAACAATATCGGTAAACATTATGACCGCAATGCGTCGGTTTTTATTGCTTGGCATTGATTTTTGATCTTAGATTTCATTGCTAAAGAAAGCAACATATTCCAAAAGTACAATAATTTGCAATAAACACTTTTCAGTGACAATTTTAAAAAAGACATTAACTTTACAGAGGTTTTTCAAGAGTTTACTTTCTCCATGACGTTACAATTATCTCCCAAAGCTAGAAGAATCCTCACCCGTATAATCCCGTTTGGGCATGTACTTTCAAATCCTTTCTTTTTAATTTATTTATAATAACAAGACTTCGTCATGACTTTTACTTAATTCACGGACTTTTGTATTTTTTTCAATTAACCCAATTCGGGTTAAATATTTTTAAAAAAATTAAAAACTATCAACGCTTTGCGCTACATTTAGCGCTGCTTTGGGCATAATTTACCGTTAATTATCAAATTTATAGTCCTATGAACGCACCTGATAAAAACATTCCGTTTCCGTTAGAGAACTACGATCGACTTTGCTTTTTAAAGAACATTGTAAAGAACCCCAATATACATGTGGGCGATTACACCTATTACGATGATTTTGAGGATGTGGCCAATTTTGAGAAAAATGTGAAATATCATTTTGATTTTATTGGAGACAAGCTCATTATTGGAAAATTCTGTATGATCGCCTCCAATGTATCCTTCATAATGAATGGAGCCAATCATTTGAGTAATTCCATTTCCTCCTATCCCTTCGCCATTTTTGGCAAGGATTGGAGCCACGCCATGGAAGGTAAGGGCTATCCTTCAAAAGGCAATACGGTAATTGGCAATGATGTTTGGATTGGCTATAATGCTACCATAATGCCAGGAATTACCATTGGTGATGGGGCCATAATAGCCAGCAATTCCACGGTAACAAAAGATGTTGAAGCTTATGGTATTGTGGGCGGCAACCCTGCCCAATTGATCCGGAAGCGTTTTTCGGAAGCGGATATTGCCAAGCTATTGGAACTGCAATGGTGGGACTGGCCCATTGACAAGATTACCGCCAATGTCCAAAATCTTACCGGCACCAACTTAGCGCTATTAAACTAAAGGGTTTATAAACAGAAAAAGCTCCTCATTTCTGAAGAGCTTTTTCATTAAGTACAGGCGGAGAGACTCGAACTCTCACACCTCACGGCACTAGATCCTAAGTCTAGCGTGTCTACCAATTCCACCACGCCTGCATTTATCCCGATTATTATCGGGATGCAAATATAAAGTAATTTTTCAATTTTAAAATACTTAGCCAATAAAAAGTTCTTTTTTGTAAATTTAGCCTTCAATTAAACCAAAACATGCAAGATATTTCGGAGTACCTAGTTAAAAACAAAGAACGTTTTATCAATGAGTTGATCCACCTTTTAAAGATACCCTCAGTAAGCGCCGACCCAGCATATTCCCAGGATGTTATCAATGCTTCCGAAGCCGTTAAGGCTTCACTTTTGGAAGCTGGTTGCGACACAGCAGAAATATGTGAAACCAATGGTTACCCCATTGTCTACGGGGAAAAAATAATAAATCCGGAATTGCCCACCGTTTTGGTTTATGGCCATTATGACGTTCAACCAGCAGACCCCATAGACCTTTGGAACTCTCCTCCATTTGAGCCGGTCATCAAACCCACCGACGTACACCCTGAAGGAGCCATCTTTGCCAGAGGCGCCTGCGATGACAAGGGACAAATGTATATGCACGTAAAGGCTCTGGAATTTATGGTACAAACCAACCAATTGCCCTGTAACGTGAAATTTATGATAGAAGGGGAAGAGGAAGTGGGAAGTGAGAATTTGGGCACCTTCGTAGCGGAAAACAAAGAAAAACTAGCCAATGATATCATCTTAATTTCAGATACCGGCATGATAGCCAATAATGTACCTTCCATAACCACCGGCCTACGTGGACTCAGTTATGTGGAAGTTGAAGTTACCGGACCCAATAGGGATCTTCACTCAGGTCTATACGGTGGCGCAGTGGCTAATCCCATCAATGTTTTGACCAAAATGATTGCCTCACTCCACGACGAAAACAACCACATTACCATCCCTGGATTCTATGATAAGGTAGAAGAACTCTCCATGGAAGAACGTGCAGAAATGGCCAAGGCCCCTTTTAGCTTGGAAAACTACAAAAGAGCCCTGGATATAAAAGCTGTCTATGGAGAAAAAGGTTATACCACCAACGAACGCAACTCCATTAGACCTACCTTGGACGTTAACGGAATTTGGGGTGGCTATACCGGTGCGGGAGCCAAAACCGTTATCCCCAGTAAGGCGTACGCCAAAATTTCAATGCGCCTGGTGCCACACCAGGATTGGAAGGAAATAACCGAGTTGTTCAAAACCCATTTTGAAAGTCTGGCCCCGGACGGAGTCACCATTAAGGTTACTCCCCATCACGGTGGCCAAGGGTATGTAACACCTATAGACAACAATGCCTATAAAGCCGCTTCAAAAGCCTATGAAACCACTTTTGGCAAAACCCCCATACCCCAGCGTAGTGGTGGTAGCATCCCAATTGTATCCCTTTTCGAGAAGGAATTGAAAAGCAAGACCATTCTCATGGGCTTCGGTCTGGACAGCGACGCTATACATTCGCCCAACGAGCATTTTGGCGTTTGGAACTACCTAAAAGGCATAGAGACCATTCCATATTTCTATCAATATTTTGCGGAATTATCAGAATAAACTGGATTTTTCTTTGCTCGGCGTTCCCCTACGGGTCGCTCTTTCCGCTATATCTTTTTTGGCCACATCCGGACATGGCAAACGGATACCTACAAGGTTTTGGAAACCTTGCAGGATTCAAGCCAAAAAAGGATGCCGCTGCAATAGCTAACGCAAAAATCAATTAACGATAACGCCCTGTTTCTCCAACACTCAAATAGAGTAGGTTGTTTCTCGAATATTAGGGGCACCAATTCTATTTAATGTATTGCATAAAGTGGCTCCCCACCCTGGACAGGGAGGGGTGGATTCTTTACCGACAACGAGGCGGGAAAGAAGAAGGGGCGGGTAGAGAGAGCGATTAATACTAATGGGAGACTAAATAGCCACATCACAATAGCGTCTGGATACACACTACCCCTTCCACCATCCCCCTACATGGGGAAGGAGCTTCCCTATCCAACTCATCATTAGGCAGTCCTACAAGGTTTTCCCAACTATGTAGGACTAAATCCATCACCCAACGGAGATACCTACAAGGTTAAAAAAACCTTGCAGGATCAGGGACAGGCAGATAAAAGCAAAAAAATGCCGCTGCAATAGCTAACGCAAATTCAATTTTCACCTCTACTAGCACAAAAACATCTCTACACTTGTAGAATTAATTTTTTTGTTCTATGTTTGTAGAACAATACCGATTATATAGACATGAAACTCTCAAAAACAGAAGAAGAATTAATGAACCACCTTTGGAGGCTGAACAAAGCTTTTATGAAGGATCTATTGGAAGCCTACCCTGAACCCAAACCCGCCACCACTACCGTAGCTACACTGCTAAAGAGGATGACGGACAAAGGTTTTGTTGGGTATACCTTATTGGGCAACACAAGGGAATACTATCCCTTGGTCAAAAAAAAGGATTATTTCTCCAAGCATTTAAACGGACTCATTAAAAACTTTTTCAATGATAGCGCCACACAATTCGCCTCCTTTTTCGCAAAAGAAACCAATTTGAGCAAGAAAGAGCTGGAAGAATTAAGAAACTTAATAGATACCCAAATTAAAAACAAATAGCCATGTGGATCTATCTTCTCAAATTTAGTGCCTGCCTTGCCATACTCCTGCTATTTTACAAGTTGGTGCTAGAAAAGGTCCATATTCATCATTTTAAAAGGTATTACCTCTTAATTTCATTTATAATCTCGCTGGGTATCCCGTTGATTACATTTACCCAGTACGTTAATGTTACTGTAGAACCTGTCCTATTTGCCCAAAACCCAACGTACAACGGCATCTATACAGAAGCACTTCCTCAAGATGGGTCCAACATCCTCCCACTTTTGTTATGGAGCCTTTATATGTTGGGTGTAATCCTATTCGGCCTTAAGTTTTTGGCCAACTTAAAATCATTGGTTAAAAGTATCAAGAACAACCCTAGACAAAAATCGGGACGAATTCAACATGTGCTGCTGCAAGAACTTATTGCTCCACACACGTTTTTTAGCTATATCTTTTTCAACCGAAAAGATTATGAAAGCCAAAAAATTTCGCAAGAAGTTTTTTGGCACGAGGAAACCCATGCCAACCAAAAGCATAGCCTGGATATCTTATTATTGGAACTGATTCAGATTGTCTTATGGTTTCATCCACTAATTTATTGGGCAAAGCATATGGTAAAACTGAACCATGAATTTTTAGCGGACCAGGCCGTTTTAAACAAAGGGGCCAGTATTCCCAACTATCAGAACTTAATATTGGCATTCTCATCAAATGCCGAAACACCACAATTGGCAAATGCCATTCATTATTCATCAATCAAAAAACGAATCGTCATCATGAAAACAAAAACATCAAAAAAAGCCATTGTGCTCAAGGGTTTAGTGCTTATCCCCTTAATAGCCCTGTTGCTTTACAGTTTTAGTACTAAAGAAATTCTGGAAATTCAAAAAACCGAGAAAGCTACGGTCGTGGAGCACTACCCACAAGGAGTAATAGAACAGGAAAAAATCAATGACCCAAGAAATCAAAATATTCCAACACAAGAAATTTCCATAGCCATAAATAAAAAGGGACAGCTGTTGGTCAATACTGATTTGGTTTCACTCGAAGAATTAAAATCCCACTTACTTAAATACAACCAAGGCCTTACAAAAGAACAAAGAAGCCAAAGTGTTAGGGCTATAATTAGCGTAGAGGAAGAAACTCAGAACAATATCATAAAAAAAGTGGACGCCATTTTAATGGACTATGGTGTAGCCACTATTGATATTCAAGGACCTACGAAATCCTCAGATCAGCTTGGGGCCACCAAAACAGAAATACGGGAATTCAACACCCTCGCCAAAAAATACAACACCCAACCCCAAGCAATGCGGGTCGTTCCGTTAAAAGACCTAAAGACTTTAGAAACAATTTACGGTCGTATGAGCGATGAGCAGAAACAGCAGGCCCTACCCTTTCCTGAATGTGCGCCTCCGCCTCCACCCAGTCCTGCACCTCCTACAAAACACGTTAAAGAAGACAATTCCCCGTCGCCCAATTTAAAGAGTAGCGACAATCAAAAAATAGATGCAACAAATAAGCCTTCTGTATATTATGGAAAATTGTACACTGTACCTCTGCCCCCTCCTGAAAAAAATCCAGATCCTGTGAAATACATAAAGGAATTGGCCGAAAAAGGAGCAACATTTTATATAGGCCCGCATCAATACAAAACTGATGAAGCAATCGAATTGGTTAAAAAGAGTAAAGATCCCAACATTGATGTAAGTGATTACCCTATAGTAAGACTGGGTGGTTGTTGATGTTCTCATTCGCAATAAAACTAACGGTAGCCCCCACAAGGTTTTCCAAATCTTGTGGGGGCTACATCCATTCCATCACCCACCGGAGATACCTACAAGGTTAAAAAAAAACTTGCGGGATCAGAAACTAGCCCAAACAGGAAATCCGGAAAAACAATCATGTCCCAACAACATACCTACAAGGTTAAAAAAAACCTTGCAGGATCAGAAACTAGCCCAAACGGGAAATCCGGAAAACAATCATGTCCCAACAACATACCTACAAGGTTAAAAAAACCTTGCAGGATCAGAAACTAGCCCAAACGGGAAATCCAGAAAAATAATCATGCCCCACCACTATACATATCGTCAACATTCCTTACTAAAAAAATGATATGAGTCCGCCTAAACAAAGACTATCCATTGTCCCCATAATTACACCCAATGAAGTGGTTTCATCAAAACACAATTAGGAATTGTTCTATTTTTTATGATAAATAATGTAACAATTCCCAGCCCTCTGCGTTCTAACTGGTATCGGATGTTTCCAAAAAACAGCTTTTTAAAAACATTGCCAAAAGCCAATTATGTGATTACATCGGATATTGAACATCAATCAAAATCAGAACACTATGTTACAGAAATTTTTTATTCTCTGCTCCGGAGCAGATTCCGATATTCTAAAAACCTGTTCCAAGGGAGAGCAAAGCAAATATGCCGGAATCGGTGCCACGGTATTCTTTACTGCCCTCATGGCATTTATAGCTAGTGCCTATGCCCTCTTTACCGTCTTCGACAATGTCTACACGGCTATTTTCTTTGGCCTTATTTGGGGTCTGCTAATTTTTAATTTGGACCGATTTATTGTTTCTACCATAAAAAAGAACGATAGTTTTAAGAGCGAATTTTTACAAGCTACGCCACGGATAATATTAGCCGTCATAATCGCCATTGTTATTTCCAAACCCTTGGAAATGAAAATTTTTGAAAAGGAGATCAATCAAGTGTTACTTGAAGAAAAAAATACGATGACTCTAGCCAATAAAGAGCAAATCGCAACCCAATATACCCCACAAATTGAAAAGCTAACATCCGATATTTTGGGCTTAAAAAATGAAATAGCGACTAAAGAAGCTGAAACCAATGCCCTTTATGACACCTATATTTCTGAAGCCGAGGGTACCGCAGGCACCAAATTATTGGGCAAAGGCCCGGTGTACAAGGAAAAACGGGATAAACACGACGCTGCACTAACAGAACTTCAATCCCTAAAACAAACCAACGCCGACAAAATTTCAGCCTTGGAAGCGCAGATTGAAGCCTTAAATCTTGAATATGCCGATCAAATAACAACCACACAACCCATCATTGATGGTTTCGACGGACTTATGGCGCGCATAAATGCCTTGGAAAGACTACCTTGGATGCCTTCCTTTTTTATATTTCTATTGTTCTTGGCCATAGAAACATCGCCCATAATAGCAAAATTACTATCCCCAAAAGGGTCTTATGATTACAAATTGGAAGATGAAGAAAGTGCCGTTAGGACCTGGGCCACCCAAAAAGTTGGTCAACGCGAAAAAGTATTGGAAACAGATACACAGTTAAACAATAAAATTTACAGTGAAATAGCCAAGGAAGAAGAAATATACAAATACAAAAAACAAAAGGCCGAGGAATTACTAAGGCTTCAGGCCAATGCCTTTCATGAAGCACAAATAAAGAGTTTATAGAGCATCGATCCAATATTCCACGGCGCTTAACCTAAAAAAACAAAAAGCCATCAACCTATCGATTACATTCTTTAGGACAATGAGACTAGGGGCAGTCCCCTGTTAATTCCCCCACATCCTAGCCCAAAGGGCCAAAAGGAGTTTTTTGGCATCCCTTTTTAATTTTGGACTTTCTTGAACCAAGATCGCCCCATCCTTCTGGATCAATTTATAATTAAAGGCAAATTGGGATTCATTGGAATCCAAGCTCATCAACCCGAATCGCAGGTCATTAAAAAACAGCTGTCCGTTTACCTCATTAATGGTATACCAACCTTGCGTAATTTTTTTAAGCCGTTGTATCTTATCGCTTTCGGGCAGGCCTTCCAATAGGTCGTGGTTTTTTGGATAGCGACTAAAATGAACGGGCTTATTATCAAAAAAAGAGTAGTTCCCTATTAGATAGGCATCCCCAGTATCCACATTGGCCGACCATAGAACAGTATTAAAGGGTGACGGTCTCACATCCATTTCATCATATGCTATCCCTTGTGCGTTCAGACTATCTGTAATCTTTTTAAATGCAATTCCCTTCAGTACCAAAGTCAGTCCCAAATAGGCACTACTAACCATCAACCCCATAGTATTATAACGACCACGCCTTGGCGAATCGCGCTTTTGTCGCAGGGCCATTACGAGAAATGCCAAAAAGGGCAACGTATATAGAGGGTCAATCACAAATATGTTCTGAAAAGCTATCCTAAGATCAAAAGGCCAAAAAAGTTGGGTCCCCCATGTGGTAAAGGCATCCAAAACGGGATGGGTAAAAAGTCCCCAAAAGAACAACCATGACCAATCTTTCCAAGTGGCAGGCCCCTTGCTTTCCAATTTAAAAACCAACCAACCAAAGATAGGGGCGAAAATTATGGAAAAGAAGATGGAGTGGGTAAGCCCTCTATGCCATTCTATTGCGGTAACCGTATCAGTAACATAGTTGGCCAAAACATCCAAATCCGGTATGGTCCCGGCAATAGCTCCATAAAGCATGGCCTTATTGCCTACTTTCCTGCCCAAAACCGCTTCTCCAACTGCGGCACCCAATACTATCTGCGTTAGCGAATCCATCCTTATTATTTATACAAAAAGACCAAGCCCCCAATCCAAACCATAGTGATTATTCCACTATCTCCATTTTCTTCAAAAGAAAGGAAGCATTCATATTCTTACATATGCCTGTTTTAAAGGTATAGTCAAAATTAAGTTCATTATTGATGATTTCAGCATCAAAATAGTAGTTCTTAACCTGTGGCAACACCTCTGAAACTTCACATAAACTTAAATCATGGGTCGCTATAATCCCTGTAGATTTTGAGGCTACCAACTTTTCAACAAACTTCCGAGAACCAATAGCCTTATCCATGCTGTTGGTTCCTTTTAATATTTCATCCAAAACAATAAAATATTTGTCGTTCTGAATTTCATCCACAATAAACTTCAAGCGTTTCAATTCAGAAAAGAAATAAGATTCATCATCCGTTAGGGAATCGGTTGTGCGCATACTGGTAATTAATTTGATCGGTGAATACTCGGCTTCAGTTGCGCAAACAGGCAGCCCTACATTGGCCATGACAATTTGCAGGGAAACCGTTCTTAAAAAGGTACTTTTCCCGGCCATATTGGCTCCGGTAACAATAAAAAACTGCTCCCTAAGGATTGTTATATCATTGGGAACCGCTTTTTGGGGATCCAACAAAGGATGCGACGCCTCAATCGATTTTAATATAACCTCATTATCCACCAACTTGGGATAGCTATAATTGGGGTGATTATGGGCGAAATTTCCCAAACTGTTAAAAGCATCAAAAAAAGCTATGGCCTTAAACCACTGTTCCACCTTTGGCCCGTGTTTGTCTATCCACTTTTCTATCCTATATGCCTGTAGCAGGTCCCAAAGAAAAAATCCGTTCCCTAACAAGGCAAAAAACATATTATTCCTTTGGTCCAAAGCGCCGAGAATTTCTGAGAATTCCTTTAAAACTTTTGAGGCCAACTCTTTCTGGGAGACCACAGAATTCCTCTTTTCCCTTAAAAGATCGGAGGTAAATTCCTGTTCCTCTATCTCTAGAATCAATTTTTGATATTGCTGAAAGGTGCTTTGTACCCTATTGGCATCCGAAGCCAGTTTAGAAGTGCTTTTTAGGTAAAAACCACTCAATAACAAACCCGCCAATAGTATTATGAAAATTGGGTAACCGGGTAATAGCCCCAATAAGTATCCTCCAATTAAAATCAGGGAAACCAAAGAAAAAGCATAGGATACAAAACGCATCACCTTGGGAACGTATGCCTTATACCCAGAAAGCCAAGAAACTATGGTCTTGGTACTGATATCAGTTTTTACCAGGCTAGCTATTGCAGAAAATTCCTGTCTCCAGTCGGGTAATTTGGATAATTCTTCCACAGCCTTCTGCTTGTCGGCAATATTGGCCAAATTATTGGACAATAGCATCTCCGCCAACATATCGCTACCTTGGAGCAAGGCGGTACGATTACTATACTGATAGAAAGACCCTTTTCCGAACAGGTCAATGTCCTGGGCAAAAAAATGGGTGGGATCCTTATATTCCGAACCATCGGGAAGGTGATGAAAATTGCGTTCCAACACCTTAATTTCCGTTTCATTAATTTTTACAAGGGCCAACAATTTGTCCCGTTTGTATTGTAGATCCGTATGTTTGGAAACCAGATATAAAAATAGGCCGATAGCGACTATAACAATCCCTATAACCAATTTGGTCTCCCCAAAAAAAAGGTAGGTAAGGCTGGCAGCCACAAGAAAAACGATCAATCTGATGGTACTGGATAAGGCCAATTGTCCTTTCACCCGCCCCAGCAATCCGGTTTGCAATTCAACTCTGTTTTTATAAAATGTTCTTAGGTTATCCATCTAGGAATTTGAAAAGTAAATTATGCAAATGTAGTTAATCCAAAGTCTTAAGTTGGGCCTGTAGCTTTTTTGTCAGACCGGCAACGACCAGATCATAGGAATGGTCTATCAAATCCCGGACCAAAGTAGGATCCAAGGACTCTAGATAAAGGGTATTCCAATGTACTTTGCTCATATGGTACCCAGCAGTGATTTTTCCTTCATATGTCTCCCGTAATTCAATGGCCCTTTCCGGATCGCATTTTAAATTAGCCTGGGACGGAATCCTTTCCAAGGGCACAAGGGCAAACATTTTCCCCATTACCTTAAACACCAAGGTACTGGCGTCAAAAGGAAATTCTTCCGTAACCCCCTTTTTATGAATGCAATGCTCTCTAAATTCCTCTATATTCATAGTATCAATTCCATTGAATCACACATGGACCAGCTCTTTTAAACTATTCCATGTTATTCTGCATTTTACTACTTCCTGGTCTCCGATATCGTTTCCTATCACTGTTTCACAATTAACTCCCCCTAAACGCTCATAGAACCCTAGAGCACTTATATTGTTCTTCAGCACCCATAAGTACATTTTGGCAGTGGGATTATCCCTTAGAACTTCTTGTGCCACCAAACTGATTAAGTGTTTGCCAATTCCTTGGCCTTTTGCCGGTCCTGAAACATGCAAGTTGTCCAAAAGGGCGCCGAATTGGTCATTATCGTCCTTAAAAGTACAAGCAAAACCACAGATTTCCCCGTTCTGTTCGGCAACCAAGACAAATTGATTGGGAGAAGGGTTGGTTAGTCTAACCTTCCAAACCTTTTCTCTTTCGGATGCTGCTTCCACATCCAAAAAATGATCACTAAAATCGCCCCTGTAATGCTGTTGCCAACTTTTTACATGCAATTCCGCGATCTTTTTAAAATCATGGGGATTCGCCTCCCTATAACTAATCATAAAACCACCCTAGATCCCCATGGAATCGTATACAATAACCTTAGTCCATAAATTGCTAGATTCCGCAACAAATAGGTTGTGGGCTTCCTCTGTCTGATATTTTGTCTGTGCGTCTGCCGACTCAAAGGAAACTACCAAAGAATAGGTAAAGGACCCGTCCACAACATCGCGGGTGGCCTTGGGTGGAACCCCCACAAACTTGGTCTTGGCATATTTGGAATCCCGCATAAACTTCATGATGGAGGTTTCAAAAGCCTTTCTATCCTCAACATTATCAGGGTTCTTTAACCAAAAATAAACGGTGTGTACAAAATTGGAATCAAAGTTCTTCATATCTTCCTTGTTTTAACCATAATTACATACGGCCATTGTTAAAAATATTACGGTAAATTATAGTGTCAATAATTTTGAATCTGTCCCAAATTTCCCAATATTTGGATAGATTTTTCATCTGCTAAAATTAAAAACAATTATCCAATTTGTACCTTTTGGATAAAAGGAAATTAATCCTCCAAGAATTGCTTCTTTCTATTGCTTAATTCCAAGGCGGAATAATCCAGTTTCCAGCCTATGGTCTCTACAATCTTTTCAATTAAAAGCACCGCCTCCAAAGCCTCCTTATTTGCAGTATCCATCAAACCACTTTGGGGAATCTTATCCCTTATATGTTGCTTTGCCTCCATATTCAGTGAGGTAAGATCCGTTGGAGTAAAGGAATTGAAAAGTCCGTTTTGAATGTCATAAAACTGTAGTTCCGGGGAAATGGACAAAATTTCAGGTTGTGGAAAATTGGTAAGGATAATTCTTTTCTTATCGTTATCCGCGTACATTTGCAACTTCTTAAGGTCAAAACCAATATGTGCCTTGGCGTTGATGATGATCAAGGCTTTCTTTTTGCTGCTTACCAAGCTAAGAAAACGCTCCTTGGTGTTTTCGTACCGATAAATTTCGGCAAAATCACCTTCCACCGTTATTAACTTGCATACGCTTTTTATCTTATCCAACAGAATGGTCGACTGATGTTCCGTAAGTTCCTTGCTCCTCTTTTTGCGAAAAAAGGAAAACACCCAGTACATGGTAATGGCCCCGAGAATAAGGCCTAAAAAAAGTTCCAATATATCACTCATCTCCCTTACCTATTTGTCCTAAGTGGGTATATTTAAACCCCTTGTTATATTTAAGTCCATAGCCAAATATCCTGTCCATGGAAGCATGCGAAAATAGGATGATTCCCATTAACTGACACAAAGGTAATGAAAGATAAATCCCCAAAAAATAAATAGCGATGGCCAAACCCTTATGATGAAATACATTATACCCAATGGCACCAACCCTATTTCCCATAAGATATCCCAGCATCCCAATATCGGGAGCCAAAATCAGAAATATAAACCACCACCAACTATAATCCAACAAACTAAAAAGATATAATCCTAGACAGAACATCAATAGTTCCTCTATTTTTAAAAGTAACCGCATACCGCAAATTATTATTCTTCTATTAAATACAAAACAGGCCTACTGGGGCTGGCATCATTTTCAAATGATGCCAACTGAAGGTTCAAGAAATATTTTCCATCCTTAATGGAGTTTGCCACAAATATAAACTCGGTTATTGTAGCTTCCAAACGATGTTTTCCATCATAATTCCAAAAAGTTTTATGCGCCAATAAAGTACCCCCATCCTTTTCCTTATCCACGGAAGGAAGATCTATCAACAGATGCTCCACTCCCTTATCCACCAATAACTGTGCTGCCGATTCCAATAAATATGGGGGGTTTGTATTGGCATATTGCCTAGTCATTTTATCCCTTAGGTTTGGTATGGTCCGGATGATTACTGCCTCCCTATTTTTATTGCCCAAGGCATACTGCAATTGCTTTTTGGAGATTACAAAATCGCCGTTTATTTTTTCCGGAGCTATGGTAATCACCTCGGCCATAAAAAAGAATTTGGAAAGACTTGTATTTACCGAGTTAAACTCTTCGGTAATATGTCCGATACATTCAGTATGGGTGCCATGGGCATGGGGATTAAAACAAATATCATTGAAATTTACCGAAGCCCCTTCGGACACCTTTCCAACAAAATCGCCCTCGCTATGAGGCTGAATTTTGGGAGCATCAACATACCATGCATTGACATTGGTACTTCTACCGGTGATAGGAATGGAGATATCCAAAGGTTTGGACAGGTCTATGGTGTAATTTTTTGTGTTGTGTTTTATAATTGTTTTCATGTTCAATTGGCACTATACCCGCCTTGGAAACAGGTGTCTATTTGCTATCAAATCTAACCATAAATAAATCTGCGGCAATCCCATCACTCAAAAATTTGCCTTTTTTTGAGACCAGTAAATTCCCATTCTCCATATAAAGCAGTCCATCTGCAATTCTTTTGTCGGCCCCTTGCACCAAATACGAAAGATATTCCGTTCCGAAGTCGGACTCTATCCTATCCAAGGAAACTCCCCATATGGTCCGCAATCCGGTCATGATATATTCGTTGTAACGATCCGTTATGGACAACGTTTCCACTTCCATAGGCAGTTGGTTTAGAGCCAATGCTTTTATATATTTTGCATTGTTATTAATATTCCACCCTCTTCTAATCCCGTCATAGGAATGGGCAGAGGGACCAATGCCAAGATATTTTTTTCCTTGCCAATAAGCCGTGTTGTTCCTAGAAAAGTAAGCAGGTTTTCCAAAATTGGAAATTTCATAGTTTACGAAACCCTCTTCTTCCAATTTCCGGACCAAAATATGGAAATGGGCTTCTGCCAATTCATCATCAACGGGCGGGATTAGTCCTTTCTCTATAAAAGTCTTTAAGGCTGTTTTGGGTTCTACGGTAAGGGCATAACTGGAAATGTGCGGCACCCCAAAAGCCAAGGCCTTTTCTATGTTGGAAATCCATCTTTCATTGGTCATTCCGGGAATGCCATAAATTAGATCGATGGATATGTTATCAAAATATTTTTTTGCAAGCCCAATACAATCCTCCGCTTCTTTAGCATTGTGTGCCCTATTCATCATTTTCAAATCCTCCCCAAAAAAAGATTGAATACCAATACTCAGTCTATTGATTGGAGATCGGGCCAATTCCATTATTTTATCCAAGGACAAATCATCCGGATTGGCCTCCAAGGTTATTTCAGGATCAGCTACTACGGTATAATTACTATAAACTGCCCCGATTATCAGGTCTATTTCGGCCGTATCCAATACCGATGGCGTTCCGCCCCCAAAGTAAATGGTCTGTACCACCTCATCCTTAAATTCTTCCTTTCTAAGAACCAGTTCCTTAATCAGCGCCGATATCATTGCCTCCTTCTTCCCCATATTGGTGGAAAAATGAAAATCGCAATAATGGCACGCCTGCTTGCAAAAAGGAATATGTATGTAAATGCCGCTCATTTTTTCAGTGGTCAGTGGTCACTGGTCAGTGGTCAGTAAAATTAACCTATTTGGAACCAAACTTATCGGGGTTATTGATCATAAAATAAATTAGCTTCCCAATTTCCTGACTTTCACTTACCATCTCATCGAATATTTCCTTTTTTATATATTGGCATTCCATGGCATATTCCATCCATACTTGGGTTTCTAAATTCTCAGCATCGCTAGCGGTTAATTTATTGATGAAATATTTAGGATAAAGTCGCTTAGCATAAGATTCGGCAATATTAGCTGAAACACTTCTGGAAGATCTTCTTATTTGATCGGTCAAGGAATACCTTTCTTCTTTTGGAAAGGATTTGGAAATTTCATAAATCCTCATTGCCAAGGCAAAAGATTTTTTATAGGCCAATAAATCTTGAAATCTCATAACTACTGATTATTGTTCAATACATCAAAAATAAGTCTTCGAATTAATTGGCAAATAGGTCTGATCAGAATTTTAACTGTTGGCTCTTACCATACTGTTTACTCATTACTGATTACTGTTCACTATATATCGGCTAAAGGATTACTATCTGTTCCCATACAAAGTATTGGTAATTGGTAATTGATTATTGTTTCTTGATTTTGTCACCGTTCTGTTTCACAAAAGCATCCCAACCACTATAGCTTTTGCCAACTTCTATTCGGCCTTCGTTATAAAAGTGGCATACAGCAGCTGCCAAGCCATCGGTACTGTCCAGGTTTTTGGGGAGCGACTTTAAACTCAGTACGCTTTGAAGCATTTTAGCCACCTGTTCCTTACTGGCGTTTCCGTTCCCGGTAATGGCCATTTTAATCTTTTTCGGCAGGTACTCGGTGATGGGGATCTGGCGCGATAAGCCAGCGGCCATGGCAACCCCCTGTGCCCTGCCCAGTTTGAGCATGGATTGAACATTCTTTCCAAAAAAAGGGGCCTCAATGGCGATTTCATCCGGGTGGTAGGTATCGATCAGTTCTATGGTGCGCTCAAATATGAGTTTTAGCTTGGTATAAGGGTCGTCATATTTCTTGAGCAAGAGCTCGTTCATCTGAAGAAACTCCATCTTTTTGTTCACCACCTTGATTAAGCCAAAGCCCATAATGGTAGTCCCAGGATCAATACCCAATATTATCTTTTCGTTTGCCAATGATGGAATTATTTTAGGTTTTACCGTTATTTAGAATTCACAATAATAGGAATCCTAAATTTGGAGGATACGGGCACCCCTCTTTTTAGGGCTGGCGATAACGGGGGCAGGCCTTTTAGACTTTGGGTGATGATAGTGCGAAATTCTGGGATCTGATTTTCAATATCCTCGTTACGCTGCACTTCCAAGACGGATATTTCCCCTTGATAATCCACTAAAAAATCTACGTATATGTTGGTATTGACATCGGACACGAACTGAAATTCAAAATCCTCCAAAGTCTCCGTGTATTGGTCCAAAAGGGTATTCTGAAAACAATCCAATTGTTCCGCCTTATCCATCATTTCATCACAATTGTCAAATAGTGGATAACGATCTACCTCGTTGAAATTTATATTGCGCATTTCCTCATTTACCAATTCTTGGGTTCTTTCTTCCTTGGAAGTAAACCAGTCGCAAGAGGTAAAAAGACAAAAACAAGCCAAAACCGCAACTTTCCTCATGTATGCCAGATTCTGGGCGGAAATTACAATTTTTTGATCAATTTAAGGGGTGTAGCCGTCAATTTCCTGCCGAAAAATCTTATCCAATGCACTTCAATTTTAAGGAAATATCCTTAGCAGCAGCATAGTGGCTACATTATAGAAACAAATAGCAGTGTTTACTTATTGGTAATATGGTATTTCTGTTGATCCGTAACGACGAGCATAGTTGTGGGTAATACCCCGTCCCTAAATCGGACTCTGTCGAAGTGACTGAATCAGTCATTTCGACTGCTAAGGAGAAATCACACAAGTAGCTAAACCAAAACATCAATTGTGTGCACAAATTTTCAGCATTCAACTATAAAAAATGTGCATTGATTAAAACCATTGTATGTGCGACTTCTCATCGTCCCGAAAAGGGACTCTATCGAAGTGACTATCCCCAGTCATTTCGAACGAAGGTGAGAAATCACACAAGTAACTAAACCAAAACATCAATTGTGTGCACAAATTTTCAGCATTGAACTACAAAAAATGTGCATTGATTAAAACCATTGTATGTGCGACTTCTCGTCGTCCCAAAATGGGACTCTGTCGAAGTAACTATCCCCAGTCATTTCGAACGAAGGTGAGAAATCACACAAGTAACTAAACCAAAACATCAATTGTTTGAATAATTTTTCAGCTATGAACAATAAATAAAATAAAACACTAAAACCGTAATTTGTGTGACTTCTTTATAGTTAACCTGCATTAGAGCGAGGCAGGCTCGTGCCAGTAATAGCGTACTACCCAGCCATATTCGTTTATAGCCGCGGTGTAACCACCAATAGCATAAAGGCTGTCGGCGACTGCCAAGACGGAGGATTGAGCTCCGGTCTTGACGAATAATAGCAGAAAAATAATCCTGAGAATTGTGGTCACTAATTTATTGTAATTTAAAGGTAATAGGAATGGAAAAGGGAATTTTCACCTCTTTTCCCTTATGCTTTCCACCTTTCATTTGAGGCAATAATGAAACAATTCGGGCCGCTTCATCCTCCAATAATTTGTCTGGACCGCGTAACCTTACATTGCCAATCCTTCCATCTTCGCCAATGGTAAACATTACATTTACTCGACCCTGAATACCCTTTTCCTGAGCTTCCTCAGGATAACTAAAATTCTTTCCTATATGTTTTTGCATCATGGTATTAAAACAGTCCCTTTTATTATCTGAATCCTCACATCCTGGAAATACAGGCACCTTGTCTACAAAGGCAAACGGAACCAGTCCGTTACCGTCATATTCATAGGTTTGAGGTGAAGTTTCTTCTTCCGAGCTGCGTTCCAGCCTAAAAGTAATCGGAATCGAAAAAGGTACCCGTACTTTTTCACCACGGTGTTCCCCAGGGGTCATTTGTGGCAACAAAGAGATAATACGGGCCGCTTCATCCTCCAATAATTTGTCCGGACCGCGTAAACTAACATTACCAATGCTTCCATCTTCTTGGATAATGAACAGCACATTTACCCGTCCCTGAATGCCAATTTCCTGGGCTTGTTCGGGATATCTAAAATTCTTTCCAATATGCCTCTGCAACATTTGATTAAAACAGGCTCTCATATCCCCTGCATCCTCACAACCTGGGAAGACTGGAACTTTATCTATTATGGCGAAGGCTACATCTGATGTTCCATCATTATTTTCCATTATACCAAATTCCTCTTTTCGCTCCAACTTAAATGTAATGGGAATGGAATAAGCAACCCTCACTTTATTTCCCTTGTGTTCGCCAGGAGCCATTTGTGGTAACAGTGAAATAATTCGCGCTGCCTCTGCTTCCAAAATTTTATCCGGGGAGCGCATGCGAACATTCCCTATACTTCCGTCTTTCTGAATAACGAACATAATATTTACCCGTCCCTGAATACCTTTTTCCATGGCCTCTTCAGGATAATTAAAATTCTTACCAATATGTTTCTGCATTTGTTTTTGAAAACAATCCCTCATATTTTCCGCGTCTTCGCAACCGGGAAAAACTGGCACCTTTTCTACTTGAGCAAAAGGAACGTCAACATCGTCTTGAGGAATAGCCGAAATATACAAACCGCTGGTTTTAATCTTTTCTGAAAGCATTATAGAGTCCATATTTTTTACGGAATTAAGAACAAGAAAATCATATAAACCATCTGTTATAATTAATCTGTCGTAAGTACTATTTCCACTTTCAAAAATTTCTTCCAATTTGCCGTTTAAGGCCCTTAGCTCATTTCCCGTTAAATCATTTGTGTTATTAACTTCAAATAAATAGTAATCTTTGGAAAAGCTATCTCGATTTTCAAACAACATTACATTCAGCTTATAAGCATCTAATGAGACATTCAAATTTTTATCCAATAAATGAAAGGCTTTTCTCTTGCCTACATATGATTCATATAATTCCGTAGAAGGCTGGGGCATTGTGCTTGCTATATCCCTAATGTTGCCATCCATCATTTTGTACGTTTCGGCATAATATTTTTTCATAATCAACTGTCTTTCAAAAAAATCTTCCTTGTTAGGAATCAAACTATCATTGTACGTTCTTCCTCTTTTTATAAATGCCTTAAATACTGCTTCTGCCGAACCCTTAACCTCAATCTCTTTTTGGATTTTTGACTCCAGTTTTTGAATTAGAGCTTTATCATTTGCTGTTTGTTCATAATCTACGGGGCTTGACTCTTGGGCTTCCAAGGAGGTATAAACCAACATCCCCACTACCAACGGCACCAACAATAAATACTTAAGTTGCCATATCCTTTTAGATTTTGATTTTTGTAACATGACGATTCGTTTTTTGATTAATGATGATTTAAAAAATTGATTGATGAAAGAAATATGTTGGGTCTGAAAGACCTGTGACAACAACATTTGATACTGCTCCGCTTTATGGGTCTTGGCCACTTTTGCATCGGCGATGAACTCGTGCAATTCGGAAACCCTATTTTGATATACGTAGACCAGGGGATTGAACCAGCCCAAAATGCGCATCAGTTCAAAGAACAACAGGTCCCAGCTATGCCTTTGTTCTATATGTACCAGCTCGTGCTGAATTATGCTTTGATGTTCCTTTTCCAACACCTGGTCCCCCAAGAAAATAGACCTGAAAAAAGAAAAGGCCATATTGCTGTTTCTTACCACTACCCTAGTGAAGTCTTTGAAATAACGGATTTCACCCTGACGTTTTAGTCGGTCTATTTGGAACAATTTGTAGGCAAACAGCAAGGCTGCAATTAACATTCCGCCGTAAAATATTATTTCGGTTGCAGAAAGATCAAAAGAAGTAGAATTTTCAGGAGCAACTACCACCCCTTCGGACATATCCATTCCCCATAAATACTCGGGATATACAAAATATTCAGAAGATACTGTAGTCTTAAAAGCCTCGATCTTTATCCATGGCAGCAAAAGGGATAATACAAAAGTCCCGATCAAGTACACCCTGTTCCACTGAAAAAAGGTCTCCCGTTTTAGGAACAGATCGTAAATGATCAAAAACAATAACTGGAAGGCCATGCATTCTAAAATGTACCGTATCATTCCTTCTCTTCTTTAATGTCCTTGAGTATCGATTCCAATTCAGAAAGGCTCATATCGTTCTTTTTCATAAAGAAGGACACCATACTTTTGAAGGAGCCTTGAAAATAGCCATCCACCAATTTGTTAATGGACTGGTTGCCGTAATCCGATTTCTTGATCAGCGGAAAATAAAGATAGCCCCTGCCCTCTTGCTCGTGGTCTACAAAACCTTTGCTCTCCAAGATGCGTACTATGGTGGAAACTGTATTGTACGCCGGTTTGGGCTCCGGGAGTTCGTCTATGATGGCGGCCACATTACATTTCTGCAACTGCCATAATACCTGCATTACTTCCTCCTCTGCTTTGGTCAATTGTTTCATCTGTCGATTTTATAATTTTTTCGTGTCCCCAACCACTATTTAACTAACTTCTTAGTTGAACACTATAACAAATATAACTAAATATTTAGTTTAAACTAATTTTTTAGTTATAAAATTACGTTACATGTCAAATAGATGTTTAATTCCTATATTAAAAAAGCTACAAGTGCGACTTCTCATTCGGTGCAAAATGGCACCTCATTTCGAAGTGACTATCCCCAGTCATTTCGAACGAAGGTGAGAAATCACACAAGTAGCTCAACGAAGTTTTGAAAGTTATCCACGACGCAACTACCACTATGAACATGAAATATAGGATACCAAAATTAAAACCAAAACCTGTGCGACTTCTCGTCGTCCCGAAAAAGGACGCTGTCGAAGTAACCACTCTGGTCATTTCGAACGAAGGTGAGAAATCACACAAGTAACTAAACCAAAACATCAATTGTGTGCACAAATTTTCAGCATTGAACTACAAAAAATGTGCATTGATTAAAACCTATATGTGCGACTTCTCGTCGTCCCGAAAAGGGACGCTGTCGAAGTGACTATCCCCAGTCATTTCGAACGAAGTTGAGAAATCACACAAGTAGCTAAACCAAAACATCAATTGTGTGCACAAATTTTCAGCATTCAACTATAAAAAATGTGCATTGATTAAAACCATTGTATGTGCGACTTCTCGTCGTCCCGAAAAGGGACGCTGTCGAAGTAACCACTCTGGTCATTTCGAACGAAGGTGAGAAATCACACAAGCAACCAACCTCATGTTTCCAAGCCAAGGTTTGTGTTTCTCTCCCCTTCCGGCTTCTCCTTCGTCGAACCCACCTTCCCCTGATTAGGGGAAGGAACATTATTTTTGCATTACATTGTGTGACATAAAACCATAAGTATAATCATTGTAAGCTCCTTCCCTTGGCTAAGGGAAGGTGGATTCTCGGCTAGCAGCCGAGGAGACGGAAGGGATTGTAAGCCTAAGTCCTTGGAAAAGCACATAATTTCCAATTGACAACTTAGGTTTGGATCGTCACTGAAATTGCCTGATGTCCAAGTGACTTGTACCAGTCCTTTCCCATCCATGTAACAATTCCTCCCTATCTTCGTCAAACAGAGAACGTATTCCGTCACCGGAATTCAAAAGATTAGTATGGATATTGCGCTATTGATTATCGGGTTTATTTTAATGTTTGTTGGAGTGCTGGGTAGTTTTCTACCGGTATTACCAGGAACGCCTATAAGTTGGGTAGGCCTGCTCCTACTTTACCTTACCAATGCCATTCCTGATGATTGGGTCTTCTTGGGTATTACCCTGGGCATTGCCTTAATGGTTTTTGCCTTGGATTATATTATTCCGGTTTGGGGAACCAAAAAATTTGGGGGAAGCAAATGGGGTATGATAGGCACCACCATTGGGCTTTTTATAGCCTTAATATTTCCTGTTCTAGGGTTTTTTGGAATAATAATCTGGCCTTTTTTGGGAGCTTTGGCCGGGGAACTTATCAACAAGGCCGACCAAAAAACGGCCCTAAAGGCCGCTTTTGGTTCTTTTTTGGGTTTTTTAACCGGAACCTTCCTAAAATTTATGGTCACTATAATTTATTTGGGCCTCTTTATTTATAAGGCCTGGGAATATAAATCGGAATTATTTCCCTTTTTTAATTAACCACCATTACTTCATCCAGGTAACTTTTTCCTGCCATGGCCCCTTAACAACTTCAGGAATTTCTTCGTCATAATAGCCCATATAGAAAAAACCTAGGCATACCTCCCCGGAGTTCAACTCAAAAAAATCGTCCATATGTTTAATGAGGCCAGGGGAGCTCCAATAACTGCCAATCCCCATTTCGGTACAGCAAAGCCACATATTTTGAACCGCCATGGCCGTTGCAGCCACCTCTTCCCATTCGGGCAAACTTTCCAAGGGATCACGTTGCATACAAATAGCTATTACAGCCCCAGCCTTTTTAGGGTTTTGTATCAACTTTTCAACCTTAAACTGCTTTGGCTTGGGGTCGGTTTCCATGTATTTCAAAGAAAGGAACAATCCCAATTTTTCCTTGGATTCTCCTTGTAATACTTTAAAGCGCCAAGGTTCCGTTTTTTTGTGGGTAGGCGCAAAATTAGCCGCCTCCAGGACCTTCTCTATGATTTCCCTTGCAATAGGCCTGTCATTATATTGGGCTGGAAAAATAGACCGACGCCTCTTAATTATATCAAAAATCATAATCTCTCAATTTAAATAGTACAAACTAAGGCTTTTAAAGCCCTACTGCGATTGATTTAACAACAAATTAATACAATGGCGTAAAGCAGGGTTTCTATTGTCTTCCTTCCAACAAACGGATAGCACTGCCCTTTGCGGAATATTCTTAAGTTCTATAAACTTCACCTTCATCTGAAAGCCGTATTGCAAAGAAGTAGGTATTATAGCAATGCCCAAATTATTCTCCACCAACTTAAAAATGGTCTGGGCATGCACCGATTTATGGGAAACCTTGGGAGTAAAACCCGCATCCTCACAAATACTCATAACCGTGTCAAAGTACAAAGGACTATAATCTTGGGCGAACAAAATAAAATTCTCTGCCGCCAATTGCCCTACATCCCTAAATTCTCTGGTCAACATGGGATATAATTCCGGTAAAACCACGGAAAAGGTGTCCGTATAGACCGGCTGAATGTTTAGGCCCTGAGGGACACGGGACATACGTACAAAGCCCATATCCAATTTATCCTTTAAAATGGCATTTACTTGGGCATTGTTGGACAACTCCTCCAAAGTAGTCCGGATTCCTGGAAATTTGTCTTTTAACTTAATCAGAAGATTGGGTATCACTTCCTGCATGGCCGAACCCAAAAAACCTATCCGGACTTCACCAAAATTACCATCCCTAATATGCCCCAACTGCTTTTTGGTAACTTCCAAATGGTTTAGAATAAACTCAATTTCACTTTTGAGATATTCCCCCGCAGCCGTAAGACTTACCTTCTTCTTAGTTCGAACAAAAAGTTTTACGTCCAATATCTCCTCCATTTGTTTAATCTGTCTACTTAAGCCAGGCTGCGAGATAAAAAGCTTTTCCGCCGCTTTTCTATAGTGCAATTCTTCGGCCACTGCCAAAAAATAATTGAAATGTCGGATTTCTAATTGATAACCCATAGTTATTAAGTATGTATATTAATGGTATTGGTGATTATCAAACTTAATGAATAATTTTATATTGATAAAAATAATCCCATGTCTACTTCAAAAAAAACATTTTTTTTCGGGGAAGATTATCTTTCTGCAGGCCTCGCTCTAGGCCTTACTAGAGGAACGATCCACGGACAGATCTCAGAGAAAGCAAGAAAAAGGATTCGTGCCAGTAATAATGCCGTGGCATGTATTGTGGAAAGGGGAAAAGCTGTTTACGGAATCAATACCGGTTTTGGCCCCTTATGCACCACTAAAATCTCCAAAACCGAAACCAACATATTACAAAACAATATTCTGCAAAGCCATAGCGTAGGAGTTGGAGAGCCCATCGAAAACGAGATTGCCAAGTTGATGCTCGTTTTAAAGGTCCAATCCCTTGCCAAAGGTTGTTCCGGTATTGCTGAAGCCACCCTGGACCGTATATTATGGCATATAGATAACGATGCTATTCCAATAGTGCCCTCCCAAGGCTCTGTAGGGGCATCGGGTGACCTTGCCCCTTTATCCCATTTGTTTTTACCGCTAATTGGTATGGGAAAAGTTAGGTATATCAAAAAGGTGATTTCCACAGAGCAACTACATAAAATTTACGGCCTTCAACCTCTTGAATTGGGGCCCAAGGAGGGATTGGCGTTAATAAACGGTACGCAATTTATTGCTGCCCACGCCGTAATGGTCATTGACAAAATGTACGCTTGCCTTACCCATGCCGACATCATTGGTGCCATGATGATCGAAGGGTTACAGGCCAGTGTAAAACCATTTTATAAAGAGTTGCATGATCTACGTCCCTTTAAAGGCAGTAGCCACGTGGCCGCAAAAATCCGTTTCCTATTGAAGGATTCGGAAATTATGCAAGATCATATAGATTGTGAAAAGGTACAGGATCCCTATTCGCTCAGATGCATTCCACAAGTCCACGGTGCTTCCAGAAATGCGTGGTTACATTTAAAGGAACTATTGGAGATAGAGTTAAATTCAGTTACGGACAACCCCATTATTATAGACGAGGACTTAACGATAAGTGGGGGCAATTTTCACGGACAGCCATTGGCCATGGCGCTGGACTATGTATGTTTGGCCGCCTCTGAGCTTGGAAACATCTCGGACCGCCGTATTTATCTGGCCTTGGAAGGCAATAGCCCCGGGGTACCAAAATTATTGATGAAAGATACAGGAATCAATTCGGGCTATATGATCCTCCAATACACCACGGCGGCTTTGGCCAGTGAAAATAAGGGTTTGTGTTTTCCTGCCAGTGCGGATAGCATCCCAACTTCCCTAGGACAGGAAGACCATGTAAGTATGGGGTCCATCAGCGGTAGAAAGGCGATGCAGGTCTTAGAGAACGTTGAAAAAATATTGGCCATTGAACTCCTTACGGCAGCACAAGCTTTTGAATTTAGAAAACCTATGAAATCAGGAGTCTTGTTGGATGAAGTCCATAAAACGATTCGTAAAAAAGTGGCCTTTGCCCATAAGGACAGGGTATTCTCGGATGACATTGAAAAGGGAATTGAAATAATTAAAAACCGTACGATAATACAGTCAATACAAAAAACAATGCAGCTCCACAATCTAAAAATGAAAAGTCCATTCGAAGATGAATTTGAAAAATATTGAACAATAGTCATGCCCTCAGCTATAGTTAGTCTAATATAACCCATGGACAAAATAAAAAAATACACCCTAATAGGCCCCTTTAAGCAAATCTTGACGATGGTAGGTTTACCGTTAAAAGGAGCCCTATCCGATGAGCAATTGCCCATATTGGAAAATGGGGGCATTATTATGGCAGATGAAAAAATCCATGCCATAGGACCATATCCTGAAATTCAGGCGGAAGCAAACTACCTAAATGCTGAAATTATCCATATCCAATCCACAATGGTATGCCTTCCCGGGTTAATTGATGCCCACACCCATATCTGCTTCGGCGGTAGCAGGGCCAAAGACTATGCCCTCCGAAATACCGGTAAAACCTATCTCGAAATTGCCATGGCCGGGGGTGGAATCTGGGATACGGTAACCGAGACAAGAATAGCCCTAACACCCTCACTAATTGAGGGTGTCAAGATAAGAGCGGATAGACATTTGGCACATGGAGTGACCACCATAGAAGTAAAAAGTGGCTATGGCCTTACGGTACAGGAAGAACTAAAAATGCTAAGGGCTATTGCTTCAACCAATAAAATATGCCAGCCCGACCTAATACCTACTTGCTTGGCTGCCCATATGGTCCCTAAAGACTACCAGGGAAGTCCATCCAATTATCTATTGGAAATAAGCAATACACTATTTCCGATAATAAAAAAGGAAAAATTGACGAATAGGATCGATGCCTTTCTGGAAGAAGGGGCATTTTCCCCTACTTTGATTGCCCCCTATTTTGACAAAGCAAAAGCCATGGGGTTCGATATCACTGTGCACGCAGACCAATTTTCTATTGGAGGTAGTACCGTAGCGGTAAAATACAATGCCATCAGTGCCGATCATTTGGAAGCCAGTACAGAAACAGAAATTCAGCTTCTGGCCAAAAGCAATGTAGTGGCCACTGCCTTGCCGGGCGCCTCTTTGGGCTTGGGCTGCAACTATGCACCAGCCCGCCGACTATTGGATGCCGGGTCGGCCCTTGCCATCGCCAGTGATTGGAACCCAGGTTCCGCCCCAATGGGCAATTTAGCGATTCAGGCCGCGGTTCTGGGCGCCTTTGAAAAACTCTCCAATACTGAGGTACTGGCCGGAATAACCTTTAGGGCCGCAGCTGCTTTAAACCTAAAGGACCGCGGTACCCTAAAAAGTGGGTTATTGGCAGATCTCATTGCATTCCCAACCAAGGATTACCAAGAAATTCTTTACCAACAGGGAATGATGCCGCCTTCGCTTGTCTGCAAAAGAGGAAAATTGGTAGTACATAAACAATACCCTAAAAGAGACCTAAACCATGACGAAAGAGAACTTTAAAGCACAAATACTCCAGGGGATACCGAAAGAATTACCAGAAAAAAACGTCTTTCCCAAGAATACCAATAGAGCACCCAAACGCAGGGATATCCTTTCCTTGGAGGAGAAGAAATTGGCCATACGCAATGCCTTGCGTTATTTTCCTAAGGATTGGCACGAGATCCTTGGAAAAGAATTTGCCCAAGAATTGAATACTCTGGGCAGAATCTATATGCATCGCTTCAAACCCGATTACCCTCTTTATGCAAGACCAATTGATCATTATCCTGCAAAAACGGTTGAAGCTGCCTGTATAATGCTAATGATCCAAAACAATTTAGATCCCCAACTTGCACAACATCCAGAAGAACTCATAACCTATGGGGGCAATGGTGCCGTTTTTCAGAACTGGGCACAGTATCTCATTACCATGCAGTATTTGGCTACCATGACCAATGAGCAAACTTTGCATATTTATTCCGGGCATCCTATGGGACTATTTCCCTCCTCCAAAGAAGCACCAAGAGTAGTGGTTACCAACGGGATGATGGTCCCCAACTATTCCAAACAGGACGACTGGGAGAAGTATAATGCCCTTGGGGTTACACAATATGGACAAATGACGGCAGGGTCCTATATGTACATAGGACCCCAAGGAATAGTCCACGGCACCACCATAACCGTACTGAACGCCTTTAGAAAAGTCTTGAAAAATAACGAATCGGCCAAAGGAAAAATATTTCTTACCTCGGGTTTAGGGGGGATGAGCGGGGCCCAGCCCAAGGCGGGTAATATTGCCGGCTGCATTACCATTTGTGCCGAGGTAAACAAAGTTGCAGCAGAAAAAAGATTCCAGCAAGCTTGGGTAGATCAGCTTTTGGAAGACTTGGACCAATTGGTTATACGAACTAGACAGGCCATACAACATCAAGAAGTTGTTTCCTTGGCATACATTGGCAACATTGTTGAAGTATGGGAAAGGTTTGACCAGGAAAAGATATTCGTTCATTTAGGATCCGATCAGACCTCCCTTCACAACCCCTGGTCAGGGGGGTATTATCCGGCTGGGCTGAGCTTTGAAGAATCCAATATTCTGATGCATAGGGAACCCAAAGTTTTTAAACAAAAAGTACAGGCCTCCTTAAGAAGACATGTTGACGCTATTAACAAACATACCGCCAAAGGGACTTACTTCTTTGATTATGGCAATGCTTTTTTATTAGAGGCATCTCGAGCGGGCGCAGATATAATGGCGGGCCATGGCAAAGATTTTAGATACCCATCTTATGTTCAAGACATCCTAGGCCCCTTGTGTTTCGATTACGGCTTTGGCCCCTTTAGATGGGTATGCACCTCAGGAGACCCCGTAGATTTACAAACGACCGATAAACTTGCACTGCAAACTTTGGAAAAAATTAGGCCTAACGCACCCTTCGAAATCCAACAGCAAATACAGGACAATATAAAATGGATCCGGGAAGCATCATCCAATAACTTGGTCGTAGGATCACAGGCCCGTATATTATATGCCGATGCAGAAGGTAGGTCTAAAATTGCCATGGCCTTTAACACCGCTATAAACACAGGAGAAATCAGTGCGCCTATTGTTTTGGGAAGGGACCACCATGACGTTGGGGGTACGGATTCCCCCTTTCGGGAAACGAGCAATATTTATGACGGTAGTAAGTTTACCGCAGACATGGCTGTCCACAATGTAGTTGGGGATAGTTTTAGGGGCGCTACCTGGGTTTCCCTTCACAACGGTGGCGGTGTAGGTTGGGGCGAAACCATCAACGGTGGTTTCGGTTTGGTGCTGGACGGTTCGAACGATGCTGCCAGACGCTTAAAAAGCATGCTTTTTTATGACGTAAACAATGGAATATCCCGAAGAAGTTGGGCAAGAAACAAGGAAGCATTATTTACAATAAAACGGGAAATGGCCCGTAGCCCGGAATTAAAGGTTACCTTGCCAAATATGGTTGAGGATGGATTGCTGGATTATTTATTTCAATAAAAATATTTTAAGCCTTTATTGCTTGCCGCATATGTCAGACAAGACAATACCGTAATTAAAATCCTACAAGCTACTAAATTGAGGCAAAAATAGATATCCATAATTTTAAATTTTACTTGGAATCATCTATTTTTATTCATTGAACAGCTCTTCATCCAGATATAAAAATGGCCCTAAAGACTGTTCCTCAATTTTGGAACAAACATTCGATAAATAAGTATATTTAAAACAATGATTCCCTGTCCAATCTGTAACCATCCCAAAACCAAATTAAAATACCAGCTTAAATTTAATGTACATGAATGTCCCAATTGCGGTTTTCAATTTTGTCCCGAGGCCACCTTTAATAAAAGTTTGGTTTCGGATTTAAATGAAGAAACCCGTGAAAAAGCACTTATCAATTTAAGGAAAGGGAATTTTCAACATATCATCGCTTCCATTAAAAAAAACAAGGACATTAAATCCAAAGGGCTTGAGGTAGGCCCGGGATATGGTTGGTTTTTGGAGGTCTGCCGGGATCATGGCATTGATTGCCTGGGCATTGAACCTGAAACCCGCTTCAATGAACAATATCTTAAAAAAGGCTTGGAAGTACAGAATGGCTTTTTTCCCCAAGATCTACAAAAGGAATCACATTTTGATTTTATTGCCTATAATGATGTGATGGAACACCTACCCGATCTAAAAGGAATTATGGCGGCCAATTATGCTTTACTAAATCCGCAAGGCCTCTTGATCGTTAATTTACCGCAACAAGATGGTTTAATTTATTTCATTTCCAAAATAGCCTATCTATTTGGGGTAAAATCGTTGTTGGACAGAATGTGGCAATTTAATTTCCATAGCCCACATTTAAGCTATTTTACCCAAAAGACCTTGCTAAAATTGGCCCAGGACAACAATTTTGATGCTGTAGAATCATTTCCTTTAAAAACTATTAATCTATCCGAAATATCGGATAGGATAGAACAGGATGACCAACAAGGAACTTTTGCGAAGATGGCAACTAAAATAGGGGTGTTCCTAATGTTTCCATTATTACAAATTTTTCCGGACACCCGTTGTTTTATATTTAGAAAAAAATAATTGGGCATAAAAAATGAAGTTTCTTCCAAGCAACATATAAAATCAACAAATCCGATGATTGAAGTATTGCTAAAAATTAAAAAATGGACAACCAAGTTTACCGGGTTTACCGAGGAGCACAATTCCTTTAGAGATCCGATATTTATACTACTAGGCCTTCTTTTTGTATTAACCCTCTTTGCTGCCTATTCCAATCATTTCCAAAATGGTTTTCATTTTGACGACAACCATACCATAGAGGAGAACAAGGCCATTAAAGAAGTAGATCCATTGGCATTTTTTACGGACGCAACAACCTTTAGCACCCTCCCCAGCAACAGGTCTTACCGACCCTATACCACACTTGAAAATGCCATTGATTACAAACTTGGAGGTGGCCTGGACCCTTTTGTATTTCATATCCACATTTTCGTTTTTTTTGTTTTGACCTGTGGCGTCCTTTGCCTTTTTGTTAAAAAACTTCTGGATAAGTTGGAATTCTCCAGATACAACCAGTTTTGGGGACTTCTGATAGCTGCCACTTTTGGCTTGTTGTGTGCCAATGCGGAAACTGTCAACTACATTATACAACGATCGGAAATTGTAGCTGGCTTCTATGTGCTATTGGGATTTGTAGCTTTCTTAAGTGGTGGGAAATGGCGAAAATGGCACCTTTACCTCATTTTTCCCTTTATAGGTTTCTTTTCCAAGGAAATGGCACTGGTTTTTTCACCGCTGCTTTTCCTATATCTTTTAATTTTTGAAGAGGAGGTAGATCTTTTACACTTCTACAGGACAAGGGAACTTAAAAAATGTATCCGCTCCTTTACAAAGGTGCTTCCGTCCTTTGTCCTAACACTGGCCTTTTTAATTTTCTATTTCAGCATGCTCCCGGAAACTTTTGCTCCCGGTGGTCCTGATCGTTACAATTATTTAATTACCCAGCCCTTGGTAATGTGCCACTATATTTTAACCTATTTTATACCTTACAACCTCTCTGCAGATACGGATTGGGTGGCATTTGAATCCATTACGGATTACAGGGCAATATTGGGCATTATAGGAATAGGCATATTAATTTTCTTTGCGCTGAAAACATCCAGTAAAAAGGAAACAAAATTATTTTCCTTTGGCCTTCTTTGGTTCTTCATCTCGCTCCTGCCCTCTTCCTCCGTACTTCCCTTTGCCGAGGTGCTTAACGACCACCGAAGCTTTATCCCATATATGGGACTTACAATAGCCTTTGTTTTTGGCTCCAAATATGTCCTTGAAACCTATTATCCTAAAATTGTGAGCTCAAAAAAAGGGCAATCCATATTAACGCTGTTTATTATCCTTTTCCTCTTCGCCAACGCCTATGGGGTGCACCAGCGAAACAAAGTATGGAAAGACGAACTCAGTCTTTGGCAGGATGTCACCGTAAAAAGTCCAAAAAATGGACGAGGCCATATGAATTATGGCCTCGCACTAATGGCCAAGGGAGATTATACCAACGCCGAAATATCGTTCAAAAAGGCCTTGGAATATGTCCCAAATTATTCCAGTATCTACACTAATATGGGTATATTAAAAAATGCTATTGGCGATAAGGAAAGTGCCGAAAAGTACTTCCAAAAATCCTTATCCCTTAGTGATGCCAACCATAGAACCAAGTACTTTTATGGTAGGTATTTGTTTCAAAATGATAAATTTAAGGAGGCTATTGACCAATTTAAAGAAATAAGTCTTATTGTTCCCGATTACCTTGATACCAACGGCTATATCTTTAAATCCTATCACAAACTTAAGGATTGGGAAAATATGAAAAGCTACAGTCAAGAGGTTTTGGCGAATTGGCCAAACGATGATACTTCAAAAAAATACTTGGATATTGCGATGAACAAAAAATCCATACTTACAGTTTTGGAAGAAGAGGTCAACACTGCACCCAGCCCAGAGAAATACTTGAATTTGAGTTTACAGTACTACAACGAAGGTAATTTCGACGATTGTATCCGGGTAGCAGGAAAGGCCGTAAAATTAAATCCGGAATACGCTGACGCCTATAACAATATTGGGATTGGGCACTATTATCTTTTAAATTATGACAAGGCCATTGAAGCATACCAAAAAGCACTGGAATTAAACCCTTCCTTTCAATTGGCGAAAAACAATTTGAAAAATGCTAAAGACAAAAAGATGGAAATGGCACGTGTCATTTCAAATTTATCCGATAAGGAAATATCGTCCTATTACATAAACCTTAGTCTTGAATTTTACAATAAGGAAAAATATCGAACCTGCATCGCCGCCGCAAGGAAGTCGATCGCAATAGAACCCAATGCCATAGCTTATAACAATATTTGTTCTGCCTACAACCAGCTAAAGGAATACCAAAAGGCAATAGCCGCATGTAATGAGGCGTTAAAATTAGACGCTAGTTCCAAATTGGCCAAAGGCAATTTAAATTACGCCCTGCAACAGGAAGAGAAGCATTAGAATAAAAGTCAACCCAATAAAAACAATGATCACCCATTAACTCGGCTACCATGGAAACACAGAAATATAGCTCACATAAAATTGCTGTTGTAATCCCATTTTACAATGCCTCCAATGAAATATTGCTCGTCATTTCCAAATTACCGAATTATATCCAAGATATTATTATTGTAGACGACCATAGTTCCACCCCCCTTCCCAAATCGGATATAGAAAATCTTTCCCCTCCCAAGGCTACAATATATTTTTTAGAGAATCCGACAAATTTAGGGGTAGGTGGCGCTACCAAAAGAGGGTTTGAGGAAGCTATTAAAATAGGGGCCGAAATCATTATCAAGATCGATGCCGATGACCAGATGGACCTGAGCTACCTTCCCGATTTACTGGACCCATTAATTGCAAACAACTGCGATGTTGCCAAAGGAAATAGATTCAGGGATTTAAAGGCCCTAAGGGCTATGCCCCTCGTACGAAGAATAGGTAATCTAGGCTTATCCTTCCTTATAAAATCGGCCACAGGGTATTGGCACAATTTTGATCCCACCAATGGATTTTTGGCACTTAAAACCGATGTTTTAAAAAAGTTGGACTTCAACAAACTTGCCAACCGCTATTATTTTGAAACCTCCCTTTTATCCCAGCTATACTTCGAAAAAGCAACTGTTAAGGATATTGCCATGCCCGCCATATACGGGGATGAAAAATCGCACATGAAAATATGGAAAATGCCCTTTGTCTTTGGAGCTAGACTAACCAACACTTTTGTAAAGCGTATTGTAAAGGAATACTTTTTGTACGATTTCAATATTGGTTCAATGTATCTCTTATTCGGTTTTCCACTTTTTATGTTCGGTCTCATTTTTGGTGCTACGGAATGGATATATTATGCTTCCATAAATACCTTTGCTCCAACAGGTACCATTATGATCGTTACCCTATCCATCATATTGGGCTTTCAGCTTATCCTTCAGGCCATACAATACGACATAATAAATGCTCCGAAAGCACCGTAAAGACATTAAAAAAAATCACTAAAATATTTTGGAACGGTTGGTCTTGTCCGAGGAAAAACACTAATATTGATAGAGGCATATTGCCCACTGGGTATCAATAAATTGGTCAACAGGGTCAACAACCTATAAAATTCAATTAAAATGCACACCTATTCCAAAACGGACCCTTTTCTTTGGACAGGACGCAAGTCTGGCCAACAGCTTTATCTTCATGAAAAGGTGCTTTGCATAGATCTTAATTCCGAGCAAGTCCCACGCGTAAATGTAGGTTCTTGGGCCATATTGGGATATGCCTGCGATGAGGGTGTAAAAAGAAATGAAGGTAGAATTGGTGCCGTATTGGGCCCCGACGCCATCCGTAAGCAACTAGCCAAACTCCCTAACCACTTATCGGAAAACACCTTATTGATAGATGCCGGAACAATAGATTGTAAGGATGGGGATTTAAGAAAAACACAAACCGTTTTATCGCGTACCGTTGCCCAACTTCTTCAGCAAAACTCCTTCCCCATACTCTTGGGAGGAGGGCATGACATGGCGTATGGCCATTATAACGGAATAAAGAAGTATCTGGATACGAAAGGCAACAAAAGATCCATTGGCATCATTAATTTTGATGCGCATTTTGATTTAAGAAGCAACCAAAACAGTAATAATTCTGGAACGCCCTTTTTTCAAATTGCAGAGGAATGCAAACAGGACCTATCCAAATTCCAATACCTCTGCCTAGGAATACGCGAGGATGCCAACAACAGTGCCCTTTATAACACTGCAAGAAACCTAGGTGTTTGCTATATTGAAAAATCAAACTTCAACCTCCTACATTATGATAAAATTAAAGATAGGATAGAGCAGTTTACCAAGGAGGTGGATTATATCTACACTACAATAGATTTGGACGGCTTTTCCTCGGCCTACGCCCCTGGAGTTAGTGCCGCTTCCCCTATGGGTTTCTCCCCGGAAATTGTTCTGGAATGCCTGAAAATTATAATGGCATCAAAAAAAATGATCAGCCTCGATATTGCCGAAATGAATCCTACTTATGATATTGACCAACAAACAGCCAAATTGGCTGCTTCCCTGATTCATTTTGTGATCCACCAAAGTCACTAACGTCGCTTTCCAAGAAAATCCATTTTTAATCCCATCATTTAGGAAGCCCTATTCCAACCAGGAGCGGTAATATTTACCATCATCAATCGTCATAGCTGCCTTGGTTATTTGCAATGGTCTAAAAGTATCTATCATTACCGCCAACTCCTCGGTTTTGGATTTTCCTATACTTGCCTCATAGGTCCCGGGATGTGGCCCGTGTGGAATGCCCGCAGGATGTAGTGAAATATATCCTGTTTCTATATTCTTTCTGCTCATAAAGTCGCCATCCACATAATACAACACCTCGTCTGAATCTATGTTGGAATGATTATAAGGGGCAGGAATGGACTGGGGGTGATAGTCGTACAAACGCGGCACAAAGGAACAGACGACAAAAGCAGAGGTCTCAAAAGTCTGATGCACCGGAGGTGGTTGGTGTACACGTCCTGTTATGGGTTCAAAATTATGTATGGAAAAGCCATAGGGATAATTGTACCCGTCCCAACCAACCACGTCAAATGGGTGCGAGGCATACACCAAATGGTGCAAT
>Ga0209344_10001236_pt1 | contig 34755 bp, 28 predicted proteins | sample Cruoilmetagenom6_FD_187293 | JGI IMG/M metagenome (GOLD analysis project Ga0209344, IMG submission 187293) | Oil polluted marine microbial communities from Coal Oil Point, Santa Barbara, California, USA - Santa Barbara Oil Seep Sample 6 (SPAdes)... | ecosystem: Environmental > Aquatic > Marine...
GCAAAATGCCGCGCCAAAACAAAGAAAGTTCCATTCGACTTTCTATAAATATCCCCGCCGGAGGCATCAGCCTCCGCAGCTATGTCTCCTGGTGTGCCCATTCCCAGTACAATTCCCGCACTCTTTTTGTTACTGGGCCAACTTGATAATGTGTTCCGTCAAATTCTGTAACCGGCGTGACTTTGGACATGTTGCCAGACAGAAACACCTCATCTGCCGTACGAAAATCATCAAAGGTCAACGTGATTTCCCGAACCTGAACACCATCAGCCGCTAAATTGCTGATATGGCGCGCCCTGGTGATCCCGGCCAGAAACGTGCCATTGACCGCAGGTGTGAACACCTCGCCATCCTTCGCCATAAACACATTCGCGGTGGCGCTTTCCGCGACATTTCCCAATGCGTCTGCCACCAAGGCGTTGCCGTAACCTTTGGCATTAGCTTCGGCTAACATACGGGCATTATTCGGATAAAGGCACCCAGCCTTGGCATTCACCACCGAACTTTCCATCACGGGTCGGCGAAACCGGGTGGTAGCAAGGGTGGTAGTAGCTGCAGGCGGGGCCATGGGGATTTCTTCCAGACAGACAGCAAAACCGGTTAAATCCGGTGCCGGGACAATCGCCGATTGATCGCCATTGATACCCCAGAACATCGGCCGGATATAAACGCTGGCATCGCCCGCGTAAGCCCGCAAGCCTTCGCGAACGATAGCGACAATCTGTTCCGTGCTATGGCTCGGCGTCAGCATCAAAGCGCGCGCCGAATTGACCACTCGGGCACAATGGGCATCAAGATCCGGTGCACGGCCTTCAAAATAGCGCGCCCCGTCAAACACGGTTGTCCCCAGCCAGGTACCATGATCTGCCGCGCGCATGATCGGTATGTCTCCATCCTGCCAGATGCCGTTGAAATAGGTGCGTATATTGTTGCCGGTTGCCATGATGAAATCCTTTATCCGGCCTAATCTAGGGCGTTGTTCCACCAATGAAAAGGCCCGGAAATCATTGGGTAATGAAGCCATGTTCGCGCGATACAAATGACCAGACAGGTTGTTCATCGTCCAGTTCTTTCAACAGATCATCCACATCCAGCGGGCCACCTATAATAGTGTAGTCACCAATTTCATTTCGCCGCCAGTCAACCTGTGGTTTGTCCCGGAAAATCGCTACTGACCGGTTCAGGTCGGATACTTTCAGATGAACATGCCGAATGCGGGTGACGGGATCAGTTTGAATGGCATGGGGCAGACACTTTGTGTTCTGCGCCAGATTATCACACCGTCAACAATGCAGGTAGTTTCAGATTTTGCACAGAGGTTGATCGGGAATACGCGGATGAAGTGCAGGGCTTTATTACTAACCCCTACGCAGCTTGCCGGTTTTTAAATTTGGTGCAGGCGCATTAACGTGTCAGCAGATAAGCTGCCGACCAAGCCAAAGTGTACGGTCGCTTGGCAAACCAAGATCGCCGTTCAGTAGCCGAAAACCATTGGCATTCCAAAATCTGATTGCATTGTGGTTCATAGGGTTCACCCCAACATGGGCTGCATCAGCGCTATTTCTTTTTGCTGCTGCTTCCCATGTTCGTAACAGCGCTTTACCAACACCTTGCCCCTGCAATCTGGGAAGTATGTTTAGGTGTAAATGCCCTGGGAAGTCGACAGTTATTGATTTTGGTGTGATATTCGGAAATTGGATCATCTGGCAGCGTTTTTCATCCGCCGACCAAGAGGCTGAATTTGCGATATCGGGTGCGGGGTACCTTACACGCAGGGATGGCCACCAATATTTTTCTAAAGCTAATTCGAATGCGTACGTGTCAAGTGTTCCGACCACGAAGCCAGCAACACCTTGGTTGTCTTCGGCAACGAAACAAAGGCCGGGCTCGAGGCTGGCGTAGGGTGCTGAATATATGTGGCCCATCAAGTTTGGGTCGTCATATAAGTTAGCTGCATCACCCCCCCAATGTCCAGTCGCGAGGGATATTGCATATAAATCCTCTACGTCAGATGCAAGCAAAGGGCGCAGTTCAACCATCCTGTTGAAAGTTTCTACTACCGCCCGCTAACCAACCCAACAATATCATAGGTTCGCTCCAATATTGGCTGTGCAACAGCCTCGGCCCGCTGTGCCCCTTTGGCCAACAGCCGGTCTATTTCAGCGGGATCATCCATCAGGCGTGACATTTCCCCAGAAATCGGCGCCAGTTTAGTCACCGCCAGATCTGCCAGGGCGGGTTTGAACCGGCCCCAGCCAGCCCCTGCATATTCTGCGATTACTACCTCAGGTGTGGTTTCAGAAAGGCCAGCGTAGATATCTACCAGATTTCGTGCTTCTGCGCGGTCTTTCAATCCATCCAGCGTATCGGGCAGAGCTTCGGGATCGGTGCGTGCCTTTTTGAACTTTTTCGCAATCGTATCGGCATCATCGGTCATATTGATGCGTTCCATATCGCTTTCGCCGGATTTGGACATTTTCTTTGACCCATCCCGCAGGTTCATCACGCGCGTCGCCGGCCCGTCAATCACCGGTTCCGCGATCGGGAAAAAATCGACTTTATAGTCATGGTTGAACTTGGCGGCGATGTCGCGGGTCAGTTCAACATGCTGTTTCTGGTCCTCACCCACAGGCACATGGGTGGCGTGATGGATCAAAATGTCAGCGGCCATCAGCGATGGATAGGCATATAGCCCAAGCGATACTTTCTCGGCGTTTTTGCCAGCTTTATCTTTAAACTGCGTCATGCGGTTCATCCAGCCTACCCGTGCAACACAGTTGAAGATCCAGCCAAGTTCGGCGTGGGCGGGAACCTGAGACTGGTTGAACAGGGTCGACGTATCAGGATTAATGCCCGAAGCAATTAGTGCCGCAGCGGTTTCACGGGTCGCATGTCGCAGTTCTTTAGGATCCTGCCAGACAGTGATCGCATGCAGATCAACCACGCAATATGTGGTTTCAAAATCCGGCCCCTGCATTGCAACCCAACGCTTGATCGCGCCAAGATAATTACCAAGGGTCAAACCGCCCGAAGGCTTGATGCCGGAAAATACGCGCGGGGTGAAAGACGCTTGCGCCATAGTGAACCTCTGTCTGGATTTATCGGTTCGCCTCGCATAGGTGAGGGGCAAAGCCCCGTCAAGGAAAGCACGCGCCAATGCCTGATGATTATGACCAGTCACCGATAAATCCGTTACCGCCGATCGTGGTGGCGCTGGCGATCTTGATTTTCGGAAGTGAGTTGATTTTTCAAGCCGGTGCACGTGGATTTGCTGGTGGGCCTGAAGCAATCGGCTGGCGCCTTAGCGCGGTTCGTGACTATGGATTTTCCGGAGCAGTATTCGACTGGATGCTTGAAACCGGTCGCTGGCCGGGCGAACATCTGATGCGGTTTGTGACCTACCCGTTTATTCACTTCAGCTTTACCCATACGCTGATGGTACTGGTATTCCTGCTGGCGCTTGGCAAAATGGTGGGGGAAATATTCGGAACTTTCGCAGTATTGTTGGTGTTTTTCTCATCCGCCATCGTCGGGGCACTGGCCTACGCCCTGTTTCTGGATGATCCGCAACCCCTGATTGGCGGTTACCCTGCGGTTTACGGGCTGATCGGTTCATATACCTTCATGCTTTGGGTCAGTCTGACCGGAACCGGAAATACCCAATACCGGGCATTTACACTGATTGGCTTTTTGATGGGAATTCAGTTGCTGTTTGGTCTGGTGTTTGGTGGCAGCAGCGACTGGATCGCGGACCTGTTTGGTTTTGTCAATGGTTTTATTGTGTCGATGCTGATGGTGCCGGGGGTATGGGGCCGCATCCGCGATCGGCTACGCCAGCGCTAGCGACCCACGCTGCCCCGCGCCACTTGACACTCTACATGAAATGGCCTGAAGTCGCCGCTTAACGCTGCGCTGGGTTAATATGACCAAAAGTACTCTGACAAAAGGTGGTGAGGCGGATTTCTGGAAATCCGCTTTTGGTCACCAATGGATTGATTTTGAAAGCAGTCTTGACGTTTCAATGTCGGGCGTACTCGAGCGATTGCTTGAATATGCCGATCTGAACGTCGCGCAAAACGTATTGGACATTGGATGCGGGACAGGTGCCAGCAGCCTAGCGGCGGCGGATATTGTTGGGGCCTCAGGACAGGTAGATGCCGCTGATATTTCAACGGTCCTTTTAGAACGGGCCAGGCAAAAGGCGTTGCTCGCAGAGGTCGAAAATGTGAAATTCGAACTTTGCGACGCACAAATTCATCCCTTCCCAAAGGCCCGGTATGATCGCATCATATCCCGCTTTGGAATGATGTTTTTTGACGCCCCTGTCACTGCCCTTGAAAACATTGCCAAAGCTGGTAAACCCGGTTGCCGCCTGGTTTTTGTGACATGGGCGCAGGTCAGTGAAAACCCCTGGTTTGCTATACCAAGGCAGGTTGCAGTTGATCGTCTTGGTGACCCTGGTGTGGCTAAACCCAGAGCACCGGGCCCATTTGCCTTTCAGGACATCGGTTATGTGAAAGATCTGCTGATCAGCGCTGGCTTGTCTGATATTACAGGGCAAGAAATAAGCTGTGAACTCACCCCGCCTGGTGACATTGCCGCCACCGCAAATTTTGCCAGTCAACTGGGCCCAGCGGCGCGAATAATTCAGGAATTTGAGGGCACCCAAGAAGATGCCAGGGCGATCGCAGATGGTGTTGCTCAGGGATTTTCAGCATTCTTGAAATATGGCGAATTTCATATCCCGGCCACGCTGAATATGTTCACAGCGTCCTGCCCCTGACTTATGGTCAGGATTAAGGGCCCATTGGCCAATCTTCTTTAACCCTCTCAGCTGCCTCCGGCGGGAGTATTTTTGCAAAGAAAAATATCACGGTCTTTTCTTTTGTCCAAATACTCATCCAGAATGAAGCAGTATTGCATGACGCTTAGGCCGCTTCATCACAATCCCTGAAAGCATTCCTTGTCATCGTCCACTGTCACGATCTAATCTTGTGCAACAATAACTTTTCCTTAGGGGGGAACGACCGAATGAAACTGATTGCCACAATTTCCGCGATAACAACCGCCGCATTTGCGACAATTGCTACAGCTGCCTCCCATCTACCCGATTTGCAAGGGCGAGAAATTGTGGTGGTTACTGAAAATGCCTACCCGCCATTACAGTTCGTCGATCCTTCCAGTGGCGATGCCATAGGCTGGGAATATGATGCGATGGAAGAAATTGCCAAGCGCATCAATCTGACGATTTCCTATGAAAATATCAGCTGGGATGCGATGATCCCTGCCGTATCCGAGGCGCAGTTTGATCTTGGAATGACAGGTATAACTATCCGCGATGATCGTGCTGAAGTTGTCGATTTTTCAGATGCTTACATGCGAAGCGAAATGGTTATGCTGGTGCGCGGAGACGAAAACCGTTTTTCCGATGCGGCGGGTTTTGCGGCAGGTGAAGGTTTGTTGATGGCTGCCCAGCCTGGTACCACACCTTTCTATGTAGGCGTTTATAATGTCCTTGACGGAGATGAGGCCAACCCGCGGATCAAACTGTTTGAAACCTTTGGTGCCACGGTTCAGGCGCTGCGCAGTGATGATGTTGATCTGGTGCTGACCGACGGTACAGCAGGTGCTGGTTATGTAGCGGCGTCAAACGGTGGTCTGAAAATTATTGGCAGCCCGCTTGGAACCGAAGACTTTGGCTTTATCTATCCCAAGGGGTCCGATCTGGTTGGTCCGATGAATGCGGCGATCCTTTCGATGAAAGATGACGGTACGATGGATGCGTTGAATAAGAAATGGTTCCTTGATTTCAAAATTGGCGGCTAAGGTCTATAGGTGTCGGGCCCATCCCGGCGCCAATTTCCTATGAATACGCCCCCCACCCAAAGCAAAGATTTTCCGTACTGGCTTGTCGTGGCCGGGGTGATTGCTGCGTATCTGATGTTTCGCGTGGTCAGCGATGATCTATATGCACAAGTTTTGGGTACCCTGTCCAAAGGCATCGGTATCACCATTTTCGTGACACTGGTTGGTTTCACTCTGGCCTCAGTCATTGGTCTGGTTATGGCCCTTGCATCCCTGTCTCGTTTTATTGCGTTTCGCCAGGTTGCGAGGTTCTACATTGAAATTGTGCGCGGCGTGCCGATTATCGTACTGCTGTTATACGTTGCATTCGTTTTGGCCCCGGCGATGGTGTCTCTGTGGAACTGGATGATCACCAACATCGGGTTTGATCCAATCCGCAATCGTGATTTTTCATTGATGTGGCGTGCAATTATTGCCCTGACGATCGGCTATTCCGCTTTCATTGCGGAAGTATTCCGCGCCGGGTTGCAATCTGTTGATGAAGGCCAGGTCGAAGCGGCCGAAGCCTTGGGATTGTCCACCTGGCTACGGTTTCGGTTGATCGTATTCCCGCAAGCCATCCGCACAATTTTACCCCCCCTTGGCAATGATTTCATTGCGATGATCAAGGATAGTTCGCTGGTTTCCGTACTGGGCGTGCTTGATATCACTCAGCTTGGCAAGGTCACCGCAGCAGGAAATTTCAGGTATTTTGAAACCTATAATGTAGTCGCACTGATTTATCTGATTATGACTGTCGGTTTGTCGCTCATGCTGCGGCGTCTGGAACGGGGAATGCGGCAAAAATACTAAGGTCAGCCCCGAATTGCCGCACAGTTTGCAGCATTATTGTAACTAATGTGTTGTGCGAATGCGGGATGCCTTCAGCGAGGATATTTGAGAACAGAAGAAGAGTGAAACAAAGTAAATTGGCGCAGTGGACATCGCGCGCTTTTTTAGCGGGCCAACATCGGCACAATTGCTTTTTTGGTTTCAGTAATCACTGTCTGGAACTTTGCGATCCCAGACCTTAGTTAAAGTGCCAAAGGAGTATTCTTTATGATCAACCCGCTTCTCGTGCCTTTTGACACGGTATTTGAATTGCCCCCGTTTGATCAGATCAGCGACGATAGTTTTGCCCCTGCTTTCGACAGCGCGATGGAAAAATCACGCGCAAATATTCAGGCCATTGCTGACAACCCGGACGCACCGACATTTGCCAACACCATTGATGCGCTGGAACAGGCCGACGAATTGCTTGATCGGGTTTTATCGGTGTTTTACAATGTTGCCGGGGCAGACAGCACCCCGAAACGCGAAGAATTGCAGCGCGATTTTTCACCGAAGCTTGCAGCCTATTCCTCCGAAATCTCGATGAATATTGCGCTGTTCAAACGCATTGCTTCTCTTTGGGATGCGCGTGATACACTTGACCTTAGCGATGAACAATCCCGTGTCCTGATGCTGACTCATCGCAGTTTCGTGCGGTCGGGCGCCAAATTGCAAGGTGAGGCGGGCGAACGGTTGAGCCAGGTCAAAAACCGCCTTGCGGTGTTGTCCACAGAGTTTACTCAGAACCTGTTGGCTGATGAGCGCAACTGGTTCATGAAACTTGAAGCACAAGATCTGCAGGGCTTGCCTGAGTTCGTGGTGACTGCGGCCAGTGCTGCTGCCAAAGAAAAGGGCATCAACGGGCACGTGATAACGACATCACGTTCTTTGATAACACCGTTCTTGCAATTTTCACCCCGCCGTGACCTGCGCAAGAATGCCTATGAAGCAATGGTCGCGCGAGGGGCCAACGGTGATGAAACCGATAACCGCGCAATCGCTGCGGAAATCCTGGCGCTTCGTTCTGAACGTGCCGGATTATTGGGCTACGAGTGTTTCGCCGACTATAAACTTGAGACCGAAATGGCCAAAACCCCCGGTGCTGTGCATGATCTGCTGATGCAGGTTTGGCACCCGGCTAAATCTGTGGCTGACAAGGACGCCGAAATTCTGACTGAAATGATGCACCAGGATGGGATTAATGGCGATCTGGAACCCTGGGACTGGCATTTTTATTCGCAGATCCGGCGCAAGGCAGAACATGATCTGGATGAGGTGGAACTGAAACCTTTTCTGCAGCTTGATCGGATGATTGAAGCCGCTTTCACCTGCGCAACCCGTCTGTTTGATCTGGAGTTCAGGGAAATAGACGCAATCTTGTATCACCAGGATGCACGAGCGTGGGAAGTCACCCGAAACGGTAAACACGTAGCCGTTTTTATCGGGGATTATTTCGCCCGTGGATCCAAACGATCCGGTGCTTGGTGTTCGGCAATGCGCAGCCAACAAAAGCTTTCTGGGGACATACAGCCTATTGTTGTGAACGTGTGCAATTTTGCCAAACCCGCTGCGAATTCCACCGCTTTACTGTCTTATGATGATGCACGCACATTATTTCACGAATTTGGCCATGCCCTGCATCAAATGCTGTCTGACGTCACCTATCCTTCCGTTTCAGGCACCTCGGTGGCACGCGATTTCGTGGAGTTGCCCAGCCAACTTTATGAACACTGGCTGGATGTCCCTGAAGTGCTGGGCGAATTTGCCATTCACGCAGATACAGGTGAACCGATGCCAGGTGACCTGCTGATGCGTCTTCTGGCTGCACAAACCTATGATATGGGGTTTTCAACCGTTGAATACGTTGCCTCGGCCCTTGTCGATCTGGCATTTCACCAAGGGGATGCCCCCAAAGATCCGATGCAGATGCAGGAACAGATATTGCAGGATATCGGCATGCCCCATTCCATCCGAATGCGTCACGCGACACCGCATTTTGCACATGTCTTCGCAGGAGACGGCTATTCAAGCGGTTATTACAGCTACATGTGGTCTGAAGTGATGGATGCTGACGCGTTTGGCGCATTTGAAGATACCAGTCCGTTTGACAAGCCCACGGCAGCAAGACTGGAAAAATTCATACTCTCCGCTGGCGGGGCACAAGACCCAGAAACCTTATACAAATCGTTTCGCGGCCAGATGCCAGGGGTTGATGCATTGTTAAAAGGTCGCGGGTTGAATGCAGCTTCGTGACAAGGAGTTCTTTATCCACAAATATCCCCGCCGGAGGCACATGCCTTGCGCCCTTTCAGGTTGCACATAACTTTTCCTTTGCTTCATTGCGCTATAGAAATATCAGAATGGCGAAATAGTTATATTTGTGTGTGTGGTGCCGGGTTTGTGTAACGCCTCACATCCGGGTCGAACTTGGCTAAACAACCGCCAATGACGGCGGTCTTGTTCACTTATTTCCCGGTTGCATATTCAATCGGGTCTGCGCAGCAATACTCTGCGAGGCGGAACCAATGCATGGGCCGGGGGGTGTTAATCAATCGGGTGTATTGTCGAACCACCGCCACCTGACTGGTCTATAAAAATGCCTTATCCCTGATCCGGGCCCAGGCCCGTTTGGTAAAGGCATCTTTTTGTGGCTCCAGACAGTTTCTGTCTAAAAACCAATAAAGGTACTTTTCATACTCAAACCCGTGCATCGCCCGTGGCCCCAGTTCGATTGCCTCGCCCAGATCCTTTATTGTGCGCGGTGTCAGTGTCGCATGCCAATAGTCTGATTTCGCGCAGGTAATCACGGTTTTCTTCTGCATCAGGGCTTCAAAACCGGCGGCGGAATTCTGCGTTACAACTACGCGTGATACGTCGACCAGATCATGGATGCTGGCATCTGTGATCTTGACATTGGTATAGTCTGAACAAGTCGCCATGATAATGCGGCGCATTACCTTGGACTGCGTTGGATGTGGCTTTACGTATACCAGTTCATCCCGTCGAGTTTCCGCCGCAACCCGGATCATTTCTTCAGTGTTCAGATAGTGGCTGCGATTGTCACGTTCCTCGATATCCTGACAAAATATCACTGTTGATGCAGGCTGCATCGGGCTACCGATGCGCGCTTCTTGCGGGGTTTTGGAAACATTTTCGCGCAGCATATGGCCACTGACACCGTTGAAAAAGTACTCTGCCTTTTCAGCATCAATGTTTTCAGGGCAGAACCGGGCAAATCGCAGGCTGGAATTGCAATGCACGCCAACTTCATCCAGATACCAAAACCCCCAAATATAGCTGTGCATTGCATGCAGCATATTGCGCCCGTACCCTGGAAAATCTCCGGCAACGATGTGGACATTACTTGTTTCTTGCAGGATTTTTGAGGCCGATCCACCAGCCTCGACCACGCGTGTCGGTAAGCCCTTACGAGCAAGGAACGGTACCAGTTTGGCGAAAAATTCCAGATCACCGTTTCGAATGGGAATTAAAAGGTCAGCACATGCGTGAATGACCAGAGAATTGCCATCCCCGAGCATTCGGCGTGCAACCAGGGGTGATCTGATCTGTTCCATGCTGTTGCGCGCCTATTGCCGGATTTCGCCGGGCATAACACCCCATAGTTCCGCCTTGGACGCCCAGCCTTTGTATCCCTGAACTGTGATCCGGCACCAGGTTGGCCCGCAAGCGCCAAGTCGGGCCACAACACCCAGTTCTGCGTAAGCTTTTACCATCGTGGTGTCGTCAGCCTTGGTATAAAGCGGTAACAGATCCTGCCCGATGATCACCGTGCGCACCCCCGACAGCAGCGAATAATGCACCCAACCCCCGGCACCGTCCCGATCGCGTACGCGACGCCAGTGGCCAAATTCAGCGGTTATTTCCAATGGCATATCGCGGCGTTTGAAAACCCAGTCAATCTTGTGGCTAAGGGATGGGCCGCGGCGCACATTGCCTTCACTGGCCTTCAGCGACACGAAACGGGGCAGCGGTAGATTTGTCACCGGGCCACGATCCTGCGCCCATGCAGACTCGCTGCACGCCAAGACAACAATCATGCCCGTCAGAAACTTCATCACGCGCGACATTATTCCTCCGCCCGAAATTTCACCAGTCGCCTCATTTCACCACTTTTCGCGGTTCGGCCCGGCTTCTTCTTGTGCCTTGCTTCGTTCCGCGCCACTCTTACACCAACGCGAGCGAAATGAAAGATTGGAGGGATCCATATATGCCAGCAGAACGCTTAAGTGTTGTTGTGACGCGACGGTTGCCCGAAGTTGTGGAAACACGGATGAAGGAACTTTTTGATGTTGAGTTGCGTCCCGACGATTCGCAGATGTCTCGAAGTGAGCTGGCGCAAGCCATAAAACGCGCCGACGTTCTGGTGCCAACGATCACTGATCAGATCGATGCCGGGCTTCTGGCCCAGGCCGGTGAGCGGCTAAAACTCATCGCCAATTACGGGGCAGGGGTTGATAATATGGATGTGCAGACCGCCCGTCAGCGCGGTGTGCTGGTGTCCAACACACCTGGTGTTCTGACCGACGACACGGCTGACATGGCGCTGGCGCTGATCCTGGCTGTCACCCGACGCATCCCCGAAGGTTTGGCGGCCATGCAAGCGGGCAACTGGGCTGGCTGGTCCCCCACCGCCTTTTTGGGTGGGCGCATCGCCGGGCGACGCCTTGGTATATTGGGTATGGGTCAGATCGGGCAGGCTGTGGCCCGCCGCGCGCGCGCTTTTGGAATGCAAGTGCATTATCATAATCGAAAACGCCTGCGCCCGGAAACCGAAGAAGATATTGAAGCCACGTACTGGGAAAGCCTGGATCAGATGGTGGCCCGCGTCGATGTGTTGTCAATCAACGCGCCACACACACCTTCAACCTTTCATCTGATGAATGCACGCCGCCTGAAACTGATGAAGCCCGGCGCGGTGATCGTGAACACATCGCGCGGCGAAATTATTGACGAAAACGCCCTGACACGGATGCTGCGCAGTGGTGAAATTGCAGGTGCAGGTTTGGATGTGTTTGAACATGGGTCCGAGATCAATCCCCGCCTGCGCGAGCTGAAAAATGTTGTGCTTTTGCCCCACATGGGTAGCGCGACAGTGGAAGGGCGCGCCGAGATGGGCGAAAAAGTGATCATAAACATCAAGACTTTTGCGGATGGGCATCGGCCACCTGATCTGGTGTTTCCGGCGATGTTGTGAATGGCGTGGTGGTGGCTTTTTCACCAACCATCTGAGCTATTTAAGAAACCTGGAAAGGCGGAGTGTACACCCGTGAGAGTGTTATGTCCGCGTTGACCCCGGGCATACATTTTTCAATACACGTGCTAATAGCTTCCAGAAACTCTGTAGCCAATCCCAAACCAAACCCAATGTAGCCTGCAATTGCGTTGTATCTGCCCGCCCAAATGCAATAGATAGCGGTGAAATTATCCGAAAAGCGGCGATTACCCTCATGACAATGTTAGGAACGTTCATTAAGCCGATGCATCGCGAAGGCATTCGGTTCGTCGCAATCTTTGCAGCTGTCACACTTGTATTATTCTGGCTTTCCAACGTCCTTGGGTGGATTGGAGTACTGTTAACTGTCTGGTGTTATTATTTTTTTCGCGATCCACAGCGAACAACACCTATACGCGACGGTCTTGTTGTCAGCCCGGCAGATGGCGTCGTATCGCTGATTGAACAAGCAGTCCCCCCGCCCGAACTTGGTATGTCACCGGATGCCCTGACCCGTGTCAGTGTGTTTATGAATGTCTTCAACTGCCACGTAAACCGCGCGCCTGTTGCCGGCGATATAAAATCTGTTGCTTATCGTCCGGGGAAGTTTTTCAATGCTTCACTTGATAAGGCAAGTGCGGACAATGAAAGAAATAGTGTTTGCATTCAAATGGATAACGGTAAAAGCATTGCGGTTGTTCAAATCGCTGGACTTGTGGCCAGACGTATAGTTTGCTTTGTGAATGAAGGCCAGAAATTGAAAGCCGGCGAACGCTTTGGTCTGATTCGATTTGGTTCCCGGCTTGATGTTTACCTACCTGACGGTGTGTTGCCATTGGTCAGCGTCGGGCAATCCATGGTTGCCGGGGAAACCGTTTTGGCGGACTTCCGATCAGACGAACCAGCGCGCCAGGGGCGCACAGGTTAGCAGATGGTCAGGTCAAAAAGTAAAACCAAATCCGACATGCCTATTGTTCACTTGTTACCCAACTTGTTGACGATAGTGGCAATTTGCGCCGGGCTAACAGCAATTCGTTTGGGATTTCAGGGGGACTTTGAACGCGCTGTGCAGCTGATTCTGGTGGCCAGTGTGCTTGATGGAATTGATGGGCGGTTGGCGCGCCTTTTGAAATGCGAAAGCCAGATGGGTGCGGAATTAGATTCGCTTGCCGATTTCGTGAATTTCGGGATCGCGCCCGCCCTGATGACCTACGCATGGGCATTTCAGGACATGCGCAATGAAGGCTGGATTGCGGTTCTGATCTATTCTGTTTGCTGCGTTATCCGGCTTGCTCGGTTCAACGTTGGCAATAAATCAGAAATGGATAAATCCGACAGCAACTTTTTTGTTGGCGTTCCTTCCCCGGCCGGGGCGTTATTGGTTTTGCTTCCATTGTTTGTATCGTTTTTGTTTTCGGACGCATCCTTTGTTCCGGCTGAACTGGTTGCCATTTACATGATCGGAATCGGATTGTTGATGATCAGTCGTATCCCCACCTGGTCTTTCAAAATTATGACAATTCCGCGCGAAAAGGTGAAATACCTGTTTGTCGGCTTTGTCATTATCGTTGCCGCCTTATTAACTTACCCATGGATTACCCTTGTTGTTCTGGATCTGGTCTATATCACCGGGGTCATCTGGGCCGCCAAATCACGCCGGATTTCCAAAAGCTGATCCTGTGTGTATTTTGGTGCTGCGGACCGGAATGATTTGACCCACTGGCGATTTTGGGAAACTTGATTGAAAACTGAAAAAATCATCACTGGTCTGGCTATTGGATTATGCCTTGTGGCCTTGTGCACGGGCCTTGTAGCGGCCCAGACCAGCCCGGATCAAACCAGACCTGTCAGGCTGGCTGAGCCGACGGGACACACACCAGTTGATCAGCGTGGTGCAAAAGCGGCCGCTATTCGCAAAACACTTGCGGATATTACATTGCCTGCAGGTTTTAAGGTTGAACTTTATGCAGTTGTTCCCAACGCGCGTCATATGGCTATGGCCCCTGATGGCCGCGTCTTGATTGTGGGAACCAGAAAATCCAGGGTTTGGGCCGTTACTGACCTTAACACTGATAACATTGTCGATGATGTGAGAGAGTTCGCACCTTCCCTGAATTTTGATGTTCCCAATGGCGTGGTGTTTGGGAATGACGGAACGCTGTTCGTCGCGGAACGTAATCGGGTACTGATGTTTGCCGATGCGGGGAAGCTAAGCCGTATTACGGAATTGAACGCCGTGGCGATCGTGCCAGAAGGCGCATTGATCCCAGCTAAGTACGAAGGTCGCAATCATACCTCTCGGGTGATCAAAATTGGCCCCGACAACAAACTGTATATCTCTTTGGGGCAACCATATAATGTGACGCCTCTGTCAAAAATAAACCCGTTCAGTGAAATCGGCATTGGTGGAATAATCCGGATGAACCGGGATGGTTCCAACCGGGAAGTTTACACCGATGGTATTCGCAACTCGGTTGGTCACGATTTTCACCCAGTAACAGGGGACCTTTGGTTTACCGACAATCAGGTGGATGGCATGGGTGACGATATTCCACCGGGCGAACTGAACCACCAGATAGAAATAGGTCAGCATTTCGGGTTTCCTTGGTTTGGCGGTGGGGCAATAAGGACCAAGCGTTACGCAAAGCACGACGTACCAGTTAGTGTGACGATGCCCGCCGTAGAAACGGTAGCACATGCCGCAGATCTGGGGATGAGTTTTTATACGGGAAACATGTTCCCCGCCGTCTATTCAAACGCAATTTTTTCGGCTCAGCATGGATCGTGGAACCGCACCACTCGAATTGGTGCACGTGTCATGGTTACCTTTATCGATGATGCAGGGAACGCAGGGATGAAACCGTTTGCCCAAGGCTGGCTAAACGCAAATGGTGCGTATGAAGGCCGCCCGGTTGACGTGATCCAGATAAAAGATGGCTCGCTGTTGGTATCCGATGATTTTGCCGGTGCAATCTATCGGATTAGCTACTCAGAACCGAATACTGAATGAACTGAATTGGGATAATCAAAGCGCAATACCGCATTTACCTGCTCTGCGGCTTTGGGCAAGGGGCGAATGCCTGACCCCAAAATCTCTGGTTGTCAGGCACCGCAGTTTTTGTGATTTAGCTACGTCAGCGGTAGGTCTGGTCTTTGCTCGGAAAGCTGCGATCACGCACTTCTTCTGAATATTTCCGCACAGAGTTTTCAATCTCTTTGGCCAGATTTCCGTATACTTTCACAAACTTAGGCGGTTTTGAATTCAGCCCCAACATATCTTCCAGAACCAGAATTTGCCCGTCACAATCAGCACTCGCACCGATGCCGATTGTGGGGATACTAACTGATTTGGTGATTTTATTTGCCAATGGTTCAACCACACCTTCAACCACCATCGCAAATGCCCCGGCGTCACTGACGGCCGTCGCATCATCGATATGCGCATCCCAGGTATCTTCGTCGCGACCTTGGGTTTTGAAACCACCCATCACATGGCTTGATTGCGGCGTCAGCCCGATATGTGCCATCACTGGAATGCCACGTTCCACCAGAAAATGGATGGTTTCAGCCATACGTTTTCCACCTTCAAGTTTTACTGCGCCACAGCCGGTTTCCTTCATGATTTTGGCCGCATTGCGGAACGCGATACTTGGCGATTCTTCGTAAGAACCAAACGGCATATCCACCACGATCAGCGCTCGTTGTGTTCCGCGCACTACCGCCTTTCCATGCATGATCATCAGATCAAGGGGCACCCCAACCGTGGTTTCCATTCCGTGCATCACCATGCCAAGGCTGTCACCCACCAAAATAAAATCAGCATATTTATCAACGATTGCAGCGGTATGGGCGTGATAAGAGGTTAATGAAACGATCGGCTCACCACCTTTTCTTGCGGCGATCTGCGGGGTGGTAATACGGCGAACGGGTTTGGTGGGTTCTGTGCTCATCACTGTTCCTTAGGGTTCTACAACACGTTGATCGATCAGTAGCACATCTCCAAAGCGCACTGCCAGAAGCACTGCCGCGGGTGCGCTGATCCGTCCACGCAATGGTGCCAGACTATCCGCGTCTCGTACATCGACGGATTGCACATCTGCACGGGGTTCCTGCGCGATAAACCGGGTGATCGCCTGATCCAAAGCGCGTGCAGTGATACCTGCATGGGTTAGCTTTGCAGCTTCAGCCAGTGACGCGGATAAAATCACAGCCGCTTTGCGATCAGCGGCAGTCAGTTTCACGTTGCGCGATGACATTGCCAACCCGTCTGCTTCGCGAACAGTCGTCACGCCGTTGATTTCATAAGGCATATCCAGATCGCGAACCATTGTCTTGATCACGCGCAACTGCTGAAAATCCTTTTCACCAAAAAATGCCTGATCTGGTTGCACAATGTTCAGCAACTTGCACACGACAGTGGCAACACCGCGAAAATGCCCCGGCCTTATCTTACCAATCATTATCTTTGACAGTTTGGTGGTTTCAACGATGGTCTGATCCCCAGCGTGGTACATTTCATTTGGCGTGGGCATGAATACTGCATGTACATCTGCAGCTTTCAGAAATTTTAGGTCACGGGCTTCATTCCGGGGATATGTATCAAGGTCTTCATTTGCGCCGAACTGGGTCGGGTTTACAAAAATGGATACGATAACTTTATCACAAGCAGCCACCGCCGCGCGGACAAGTGCCATATGTCCGTCATGCAAGAAACCCATTGTTGGAACCAGACCAACCGTTTCACCGCGCACCCGCGCAGAACGAACGAAACGACGCGCTGCGACTTTGGTGGTGCAAATATCCATGTGATTTGTTCCCGATTTGCCCTGAAACAGGCTATAAGACCCAGATAAACTAACAGCAAGCGTCAGGCCTTGTCGGTTTTGCGCGATGTTGGGTCGGCTGGCACTTTCCCTTTTGCACTGAATTAAGCAATTTAGGCGCAAGCCGATACAAGTAAGGGAATCGCAGTGATGAAAACCCATGTCAAAGCACTGGTTGTCGGGGGCGGCGCTGTTGGTGCCGGTGTTGCGTATCATCTGGCAAAGGCCGGTTGGGATACAATGTTGCTGGAACGCGATGAACTGACATCGGGGTCCACGTGGCACGCGGCGGGCTTGTTACCTTTGTTCAATATGGGGTACGCGACGACCCATATTCATGACTATTCGGTAGATTTCTACAAATCTCTTGAGGCTGAAACCGGCCTGAATGCCGGCTTTGCAGTTGTCGGGAACCTGCGCATGGCCCAGACAAAGGATCGGATGGATGAATATATGCTTTATGCATCCACCGCTGAAACCGTCGGTATTCCTTATGAATGGATGTCGCCCGATCAAGTTCGCCAGCGCTGGCCATTGATCCGCACCGATGATCTTGAGGGCGCGATTTACCACCCCACCGATGGCTATATCAACCCGGCTGATGTGACACAGGCGATGGCCAAGGGCGCACGTCAGCATGGCTGTGCAATCGAACGGCGCTGGCAGGTGGATGGCTATCGCTGGACCGGATCAGAATGGATCGTTTCGGTCACAAAGATGGTTGAAAAGGGCGGCAATCTGGTGCCTTCGGAGGAAACTGCGGAAATAACTGCAGAACATGTGGTCACTGCAACCGGCAATCATGCACAGCGCACCGCCGGGCTGCTGGGGATAAAAACCCCGGCAATACCTGTAGAACATCAGTTTGTTGTTCTGGATCAGGATCAGGCACTGGTGGAATGGCGCAAAAACAACCCTGAACACCCGGTAATCCGCGATGCGGATGCGCAATCTTACCTTCGCGAAGAACGCGGTGGCTGGATATTGGGTATTTACGAAAAAAGCGCGCCTGCGCGGTTTGAATATGGGGTGCCGGACAGCTTTCGCGCCGATCTGTTCCCGCTTGATCTGGAACGCATCGAAGAACAATACATGGCACTGATCCACCGTGTTCCTTCTTGCGAAAATTCCGGGCTTAAGGATGATTTCAACGGCCCGATTTGTTACACACCAGATGGCAATCCACTCGTTGGCCCCGCACCGGGCCTGCGTAATATGTGGCTGGCAGAAGGCTTTTCGTTTGGCATCACGGCTGCGGGGGGAACAGGGCATTATCTGGCACAGATGATGGTCGAGGGTGAAGCTGAAATTGAAATGGCTTCCCTTGATCCCAAACGCTTTGGCGACTGGGTTACAACCGAATACAGCGCGCGCAAGAACGAAGAATGTTACGATCATGTGTACGTGCTGCACCATCCAGACGAAGAACGCCCCGCCTGTCGGCCTTTGCGCACGGTCCCGGCCTATGACCGGCAAAAAGCGCTTGGTGCACAGTTTGGCTTTGTCAACGGCTGGGAACGGCCAAACTATTTCGCACCAAAGGGTTTTGACGATCACGCATCACGCAGTTTCCGCCGCGGCCGTTGGTGGCAATATGCGGTAGACGAAGCCCGCGCCATTCGTGAGGGTGTTGGGCTGATCGACGCATCCGCGTTCACAAAGCATCGATTAAGTGGAGCAGGCGCAACCGCATTTCTGGACTGGTTCACCTGCAACAAACTGCCCCGTGTTGGCCGTATCAATCTGACTTATGCGCTGACGGCAGCAGGGACGACGCGGACGGAATACACAATCGTGCGCGAAGCAGATGATGTTTATCATTTGATATCCGCAGGAGCCTGGACGGATTATGACGGCGATTACCTGAAAAAGGCAATCGAGGATAAAGAACCTGATTTAGGCCGAATTGACCTGCAAAACACCACCACGCAAACAGGCGTATTTGCCCTTGCCGGGCCGAAATCCCGCGACCTGTTGAAAAAACTGGTCAACAGCCCAGACCCTGAAAACTATTTCACAAACAAGAACTTCCCATGGCTGTCGGCCAAACAAACCGAACTGAAAATGTGCCCGTGTCATTTGATCCGGGTGGCCTATACCGGGGAACTTGGCTGGGAAATACATCACCCGATGGAAATGCAGAACTATCTGTTTGATCAGTTAATGGAGGCGGGTAAAGATCTGGGCCTGAAACTGGTTGGCGCGCGTGCGCAAAACTGGTTACGACAGGAAAAATCATACCGGGCCTTTGGCACCGAACTGGGCCGCGATGCGACCCCGCTTGAGGCCGGGCTTGACAGATTTGTCGATCTTGAAAAGGACTATTTCGGCAAACAGGCAATGCTGAAAACGGGTATCCGGTCAAAGTGTGTCACTTTGCTGATCGACGGACCTGCGGACGCAGACCCATGGGGGCGCGAGGCGCTTTATGATGGTGATACAAAGGTTGGTCGCCTGACATCGGGCGGCTATTCGGTGCATTTTGAAAAACAGATTGGAATGGGCTATGTCCAACCGGAACTTGCGCAGGTAGGGCAAAAGCTGAAAGTGAAGATGCTGAACCAGCTATGGGGCGCAGAAGTGGTCGAAGATAGCCCTTATGACCCAACCAACGTTACCATCCGAACAAACGGTTAGCTGGGTTTTCGGGCGACCAGCATCAGGTTGTTGGCGGGCATATCGACGGGCGCATCTGTTAATAACCCGCATCTGCTTTGGAACGCCTGTATGTCCTGAAACGATTTGTAGCCAATCTCTGGATCTTTGGCCTGTAACGATTGGTGAAATTTCTCATCAGCTTCGCTTGCAAATCCGGACCCACGATAAAACGGCCCGTAGATTAAAAGAACGCCCCCTTTTTCCAAGGCCAAAGATGATTCATAAATCAGGGTTTCAACCTCTGTCCTACCAATCAGATGCAGCAAATTACTGAGCATTATCAAAGTGTAAGGTTTGTGTTTTCTGGCCCACCCTTTTTGCGTTGCATCCAGCAATATAGGGTGAAGCAGGTTTTCAGAATTGCTTTGGCCTGCCCATGATATTATGCTTTTGATCCGTGCAGGATCGACATCTGTTGGCTGCCACGAAATTTCAGAAAATTCTGCGGCGAAGCGAATGATATGTTCACCGGTGCCGCTGGCAATTTCCAACGCTCGCCCACGTGGTGGGGCTTGTAAACGCAGTGTTTTGACAATTGCACCCACGTTTCGCGCAGCTGAAGGGGCGAACAATCGCCCGTCGGTGCCTGCAACTGTAACACTGGCGGTTGGGGGCAGATTTCTAGGTTTCACAGATATTTTTCATCCCATATGTAGGTTTCTAAGCCACGGATTATCTTCAAAATTCAAGATAGTCTTCCCAAAACATCCATAGATTGTCCCCATTTTCGACACAGTTGATAACAATTATTAACCTTGGGTGGGTACGCATACTCGGGGAGGATGTGGGTAGATGACGTATTTGACAAGGATTGAGGACGCGACTGCGACCTCAAAAACATTTCAGGGTGGCTTGGTTGAGGGCGCGAATGTACGCACTCCCTGCGGCCCAAGACGGGTTGAACTGGTTCGCCCTGGCGATCTGATTGTTACGCGCGATATGGGGCTTCAGCCTGTGCGCATGGTGTGGTCACGTGAAGTTTCCACTGCAGAAATGGTCGCTAATCCAGATCTTGCCCCCATCCGCCTGCAGCCACGCGCCATAGGGCCAATGATGCCGCAACATCACCTTTCGATTGCGCCAAACCATCGTATTCTGGTGCCGGGTTACCGCCTGTTGGGGCAGGAAAACACGACCTGCTGCCTGATCGAAGCGCGCGAAATGGCGGGTGTCAGTGATGCTGCCTATGTGGATCGCTCACGCGAAGTGGTGCGGTATTACACTTTCGTATTCGACAGTCACCAGATGTTCTGTGTAAACGGGTTGCCGGTCGAAAGCTTTTTGCCAACTGCCAGTGCTGTTGCGGGATTAAACGCAAATATGCGCGAAGACCTGGTGCGCCGTTTTCCACAGTTGAAACGCGAACCAAATTCCTATCCCCCTGCGGAATACACAGTGGTAATCGGTGCCGAATATCTGCCCGATCACGCCTGAGTTCAGGAAAACCTTGCAGGCGACAATGCGGTGACAACGCTCATGTCCAATTCACTCTGGTTCCCTGCAATCAGATCAGCGACCAACCGGCTTGCACCGGCTGAGGTTTGAAACCCGTAACCACCCTGGCCTGCAACCCAGAAAAATGATGGTTCCACCGGATCCGGGCCGATCACCAGTGATCGATCTGGCGAAAATGTGCGCAGTCCCGCCCAACTGTTTTCCAGGCGTGTCACAGGTTCGGTGACGACACCCTCATACCGTGCAATCCCTTCCGCCAGCACCAAATCTTCGGCCCAGGCATCATGGGGTTCGGTGGGGTCTTCCTCGGCTGGGGATACGATTAGCTTGCCGGCATCGGGTTTTGCATACCAGGTTTCACCGGGCCCAAACATTAACGGCCACCCCGAAATATCCAACCCACCCGGGGCCGGAATGCGTGCGACTGAACGGCGAAAAGGCGTGAAGCCAAGAGGCCGTATCCCAGCCAGAACGGCAGTTTGATCAACCCAGGAACCCGCAGCATTGATTAGTGTCTTGCCGGAAAATTCTTGTTTGTCCGTAGTGGCCCGCCATTCTGCGGATGTTTTGCTAATTTTGTTCACACGCTGGCCAGTCTGTATGGTTCCGCCATTTGCGCGTACTTCACGCGCAAAGTTCTGGATCAACATGTTAGTGTCGATATCCCATGCATGTTTGTGATACCCGATATGTTTTACTGCAACCGGGTTCAGGATTGGGATGATCTGCAACGCTTCGGCGAAGGTCATAGGTTCCATCGCCATTGCATCCATGTCATTGGCAAACGCATCCGCGTCATCATGCTTGCCGATCAGCATCAACCCGCGTGGGGATAAAACTCCTTCGTTCGCAGTTGCCAGATAATCGCGGCTGGCGCGGTTCAAAGCGACTGTGCTTGTAGATCCGTAGGTTTCTTCGAACATCGCAGCAGATCTGCCAGATGTATGATACCCAAGTGCATCTTCGGCTTCTAATATGGTGACTTTGCCAAGATGCGACAGGCGCGCCGCGGCTGAAACTCCGGCGATTCCACCCCCGATAACAAGAAAATCATTCATAGTGTTTCACTGCGATCTGTTGCCGGTGCAGGGCGCGGCGACAAGGAGGATAGCTTTTCACAAAGTGTATCATCCAACTCAAACGACAGCGCCGCCAGCGAAGGTTGCAGTTGTTCTGCGCTGCGTGCGCTGATGATGGGTGCAGTAACCGCTGCATTTTTTGCCACCCACGACACCGCTAAAGTCGCCGGATGTACACCCAGTTCGCGCGCCAGCTTTGCCAGCTCGCGTGCAGTTTCATGCATCCATTGTTGCGAATACCGGCTTGCATACATTTTGTTGGTATCAATACGCCCGGTCATTCCGCTTGCATATTTCCCGGTCAGAAGACCGCCGCCCAAGGGTGAATAGGGGCACACGGCAAAGCCTTCTGATAGGGCCATCGGCAGTATTTCAACCTCTGCCTGACGCTTAACCAGATTATACATTGGTTGCAGCATGGCAATTTCAACGCCAAATGATTTTGCAACACTCTGCGCCTTCATCACCTGCCAAGCGGCAAAATTGGATACCGCCAGATGTCGGGTTTTCCCCGCCTCTATCAACCCTGCAAGGGTTTCAAAGGTTTCCTCAAGCGCGGTGTTGTCATCCCATTGATGCAGATACAGAATATCCACATAATCCATATTCAGGCGTTTCCGGCTTTCATCAAACTGAGCTAGGATGTTGGCTTTGCCCGACCCGCCGGTAGATGCACATTTTGTGGCAATAAACAGCGTGCTACGTTCGGGTGCAGAAAATTTGCCCACCATGGTTTCAGATTGGCCATCCGTATAGGTGTGGGCCGTATCAAAGAAGTTAACATCAGCGGCGCGGCAGGCCTGATACATCTGCTCAGATGTAATTTCATCAGCTGTGTTACCAAATTGCATAGCCCCAAAACAAAATTTGGAAATTGGCGCGCCGTCTGTGGTTCTGAGATTTGTTTTCATGACGCGCAAGTTGACATGGGTTCTGCAAAAGGAAAAGGCCCGAGTGACTACCCGGGCCTTTCCATTCAATATTGCAAGATAGCCGAATAGGCTTAGTTAGGGATGTCGCCTGTCAACCCTTCAACATAGAACCCCATACCGGCCAGTGTGCCATCATCAGCAACTTCGCCTTCTCCAAGCCATGCAGATCCATCCTGCTTGTTTATCGGCCCAGTGAACGGGCTGTAGGCACCCGATGCAATGCTGTCCCGCAGGGCCTCTGCCTCGGCCTTAACATCTTCTGGTACGGCGCTGGAAATGTCACCGATCTTGACCATGCCTGCACCAATGCCATCCCATGTGTCAGTGCTGACCCATGTATTATCCATTACAGCCTTTGTGCGGGCAATATAGTATGGTGCCCAGTTGTCGATGATGGATGATACGCGCGGTGATGGTCCGTATTCAGCCATATCAGATGCCTGACCGAATGTGATCACGTTACCGGCTTTTTCAGCCGCAGCTTGCGGTGCGCTGGAATCTGTATGTTGCAGGATCACATCGTGACCGGTTTCGATCAGTGCTGTCGCTGCATCAGCCTCTTTTGCCGGATCGAACCAAGTGTAGGCCCAGACCACGCTGAATTCCACATCAGGGTTCACCTTTTTGGCGTGTAGATAAGCCGAATTGATACCACGGATCACTTCGGGGATTGGGAAAGAGCCGATATAACCAACCTTGTTGGTCTTGGTCATCCGGCCTGCAATATGCCCCTGAACAGCGCGACCTTCATAAAAGCGGGCAGAATATGTGGATACGTTGTCAGAACGCTTGAACCCAGTCGCATGTTCAAAGCGAACATTTGGAAATTTGGCGGCCACGTTCAGCGTTGGGTCCATATAGCCAAACGAAGTAGTGAAAATCAGATCAGCCCCACCTAGCGCCATTTGTGTCATTGCGCGTTCAGCGTCAGCACCTTCAGGTACATTTTCCTGAAACACAGTTTCGACGCTGTCGCCAAATTCGGCCTCAAGCGCCAGACGTCCCTGATTGTGTTCATAGGTCCAGCCACCGTCACCGACCGGGCCGACAAAGATAAAGCCGACCTTGGTTTTATCCTGTGCCATAGCGGCACCTGAAAGGCCAACGGCCAGAACGGCCCCCGCCAGAATGGATGTAAACTTCATTGTATTCTCCCGTAGATTTATTGGGCTGTTGCCCTTGGTTAGCAGCAAAACCTCAGCTCGAGGCGTGGAACGACCGGCCTAATGCAGCTGGTGCACCCAATGCACCTCCACCGCGATTGGCCGACATGATGACCAGCACAATGATGGTTATCAGATATGGTGACATGGACAAGTAGACGACAGGTATATCAAGGCCGACCGCCTGCAAATTCAACTGTAAAACCGTGACGCCGCCAAAAAGGTAGGCACCAAGCAAAACGCGCCAGGGTCGCCAGCTGGCAAAGACCACAATAGCCAGTGCGATCCAGCCCGCACCTGCGGTCATGCCATCAGTCCATTGTGGCACCCGGATCAGGCTAAGATATGCCCCGCCAAGCCCTGCACAGGCCCCACCAAACATAATTGCAATCAACCGGACACGCACGACTTTGTACCCGAGTGCGTGTGCCGCATCGTGGTTTTCACCCACGGCGCGCAGGATCAGTCCGATGCGGGTATATTTCAGAACCGCCCAGACAACCGCAATCAGCGCGATGGAAAAATAGACCATCAGATCATGTTGGAACAATATCGGCCCCAACACTGGTATTTCTGAAAGCAACGGGACGTTGAAATCGCTTGTCGCCGGGGCTTTGATCCCAACGTATCCTTGCCCCATCAATGCAGACAGGCCCAAACCGAACAGGGTTAACGCCAGGCCAGTTGCCACCTGATTTGACAACAGATATTGCGTGAGAAACCCAAAAAGCAGCGATAAAACCGCGCCGCCAACTGCCGCCGCAATGAATCCAAGCGCCGGGCTTTCGGTTTGCACGGCAATCGCAAAACCGCAAATTGCCCCGGTGATCATCATCCCTTCCACGCCAAGGTTCAGAACCCCGGCCTTTTCCACCACCAATTCGCCAATGGCGGCCAGCAGAATAGGTGTTGATGCCACCATGATAGAGGCCGCAAGGATAAGTGGATCAATTGCTGACAGGTCCATTATGCAGCCTCCGTCTTGCTGGTTCGAATTCGAAAGTTTGACAACACATCAAGTGCGAGAAGGAAGAACAATAGCATTCCCTGCAGCAGTTGAATGGCGGCTGCAGGCAGCCCCAATGTGCTGGCTGCCGCATCACCACCCACGTAGGTCAGCGCCATCAACAACCCCGCCAGCAGGATACCGATCGGATGCAGGCGGCCAAGAAAGGCCACGATGATCGCGGTGAACCCATAACCGGAATTGAAATCAATGCTGATTTGGCCAGCAGGGCCAGACACTTCAAACATCCCTGCCATTCCGGCCAGTGCGCCAGACAAGCCCAGACAAATCACAATCAGGCGCGTCGGGTTTACCCCACCAAATCTGGCGGCGCGAGGGCTTTCCCCTGTTAGTCGAATGTGAAACCCAAGCAAATGCCGGGTCAGCAGGATATACGTGAATATGACCGCGATCAGAGCTGTTATGACACCCCAGTGAACACCAGCGCTTTCGATCAGAAAATTATTATGGGCGGCGGGAAAATCTTTGAAGTTCCGGCTGCCGGGAAAACCCTGCCCATCCGGGTTTCGCAGTAACCCTGACGAAACGGATGCCAGCATTGCTTCGGCCACATAGACCAGCATCAGCGACACCAGAATTTCGTTGGTACCGAACTTGGTTTTCAATATCGCGGGTATCATCGCCCAGATCCAGCCGCCAAACGCGCCCAGAATAATCATCATCGGGAAAATCAGAAAGCTCTCGGATGGGAAAAACGCCAGTCCTGCTCCGGCGCCAAATATCGCGCCCATGATATATTGCCCTTCCGCGCCGATATTCCATATTCCGGCGCGAAACCCAAGTGACAAACCAATGGCAATTAAAATCAAAGGTGCTGCTTTCACCAACAACTGCCCACGGTAATAAAATGCGAATTCGCCAAAGATCGGATCCCAAAAGATCGTGCGGACCGCTTCAACCGGATTGGTGCCCAGAAAAGAAAACAGGATACCACCGGCGAGCATGGTCAAAACCACCGCCAGTAATGGCGTTGCGGCTGTCCACATGGTTGATGGGGAGGCGCGTCTTTCAAGCTTCAACATGTGAAACCTCCATGTCGTGGGCACCGCCCATCATCAGGCCGATCTGATCTACAGTCAGACCTTCGGTAGGGCGGGGCTCACTCAGCCGGCCTTCGTTCAGGGCCGCGAACCGATCGGAAATTTCCATAAGTTCATCAAGATCCTGACTGATACAGATCACCGCCGTACCTCCGACCGCCAGGTCCAGTAATGCCTGCCTGATATCGGCCGCGGCAGATGCATCCACCCCCCAGGTTGGCTGGTTTACCACCAATGCCACAGGACGTTGCAAAACCTCGCGCCCGATAACAAACTTTTGCAGGTTTCCCCCGGACAAAGATCGTGCAGAATTTTCCGGCCCCGGTGTGCGCACGTCAAAATCTTTGACTATCCGTTCAGCAAAATCCTTGGCGTCCCCCCATTTCAAGAACCCGTTGTTGGTTAGGTTCTCGCGAATAGTGCCGGTCAGAACAGCGTTTTCCGTCAGGCTCATGTCAGGTGCCGCGGCGTGGCCCAGGCGTTCTTCGGGGGCTGTTAGCAACCCCAGCTCACGCCGTTGGTTCGGCCCAAGCTTTCCAATTTCATTACCGTTCAAACGTATCGCAGCCGAGGCAGCCTGCGCTTCGCCCGAAAGCGCCGCCAGTAATTCATCCTGCCCGTTTCCGGCAACTCCGCCGATGCCCAGAACCTCGCCTGCACGAACGCTTAGGGAAACGTCCTTCAATGATGTGCCAAACTGGCTTGTGGCGGTGACTGAAAGATCATTCAGCTCGATCACAACCTCGCCCAATTCGTTGCCTTCGCGCGATGGAATATGCAGGGTTTGCCCAACCATCATTTCCGCCAGTTCACGAGCGGATTTTTCACGTGGTTTGCAATCGCCAACAACTTTACCTAATCGCAGGATCGTGGCGTTGTCACACATGCTGCGAATTTCCTCAAGCTTATGGGAAATATACAAAATTGCAGTGCCTTCGCGCGAAAGTTTACGAAGCGTTTCAAACAGGATTTCAACTTCTTGTGGGGTCAGAACCGATGTTGGTTCATCCATGATCAAAAGCTTGGGATCCTGCAGTAAACAGCGAATAATTTCAACGCGCTGGCGTTCCCCGGCACTCAAATCGCCAACCAACCGTTCCGGTGCCAACGGTAACCCGTAGGTTTCCGAAACTTCCAGAATGCGCTGCGACAAAAGCCGCATTGTTGGGGGGTCTTCCATTCCCAGGGCTACATTTTCTGCAACAGTCAGGGCTTCGAACAGTGAAAAATGCTGGAATACCATCGCGACGCCGGTAGATCTTGCCACATGTGGTGTGGCAGGCTGGTAAGGTGCACCGTTCCAGATCATCTGGCCTGAATCCGGTTGCACCAACCCATAGATCATTTTTACCAATGTGGATTTTCCGGCGCCGTTTTCGCCCAACAGCGCATGAACTTCACCCGGTTCAACGCTAAACGAAACGGTGTCATTTGCAACAACGCCCGGATAGGCCTTGGTTACACCATCAACTTTCAGCAAAGTGGCATTGGTCCCTGTCATCCCACCATATCCTTTTTGATGTTTTCCATCCCCGATCGCAACAGTAGCGCGCGCGTCACTCCTACGGCAATGGCCTGGGGGTGTTTTCCCAATTCAGGTTGCCCGATTGGGCAGTCAATCCGATCAATCACTGTGTCTGTGTGCCCCAGTTTACGAAGGCGGTTACGAAACCGCACCCATTTACTGCGTGATCCGATCAACCCAGCCGTTGCAAATCCACGAACCAACACCTGATGGCAAAGTTCCAGATCAAGAGCATGGGAATATGTCAGAATCAGGTGTTCACCGTCTTCGGGTGCATATTTTACCACTTCGCCCGGATTGGCGGCGACCAATCTGGTCACATTTGAAGGTAAATCCGCCGGGAAACGATCAGGTGCGATATCAACCCATGTGATTGCAAAATCCGGAAATGGCGCAAGGACGCTTACCAAGGCACGTCCAACATGGCCTGCACCATAAATCCAAAGTGGTCGCCGGGTGGGGCTAACCGGTTCCAACATCCAGCCATCAACCAGCTCAGGTTTGATTGTATTGGCAGAATTCCTGGCGTATGTAAGTGCCTGCTTGATTTTCAGGGGGATTTCATTGGTACCTTCAACCTGTCGCAAAACAACATCTTGCGCCAGTTCGATAATCCGTTTTTCATCAAAGGTTTCCGATATCAGTGTGACGGCGCCTCCGCAGCATTGCCCAAGTGCGGGACCAAGCGGGATGCGATCCAGACGGTCGCTTCCTGCCTCCATCTTGTGCGCACGTTTAGCAGCCTGCCATTCCAGTGCACCACCGCCGATTGTCCCAGTTTGCCCGCCATCCCAGATCAGCATCGCTGCGCCAACTTCGCGCGGGCAGGATCCTTCGATCCCAGCGACAACAACGCGGGTAACAACGCCTTGCGACGCCACTGCCGCCGTTAACCCGGCAAGATCAAAGCTCATGATGCCACCCGGTTTACGGTTTGCAAAATGCGTTCAGCCGTGGCCGGGGCATCGAGCGCCGGATAGCTGCTTCCGCAGGCAGAAATTGCATGTGACAACGCCATCAGCGCGGAAATCCCCAACATGAACGGCGGTTCTCCTACGGCTTTAGATCGGTAGATCGTGTCTTCCCGGTTTTCACCATCCCACAATGCCACGTTGAAAATGTCGGGGCGATCCGAACATGCCGGGATTTTGTAGGTGGAAGGCGCGTGGGTTCGCAAGCTTCCCTGGTCATCCCAGATAAGTTCTTCCGTCGTCAGCCAGCCAGCGCCCTGCACATACGCCCCTTCAACCTGCCCAATATCAAGCGCGGGATTTAGCGAAGCACCTGCATCATGCAGAATATCGGTGCGCAATATGCGGTTTTCACCGGATAGGGTATCGATCACACATTCCGTCACCGCAGCGCCGTAAGAAAAATAGAAAAACGGTCGTCCGCGCCCTGCGATCCTGTCCCATTTCACTTTGGGCGTTGAATAAAATCCGGTCGCAGACAGGCTGATCCGATTTTCATAGGCAAGTTTTGCAACCGCCGCAAAAGTGTGGGTTTCCCCACCTATCTGCACGTTGCCATCGTTGAACCGGATATTTTCTGCACCGGTCTGGTAATGTTCGGCCAGGAATGCAGCAATCCTGTCACGGATCGTGTCACATGCCGCCTTTACCGCCATTCCGTTCAAATCTGAACCGGAAGATGCGGCAGTTGCCGACGTATTGGGAACCTTGGCAGTATCTGTCGCGGTGATTTTTACCAGTGATACGTCTACTGCGAACGATGCAGCGGCCACTTGCGCAACCTTTTGAAACAAGCCCTGGCCCATTTCAGTACCACCGTGGTTCATGTGGATAGATCCATCCTGATAGACATGCACCAACGCGCCGGCCTGATTTAGGTGGGTCAGCGTAAAACTAATGCCAAATTTCACGGGTGTCAGGGCAATACCTTTTTTCAGAATGCTGTTATTTGCATTCCATTCAGCAATTTCTGCCACTCTTGTATGGTAATTTGATGTTTTAACAAGTTCGGCACACATCTCGCCCAAAATAAAATCTTTCACGGGCATATGGTATGGCGTTGTCTGTACCGGACCCGCTGCATCTGCGGGGTCATAGAAATTGATAACCCTGACATCCAGCGGATCACGCGCCACATGGTGGGCGATGTGATCCAGAACCCGTTCAATTCCCAACATTCCCTGTGGTCCGCCAAATCCGCGATAGGCGGTGGCAGACTGGGTGTTGGTTTTCAACCGGTGGCTAATGATATGGGCGTTTTCCAGATGATAGGCATTGTCAGCGTGCAACATTGCGCGGTCCGCCACCGGGATAGACAAATCCAACGCCCATCCGCAGCGCGCATACTGGATAAACTCAATTCCCTTAATTCGTCCTTCATCATCCACACCAACCCGGTATTCGATGCGAAAATCGTGGCGTTTACCGGTGATGATCATATCGTCATCCCGGTCATAACGCATTTTGCAGGGTTGCCCGGTCAGACGGGCGGCAACCGCACACCCTACTGCTAACGCATTGCCCTGGCTTTCCTTGCCGCCAAATCCACCACCCATGCGCCGGATTTCGACCCGGACAGCATTCATTGGTTTGCCAATCGCCTCGGCGACTTTGTGTTGAATTTCGGTCGGGTGCTGGGTTGACGAATGCACCAGCATGTCGCCACCTTCTTGTGGTAAGGCCAATGCGGCCTGACCTTCCAAATAGAAATGTTCCTGCCCGCCCATTTCCAACGTACCTTCGATCACATGGGTAGCAGAAGCAATCGCACTGGCAGCGTCACCTTTTTCAATAACCCGCGGTCCTTCTTCGAACCGGCTGTTGGCGGCCATCGCTTCATCAATCGTTAATAGTGCAGGCTTAGGAGCATAGTCGATTTTACCCAGCCTTGCCGCTTTGCGTGCAGCCAAATGGGTTGTGGCGACAACCAGAAAAATTGGTTGTCCCAGATAGTGCACAGAACCCGTTGCTAACATCGGTTCATCATGGATTGATGGGGAAACGTCATTTTCAAAAGGCAGATCATCGGCGGCTAAAACGGCGACTACGCCGGGGGCGGTACGCACTGCAGACAGATCAATCGCAGTGATATCGCCGTGGGCGATTTCGGATATGCCAAAGGCAAGATGCAGGCAATTTGCCGGAACCGGTATGTCGTCAACATAATGCGCGCGGCCAGTTACATGCAGCGGCGCAGTATCATGTGGAAGTGGCTTTGCAATGCTCATGGGGCCACCTCCAGAACGCGGGTGGCTATGTCGTTATCTTCCAGAAAATATCGGATCAACATGTTTTCAGCAATTTTCAGGCGATACCCGGCAGAGGCGCGCATATCGCTCATCGGGGTGAAATCCGTGGCAAATGCGGGCAGGGCCGCATCTACGATTTGACGCGTCCAGGGTTGTCCGATCAGTGCCTTTTCCAGGTTGGATGCGCGCTTTGGTGTTGCCGCCATCCCACCAAATGCAACGTGTGCATCGGTTATTGTTCCATCTGCTACCCGGATGCTGAAACATCCACAAACTGCAGATATATCCTGATCAAAGCGCTTGGAAATCTTATAACATTTCAACCGGTCCTTTTGGCGCGGAATGCTTATAGCTTCGACAAATTCACCGGGTTGGCGATCTTGTTTGCCATATGCGATAAAGTAATCTTCCAGCAATATATCGCGCCGCGTTTCTCCCTTGCGCAAATGTAGTGTTGCCCCAAGTGCAATCAGCGCGGGCGGCCCGTCACCAATTGGTGATCCATTGGCAATGTTACCCCCGATAGTGGCTGCATTGCGCACCTGTGTTGATCCGTAACGCCTTATCATTTCGGCAAAATCCGGGTGGTATTTCCGAATGGATGCGCCCAGATCAGTGATGGTTACACCGGCTCCGATACGAATGGTACCGGTGTCAACCTCGATCGATTTAAGATCTTCAATACCGTTAAGGAATGCCACGTTTTCCAGATTATCCAGCCGTTTGGTTACCCAAAGCCCAACATCTGTTGCCCCACCAATCAGGATGGCATCAGGGTTGGCTTGATACCAACTGGCCAATTCATCAGAAGTTTTTGGCATATTTTCCGCCCGGTCAGCTGACAGCGCAGATAAATCATCTGTCATCCAATCAGGAACCGGAACGTCAGCTGCGGCCTCGGCTGCCCTGATTATCGGCGCGTATCCTGTACAGCGGCATAAATTCCCAGCCAGCTGATCGTCAAAATCTTTTCGCCCGTTTTTGTGGGCAACGGCCATAGATACGACAAACCCGGGAGTGCAGAATCCGCATTGGGATCCGTGATGTTCAATCATCGCGCTTTGCACCGGGTGCATTTCGCCGGTTGGCCCGGAAATACCTTCGACCGTGCGCACGGCCTTGCCGTGCAGTTGTGGTAACAGCAAAATGCAGGCGTTCATCGAACGGCTGCCATTTCTATCAGTCACCATTACCGTGCAGGCACCGCAATCACCTTCGTTGCAACCTTCTTTGGTGCCAGTCATTCCCCGTGTTTCGCGTAACCAATCCAAAAGCGTGCGTGTTTGGCTTTCACCTGTCACGCAAACCGTCTCTCCGTTCAGAAGAAACTTATATTCCATATTGATCGTCCGCCGCCTTCTCTGGAATTTAGCCCTCTGCGCGTTCGCCCGATGCGACGTAAAACGAAACGCGCGGCCCGTAGACCGAACCCTAAGCAAAGCCGGAAAATTCTATCCATGCAAGTTATTTTTGAAACTCAATCATCGCTTTTCCCCATGCAACCATTTCGCTAGGCTACGAAAATGACCAAAAAAGCGCGATTCATTCACCTGCGGCTGCACACCGAATATTCCCTTCTTGAAGGGGCCGTGCGCGTGAAAAAATTGCCGGGTTTTTGTATTAAAAACAATATGCCAGCGGTCGCTGTTACTGATACCAACAACATGTTTGCAGCCCTGGAATTTTCAGTCGCTGCCACATCCGAAGGCGTTCAGCCGATTATTGGGTGCCAATTTGATGTTTCATTTGATGCCACTCAAGTAGGGGAAACGCAAAATGAACCCGCGCCGATCGTTCTGCTGGCGCAAAACGAATCGGGCTACTTGAATCTGCTAAAGCTGAATTCCTGCCTTTATCTGGATAGTAGTGGTGCGCTTCCGCAGGTCACTTTGGAAGAACTGGAACAACACAATGAAGGCCTGATTTGCCTGACGGGTGGCCCGGATGGGCCTGTAGGCCGGTTGTTGCAGGCCGCGCAAAGACCAAAAGCGCAGGCATTGATGGACAGGTTTGCTGATTTCTATCCAAACAGTCTTTATGTTGAACTGCAACGTCACCCGCAGGAAAGCGGCCAACCGGAAGCGGAACGACTGACTGAACGTGGTTTTGTTGAAATGGCCTATGAGATGGATCTGCCGCTGGTGGCAACTAATGATGTCTATTTTCCCAACTCCGATATGTATGAGGCCCATGACGCGCTGATCTGCATTGCCGATGGTGCCTATGTCGATCAGCAGGAACCGCGCCGTCGTTTGACAGCGCAGCACTATTTCAAGTCATCCGAAGAAATGATTGCATTATTTGCCGATTTGCCTGAAGCAATCGAAAACACGTTGGAAATTGCAAAGCGTTGTGCATTCAAGTCGGCCTTGCGCGACCCGATCTTGCCAAAATTTGCAGACAACGAAATCGAAGAATTGCGGGCACAGGCCAAAAAAGGGCTGGAACAACGCCTGGCTGTAATTCCCCACGCCGCGACGCTGGATGAATATAATGAACGGCTTGAATTTGAACTCGGCATCATCGAGGGCATGGGCTTTCCCGGCTATTTCCTGATCGTCGCTGATTTCATCATATGGGCCAAGGAACGTGAAATTCCTGTAGGCCCTGGTCGTGGATCCGGGGCTGGTTCGCTTGTGGCATATGCGCTGACAATCACCGATCTTGATCCGTTGCGATATTCCTTATTGTTTGAAAGGTTCCTGAACCCGGAACGGGTATCAATGCCCGATTTTGACATCGATTTTTGCATGGACCGACGAGAAGAGGTTATTCAATACGTTCAGGAAAAGTACGGTCGTGACAAGGTCGCTCAGATTATCACTTTTGGCGCTCTTTTGTCCAAAGCCGCCATTCGCGATATTGGTCGGGTTTTGCAGATACCCTATGGGCAGGTAGATCGCCTTTCCAAAATGATACCAGTTGAAGGCGTCAAGCCAGTGTCGATTGAAAAGGCACTGGCCGATGAACCCCGCCTGCGTGAAGAAGCGAAGAACGAAGAGGTTGTCAGCCGCTTGCTGACTTATGGGCAGCAGGTCGAAGGATTGTTGCGCAATGCTTCAACCCACGCCGCAGGTGTAGTGATCGGTGATCGTTCGCTTGATGAACTCGTCCCACTTTATCAGGATCCCCGATCCGATATGCCCGCTACCCAGTTCAACATGAAATGGGTAGAAGCCGCGGGGCTGGTCAAGTTTGATTTCCTTGGCCTGAAAACTCTGACGGTTATCCAGAACGCGCTGGATCTGTTGAATGCCCGTGATGTCGATATCGACATCGGCTCGATTCCACTTGATGATGAAAAAACCTACGAACTTTACGCATCAGCTAAGACTGTCGCAGTTTTTCAGGTAGAAAGTTCCGGCATGATGGATGCGCTTCGCCGAATGAAGCCCACATGCATAGAAGATATTGTAGCCCTTGTTGCGCTTTATCGCCCCGGCCCGATGGAAAGCATTCCAAAATATTGCGAAGTCAAGAACGGCCTGGCTGAGTTGGAGAGCATACATCCCCTTATAGATCATATACTTGAGGAAACTCAGGGCATCATCGTTTATCAGGAACAGGTGATGCAAATTGCGCAGGAAATGGCTGGGTATTCTCTTGGTGGGGCTGACTTGCTGCGCCGTGCCATGGGTAAAAAAATCCAGGCTGCGATGGATGTTGAACGCCCAAAGTTCATTTCGGGCGCGAAAAATAATGGCGTTGAGGCAAAAAAAGCCACGGAAGTATTCGATCTTCTGGATAAATTTGCCAATTATGGCTTCAACAAATCCCACGCAGCGGCATATGCGGTAGTCAGCTATCAAACGGCCTGGCTGAAAGCCAACTACCCGGTCGAATTTATGGCTGGTGTAATGAACTGCGATTTGCACCTGACCGAAAAGCTGGCCGTTTACGCCGAGGAAATACGCCGCGGGCTGGA
>Ga0209344_10001237_pt1 | contig 34711 bp, 38 predicted proteins | sample Cruoilmetagenom6_FD_187293 | JGI IMG/M metagenome (GOLD analysis project Ga0209344, IMG submission 187293) | Oil polluted marine microbial communities from Coal Oil Point, Santa Barbara, California, USA - Santa Barbara Oil Seep Sample 6 (SPAdes)... | ecosystem: Environmental > Aquatic > Marine...
ATGCAGACATCGTGGAACGACGCGAACATTTGGCAGGATTTTGCACGCGATTACGCGACACGGGTCGAAGAAATGTCCGGTGGCCGCATGAAGGTCGACGTGCTGCCCGCAGGCGCTGTTGTCGCCGCGTTTCAGGTTCTTGATGCCGTCAACGACGGTTTGATCGACGCGGCACACTCTGTGCCTGTTTACTGGTATGGTAAGAATAAAGCCGCATCGCTCTTTGGCACCGGCCCTGTCTTCGGCGGTTCCGCCACGACCATGCTGTCTTGGTTCTACGAAGGTGGCGGTCAAGAGCTCTATAACGAGCTGACACAGGATGTCATGGGCCTAGACGTTGTTGGTTACATGGGCTTCCCAATGTTCGCTCAGCCCTTCGGCTGGTTCAAAGACGAAGTTAACTCGGTCGAAGACCTGCAGGGCTTCAAGTACCGCACCGTGGGTCTTGCTGCCGATCTGATGGCCAAGCTTGGCATGTCGGTCGCTCAGCTGCCGGGCGGTGAAATCGTGCCCGCGATGGAACGTGGCGTGATTGACGCGTTTGAGTTCAACAACCCCTCGTCGGACAAAGACTTTGGCGCGCAAGACGTAGCCAAGAACTACTATCTCTCGTCCTATCACCAGGCGTCGGAAAGCTTTGAGTTCTTGTTCTCCAAGACGTTCCTCGAAGACCTTGATCCCGACCTTCAGGCGATCCTGAAATACGGGGTTGAAGCGGCTTCAACATCGAACACAGCCAAGGCGATGAACCGCTATTCGGCGGACCTCCAGTTCCTTCAGAACGAGGCGGGTGTCAACGTACGACGCACCTCCAAAGAGATCCTCGATGCGCAGCTTAAAGCATGGGACGAGCTGATCCCTGAGCTGGAATCCGATCCCTTTATGAAAAAGACGCTCGACAGCCAGCGTGAATGGGTCGACCGCGTTGCCTATTATGAGTTGATGAACTCGCCGGATTACGGTCTTGCTTATGAGCATTACTTCCCCGGCAAGATCAAACTCTGATCGCGCAATTCTAAAGAAACAATGTGAACTCCGGCGCTGTCACGCGCCGGGGTTCCTACGAGATACAGGGGCATCATGATTTCATTCATTCGGTTCGCCGACAACCTTTCCGCATGGTTCGGCAAGGCCTTCGCCTGGCTCATTCTGCTGATGTCACTCGGCACGGGCTACGAGGTTTTTGTGCGCTATGTGCTGAACAATCCCACGGCTTGGGCCTTGGATGTGTCATTCATCATGTACGGCACTTTGTTCATGATGGGCGGGGCGTACACTTTGTCGCGTGGCGGTCACGTGCGGGGAGATTTCCTCTATCGGTTGTTCCAGCCCAGAACGCAGGGGATGATCGATCTGGTGCTTTACCTGATCTTCTTTTTCCCGGGGGTTACTGCGCTGATCCTTGCGGGATGGAAATACGCAGCCCGCTCTTGGCAATACGGCGAAGTGTCGGTCAACAGCCCTGCAGGTGTGCCGATCTATCAGTTCAAAGCGGTAATTGTTGCGGCAGGTATTCTGCTGTTCATCCAAGGCATTGCGCAGGTCTGCCGCTGCCTTATCGCCATACGTTCCAACTACTGGCTCGAAGCTGAGGAAGACGTCTTTGAAACCGAAGACCTCATGATGCGCGAAGCCAACAAGGCCGAGAAAGACCATATCACATGACCGATCCGCAAATTGCCCTGATGATGCTCGGGCTATTCATCGTCTTTGTTTTTCTAGGCTTCCCAATCGCCTTTACGCTCATGGCGATGGGCATTGGCTTTGGCTACTACGCATATTTCGACGCGCGCCGCATGTGGCGCAGCTTTGACCGGCTGGATGAAACCGCCGGACAATGGGAGCAATGGACGACGTGGTTCGAGGGGTTATTCAACAACCGAATATTTGACCTCTTTGTGAACCAGACCTTCACGGTCATGTCGAACGAAGTTCTGACCGCTGTGCCGCTGTTCCTCTTTATGGGCTACATCGTTGAGCGTTCGAACATTGTGGACCGGCTGTTCACCACGCTGAATGTCGCGTCCAAGAACATCCCGGGTTCGATGGGTGTTGCGGCTCTGATCACCTGCGCCTTGTTCGCTACGGCGACGGGGATCGTGGGTGCGGTTGTGACCCTCATGGGCCTGCTGGCGCTGCCAGCGATGCTCAAAGCGCGTTATGATCCATCTTTTGCTGCAGGCATCATCTGTGCTGGCGGGACGCTGGGCATTCTGATTCCGCCGTCGATCATGTTGATCGTCTATGCGGCGGCGACGAACGTTTCTATTGTCCGGTTGTATGCGGCGGCCCTGTTGCCGGGGCTGACACTCGTTGGGCTGTATCTGGTTTACATCATTGGCCGTTCGATCCTTCAGCCTTCTTCGGCGCCACGCCCCACAGCGGACGAAGTCCCGGACATGCCGATGGGCAAGCTTTTGTTGATGATTGCCACGTCCTTCTTGCCGCTGGCTTTCTTGATCTTCTCGGTTCTCGGCTCGATCCTCTTTGGTCTGGCCACGCCGACAGAAGCGGCTTCGATCGGTGCGCTTGGTGGGATTTTCCTTGCCTTTATCTACCGCGCAATGACGTGGCAGCGGATGCGTGAAAGTGTCTACCTGACCGTGCGTACGACCGCGATGGTTTGCTGGCTCTTTGTTGGCTCCTATACTTTCTCGGCGGTGTTCTCCTACCTTGGTGGCGAGCATGTGATCTCTGAGTTCGTACAGTCGCTGAACCTGTCACCGATCATGTTCCTGATCCTTGCACAGCTGATCATCTTCCTGCTGGGCTGGCCTTTGGAATGGTCTGAGATCATCATCATCTTCGTGCCGATCTTCCTGCCACTGCTGGCGGTGTTCGAGATTGATCCGCTGTTCTTTGGCATCCTCGTGGCGTTGAACCTGCAAACCAGTTTCTTAACGCCGCCGATGGCCATGTCGGCTTACTATCTGAAAGGGATCGCACCACCAGAACTGCGACTGACCCAGATCTTTGCGGGGGTTATGCCCTTCTTGTTCTGCGTTATCCTTTCGATGGTGCTGATGTATGTCTTCCCGCAGATCGTCTTCTATCTGCCCGAGCTGTTCTATGGCCGGTGAAGCAGACAAACCGGGCGGGGCTTCGGCCCCGCTCAGCGTGACCGAATTGCGCAATCGGCTGGCATCTGGCGCATTGGATGCGCTGGCGCTGGTCGAGAGCTATATCGCCCGGATCGAGGCCCGCGAGGCAGAGGTGGGCGCTTGGGCTTGGTTCGACCCGGACTTTGTCCGCGCCCAAGCCTGCACGCTCGACAGCCATCGCCGCGCAGGCCGTCCGCTGGGGCGGTTGCATGGGCTGCCGGTGGGTCTGAAAGACGTGATCGATACGCTCAGCATCCCGACGGAGAACGGCTCGCCACGAGACAAGGGGCGGGTGCCGCTGCGCGACGCCTTTGTCGTTGAGCGGCTCAAGAAAGAGGGCGCGATCATCATGGGCAAGACGGTCACGACCGAGCTTGCCTTTATGGACCCGGGCAAGACAGCCAATCCGCACAACCTCGCGCATACGCCGGGCGGCTCCTCGCAGGGGTCCGCGGCGGCGGTCGCCGACGGTATGGTGCCGCTGGCCATTGGCACGCAAACCGGCGGTTCGGTGATCCGGCCCGCATCGTTTTGCGGCGTCACGGGTTTCAAGCCCAGTTTTGGCGCGATCCCGCGTCGGGGTGTGCTGACCCAATCACCGACCCTTGATACGATGGGTGTCTTTGCCACCGATCCGGGCGGTGCGGCGCTCTTGGCCGAAGTGCTTTTTGGCCACGATCCAGAAGACAGCGCCACGACCCTTGCGCCGACACCCGACCTTTTCGCGCAGGCCAGCACCCCGCCGCCGATGAAGCCGGTTTTTGGCTTTGTCCGCCCGCCGGGCTGGGATGATGCCGATCCGCAGTTGCATGCAGCCTTTGATGAACTGCTAACAGCTTTGGGTGATCAGGCCTTTGAACTGCCGTTGCCGCCGGTTTTCGACAATGCTGCTGCACAGCGTTTGATGATCAATCAGGCCGAAATGGCCTACCATTATTACCCCTATTGGCGCGATGCGGCAGACCAGCTTGGCCCCGAGGCCCGCGCCGCGATTGAGCAGGGCAACAAAATTCCCGCCCGCGATTATCAATCGGCGCGGGATTATCCGAAACTGCTGAACGCCGCGCTCGAAGAACTGCTGACGCGCTGCGATGCAATCATTTGCCCCGCAGCCACTGGCCCCGCACCCCGGGGGCTTGAGACCACGGGCGATTCAATCTTTAACGGGTTGTGGACGCTCTGCGGCACGCCCTGCATCACCCTGCCGTTGCTGACCTCCGAAGAAGGTCTGCCAATCGGCGTGCAACTTGTCGGCGCCAAAGGCAATGATGGCCGCTTGATGCGCAGCGCGCAATGGTTGGCCAATTGGGCGGATGGGACAACACAATGAGGAATGAACAATGAACCGCTTACTGGCTCTTATCGCCTTTGCTGCAATTTCGGCCTTTCTGCTGATCCTCGCTTTCGAGGTGCCCAGCATCGACCTGATCATCGTCATCGCCGTGACCCTTGCGTTCGTGGCCTATGACTTTGTCACCTCGGCGCGGAACAAGAAAGACTAGGGACATGTCCAAACCGGTCATCTGGATCACACGCAAGCTCTCGGATGCCACGCTTGACCGGGCGCGGCGGGACTATGAGGTAATCTGGGACGCGGCAGATACCCCCGGCACAGCGCAGGACATCATCGCGATGAGCGCGCGGGTAGACGGAATGATCCCTTGTCATTCGGAGCATTTCAGCGCTGAGGTTGTGGCTCGGTTGGACCCACGGCTGAAGATCGTTGCGAACCATTCTGTGGGCGTCGATCACTGCGACTTAGCAGCGCTCAAGGCGCGGGGCATCACGGTGACAAACACGCCCGGGGTTTTGTCCGATGCCACATCGGAATTGGCGATGATGCTGATGCTGGGGGCGGCCCGCCATGCTGTTGCGGGGGACGAGATGGTGCGAAGCGGTGCGTGGCAGTCTTGGTCGCCGGCGCTGCTGGTCGGCAAACAGGTTTCCGGTGCACGGTTGGGGATCATCGGGATGGGCGGTGTCGGTAAAGCCTTTGCGCGTAAGGCGCGTGGCTTTGACATGGAAATCCACTACCACAACCGCCGCCGATTGCCCGCTGATGAGGAACAAGGCGCAATCTATCACAAAAACCTAGATGATCTGCTTGCGCTGTCTGATTTCCTGTCCCTTCATTGCCCTGCGACGCCAGACACCGTTGGCTTGATAAACGCAGAGCGACTGGCCCGACTGCCGCAGGGCGCGGTGATTGTGAATACAGCGCGGGGCAACCTTATTGACGAGGACGCGTTGCTGGATGCCCTTGAGACGGGCCAGATTGGCGGCGCGGGTTTGGATTGTTTTGATAGTGAGCCGGGCGGCAACCCGCGCTTTGCGGCGCATAGGAATGTGGCGATGATGCCCCATGTCGGCAGCGCCACGGTCAAAACCCGTGATGCCATGGGGTTCAAAGCGCTGGATAACCTTGACCATTTCTTCCGCGGTAAAGTGCCGCCGGATCAACTGTAACAGGCTCCGACTAACCTGCTCTTCCCCGAAGTAACCCACTGTTTTTATTTGCAGTGATATGTGATGCTGCCCCTAACGAGGGGGAGGGCTGATGAAGACCCAAGTCGTGATAATCGGCGGCGGACCGTCTGGTCTGCTCTTGTCGCAGTTGCTCGGCACTGTTGGCATCGACAGCATCGTGCTGGAACGCAAAACTAAAGACTATGTATTGGGCCGCATCCGCGCGGGTGTGCTGGAGCAAGGATTGGTCAGTATGCTCGAAGAAGCGGGCTGTGCCGAGCGGCTCCATTCTGAGGGGCACATCCATGAAGGAACGCTGGTCTCCTATGGCGATGAGACCTTTCGCATAGATTTTCAGCAATTGGTAAACGCCTCTGTGGTGGTTTACGGACAGACTGAGGTGACGCGCGATCTTTATGCGGCCCGCGAAAGGGCAGGCGGGCAGATTGAGTTTGAGGTTGAGAATGTCGCGATCCACGGCGCCGATGGGGATGCGCCCTTCGTAACCTATGATGTGAACGGTCAGGCCCGCCGGATCGACTGCGACTTTGTCGCGGGCTGTGATGGGTTTCATGGGGTCAGCCGTCAGGCAATCCCGCTGACGGTGCGGCGCGAGTATGAAAAAATATACCCCTTCGGCTGGCTGGGGGTGCTAAGCGAGACGCCCCCAGTCCATGACGAACTGATCTACGCCAATTCAGAGCGCGGCTTTGCGCTGTGCTCGATGCGCAATGAACAGCTAAGCCGCTATTACATCCAGTGCTCACTGAGCGAAACGCCGGACGACTGGACAGACGCCGCGTTTTGGGAGGAGCTAAAACGGCGTATTCCACCGCAGATGGCAGGAAGGCTGATCATCGGCCCGTCGATTGAAAAGAGCATTGCCCCCCTGCGGTCCTTGGTGACCGAGCCAATGCAGTGGGGGCGGCTTTTCCTTTGCGGTGACGCCGCCCATATCGTCCCGCCGACCGGGGCGAAGGGGCTGAACACCGCGGCCTCTGACGTCCATTACCTCTTTGCCGGGCTCAAGGCCTTCTACCTCAAAAATAACCCAGAAGGCATCGACAGCTATTCAGCCAAGGCGTTGCGCCGGGTGTGGAAGGTTGAGCGGTTCTCATGGTGGTTCTCGTCACTGTTGCATCGTTATCCGGATCAATCAGGATTTGACCTCAAGATGCAGATTGCCGAATTGGACTTTCTGCGTTCCAACAAGGCAGCACAGGTCGCGATGGCGCAGAATTACGTGGGGTTGCCCTATTGATGCGGCTTTTCCCCACTGTGGCTAGTTTTCCCGTTTCAAAGGAGCACGCGAGATGACCGACCGTATGACGCAAGGCATGACCACCCGCCGCGCGGTGTTGGGCGACGCCCATGTCGACCAGGCCGAGGCCGCGAAAACCGGTTTCGACCAGCCGTTTCAAGCGTTGATTACCGAAGGCGCATGGGGGACCGTTTGGTCTGATGACACGATCAGCCGCCGCGAGCGGTCCATGCTGACGCTGGCGCTGTTGGCGGCGACGGGCAATTTTGAAGAAATCCCAATGCACATCCGCGCCACCGCCAATACCGGCGCGAGCCGGGATGATGTTTTGCAAGCCTTTATGCATGTGGCGATCTATGCCGGCGTGCCCAAGGCGAACCACGCGATCAAACTGGCCAAACAGACCTTTGCCGAGATGGAGGAGGGCGTCTAATCACAGCGCGCCCCGGGTCTTAGACCCCAAGCCTGTCGCGCAGCCCGTACCACCACGAGCCCACCACCGAATAGGGCACGCGCAGCATGCCCCCGCCGGGGAAGGGGTACCAAGGCACATCGGCAAAGACATCAAAACGGGTGAGGTCTCCGTCAATTGCTTCGGACAGGATGCGTCCGAAAGTATGAGATCCGGTCACCCCGTGACCACTGTAACCATGCGCGAAATAGGTGTTGTCTCCGATCCGGCCCATCTGGGGTACGCGGCTAAACGAAAGGGCGAAATTGCCGCTCCACGCATAGTCAATCTTGACGTCTTTCAACTGTGGAAACACCTTGTCCATGTTCCGCCGCAGCTTTGCTTCGATGTCGCGCGGGTCCGCCCCGCCATAGACAGTGCCGCCGCCAAAGAGCATGCGTTTGTCGCCGGACAGGCGGTAGTAATCGAGAATATATCGGATATCTTCAACGCAGGCGTCACTGGGCAGCAGTTCCTGCGCCAAGTTTTCGCCCAGAGGTTCCGTGGCCATAATCTGCGTTGATACAGGCATCACCCGCGGGGCCAGAGTGGGAACTACATGACCGAGATAGGCATTGCCGCAGAGAACCAGCGTCTTGCAGGTCATCGTCCCTTTGTTGGTTCTCACGACGGGGCGAGCGGCGCTGTGATCTACGTCGGTCACTGGGGACATCTCGTAGATCGTGCCGCCGTTCTGCTCAAAGGCCGCAGCCTCGCCCAACGCAAGGTTGAGCGGGTGCATGTGGCCGCCTGAATGGTCGATCAACCCACCCACGTAGAGGTCTGAATTTACATGGTCACGCAGTTGCTCCTTGTCGAGCAGCTCTTGGTTGTTGATGCCATAGCTTTCCCACAGCGCCTTTCGTTCCTCCAACTCGCGCATATGCGCGGCTGTCAGCCCGGTGAAAATGTTCTTTTCTTTGAGGTCACATTGAATGTTATAGGTCCGAACCCGCTCGCGGATGATTTCGCCGCCTTCTTGCACCAGCCCGGCGACAAAAGTAGCCGTGTCTTGCCCATAGCGTCGTTTGATCGTTTGCAAACTGGCGTTCAGCCCGTTGACGATTTGCCCCCCATTGCGACCCGATGCGCCCCAGCCGACGCGCGCGCCTTCTATGATCGCGACCTTATAGCCCTTTTCGGCCAAATGCAGACCTGTCGATAACCCGCTGTAACCCGCGCCAACGATACAGATGTCGGTCTCAAGATCGCCCTCTAGGGCTGGCCGTTCCGGGGCCGGGTTGGCTGAGGCCGCATAGTAGCTCTTGGTGTGGCTGCCGTCGCCGGCATAGGGGTGGTCGTGCCGAGACATTAAGTGCGCTCCGGTTTGCTCTGGGGGATCGTGGAACCGCGCGGGGGTAAGTGGCCCCTGTGCATTTGATCAAATTACATATCACCGCGCGCGCGGCTGTCAATCAGGCATCGTTTTGTCAATTGATGTCTTGGGCAACTGACGTGCGGTATCAATCTTTATGGCAGACAAAGGGGATGACTGCGCTTGTAACTTCGTCATCCCTCACGGTAACTGCGCTTAACGACATCCCGACACATCAGCCCAAGCGGAGCTTGCCACCATGAGCGTTACACACCTCGTCACCCATTCCGGTGGCTTCCACGCCGATGAGCTATTGTCTTCGGTCATCCTGACCCGGCTGTATCCGCAGGCCGAGCTGATGCGTTCGCGCGATGCGGATTTGATCACGCCCGGCGTGGGCAAGATCATCTATGATGTGGGCCGGGAGTATGATGCGGAGGCAGGGATTTTCGACCACCATCAGCGTCCGAATCCGCTGCGCGAAGACGGCCAGCCCTATAGCTCCTTTGGGCTAATCTGGCGGCATTTTGGGAAAGAATACCTGCGCAGTCTCGAAGTTCCCGAAACAGATGTGGACGACATCCACCGCAGCATGGACATGGGCTTTGTGCTGCCGATTGATCTGCTCGACAATGGCGCATTGGAACCGTCTGTTGCGGGACCGCTTGCGGGGATGACCCTGCCAGTGCTGCTGGAGTCGCTCAAACCCGTCTTTGATGCACGCGACCCGCGGGCAGATGACATGGCCTTTATGGCGGCCCTTCCGGTCGCGCGGGCCTTTGTTGAGGCGGCCGTTAACGGCAAAGCGGCCAAACGCCGGGCCGAGGCAATGGTAATGCAGGCAATTGCGGCAGCAGGCGAGGGGCGTGTTCTGGAACTGCCACAGGGTATGCCGTTTCGCTCAGCAGTGGAAAAGGCCGGAGCCGACCATCTGCTTTTTGTCGTACACCCGCGCGGCACCGATTGGGCACTGACCACGATCCGCAAAAGCGGCGACAGTTTTGAGGCCCGCGCGGACTTGCCCGAAGCCTGGGCCGGATTGACCGATGCTGCGTTGGAAGCCGCAAGCAGCGTGCCGGGAGCGACCTTTTGCCATAACGCGCGGTTCATCGCGGTGGCGCAAAGCCGCGAGGCGATCTTGCGCATGGCTGAACTGGCGGTTGCTGAGGTCGGCTGAAAGGCGAACACGAGCAGCGTGCTAAGACGCGGCTACCTGCGATCTTCCAGCCAAATAGCGAGGAAACCTTCGGCCTGCGCAGCCGTTTCGGCCTCTTGATAGGCCTGCTGCCGGGCTTCTTTCCGGCGGCGGCGGATCAGGTCGATGCGTTTGGCGTCCGCAAAAAGGGTGTTCAGCCGATCATGTATGCCTGCACTGTCGGCCCGCAGCCGCTCGGCCTCGGCCTCTTTTCCGTGGATTGTTTCAGACACGTTGCGGATAAAGGCAGAGACCACGCGCGTTGCCTCTACAGCATCTGGATCACCACGATCGTTGAGTTGTTCCATCAGCCTGTGGCGCTCGTCTTCGATCTGAGAGAGGGCGCGGTTCACCTCGACCATCTCAAGCGCCACGTTTTCCATCTCGTAGCGTTTCAGGCGCGACAGAACCGCCAGACCGTCACCGCGTTTCGGTTTCACTCTTTTGCCTCTTGTGACAGAAGAATCAGTCGCTCACGCATACGAGCGAGAATGGCGGGGTCGATGAGGGGAAGGCTTTCCATCGGTGGAACGTGCCCGATGACCCCATGACGACGCATGGAAGCGGGGAGGGCAGGGCCTGTGGCCTCTTCACTCTCGGCCTTGTCACCGTCATCTTCTTTAGCTGCCGCCGCTGACAGCGCTGGCCCCGCGAGCAGGGCCAGCATTGCGCATATGGTCAGTTGCCTTAGGATCATACCGCAGGGAGTTCGCGCTGCGATGCTTCCACAGCAGAGAAGTTGGGCTGTTTGGTTGTCGGGATGTTGCCTCGGCCAAGTTCGATGCAAATGCTCGGCGGGTGACCCGCGACGATGGCGACGATGACATCACGGATCACCGTATAAATCGCGCCGTCTTCTTCTTCGATCTGCTCCAGACGTCCTGCGATGGGCTGCACCATGCAATAGGCCAAGAACACACCAAGGAAGGTGCCGACCAAAGCGCCGCCGATCATCGCGCCAAGGATCTCTGGCGGCTTATCAATTGAGGACATCGTTTTGATCACACCCAGAACCGCCGCAACGATGCCGATCGCGGGCAAGCCGTCGGCCATGCTCTGGATCGCGCTGGCCGAGACCAAAGATTCATGGTGGTGTTTTTTGATCTTCCGATTGATGACGTCTTCCATCTGAAAACGGTCGTCGAACTGCATCGACATCATGCGGAAACTGTCCGCGATGAGGTCCGTGATAAAGTGGTCCTTCATCAGCTTCGGATACCGCTGAAAGATAGGGCTGCTCTCTGGGTTCTCGATATGCTCGTCCATCGCGACGATGCCCTTGGTCTTATAGAGCCGCGACAGTTCGAACATTAGGTCAAGAAGGTCGTTGTAGTCTGTCGCCTTCCAACGTGGCCCTTTCATCACCCTCCCGATCCCGACAAGTGACGATTTTACCACACCCATAGAATTGGCGATAACGAAGGAGCCAAGAGAGGCGCCGCCGATCATCATGCCTTCATAGGGCAGGGCATGTAGGACGATATCCATGTTCCCGCCCGACAGCATAAAGCCGCCAAAGACAAGACCAAAGACCATTACAAGACCAAGCAAGAGTGTCATTGATGCACACGCCTCCAAAACAAAACTATTCTTACTTTATCCTTGAGTGATCTGCGTTTCACAAGTATTATATGGGAAAGAACTTGGGTTTTCATGATGAATAGTGGTTTTTCTGTCAAAGAAGAGTTGAGCGATGACACACAGACTCCGCAGGAGCCTGATGCCTTCGCCTATTTCGTCGATCCGGCCGAGTTGACGCAGTTGGTGCGCGGCTGGCCTGAGGGGATGCGGCTGTTGCTCTGTATGGATGCGGCGGGACTGTGCGAGTTCGTGGTTTTCCACAGGGAAGAAGAAAGCGCGGTGCTGAACCGGGTTGAGGATATCCTAGATCGGCCCATCGGCAGCTTTGCGATCAGCCCACAGGTCGAAGGTCACCCCACCCGCCGTCTGCTGTTCTCTGAGGAAAATGCGCTGTTAAAGGCCATTCAAGACAGCAAGACGCTTGAGGAAACCGCCGCCGACTACCTTATCAATTACAATTTCGCCCGCGAAGAAGGGTTGGATTTTGACGAACTGATGCGCCCGCGCTTTGAGTTTGAAGAGCAGCAGGGTGCCCGTGTCACAACCGACAAGATTTTCCCGCTTGGCGCACGCAAGCGTCGCAAGCAGCGCTCCGGCCCGCCCGAAGGGTATGTTCCCTCTGCTGAGGTCCAGTCCAGTGAGTGCTTCTATGTGAGCCTCGAGATGTGGCTTACCGGCGGACGGATGCGGATCGCCAGCACTCCGGATCAACCGCTTGCAATGGTTCCGACGCTGGCGCGCGATATTGCGTTCCGCGATGACTTCGCTTCGGTCTATATTCCGCGCGACACGCTCGCATCGGATTGGCGGCCTAAGGATAATATGGTGATCGACATCCCGGCAGAACTGTTTCCTGCGGGCTTTAGCGATAGTTGCCAGCGCCGCGAAGTCAAAGTCGCGGTCATGCCGCGCGGGATCTTTGTTGAATTCGGCGCCGCGATTGATGTGCCAGAATTGCCTGAGCCTGAACTCCTCGACCCTTCCGCACTGGCCCCGCAACAACCCGCGCCGCGCAAAAGTCTCTGGAAAAGCTTACATATCCCGCTGATTGCAGTGGCGGGCTTGGGGGTTACGGGGTTGTTTAGCACGATCATTGCCCAGACCACGGGCAATGACCCTGCGCCGCGTGTGGCGCCGACCCCGGCAGTCTTTGAAACCGCCGCGCAAGTGCAGCGATGACATGTTTCCAACAATATGGCGGAAAAGTGCTTGCCAATGCTTGCGCGGGTTCCAAATACAGTTAGAATCGTGGTAAGAATAAACAGCAAAGAATTATTTATCTTTACAACTCTGAAATTGAAGCCCGTTATCGGGCTTTTGTGGACCTTGCAGAAGGCAAGATTAACTTAACGAAGGAAGTTTCTTCATGCCTAATGTCACCCACAAGCAGAACCTGAGCGATACCGCCATAGCGACGATCGTGTCAGGCTTCGCCAGCCGCAGCGATGTGTCGATTGACGATATCCTGACTTTGGTCGACCGCCTGCGCGCCACCCCTGCGGTGCCCGTTCAGACCGAGACAGCCATCCCCGGCGTCACAATCGCCCCGAAAGCCCGGGCGATCCCGGCAGCCTCGGTTGAGCAGACAATGACCGACGACACGATCTTCTGCCTGTGCTGTGGCAAGGGCTTTAAGATGCTGAAGCGTCACATCGGTGCAGAGCATGGGCTGACCGAGGCAGAGTATCGCGTCATGTTCAACCTGCCTGCCGATGCACCGCTGGTCGCGCCAAGCTATTCCAAGCGCAAGGCGGAATACGCCAAACGTGCTGGTCTTGGTAAATACACCCGCGATAAGTCGGACCGTAACGCAGAGCTTTCCTAATCGGGCTTATCGCCCGATTGTGACACGCCGGGAGGCCCAGTTATGGCTGACAAGAAGAACGCGATGATCATCATCAAGCGCTATGACGCGGAGGGCGGGCACGCCCACCACGGCGGCGGCTGGAAGGTGGCTTATGCCGACTTCATGACAGCGATGATGGCGTTTTTTCTGCTGTTGTGGATCCTTGCTGCATCGGACGAAGAGAAACTGCGCGGCTTGGCCAACTATTTCACGCCAACGGTTTCGGACGGTGGGTCGTCTTCGGATGCGGCTGCGGATTTGCGACCCTTGATGGCGGCGGGGGTGATGACCGGCGCAGTGGACAATACGGGCAACGTGAAAAAGCCAACCTTTGGGCGCGACAACCCAATGATGGTTTTCGACAGCCGTCTGCGTGACAAGGCACCGCAAGTTATTGTGGAATATGCCGAAACCACCGATCCTGCGGAGGCCGACAAGCCTGCTGATCCCGCGGTGATGGCAGCGGCCAAGGAAACCGAGCGTCGCGAGGCAGAGATCGACCGGATGGCCGAGGATATTGCAGAGCGCATTACATCGGACGAGACCCTTAGTGATCTCGCGCGGAATGTGCGGCTGGAAAAGTCGTCGGGTGCGTTGACTGTGCAGGTTCTGGACCAGGACGAGCAGTCTTTGTTCAACCGGGGCAGTGCCGAAATCTCTCAAAAGACGCGAGAGCTGCTTTTGGCCATCGGCGACGTAATCGCGGAGCAGAATCAACCTGTCGAAATCGTCGGTCACACAGACGCCGCGGCCTTTGGTTCAAACAACGGCTATAGCAACTGGGAGTTGTCCGCCGATCGCGCCAACGCCACGCGCCGGACACTGATGGACGCCGGGATCTCCGGCGCGCGCTTCTTGCGGGTGTCGGGTGTTGCAGATACGCAACCGATCAACACTGTCGATCCCTTGGCCCCCGAGAATCGTCGCATTTCAATTCGCCTTGTCTATCAGGCTGGTTGACCCCTTATTTTCCTGACGATTTAGGCGGAAATCCGCTTCGGCATTTATGCGACATCCCTGCCGCTGAATTTCAAAAATAAGTCGCTGCCGTGTAAAATTGTTGACGGTCAAGGTCTTGCGACGTAGACCTGATGTAATAAACGAGCACCAGGCACCTAAAAAACTTTAAAAACAGCCTGGATAAACCATGGACAGAAAGTCCTGAACGAGGCGGAAATGCAGGTAAATTCACTTATCGGTGGCATCTGGAAGGGTGCCTGCCACATAGATTCATCGGCCGATGGCCGTCACTTCAACATGCTGATCCGGGCGCTGATCCCGGTTCATGCTTCGGTCTTCGAGATGCAGGATTGGGCCGGTCATCCGGTTGCAATGCCTGATTGTATCGAACCCATCCCCGGGATCTGTCTCGGCGATATTCTGGCCGAAGAACTCGACGCTGACGTGCCTTTCGGGTCGCTCGTCGTTATTCGCAAAAACGATAGTTTCCAAAACATCTCTCAAGCGGCAGGCGCTTTGGTGGGTGAGGTGTTGATCGGTATCATTGGGCGCGGGTTGTTCCCTTTGATGGACGAAGACAGTGTGCTGCATACCCTTGGTCAGGCGTACTATCACGCGGCCGAGGCGGATGAGTTGCTGAAACTGGGTCTTGAGCCTGCAGCATTCCGCGCCGGGCTGAACGCCGTTCTTGCGCAATATTGGGGCCGTCCGGTGGACAGCATGCCCGTGTTCTCGACCGAGCGTAGCGAGACCCAGTCTTGCCTTCAGGCGCTGAACGGGTCGGATGCGCGTTTGACGCTAAACCAATGGACCCTCGCGCTCAAAGCGCTTGTCGAAGGCCGCAATGCCACGCGGGCCGACGAAGGGCATCGGGGCAACGTCAGAATCTCCTGACCGCGGGCATCCGCCAGCGGGTTCACAGACGGAGGACGCCAGATGATCGCGCAGATCCTGACCGCCAACACTACATCTGCAGCACCCGTTGCAGAGGCCGCCCCAGCTGAAGGCGCCGCCGAGGGCTTTGCGGCCCTTATGCGGGGCATTTCGGCATCGGCAGACATGTCGACGGATCAACCCATGCAACCTGTTGAGCAGCAAGAGACCGCCGTAGATTCAGGTGCGATGGCTGACGGGCACACCATGGAGGGGCGCGCTTCTGACGGCGACGCCGCTGAGGTAGACGCCGAAAAAACGCCAGAAGGGCTGATGGCCCTTCTGGACGACACAATTGCCGAGCTTCAAGACGGCGCGGGGCAGGTGACGCCAAAGACCGCACTTGCCGGCTTCGCCGAGGCGCTTGGCGAAGCCCCTGTCGAAACGGTGGGGGAGTTAGAGGCCGTGGCACAGCTTGCCGATCCCGAACTTGAAGCTGCATTACAAGAAAAGATCACCGCTGCGCTGCGTTTGACCACAGGGGCGAGCCAGTTAAGCGTGGCTTCTGCGGCGGTGCCTGCGGTGGTGAAACCCGCGACCGTCAGCCCTGCCGGGGCTGGCAAGACAGGGCAGGGCGGTCTGATTGATGGCGCGAAAACCGTGTCAGGGGCACAAAGCGCGCTTTCGTCGGTTGCGATGGTCTCTGAAGGTGGTCCCTTGCCAAAAGGAATGGCAACATCCCCGGCGCCTGCACGTGAAACACCCGTATTCACCGCCAAGGGGCAGGAGGCGCAGGGTCTCTCAAAGACAGGCCTTCTAACGGCTAAGTCTGCACCAGATCCGTCGGGCAACCAGACCGCGGCGTCACCCTTAACTCCAGCCAGTGCGACCGTTAGGGACGACGGTTCTGTTGAGCAACTGGCGCAGCCTCGCGCTATTGGCGTTGAGCAGTCCCTTGGACAGACAGACAACACAAAAACCGCAGCCATGACACCTGCGGATGCGCTACTCAAAGGTGCTGATCCGCGACTTGCGGCCAGCGACCAATTTACTGGCGCGACCGAAACCGCGAAATCCTACAGCGCGACACCACAAAGTGCCGGGGCGGAGACGGCTCTGCGCGAACTGGGCGCTGCGGCCCCTCAACCGACCCACCTGGCCGGGGAGCCGGTTCGGCTTTCTCCGCCAGCGCCCACGCCCCCTCCTGCGCCAAACCCCACAGCCGCGCCAGAAGAACAACTGCGCCAGCATGTCACCCAGCAGATCCGCAGCCTTGACGTCGGCGACAACAAGATGCGTTTCTCCCTCTCGCCCTTCGGAATGGGCGAGATCGAAGTCGAGGTCATGCGCAGTGAAAACGGACGCATGCAAATCGCGATGACGACCGAGACGGCATCTGTGTTGAACGTCTTGCGCCAAGACCGCGAACAATTGCTCGACGCCCTACAGGCGCGCGGCATCTTTGCCGATAGCGCGGATCTGGATTTCCAGACCTTCGGCGAGCGGGGCCGCCAAGACGGGCGCGACGCCCGCGGGGTGCTACAAGAAAACGCCGAGGGGCCGGGCGAATTGGATGGCCTCACGCAAAGCGACGCTGGCTCTGCGCCGGCTACACGCATGACCACTGGCCCCGGCCAGTTGGACATCCTCACCTGAAAGGCGAGACCATGATGAATTCGATCACCTCGAACACTTTGGCCAGCAGCAGCACAGGAGCGGCGGCGACTTCGGCCAATGAGCTTCAGGAAAGCTATGACAGTTTCCTGACTTTGCTGACCGCGCAGATATCAAACCAAGATCCGCTCAAGCCCGTCGACTCAACGCAATTCGTTTCACAGTTGGCCCAGCTGACGCAGGTCGAGCAAAGCATCGCCACCAATTCCAGCCTTGAGCAGATCAGCTCTCTGCTGTCGACGGTAGGGGCCATGTCTGACCTGCAACTGATCGGGCGCGACGTGCTGGTGCCGTCTGACCAAATTCGCATGACGGATACTGAATTCCCGCTGAGTTATCAGGTCAACGCGGGGGCCGAGGATGTTAACATTCGCATCTATTCCGAAGACGGCACCCTGGTGCGCGAACTGCCCGGCGCGTCGACGGCTGAGGGCGAAGTTATCGACGTGGCATGGGATGGACTTGATTCTGAGGGGCTGCCTGTCCCGCCCGACACATTCAGGGTCGAGATCACCGCGACGGATTCAAGCGGCAACACTGTGGGCGTCACACCCCTGACACGCGCCGAGGTGACGCGCGTAAACTTCACCGGGTTGGGGCCAGAGCTTCAGCTCGATAACGGCGAATCCGTGCTGTCGAATGTGGTTCGCTCAGTGCTCTGAGGCAGGCAGAACAACGCGCGCTTAAAGGCGCGCGACATCCTGTTTGTAAAGGGACACGAACATAACATCGTCAACGCCCGCATGATCCTTGCTGATCAGATCGCGGAGCAGTTGTGACAGCGCTTCACTGTCAATCGCCACGCCGCGCAGCACGGCGCTTTCAGCAGCAAGGTTCATCGCACGAAACAGCGAATCGCGCAGCCGGGTCGCATCTTCGACGCGGCGGTAGCGCTCTGCCAGTTCCAGTGATTCAACTTTGAGGGCAAGATCGGCCACGACGTAAGAGATGCTATGCGTCTTTTGTACCGGGATCGTGATCTGCCCAAGGCGAACCACTTTGCGATCTTTGGCCAGTTCGTATCGGTCCATTTCCGGGTGGGCAGCGCCTTCGGCCATGTCTTCGGCTTTTGCGCCGTCCTCTTTGACAGCGGCGTCCTTCTGACCGGCCATATCCTTTGCCGTGTCAGCACCCTCTTCAGCCGCGGCGGCATGGCTTTCCGCCGGGGCCAGAATCACACCTGCGCCATAGCCTGCACCCATGCTGAGTAGGGGGAGTGCTACAACTGCGATTGCTGCCTTCTTCATGTTCGACCTTTCCTGAGCTTTCGTCAGGTTTAACGGTCGATTACGACGGCAATGGTCTCACTTTGTGTCCAAGTTGGGAATTAATACGGGAGGATCACATCCATTGCGTCCTCGCCGTAACTGCGCTCCTGCGCCCGCGACAGCGTGCCACGCCCCCCATAGGCGATGCGGGCCTCGGCGATCTTGTCATAGGAGATGGTGTTGTCGTCGAGGATGTCCGCGGGGCGGACGATCCCGGCCATGCGCAGCTCTCGCAACTCTTGATTCACCATAATTTCTTGGCGTCCCGCGACCACCAGCGCCCCGTTAGGCAGCTTGTCGATCACCAATGCCGCGACTTTCAAATCAATCCGTTCGTTCCGCGTAATCGCGCCCGAGCCGCTGGCTTCGGAGGAAGAACCAAGCTCGACAATATCGCCGGTTGGTAAATCTCCGGCGCCAATTCCTGGCAAAATTGCGGCAATTTTCGCGCCATAGCCAAAGAATGTCGGGAATCCGACCGAGCTTGCCCCTTCGCGTGCGCGGTCGGTCGAGTTGCGCAACTGGGCGCGGTCGTCGATGGAGATGATCACAGTGAGGATATCGCCGATGTCATCGGCGCGTTGATCCGAAAACAGGGCTTCGTGCCGTGCCGAGAAAAGCGACGCGCGGGCGCTGCCGGTGCGCGGTGGTTCAAGCGCGACGGCGGGCATCGGCACCTGCACGCGGGCCACTTCGGGGATCGTCTGACTGTCCACCACGATCTGCGAAGGCTGGGGCGCGCGATCAAAGTGCTGCCCGGCATTGCAGCCAGACAGAACAAGCGCAGCCCCAAACATCAGAGCAGTGGGGCGGATAAAGGCAGCTGTCATTGAAGGATCTCCACGGTCCCTTCGCCGGTAGCAATGCCGGTGACCGTCTTGTTGCTGATAAGGTTTACGATGCGGACCTCTTGGCCCTCATGGGCATCGCCAAGCGCGCGGCCGGGCGAACTTACGGCCAGCAGCCCATCGCTAAAGCTGATTTCTACCCGATCGCCCCGATTGATGACGAGAGGGTTGATGATGGATTGGGTTTGGATCGGGCGGCCGGGGGTCAAGACCCGCCGCACCTGCTTGCCGATGACCTCGTCTATGTCCGTCATCACATAGGCACCAACGCGGCCCACGGGCATGCGCATGACGGCCAGATCGTCTTCCATGATCAACTCGTCCGGCAAAAGGCGGCGCGTCGGCACGGGCACGGGCAGGGTGATCAGGGCCAGCCCTCCGATGCGCTGCACGTCACCGGTGGCAAGGACAGCATTGGCCAGAAACTTGCCGCTGCGAGGGTCCATCCAGAACTCCGCCAGCGTGACGACCTCGCCCTCGGGGGCGTCTTTGACGGTGATCTGATACTCGCCGTCCAGCGGCAGGCTTTCGGCATAGTCGGCGCGCGCACGTTCCTCGACGAGCACGCCAATCGGCGCCGCCAGAGCCGGCCCCGCAAAGAGGATTGCGCCTAAGAGGATCGCGCCCAGCCGTGTCATCAGCGGATCTGGTTCGCCGCCGACAGCATCTGGTCTGCGGTCTCAATGGATTTGGAGTTCATTTCATAGGCGCGCTGCGCCGAGATCAGATCGGTGATCTGCTGGATGACATTCACGTTCGACGCTTCCAGATAGCCTTGACGCAACAGCCCGGTGCCCGGTGAGCCGGGGGTAACGACCTGCGCCTCGCCCGAGGCTTCGGTGGCCAGCAAGAAGTTGTTGCCCACGGGCCGCATGCCCGGCTCGTTGACAAAGGTGGTGAGGCTGAACTGGCCCAGTTCCACCGGGATCGGGTCATTCTCGACATAGGCCATGACGACGCCCTGTTCGTTGATCTCAACCGAGGTGGTGTTGGGCGGCACGACAAGGCCGGGATCGACCTGATAGCCCTGCATGGTGACGATCTCACCTTCCGCCGACAGTTGGAATGAACCGTCGCGGGTGAAAGCCTGATTGCCGTCGGGCATCAGGACCGAGAAATAGCCGCGCCCGTCGATGGCGACGTTCAGCTGGTTCTCAGTGGCGACCATGCCGCCTTGGGTGTTGAGCCGCACGGTCCCGGCGGTCTGCACACCCATGCCGATGTCGATGCCCACAGGCCGGGTCGAGCCTGCTTCAGAGGTCAGCGCACCTTCGCGTTGCATGGACTGGTAGATCAAATCCTGAAAGGCGGCGCGGCTGGCTTTGAAGCCCGTCGTGTTCGCGTTGGCGATGTTGTTGGAGATCACATCGACATTGGTCTGCTGCGCCATCATGCCGGTTGCGGCGATACTGAGTGCCTTCATTGGTTCGTTCCTTCCGTTCTACGGATGCCCCGTTTGGGGTCAGACTGCCTGCATGATGCGTTTAAGCGAGTCGCGGCGCAGGTCGTCCGCATTGCCCATTAGGGAATTGGTGCGCTCATAGGCGCGCTGCACGTCGATCAGGCGGGTCATCTCACGCACCGGGTTCACGTTGCTCAGCTCAAGCGAGCCTTGACGCACCATAGTGCCCTCTGCCTGTGCTGGCTTGGCTGCCCCCTCTGGGGCGATAAGCATACCCGCGCCAAGGCGTTTGTAGCTTTGGATTTCCGGAATATTGAAAACGCCGATGCGCCCCACCGGGCCAGTTTCGCTGCCCGAAATCGTGCCGTCATCGGAAATGTTGATCTCACCCAGCCCTTGCGTCGGAAGCTGGATGGCCGCACCGCCTGCATCCAGCACCTTGGCGCCGGACAGGAGGGTCAGATTGCCCTGCGTGTCGATGGTAAAGCTGCCATCACGGCCATAAGCCTGCTGGCCGTCGGGCGTTTCATAGCTGAACCAGCCCTCACCGTGCAGCGCCACATCCAGCGGGTTACCGGTCTGCGACAGGGCGCCGGGGCGCGTGTCGATGTAAGAGCCGGTATCGCTGACAAAGGCGGCGCTGTCTTGGCCAGAGAGGGCGTTGTCCTGCACGAGACTTTCAAACACCACATGCTCGCCTTTGTAGCCCGCTGTGCTGGCGTTGGCGATGTTGTTGGCGGTGATGTCCAGCTGTCGCTGCAACGATGTCGCAAGGGACATGCTGATATGGCTGGTTTCCGTCATGGCGCACCTCAGAGGTTGCAGGGGGTGAAGTGACTTTTTCGAGCTCACCTTGAAATAAGGAATGGATTTTTACAAGAATAAAGTGCATCTATTCATGGAAATGAAGCATATGCACAACATTGTTCTTGGTATTTCCTTGGCTTTCGCGACTCCCTTGGCCGCGCAGGAAGCGTCTGTCTTTGCGTCATTGGCTTTGGCCGAGCAGGGAGAGCGTGATTTTCTTGCCACGCGAGAAGACCTTTTACAGCAGTTGGTCCTCAGCGCCGAAAACGGTGGTGAGGGGGGCAAGGCGACATCGGGCGGTACTGCTGATGCGGATGTCCTATTAGATTTGGCCGAATTGCATCTGTCGTGGATGATGCGACCAGAGGCGGCTGGATACCTTGCTGCATTAAACCCTGAAGCCCTGTCCGAAGGAACACAGCGGCGCTACCGGACTTTGAGCATTGCGCTGTCGCTGTTGGGCAGTGAGACGGGGCAGGACAGTGGTGATCTGGGGCAGGCCGTGTCGCGGTCGGTTGGCTGGGGGCAGGGGCAGGCTATGCGTGCCGCAGCATTTTCGAGGATGGGCGCAACCGAAGAGGCAGCCCGCCTGCTGCCAGACACACTGAGTAGCCTTGATACGCTTTCCCCAGCGATCGTGGCGGCCCTCCTGCCGGAGCTTCTGGAAGCCGCGCTGGCGGCCGAAGCTTGGGACACCGCGCAGGCCTTGGCGCTGCGGTTTCAGGATCATGCCGAGCTACGAGACGGGCCTGCCTATCGTTACCTCTTGGCGCGCGCGTCAGAGCTAATGGGCGATTACCTTATGGCATTTGATGGCTACGCAGAGGCCGCGCAGGGCCGAGATGCCTATGCGCAACGGGCGCGTTTGGCTTTGGTGCGTATGGGGCGCGAGACGGGCAGTCTGCCGCTGGCCGATGCCGTCGCGGTGCTCAAAGCGGCCCGCTGGGCTTGGAGCGGGGATGAAGGCGCGCGCGAAGCGGTGGTTCTGCTGGCTGACCTGGCGGAAGAGCTTGGCGACCGCGAAGCCGCGCTCTGGGCATTGGGGCATCTTATTAAGGAGGCACCGTCTTCGGAAGTTGACGCCTTGCTGCAACGGGCGCGGGGCATCTACGGCAGGTTTTACCGCGCTGGCGCTGTGGGTGAGATCGACCTGGCCGTATTCTTGGAAGAACACGCCCGAATCGCACCGCGCTGGCGGTTTGACCCCGGGTTCGCGGCCCAAGCGGCGGGGTTGCCGCAGCGATTGCTCGACACGGGCATGACCGCCCTTGCTGCACGGGAATACCAATCTTTGCGTGAATTGGCGGAAGCTGGGAGCCGGTTAGGCGACCCAGCGACGGACCCTGCTTTGGTCGCCAAGCTGCGCCAAGGCGAAGCGCGCGCCTTGCTCGCCGGGGGGCGGGCCGATGCGGCGGTTGATTTGCTCATTCCTTTTGCGGATGGCCAAGGCTCTGATGACGAAGCCGAAGCGCTGCTCGTCGAAGCCTTGGCGCAGGCGGGGCGGTCTGATGAGCTTGCCACTCTACGTGTGGATGCGCAGGACATGGGGCTGCGGCGCAGACGTGCTGTTGCGCTATACGAGACAGGCAAATGGGCATCTGCGCGCTTGGCGTTCCTTGAGATGTGGGAAGCCTATCCGGACCAATTCAGCTTTGCCGATGCCACACGACTGACCCTCGCGGCCTATGAGACTGGCGATGGTGAGACACTAGCCCGCGCCGCATCCGCCTTTCCGTCGCTTGCCGATCTTCCGGGCTGGGGTGAGATTGCGGCAGGATTGGGCGGCCCGCTGGGCGAACCTGAGCCTTTGGGGCAGGACGTCATGCGCCTGAGCATGCAAAGCGCGGACCGTATCCTGAATGCCGTGAACAAGGTTACGGACCCCAAGGAAAGCCAGTGACAAAAATATCAAAGACAAATTTTATTCTTGATTTGTGCATGATATGAGCGTCTGTTCATGTATAACTCAAGAATAACAAGAATGAGCAGGATCTAGTCATGAGCATTACGAGCGCCCTTCAGATCGGGGTTAGCGGGTTGCAGGCCAACTCCTCCCGCGTCCAGAACATCTCAAGCAACATCGCGAATGCGAATACGGTCGGCTATCGCCGCACCTTCTCCGAGTTTGTGACGCAGAACACTGGTTCTACACAGGCTGGCGTTTTGACCGACGTGCGGGCCGATGTCTCTGCAAACGGCAGCATTATGGCCACGGGGCGTTCCACGGACCTTGCGGTTCAGGGCGACGGCTTTTTCGTCGTGTCGCGCAACCCGAACGATCCGGTCGAATCGAATTATTACATGACCCGCGCAGGCTCCTTCACGCCGGACCAGGATGGCAACCTGCGCAATGCAGCGGGATATTTCCTCAGTGGCTATCCCACGGACGCCACTGGCGCCACCGGCAGCGTCAGCAGCACCAGCTACAACGACCTGAGCACAGTCAATATCGCCAGCTATCAGATCCAAGGCACGCCCAGTTCGGAGATCGGCGTCTCGGGCAATGTGCCCTCGCAGGAAACCGGTTTGGCAACCCCCGGCGCGCCTTTTGAATCTACCCTGCGCTATGTCAACCAGTTGGGCGGCTCAGATGAGCTGACGCTGTCTTGGCAGCCTAGCACGACCGCCAGCGAATGGACGGTGAACATCAGCGACGGCGCTGGCACTGACTATGGCACGGCGACCGTGAACTTTACCGACAGCGGCGCAAATGCGGGCACCCCGGGCACCTACACTCCCGGCACTCTGCCGATGGACCCGGCAACCGGCATTGTAACTCTGACCATCAACAACGGGGCCACGCCGCAAACGCTGGACATCAACTTTGGCGCGCCCGGCACCTTTGAGGGCATGACGCAGTTCGCCGGGGATTACACACCGCCGGAATTCGCCGATGACGGGACCGAGACAGGCAGCCTTGAGCGTGCAGAAATGAGCGACATGGGCGTGCTTTTCGGCGTCTTCGACAATGGCCAGCGCCGCGCTTTGTTCCAAGTCCCATTAGCGAATGTAGCAAACCCCGATCAGATGCGCTCCATTGAGGGCAACGCCTATGTTGCCACGCGCGAATCCGGGGCTGTCAGCCTTGGCGGTGCGATGACGAATGGCTTAGGCAGCGTGAACAGCGGGGCGCTCGAAGGCTCCAACGTTGATATCGCGGAAGAACTCACGGATTTGATCCAGACCCAGCGGGCCTATTCCTCAAGCGCCAAGATCATCACAACCAGTGACGAAATGCTGAGCGAAACCCTGAGCATCAAACGCTAATCCGGTTCATGAATGAGCATCTCCTCCGCCTTTAACATCGCCCGAAGCGGCCTGACCACCACCGAGGGGCGGGCCAATCTCGTGGCTGGCAATATCGCCAACGCCACTACCGAGGGCTATGCCCGTCGGGAGGGCGTGCAGGTGACCACCAGCAGCGGTCTGGGCAGCATGGTCGATCTGCACATGGCGCGGCAGATGGATGAACGCCTCGCCGGGCTCACGCGCACCGCCTCGGCCAATATGGGCGAGGCGGCTGTCGCGGGCGAGGTTCTGGGCGGCTATCTGCTGACATTGGGCGAACCGGGGGATGAAATCTCTCCTGCGGCGCGGTTGGCGGAGTTTCAGACCGGTCTCGACCTATTGTCCAACAACCCGGCAGATCCCGCGGCGCAGAACGACCTGCTGTCGCGTGCTCAGATGTTAACCCAAAGTCTTAATTCTGCTTCGATCGCGCTCGAAGACAGCCGGCAGCAAGCCGGGGACAGCTTCGAACTGAGTGTCAAAGAAGTTAACGGTGCTTTGGCGGATGTCGCCGAGTTGAACGAACGGCTGCGCACGGCGGGACCAGATGGCGGCACGGTCAACGGACTGATGGACGAGATGAACCGTCGTTTGGATGCCTTGGGCATGCAGATGGATTTCTCCACCCGCTGGGAATCTGACGGATCGCTGACCCTGTTCACCACGGGCGGGACGGAACTGGTGAACGGCGAAAACGCCGTTGAACTCACCGCGGACCGCGACACAGGCGCGTTGCTGGCCGGTGGGGTGAACATCACACCGGGGCAGGTCGGCGCGCGCGGATCAGACAGCGGGCGGCTGGCGGGGTTGAGCCAGATTATCTCTCGCGATCTGCCGAAAATGAAATTGCAATTGGATGAACTTGCCCGCGGGCTGGTGCAAAGCTTTGAGGCGGCAGACGCTTCGCTGACACCCGGTGATGCGGGGCTGTTTACCGATGCGGGCGCGGCGTTTGATCCGGCACAGCTTGACGGGTTGGCAGGCCGATTGTCCGTTAATAGCAGTGTGAACCCCGAACAGGGCGGCGCTTTGTGGCGCTTGCGGGACGGCGCCGCTGCCATCGCCCCCGGTGAGCCGGGCGACTCCACACAGGTCAACGCCTTTATCGATGTTTTTGAGGCAAGCTTTGCCTTTGATCCAGCAACTGGGCTGAACAGCGACAACACTCTGGGTGATTTCGCGGCTGGCCTTGTTGGGCACCAGAACACAGTGCGCGTCTCAGCCGACGCGCGTGCTGATACGGCCCGCATTCGCCTGGTCACCTTCGAGGACAACCGCAGCGGCGTCGAAGGGGTGAATGTCGACACCGAGTTGCAGAAACTTTTGGAAATCGAACAGGCCTATGGGGCCAATTCGCAGGTGCTAAGCAGTCTGACCGATATGCTTGATACCCTTTTGAACAGCGTGTGAGGAAAAGATGAGCGATATATCCCGTACCGTCTCCACCGCGCTGCATAGCCTGCGCCAGCGTGAAACCACCAGCCGCCTCTCGGCTGAGTTGTCGGAAGTGTCGCAGGAATTGAGCACAGGCCTCAAGGCGAATCCCTATGAGGCGCTTGGCCACAGATCGTCTGACGCGATTGCAATCCGCATGCAGATCACCCGCAACGACGGATTTCTGACGTCCAACGCTTTGCTGGATCGCAGGTTCTTGGCGGTGGAAACATCGATCAGCGCGACGCGCGACGCGGGGCAGGCGGTGCTGGAACAGGCACTTACCGCCCAATCCGCTGCCGGGCCGTCGTCGATCTATCTTTCCCAAGCCGCGCGGTCGGCGCTTGATACGGTGATCCAGCGTGCAGCAGTAAGCGACAGTTCGGGCTATCTCATGGCCGGGACACGTATCGACACCAATCCATTGCAGGGCTGGGAAGAAGTAAATCCCGCCACGGGCCTTACCCCTGCCGGGGTCGTTGACGATCTGATTGGCGGCCCGATGAATACGATGGCCGATGTGCAAACCGCAATTGACGGGCTTAAGGCCGCCTTTGCGGATGCCGACCCCACCAACCCGGCGCGCAATTTCGAAGCCACCTTTTATAACGGCTCCCCCTCGGGCAATCCGCCGCTGACCTCGCGCACGTCAGAGACGCAGTCCCTGTCGCAGACCGCGCAGGCCAATGACCCTGCTATGCGTGACCTGATGCGCGGGCTGGCAATGCTGAGTGCTGTGGATGCAGGGCAGATCCCTGACACTCAGGCACGCGAGGCTTGGCTAGAAGAAGCCCGCGCCGCAATCAGCGGGGGGCTTGAAGGGCTGAACGACCTGGAGACCGTGACGGGCCTGAAACGGGCGCAGCTGAATGATACCATCGCGTCCCAAGAAAGCAGGTCGCAGTTCCTAGATGGAGAGCGGCTGAACCTTGAAGGGGCGGACCAATACGATGCCGCCACACGGCTAACGCTTTTGCAAAACCAGCTTGATTCAAGCTTCGCCGTGACCGCGCGCCTGTCGCGTCTGTCTTTCCTCAATTACCTCTGACCGGATCACACGACCATGAAAGCCATGTTCAAATTCCTCCTGATCAGCCTCACACTGGCACTGGCCCTCCCGGCCAGCGCGCAGGTGCGGATCAAGGACATCGTGACGGTCGAAGGCGTGCGCTCGAACCAACTGGTCGGCTATGGTCTTGTGGTCGGTTTGAATGGCACCGGCGACAGCCTGCGCAACGCACCGTTCACCGAACGCGCGATTAAGGGCATGCTGGAGCGTCTTGGCATTGGCAACCTGACCGAAGACCAGATGCGGACCGCCAACACCGCTGCTGTTATGGTCACCGCCTCCCTGCCGCCTTTTGCCCGCATGGGCAGCACCATTGATGTGGTTGTCTCCTCTATGGGTGATGCATCCTCTCTGCGCGGTGGCACATTGATCGTCACTCCATTGACCGCTGCCGATGGCGAAATCTACGCCGTGGCCCAAGGTCCGATCGCCGTGGCCGGTTTTGCGGCTCAGGGTTTGAACGCCTCCATCGTCGAAGGCGTGCCAACCGGCGCGCGGATCGACAACGGTGCCATTGTCGAGCGTGAGGTCGCGTTCGAGTTTAACGAGTTGAGCACCATCAAACTGGCCCTGCGCAACCCCGATTTCGTCACCGCTCAACGGGTCGAGCAGGCCATCAACCAAGCGGTTGGCCCGGTCGCGCGTGCGCTGGACTCGCGCACCATTTCCGTCACGCCCTTTGGCAAGGAATCGATGATTGAAACGCTGGCGGTAATCGAGCCGCTGCAGGTGCAGCCCGACCAAGTCGCCAAAGTGGTGATCGATGCTCGTTCCGGCACAATCGTAATCGGCGCGAATGTTCGCATTGATCAGGTCGCGGTCAGTCAGGGCGGTCTTACGGTCACTGTGCGCGATGACTTTAACGTCAGCCAGCCCGAAACCCTGTCGATTGGCGGGACCACTATTGTGGTGCCCAACTCGACGGTTGAGGTCGAAGAGCGGGATGCGCAATTCGCCGTAATTGACGGGTCGGTCAGTCTTCAGCGTCTGGTCGACGGTTTGAACGCCATCGGCGTTGGCGCGACCGAGACCATCTCCATTTTGCAATCCATCAAGGCGGCAGGTGCTTTGCACGCCGATCTTGAGATTATCTGAGGCAGATCATGGAATTTGCATCCCTTCCCACCCCGGCCACCGCGCCCAAAGCCAACGCGGCGGCACCCGCCGCCGATGCGATCACGGCGGAAAAAGCCAAGGAATTCGAAGCGATGTTCCTCGGTCAAATGGTTGATGAAATGCTTTCCACTGTCGAGATCGGAAGTTTTGGCGGCGGTCATGCCGAAGAAACATGGCGCAGCTTTCTGTCCAACGCGATTGGCGAAAGCATCGCCGAGCAAAACAGCACCGGAATCGCACGCAGCATTGAGACTGCGATGAAGCGCTATCAGTCAGGGGCAGAGAAATGAGCGATCCGCGTAAAGCACTGGCCGCGGTCGACGCGCTCGGCAATCTTCTGCGCCGCGAAATTGCCGCCGTCGAAGGGGGCGCCTTTGACCAGCTCGTCACTTTCGCCAGCGAAAAAGCCCGAATCACTGCTGAGCTGGAACACCAGTTAAGCGAGAATCCCGAAGCGGTCAGCAAAGACAAACTGCGCGACCTAAAAGACTTAATTGCGCGGGATCAGAACCACCTTCAATTGGCCCGTCAGGCCACATCGGAGATGATCAAAGAGGTATCCAAGGTCCGAGAAAAGCACAGTATTGCAGGTATTTATGGCCGAAACGGTGGTAAACGTGACTCCTCCGCAACACTGATCGCAACCGTGGACAAAAGTTTTTAATTTGCCTCAATGTTGCCAGTTTTTGGCGTAAAAATGTACTCAAGCGGGTTCGCCCCGCAGTTGTCAGAAAGACGACATAACGAACTAGAATAGTCTGGAATAAGAACATGTCTTCTATCAACACCAACGCCTCCGCAATGAACGCACTCGCGACCCTGCGGAACGTAAACACCAACCTGAACGAAACTCAGAACCGCATCTCGACTGGTTTGAAAGTCTCCTCGGGTAAAGACAACGCCGCCTACTTCGCGATCTCTGAGACCATGAAGGGCGACAGCGGCATGACGAAAGCCGTGAACGAAAGCCTGACACTGACCAAAAACTCGGTTGCAACTGCCCGTCTTGGCGCAGAGCAGTTCTCTGATCTGGCAACTGAATTCCGTGACAAAGTTGCTTTCGCCATGGAAAACAAGGGCGGCCTCGACGAAGTTGAATCCGACCTGACGCGTCTTGTTGCGGACATGGAAGCGATCATGTCGCAGTCCACGTTCAACGGTGATGACTTGGTCAACGCAAACAAGCTGGGCGCTGCTGGTGCCACTGCGGTTGCGGGAACAATGGACGCATTCGGTGTAGTTACTGCAAGTGCCACACCAAGTGCCGCCCAGGCCGATCGCTCGATCATCACTGGTATCAGCCGCGATGCTGCAGGCACTCTGCAGACAACCAACATCACGGTTTCGCCAGTTGACCTGAACGGCCAGCTTGAGACCTTCAGCCTGATTGCTGGCAGCTTTGCGACACGTGCCGGTGATACTGCTGATGCCGACGCCAACGGCACCACGAACGGTGACGAATACCTGGCCAACGTTCTGGCCCTTGCAGATGTTGCGACACAGAACACGGTAGACGCTGCGACTTCGCTCGGTCAGTCCGAGAAGTCCATCGAGCGTCAGCAGGAATTCCTGACCAAGCTGTCCGACAACCTTGATGCCGGTGTTGGCGCCATGGTTGACGCCAACATGGAAGAAGAAGCGGCCCGTCTTCAGGCCCTGCAGGTTCAGCAGCAGCTGGCATCGCAGTCCCTGTCGATCGCCAACCAGGCGCCGCAAAACATCCTGAGCCTGTTCCGTTAAGGACTAGGGTTTTCGGGGCTGAAGCCTAGCGCTTTGGCCCCGTTCCAACCGCGTCAGAATTTGCGGTTGGGGGACAGCAATATATAAAAACAAGGAAGAATTCCTATGGGGCTGGCAGCATACAAAAGAACAATTCGCGAAAGCGAAACCCCGCGGCAGATCGAGCGCCGCATCCTGTCGCGTGTCACGCACGACCTTGCCGAAAAAGGCGAAGGCTTTGATGCGACCGAAGACAAAGGCGAGCGGATGAATATCCTTTCCGCCGGTTTGCGCGACGCACTTTACGAAAATCAACGGTTCTGGTCGGCACTTCGCTACGATTTGGCCGAGCCGGGCAACACCATGCCAGATGCGCTCAAGGCATCGCTGATCTCTATCGCTCTTTGGGTGGACCGTCACAGCACCGGTCTCATGGCCGGCGAAGGACGCCTTGCGGGTCTTGTTGAGATTAATGGCAACATCGCCGCGGGCCTTGCTGGTCAGACGGCGCCAACCGTGCGGGGGGTGTAAGATGCTGAAGCTAACACTCCGTCCCCGTGAACGTGTTGTTGTAAACGGCTGCGTTATTCGCAATGGCGATCGTCGTCAGGCGCTGACAGTGGAAAACCGCGCCGACATCGTGCGGGAATCCGATCTGCTGAAGCCTGATGCCGAATCCACGCCGGTTTCAAAGGTCTATTTCCTTTTGCAAACCGCCTTGATCCGTCCGGAGACACGCGAACAAATCCTTCCAATGATCCAACAGGGCTTGGCCGATCTGGCCTGTTGCTTTGGCTCAGAAATGCGCAACCGGATCATGGAAGCAGCAAATTTCGTTAGTCTGTCTGACTTTTACAAAGCGATGAGCGAATTGCGTACGGTCCTTAAATACGAGGCCGAGTTGATGCAATTGCGGCCCATTCCGCAGGCGCCTGGGCAGGCGGCCGCGCACGCATGATTTCGCTGGGCGGCATGAGCACTCAGGTGGCGGTCAAGCTGTTTGACGCAACGCGCGACAAACAGCTCGACCTTATCGCCAATGATGCTCTGAACGCCCGGCAGATTAAAGCTTTTGAAGAACGTATCGGCGACATCAAATCCGCGGCAGAATTTGTCGCGGATACCGAGGTTTACACCTTCGTGATGCGGGCCTTTGACCTAGAAGACCAAATCTTTGGCAAGGCGATGATCCGCAAGGTGTTGGAAAGCAACGCGGATGAATCGACCGCGCTGGTTAACCGCCTGAGCAATCCTAAAATCAAAGAGATGTACGACACCCTCGGCTTTGCGCCTGCGGGTGGGCGGAGCTTTAACTTTAACAGAACCACTTGGCAGGACGAGGTCATCGACCGTTTCAAAGAACGGATCGCGCTGAACTCAGCCGGGGCGAACAACGAAGGCGCGCGCATCGCGCTTGAGTTCAAGTCCAAGGCCGCCGATGTGGAAACTTGGCTGGACGTGCTAAAGGATCCAGATCTCGGCAAATTCATGCGCCGCGCGCTCGGCCTGCCGGACGAAGCGGTCAAGGCGGATCTCGACAACCAGATCGCGCTGTTCGAGGGCAAGTTCGACATTGAAAAGCTGAAAGATCCCGCCGAAGTCGACAAGCTTGTCTCGCGGTTTTCAGCGATCTATGACGCGGTTGAAGGGGTGTCTGCCCAATCCAGCACCGTTCTGCAATTGATGCAGGGGGCCGTGTCGATCGGGCAGGGGGGCAGTTTTGCCAGCGCCACGATCAACATCCCCACAATCAGCGGCGGCGGCTACAGCGCCTACAGCTAAGCACGCTCCTTAATCGATGAATTCGTCGTCCTCGTCCGAGTTCGAGGGCAGTTCGATGACCCCTTCGTCGGCCAGACCCTTCGCATATTCCACCATCGCTGCCTGCGCTTCGCGCACGTCGCGGCCCCGTACCGGGCCGGTGGCGGCCATTTCGTCCATCAGCATCTGACGCGACCGCTGTGGCAGGCATTCCATCAGGTGATCACGTTGCTCTTTCTTGGCACCGCGCATCGCCAAGGGCAGCGTCGCCCCGTCAAGGCCGCGCATGACCTGTGCCAGATCTTGCATGGGCAGGCGGAACAGGTCGTCAAAGACAAACATCCGTTGCTTGATTGCCTGAAAGGCATCGGGAATGCGTTTGTCCAACTCGACGGAAAGTTCTTCAAAGGCCTGTACGTCCAACTGGTTAAACAGGTCAGCCATGCGCTGATGGGTCTCGACAGAGTTGGTGTGCATCGCGTTCGACAGAATGTCATGCTTCAGCGTTTCTTCGATCTGTTGCATCATATGCAGCGGCACCGCCTCCATCGCGATCATCCGCTCGGCGATCTCGCGCATCCGTTCCGGCCCCATCAGCGGCAAGACTTTCGCGGCCACAGCGGTATCCACGTTGTTAAGGATCGCGGCGGCGGTCTGGTCGTGCTCGCCCTTGAGGTAATTGGCAATCACCGTCTCATCGAGAGAGCCAAAGCCCTTCCACATCGCGTTTTCGCGCTCGGTGTTTTTCAACCCTTGAAGGAGCTCGGTGACTTCTTCTTCTGACATGAACTTGCGCAGCATCGATTCCGCGGTCGAGATCGACCCCACGACAGAACCAGTGCCGCTGATAACCTTTTGGGTGAACTCACCAAGGACCATTTCGACAACCTCTGACGGAATGGGGCCAAGGCGGCTCATCGCGCTGGTGATCCGTTCAATCTGATGGGTGCCCAGCTTTTGCATCAACTCTGACCCGGCCTGTTCGCCGAGGCATAGAAAGGTGATCGCTGCCTTGGTCGGGCCGGTCAGGTCTGCGGCGTCATAGGGGGCGCGGCGGGCTTTGCTAACGGTATTCGTGGACATCGAAATATTCCTTTTCAGGGCAGGTCAGCCACCGGCCAGCGGCACATAGCTTTCGATCAGCGATCCGGCCAGCATATACCAGCCATCAATCAGAACAAAAAAGATCACCTTGAACGGCAAAGAGATCAGCACCGGGGGCAACATCATCATACCCGCACTCATCAAGACCGACGCGATGATCAGGTCGATGGCGACAAAGGGCAGGTAGATGAGAAAGCCAATCGTAAACGCACGGCGCAACTCAGAGATCATAAAGGCTGGGACCAGATGCCGAAACGATGCTTCTTCGGGGGAGGCAGGCATGGGCACGGCGTCGCCGTCTTCGGTCTCGGGCGCGGTCACACGCAAAAACAACGCGTAATCCTCGGGCCGGGTGTTGGCGAACATAAAAGCGCGAAACGGGTTGGCGATCCGCTCCAGCGCCTGCTCCTCGGCGATGGCGTTGTTCAGCAGCGGCACGACACCGCCCTCATAGGCGTCCTCAAACACGGGCTGCATGACAAAGAAGGTCATAAACAACGCCAGTGACGTCAGCACGATATTGGGCGGCGTCTGGTTAAGGCCAAGCGCCGAGCGCAGCATCGACAAGACGATGACAAAGCGGGTGAAGCTGGTCATCACCACCATCAGCCCCGGAGCGATGCTCAGCACCGTGACCAGCGCGATGAATTGAACGATCCGCCCAGACAGATTGGCGTTGTCGTCGGTGCCGGGTGCTGCGTCGCCGATCACATCCGACAGCGTGCCTAGAAAGCCGCCGTCTTGCGCCATAGCCATGCCGCTGCCGGCCAGAAGCACCAGCAGAGCAAGGCCCAATCGGCCCGGCGCCCAACGGCGCGGGAAGGCGAGATCAGTCAGGGACATAGTCCTTGACGATTTGGGTAAGCGAGACGCCCAAGCGGTCTTCGCCGACTTTCACAAGGTCGCCGCGTGCCACCAAACGGTCCGAGACCATCAGATCCACAGGCGCGCCGATTTTGCGGTTCAACTCCACGATGGAGCCGCGGGTGAGTTCCAGCAGCCGCGAGATTGGCATGCGGGCTTGGCCCAGCACGATCTGCACATCCAGACCGACGTTCAGCATCGCATTGATGCCGGGGGTGCCGGGGTCGGGACGCGGTGCCAAAGCATTGCGCGAATCCTCGGTGTCAAGCTGAGGAAAGACACCGGTATCGGCGGGCTTGTCCGCACCTGTATTGCCAAGCGCATCGGCGCGGGGCTGTTCGGCTGCGGTCTCAGCCGCCGGTGCTTCGACGCTTGCCTCGGCGTTTTTGTCGTTGTCCTTGGGGGACTGCAGATCAGGCTTATCCATGTCCGTCCTTCTCCTTTTGTGCTTCTACCGCCCGCCTGTGGGTCTCGCGCAGTTCGGCAAGCAGGCGGTCGCAAATTTTCTTGAACCCATAGTCGAGGCTGCCGTGGTCCCATTCCATCCGCGCATCGCCGTCAGCGAGGGCAGGGTCGGCCTGCACATCCAGCGCGTCGTCGCATTTGTAATAGGTCGCGCGGTTGTGCAGTTCGGGTCCGATCTGCTCCAACGTGGTGGGCGACAGGCGCACTTTGATGCGGCTGGACCCGATGGCCATTTTCAACGACTGGGCCACGGTTTTCTTGACCCGCTCAGTCGACAGCCGTTCAATCACCTCGGGCAAAACGATCTCGCAGGTCTGCAGCGTAAATCCAACGACCTGCGCCACCAGCGCTTCGTGATGCGCTTGGGTGGATGTCGCCAGCCGGGCCAGTTCCTGCGCGAGCTTTTCGGCCATCTCGGCATGTTCGGCCTGCATCTGCTTGTGCATTTCGGCCCGGCCTGCATCGGCACCCGTCAGGTAGCCTTCGATATGACCTTGTTTGTGGGCCTTTTTAATCTTGGCCTCAATTTCCTCTGCTGTGGGCAGATCGGGATCCGGCTGCCGGCTGCCCGTGTCGTTCGGATCTTCGTCGAAATTGCGCAGCTTCAGGGTAGAGATCATGCCTCTTCCTCCTCGGAGAGCCATTCGCCCAGCACCCGAAGCGCATCGTCAGCGTTGTTCTGAGCAAGCTCCGCAACCGTGCGGATTTGGCTGTGCTGCAAGGCGCCATCAACCGAGGCCAATTGCACCATTTCTCGGGGCATTTCTTCGAGAGGGGCAAGGACCGACCCGTTGTGATGCGCAGCCGGGGTAGGCAGGTGGTTTTGCTGCGGGGGCGGGGCGG